>JAAUYD010054949.1_pt1 | contig 20309 bp, 18 predicted proteins | sample 7278101 | NCBI WGS metagenome assembly JAAUYD01 (sample SAMN14350128, study PRJNA611818) | marine sediment metagenome | isolation source: surface marine sediment (0.6m) | place: French Polynesia: Moorea | collected 2018-08
CCCGCACCTCGGCATTGGCGTCGCGGACCAGGATCGTGCACGACTCGAGTTCGTTGCCGTCGCCGTCCTGCCAGTGCTCCCACAGCCCGGCGAAGGCCAGCGGCCTGGCATCGCCCGGGCGCAACACGAACGGCTGCTTGGCCTTGCCGGCGGCGCGCCATTCGTAGAAGCCGTCCGCCGGGATCAGGCAGCGCCGGTAGCGGAACGCGTTGCGGTAGGCGGGCTTGTGCGCGACCGTCTCGGCACGCGCGTTGATCATGCTGTAGCGCGCATCCGGACCCTTCGACCAGCCCGGCACCAGGCCCCAGCGCACCAGCACCATCTCGCGTCGTCCCTGCGCGTCCTGGCGCACGATCGGCACCGGTTGGGTCGGCGCGATGTTGTAGCGCGCTTCGAGCAGCGGCATCGGCATCTCGCCGAACAGCGCGGTCAGCTTGTCCGCGGTCGAGTGCAGGAAGTAGCGGCCGCACATATCGGCACGTCCCGGGCCGCGCTCAGCCGCCCGGCAGCGAGATGCCGGTGACCTTCTTGTACAGGCTGACCGCGTACGAGTCGGTCATGCCGGCGACGAAGTCGGTCAGCAACAGCAGCCGCAGGTAGGGATCCCGGACCGGCTGCCGCGCCGGCCCGATGAACTGCTCGGGCACCAGCTGGATCAGCATGCGGCTGCGCGACGTCGCCCGCTCGCCCTGTTCGGCGACATCGTCGACGACCTGGCTGAAGCGCTCGAGCAGGTCGCTGATGACCTGGAACCCGGCCGCCTGGATGCTGACCACCTCGGGCGCACAGTAGATGCGCGCCGCGGCGTTGTCGATCAGCGCGTCGAGCGGGCCGCGCAGCGGCAGCAGTGCGAGCAGCGGCACGTCGAAGCGCCCGGCGAGGATCTCCGCCTCGTTGTCCAGGAACGCATCGACGACCTGGCGGATCACCTCGTTGATGACCTTGGCGCGCAGGAACTCGACGCGGTCCTTGCGGTCGCGAATGTGCTCCAGGCGCGGGCGCTGCCGGTCAGGGTCGCCGATCAGCGGCCAGAACAGCTCCAGGACCTCGGCGTAGCTGAAATGCCCGAGCCGGTAGCCGTCCTCGATATCGATGACGCGATAGCTGATGTCGTCGGCGGCCTCGACCAGGAAGGCCAGCGGATGCCGGCACCACATGGCGTGATGGTTGTCACGCGCGATCAGACCGACGCTCTGGGCGACGGTCTCGAACGACGCCCGGTCGGCGGCCGTGAAGCCCTGTTTCTTGACGCTGACACCGTCGTACTGGCTGCCGCCGAGCCAGGACTCGCGCGGGTACTTGGTGAACGCGGCCAGCGTCGCGCAGGTCAACTGCAGGCCGCCGCTGTTGTCCGGGTTCTGCAGCCGCGTGACGATGCGGAAACCCTGCGCATTGCCCTCGAACGACAGGAAGTCCTCGGCCTCGCTGCCGGTGAGCATCGCGACACGCCGGGCGCCGTAGTCGCCGTCGTGCGCCCAGTGGCGGATCGCGTCTTCGCCGGAGTGGCCGAACGGCGGGTTGCCGATGTCGTGTGCCAGGCACGCGGCGGCGACGATGGCGCCGAAATCGGCGGCCTCGAAATCGGCGAGGCCGTGGCGCGCGATCACCCGCTCGCCGACCAGCGTGCCCAGCGAGCGGCCGATACTCGACGCCTCGAGGCTGTGGGTCAGCCGGGTGCGCACGTAATCGACCTTCGACAGCGGAAACACCTGCGTCTTGTCCTGCATGCGGCGGAACGCCGACGAGAACACGATGCGGTCGAAATCGCGCTGGAAATCGGTGCGCGCCGACGACGCGAGCGGCGCCTCCTGCGAACCGAGCCGGGCCCTCGACAGCAGCTGCTGCCACTGCATCGGACGGTCTACGTCGCGGCCTGTGGATGGGCTAAGCATAGGTCGCCGCCGACTCTACCATCGCCGCGACCGTCGCTACCACCCCGCCCCGCGGTCGCTCGGCAGCGCGCCGACCCCGCAACCGGGTAACGACTCGCGCCGCGCTCGCGAGACCGGTTGGTGCCGGTGTGGCAGGGTGGCCGGATCGGCCGATTTCGGTGTTGGCCGATGGCGCCGTCGCCAGCGGTCGGCGCGGCGGCGGACCGGTCATGGGCAAGGCACGGCCGGAACGCGTATCGTGGCGCCACACACTGCGTGGACAGACGCCGAAGCCGCCAATGATCGACCAGTACTGCGAACGTATCGCGCCGGGCTTCTGGGCCGAACCGCTCAATGCGCTGACCAACGTTGCGTTCCTCGCCGCGGCGTTCGCCGCGTGGCGCCTGGCCGCGCGCCGCGACGCGCTGGACCGCGTCGTCTGGCTGCTGCTGACACTGATCGCCGCGATCGGCATCGGCAGCTTCCTGTTCCACACGCTGGCGACCTACTGGGCGATGGCGAGCGACGTGACGCCGATCGTGTTGTTCCAGATCGTCTATGTCTGGGCCTATGTCGGCGGCGTCATGCGGCGAGACCGTGCGGCGCAATGGGCGGCCGGACTCGCGCTGGTCGCGTTGCTGATCGCGGCGACGCCGTTCACGCGTTTCGCCAACGGCTCGCCGGCCTATCTGCCGGCGTTGCTGGTATTGACCGGTCTCGGTGTCTACCAGCTGCGCCACGCCGCCGGCGGGCGGCGCGTGCTGCTGGCTGCGGCCGCGCTGCTGGCGGTGTCGCTGCTGCTGCGCACCGTCGACCTCGAGCTGTGCCGCACGATCCCGATCGGCACCCATTTCCTCTGGCACCTGATCAACGGCGGCGTGCTGTACCTGGCGATGCGTGGCCTGCTGCTGGCGAGGGCCCCGGACCGCGCTGCGCCGCGCTGAGCGCGCTCACAGTGCGCGCGCGCACTCGGCATCGAGGTTGGGCAGCGCGGCGCGTTCCCAACCGCGTCCGAGTTCGCCGGCGAGGTCGTCGCGCAGGTCATCGATGCGGCCCTTGAACTCGGCGCGCTGCTGCCTGCTCAGCGTGGCGTCCAGGTCCACGATCAGACCCAGCCAGGCGTTGCGCAGGCGGATCCCGTCCTCGACCAGTCGCGCATCGCGGTCACGGCGTTCGACCCACCAGTCGCTGAGGAAGCCGGCGATGGTCTCGGCATCGGTCGCCGCCGACAGCATCGCCACCAGGCGCTGCTGCTGGCGCTCGCGGTAGTCGAGCCAGTCGTCGGCGACATCGGGCATCTGCCGTACGGCGGCCTCGACCAGGCGTGCCTGTGCCGTCGTCAGCTCGCCGGTCCAGCGCTCGATGCGCTCGGTGTAGCGCGCGACGCGGGCGGTCTGGCGGCGTTGCGGGTCGGCATCGAGGTAATCGTCGCGATACTCGGCGTTGCGTTCGGCCAGGGCATCGCGCAGGTGCGCGACCTGCTGCGCCGACACACCGCCCAGCACCTCGACGGCTGCCGGCACGAGCAGGCGCGCATGGGCGTCGATCAGGCGGTCGGTCGAGCGCCACAGGCACTCGACCCGGGTCGCCGTGAAGCCGCGGTCGGCCTGCCGTGACACGCTGTCGAGCAGCGCGACGACATCCGGCAGCAGTTCGCGACGGTGGGTGATCAGCAGGCGCTCGAACACCGCCGCCCATTGCCGCTCCTGGTCGGACCCGGCATCGAGCATCGCGTCGACCCAGCGGTAGGCGAGCCAGTCGGCGTTGCGGTAGAACAACTCGGTACGACTGCAGGCGACCAGCAGCACGGCTGACGCGACGACGATGGCGACTCGAGGGATCCGCATGGCACTGACCGGTTGACGGGTGGCGGGAATGTTACCGGTAGACAGCCGCCGACGCGCGACGTTCGCACGGCACGGCCGGCGCTGCCCGGCGCGCGGGCATCACGCGGCGGCGACACGTCTGCCAGTCAGGGGAGCCAGCGTCCGGCCAACCGCGATAGACTGGCCAAAACAACACCCGAATCGCCAACGCCAACCCGATAGAGAGGCCAAATCATGCAACCGATCGATACCGCGCGTCGCCGCCTGCTGCAGCTGCTCGGGGCCGTCGGCGGCGTGTTCGCCGCAAAGCAGGCCCACGCACACCACACCGATACGCACTTCGACGACAAGTCCGAGCACCAGATTGTCTACCAGTGCAACAAGGCCGACGACAGCTACCTGTCGAGCGTGCTGTTTTCGGTCGGCGAGATGATCCGCAAGTACGGCGACAACGTCGAGGTCGTCGTCGCCTGTTTCGGCCCCGGCATCCAGCTGCTCGGCGACCCGCCCGAGCGCCCGATTCGCCAGGAGCTGCAGCAACGGGCGTCGTCGCTGTCGGCATACGGTGTGCGCTTCCACGCCTGCGGCAACACGATCGACAGCCTTGGCTGGACCGAACAGAACCTGGTCGATTACGCGGTCGTCGTACCGATCGGCGTCGACGACATCATGCAGCTGCAGGAGCGCGGATTCAGCTACTTCAGCTGGTGACCGGGCGCGACGCCCGGCGCGCCCCTCCCGGGCCGCCGCGCGCGTGGCGCGGCGTTGGGCCCGGTCGACGACGCCGTGGCCGCGTCGCCGCGCAGCCGTGCGCACGCCGCGTGAGCGGCCGGCGCGTGACTTCGGCGGCGGCATGCCGTGGCAGGCTCGGCGGCGCCGGCCCGGTCGGCACCGCGTTCGGCGGCGGTCGCGACGCTCAGCCGGGATTGCCGTCGCCTGCGCTGTTGCGCGCGATGTAGGCCTCGATCGACGCGATCGGCACGGCGCCGGCCTGCGCCGCCCGCAGCGTGCCGTCGGGGTCGTAGAGCAGGATGCTCGGCGTGCCGCGGAACTGCGCGCCGGTCAGCATCATGTATTTCAACATCACGCTCTGCGGCTCGCCGATCAGGTTCGGAAACGGCAGGTCGTGGCGCTCGATGTACGCCGCGGCGGCAGCCTGGTCCGCGGCACCGTCGAGACTCACGCCGAGCACGGTCGCGTCGCTGTCCTTGTGCGCCTCGTGGAACTGCGCATAGTTCTCGGCCTCCTGGTTGCAGACGTGGCAGTTGTGCGCCCAGACCTTGACCACCAGCCACTTGCCGTTGCCGGTGAACGACTCGATCGACCGGAGCTCGCCGGCAAAATCGGTGAACAAGGTGTTGTCGTCGGCGACGGCCGGCGCGGCGAGGCCGCCGGTCAGCAGCGCGAAGGCAGCGGCGAATGGGATTCTCATGGCGACTCCTGGAAACGGGGGCGGGCCTGATAGCGGGACCGGCCCGGAGGATGGAATGTTGCAGCGTCACGCCGCCGTTGCATCCCTGCTGTTGTCAATGAAAATCACGCGACTCGACGTTCAACCCGTCGAGCAGGTCGCTGTGATCCTCGAGGCGGCGACAGAGCAGGTGCTGCACGCCCTCGGAACGCTGGATCTCGGCGACCACGCCGAGCAGCTGCGCGCCGAGCAACACGCGGCGCTGGCGCTCGGCCAGGTCGGCCCAGATCAGCAGGTTAAGGCCGCCGTACTCGTCCTCGAGCGTGACGAAGATCGCGCGGCCGTTGCCGGGGCGCTGGCGGATCAGCACGATGCCGGCCGCGCGCACGATCTCGCCCGGCGCGCGTGCGGCGACCTCGGCCGACGACAGCAGCTCGCGCTCGCGCAGGCGCGCACGGATCAGCGCCAGCGGGTGTTCGTGCAGGGTCAGGCCGAGCTGCGCATAGTCGGCCAGCACAGTCTGCCCCGCTGTCGGCGCCCGCAGGCGCGGCCGCCGCTCGCTGAAGCGGTCGAGGCGGGCCAGCGCCGGCGCCTCCTCGACCCCGGCGACATCCCAGGCCGCGAGGTGGCGATGACCGGCCAGCTCGCGCAAGGCATCGGCCGCGGCCAGCGCCTTGAGGTCGGCACGGTTGAGCTGTGCACGGCATGCCAGGTCCTGCACCGTTGAAAATCCGCCTGCACCACGTACCGTGGCGATTCGTGATGCTGCGGACTCAGACAGGCCCCGAATCATGCACAGACCAAGGCGCATGGCAGGCGGATTTTCAGGGCCGAGGGCCGAGGGCCGAGGGCCGAGGGGTGCACTGAACTGCGCTCCACGCTCCCCGGCCCGCGGCCCCTGGCCCGCGGCCCGCCCCCCTCTGCCCTTTGCCCTCTGCCCTCCGCCCTTCTTTGCCCTCTGCCCTCCGCCCTCCAAGGTGCAATCCCAGTCGCTGTGATTGACATCGGCCGGGCGCACCGCGACGCCGTGCTCGCGCGCATCGCGCACCAGCTGTGCCGGCGCGTAGAAGCCCATCGGCTGGCTGTTGATCAGCGCCGCGCAGAATGCCGCCGGGTGGTAATGCTTGAGCCAGGCCGAGACGTAGACCAGCAGTGCGAAGCTGGCGGAATGCGACTCGGGAAAACCGTAATCGCCGAAACCGAGGATCTGCCGGTAGACCCGCTCGGCGAACTCGCGCTGGTAGCCGCGCGCCTGCATGCCGTCCATCAGCTTCTTCTCGTACGGCTCGAGCCCGCCGCGCCGCTTCCACGCGGCCATCGCACGCCGCAGCTGGTCGGCCTCGCCGGGCGTGAACCCGGCCGCGACCATCGCCAGCTTGATCACCTGCTCCTGGAAGATCGGCACGCCGAGCGTGCGTTCGAGCACGCCGCGCACCTCCTCCGACGGGTAGTCGACTGCCTCCTTGCCCTGCCGCCGGCGCAGGTAGGGGTGCACCATGTCGCCCTGGATCGGTCCCGGTCGCACGATCGCGACCTCGATCACGAGGTCGTAGAAACACTCGGGCCGCAGGCGCGGCAGCATCGACATCTGCGCGCGCGACTCGATCTGGAACACGCCGATCGTGTCGGCCTGCTGGATCATCGCGTAGACCTCGGGATCTTCGGGCGGGATGTTCGCAAGCGTTAACGCTTGCTCAGGGCCGAGGGCCAAGGGCCGAGGGCCGAGGTATCCATTTCCTTTGCCCTGCGCCCTCCGCCCTCTGCCCTGGAAGCCATTGACGAGCGCCAGCGCCCGCCGTATCGCCGACAACATGCCGAGCGCCAACACGTCGACCTTGAGCAATCCCAAGGCTTCCAGATCGTCCTTCTCCCACTGGATCACGGTGCGCTCGGGCATCGACGCGTTCTCGATCGGCACCAGCTCGTCGAGACGGCCGGCGGCGATCACGAAGCCACCGACATGCTGCGACAGGTGGCGCGGGAAACCGCGCAGCGTGTTGACCAGCACGCGCAGGCGCCGCAGGGTCGGGTTGTGCGGATCGAAACCGGCCTCGGCGAGGTGCTGCGGCGTGATCTCGCGGTAGCGGCGCCAGGCCGCGACCGCGGCGACCAGCGCCTCGATCTGTTCCAGGCCCAAGCCCAACGCCTTACCGACGTCGCGCACCGCGCTGCGCGTGCGGTAGGTGATCACGGTCGCGGCCAGCGCGGCGCGCTCGCGACCGTACTTGCGGTAGACGTACTGGATCACCTCCTCGCGCCGCTGGTGCTCGAAGTCGACGTCGATGTCCGGCGGCTCGTTGCGCTCGCGCGAGATGAAGCGCTCGAACAGCAGGTTCATGCGCGACGGGTCGACCTCGGTGATGCCGAGGCAATAGCACACCGCCGAGTTGGCCGCCGAGCCGCGCCCCTGGCACAGGATGTCGCGCTCGCGGGCGAAGCGGACCATGTCCCAGACGGTCAGGAAATAGGCCGCGTAATCGAGCTCGGCGATCAGCGCCAGCTCGTGCTCGACCTGTGCCCGCACCTTGTCCGGGCAGCCGTCCGGCCAGCGCCGCGCCATGCCCTGCGCGGTCAGCCGGCGCAGCCAGGCCTGCGGCGTCAGGCCGGCCGGCGTGACGTCGTCCGGGTACTGGTAGCGCAGCTCGTCGAGCGAGAAGCTGCAGCGTCGTGCGACGCGCACGCTCTCGGCGAGCAGCGCCGCCGGGTACAGGGCCGCCAGGTCGTCGCGCGGACGCAGGTGGCGCTCGCCGTTCGACAGCCGCGCATGGCCGAGCTCGGCGACCGGCGTGTTCAAGCGGATCGCGCTCAGCAGGTCCTGCAGCGCACGTCGGCCGCGCACGTGCATGTGCACGTCGCCGGTGGCCACGCAGCGCAGACCGGTACGCGCCGCCAGGCGTCCGGCACGTTGCAGGCAGGCAGCGTCGCGCCCGTCGCGCAGCAGTTCGACCGCCAGCCAGGCACGCCCGGCGAAGTGTGCGGCCAGCCAGTCGGCATCCGCGGCGTCACCGTCGGGACCGACCGGCAGCAGTACCAGGCAGTCCGCGAGTGCACCCTCCAGGTCGCGCCGCTGCAGCCGGTAGCTGCCTTTGTCGGCATGCCGCCGGGCATGCGTGATCAGCCGGCACAGCTGGCCGTAACCGGCCCGGTTGGCCGCCAGCAGCACCAGGCGCGGGCCGTCGTCCAGGCACACCTCGCTGCCGACGATCAGCGCCAGGCCGATCGCCTTGGCCTTCTGGTGCGCACGCACGACACCCGAGACCGAGCACTCGTCGGTGATCGCCAGCGCCGCGTAGCCGAGCGCGTGCGCGCGCTCGACCAGTTCCTCCGGGTGCGACGCGCCGCGCAGGAAGGTGTAGTTACTTAGACAGTGCAGCTCGGCGTAGGCCGGGCTGCACGGGTCGGGGGCCGAGGGCCGGGGGCCGGGATCAGGGCCGAGGGCCGAGGGCCGAGGGACGAGGGGGTGCGTAGTCTGCTCGCCGACGGTGGTTGGCGATGGCGCCGGTGGATGTTTCTTTTGCGACGCGGAGGGCGCAGAGAAGCACAGAGAGCGCAGAGTTTCTGATGGCCGTTTGCAAAGGTTTTCTCTGCGACCTCTGCGCTTCTCTGCGCACTCTGCGTCCCCCTGGTACGGACCGCGGGCCGCGGGCCGCGGGCCGGGATCAGGGACGAGGGCCGAGGGCCGAGGGACGAGGGGGTGCGTAGTCTGCTCGCCGACGGTGGCTGACGGAGACGACATCCCTGCAGGCCTGCTGGCCCGCGGCCCGTGGCCCCCGGCCCGGCACCCTCTGCCCTCTGCCCTCTGCCCTCGACCCCTAAACGAACAGTCCATGCAGATACCACCCGCCACCGCGGCGGTCACGGAACACCCACAGCCGCTCGCCGGCCGGGCTGTGGGCGATGAAGTAGTCACGGGTGATGTCGCCGCCGTCCCACCAGCCGGCCTCGATGCGCTCCGGCAGGTTCTCCAGGCGCAGTGCCCCGCCGTAGTCCGGCACGCCGCCGCAATCGCGCAGCGGGCGCGGGCTGGCCAGCAGCCACGGCGGCTGCGACAGACCCTGGCGGTGCGCACCGTCGGGCAGCGCGTCGCCGTCGCCCGGCCGGCACAGCTGCCAGGCACGCTCGGGGCGGTGATCGGGCAGGCAGCGCAGGCCGCGCACCCGCTGCTCGCCAAGGCGGTTGCTGAGGCGTTCGAGCAGCGCGTGGTCGCGCGGTCCGGGATTGTCGTCGAGCAGCGCCAGGCTGTGCTCGGCGAAGGCCTGCCAGTCGTCGACGCGCAGGCCGATCGCGACGACCGGCGCCGGCAATACCAGGCGCTCGATACGCTCGCGGAACACCTCGAGCATATGATCGGCATCGCGGCTCGGGTCGAGCAGGCCCTGGTCGAACGCCGTCGGCGGTCGGCCGTCGCGGTGCTGCAGCGTCCACTGCAGGCGCTGCGCGCCGCCGCCGAGGCCGCGCAGGAAACCGCACAGCGCGACCATCAAACGGCGCGCCGGGAACACCAGCGCCGTGCTCTGGCCGATCTCGCCGAGCAGCTCGACGGTCTGTGCGAAGTGCCGCGGCGGTGACCACTCGTCACGCGGGTCCGCGGCATGGCCGAGCAGGCGATCGAGCAGCGCCGGCAGCGCCGGGCCGCTGCGCCGCGCCAGCTCGACACGCGGCAGCCCGAGCACGTCGCCGATGGTGTGCAGGCCGACATGCCGGACCAGCTCGCGCACCGCGCGTTCGCGGGTCAGGCTGGCCAGTGGTAGCGGCGCGACCGCGCTGCGCAGCGCCTGTGCATCGCTCACCTCGCAGCCCGGACGGCTGCGCGCCAGCAGGCCGGCCGCGGTCGGCGTCGGCGCCAGCGCATGCCGGGCGCTGTAGCCGACCTGCTGCAGCTCGTGTTGCACGCGCTGCAGCAGCCCCGGCAGGCCCCCGAACAGGCGCCGGCTGGCGCCGACCTCGAGCAGCAACAGCGATGGCTCGAACGCGATCCGCGCGCTGAACTGGTAGGCCCAGGCCGCCAGCTCGTCGAGTGCCTGCCGCTCACGCCCGGGGTCACGGCGCTGCACGACCAGGTCGGCACACAGCGTCAGCGCCGCCGGCAGCGCCAGGCCCGGCCGTACACCGTAGGCCTGCGCCGCGCTGTTGCAGCGGCTGACCTGCTCACGCCCGGCCTGTGATTCGACGACCACCAGCGCGCCGGCCTGCTGGCGGACACGCGTGAACACCTCGAGCGGCAGCTGCGGGAAATACAGGGCGAGCCAGAGCATGCCGGGTCATGACCCGGCAGGGCCGAGGGCCGAGGGCCGAGGGCCGAGGGTGTGGCCCAGCGGGCCGCGGGCCATGGGTCGCGGGTCAACGTAGCAGGCGACCGCTAAGCCTTCACCCCTTGCAGACCGGCAAATGCCGTACGCCCGTCGAGAAACAGCCATCCGGACCCGACACTCACCGCCACCGCTACGCATCGGCCCCGCCCTCGCTCCTCGCTCCCCGATCCTCGGCCCTCCGCCCTCTGCCCTCGGCCCTCAACCCTGTGCCGACAGGCACGATGCACGACCCACCCGCCCAGCCACCGCGCCGCTTCAGCACCTCGACCTCGAGCCCCAGCGGCGCCGGGCGCACGCGCAGGCGCAGCGCGGCCGACGAGCCCTGGCCGGCGGTACGCAGCGGGCGGAACAACAGCGCGCTGCAGTCGCCCTGCTCGGCGGCCAGCTGCAGGCGGCGCAGCTGGGCGGTCTGTGGGCCTTTGCCGCCGGCCTCGCCCGGCCACGCCAGCAGCAGGCTGCTGGCACCGGACTTGAGCACCTGCTCGGCCGCCCACAGCGCCTGCTCGTCGGACACCTCGCGGATCAGCAGCAGCCGCCCGACGCGCACGCCGCGCGCGGCCAGTGCCGGGGCATAGGGCACGTGCGGCGGCGCGACCCAGGTGATCCAGCGCGCCTCGGCACTGAGCCGCGCGATCAATGGCAGCAGCAACGACAGGCCCTGGTGGGAATCGCTGAGCAGCTCGCTGAGCGCCGCGCGCGGCCAGCCGCCGGCGAGCAGCTCGTCGAGCACCGGCCAACCGCTGGACAGCACCCGTCCGGCCGGCACCACGGCACGCCGTCCCTGCCAGAGGTCGCCGTTGCGTTTCAGATCGTCGAGACTGATTACCTGCATCGCCGCGCATACCTAGCCTGCATGTTGCATGGGCACCCGGAGGGCCTGCGGCTTTCGCAGCCGTGGTGGCGCCGGCGTGGGGTTAAAGGCACAGCCGTGGCCATGGCTTGAGTGAAGGCCAAGCCACGGCGGGCGAGAAACCGCAGGGATCCGAACAGGACAGCGCCGGACACCGACCGCATTTTCCGGATGTTCACGAAGATTGATAAAAATCACTTTCATATCAGATGCTTGCAGGGTCGGCGTTGTTCGGCTCATGCAACATGCAGGCTGGCCCCGCCCGGCCGGACCGGGCAGCGGCGATTCACCAGGGATGGAGAACAAATATAGAACAAATTGGCCGGGCAGGCGACCCCTCGGCGATGCGTCGACCGCCGTTTGCCCATGTCGCCTGTGCGGACCCCCGCATGCGCTGCGACCCCTCTGCCGGGTGCCGGCCGGGCACCGCAGGCCGCAGGCAGCACCGAGGGCCGAGAGGCGTGGCGCGACCCGTTCGCCGACAGCGGCCGGCAGCGGTACCGGTGGTCGTCGCTGCCTGGGCGCCGAGATCCGCCGCAGGCGCGGACACGATCGCCGCCAGGCGGGCCCCCGGGTGTCGAGGAAACCGATGCACTGCCGTCTTCGCCGACATCCGCGGTCGTTACGCCAACAGGCACTCGGCGCACCCTGCGCTGCATGCCCTGCGTCGCCGCTGCCCGGGCCGGGGGCCGGGGGCCACGCGCCAAAGGCAGGTCGAGGGCCGAGGGTCGAAGGGACGGGCGGCGCGTTGGCCTGCAGCCACGGGCGGGGAAGGCGCGGGACTTTTCGTCGTCGACGCCGCGCACGCGGCGTCGTTGATTACGCTTCGCAGACGCGGCGTCCACGGCCGCTGCGTTGCGCCGAGCGCCCGGCGTCCCGGGTTCCCGAATCCGCGGCCGCCGCGGACGGCACGGGTTAAGCTCGGCCCACCGCCGGCACGCCGAGGGCCCGAACCACGCCATGCGCTTCGTCTGCGACGAGATGCTCAAACGCCTCGGCCAGTGGCTGCGCGTCGCCGGTCACGACGTGCTGATCCTGCCCGACGGCAGCGACGACCGCGAACTGCTCGAACGCGCCCGCGTCGAGCAGCGTCTGCTGCTGAGCAGCGACCGGCGGCTGGCCGAGCACCGCCACGCGCGCGACCTCCTCGTCCTGCTCGACTGCCAGGGGCTCGACGACTGCGTCGCCGCGCTCGCCCGCCATCTCGACGTCGACTGGTTGTTGCGGCCATTCAGCCGCTGCATGGCGTGCAATACGCCGCTGCGCGACGCGACTGCCGACGAACGCGGCCGGGTGCCCGACGCGGCCCGCGCGCTGGCCTCGACGGTCCGTTACTGCCCGCATTGCGAGCGGCTGTACTGGGACGGCAGCCATGTCGCACGGATGCGTGAGCGCCTCGCCCACTGGCAGCAGCTGCACACGCCGCGCCGCCGCTGACGACGCTGCGCGCCGCGCCAGTCAGGACACCGGCTGCAGGCCGCTGGGCACGACACCAGGATTGCGCCGGACGCCGCCGACGCGGTCCACAGACCGGTCGGTCGCAGGCGCGACCGCCCCCGGCCGCGCGCCGTGTCTATCCCCGGGCCACGCCGAGCACGATGTCCCAGCTCGCCTGCAGCGGGCCGGCGGCCCCTTCGCCAGGGACGAACGCCGCGGTCACGAGCGGCCGCTGCTCGACCGGGATGCGTCGGAACAGGAAGTCATCGGCGTTGCGTGGGTCGCCGGCGACGTAGAGCTGGGTCACGAACGGCTCGACACCGGGCGGGCGCACGGCGACATGGATGTGCGGCGTGCGTCCCGGGTAGGGCATCGGGCGGATCGTGCGGAAGCGATAACGGCCGTCGGCATCGGTCCGCGTATGGCCGAACCCCTGGAATGCTGGATCGATGGCGGCGCGCCCGGTGTCGCGCGGGTGACGGTAGCGGCCGTTCGCATCGCACTGCCAGATCTCGATCCGGATACCGTCGAGCGCGTTGCCGCTGGCGTCGAGCAGCCGCCCGGTCAGATCGCTGACCGTGCCGCGCGCCGTGTCGGTCCGCCCCTGCACGCGGGTCAGGTCGTTGTCGTCGTCGAGCGGTAGCTCGGCGGGATAGAAGGGTCCCGCAGGTTGGCGCGGCGTCAGCGTCGCCGCTGCCGCCAGCGGTGCTGCGGCGACACCGGCGACGACCGCCGCGGTGCGCTGCAGGAACTTGCGTCGTGAATTGGACATCGCTTGTCTCCTCGCCGGCCGCGCCGTCGCCGCCGTGTTGCGTCATCGTATACCCGACAGCTTACCCGCAGCGCTGCCGCCATCGCCGACCGCCAAACCGTGACGCATTGCTGGTCATGTCCTGGTTTTCCGTCGCCCTGTCCGGCTTGTGTTCGCGATTTTGTCGGCCATCATTGTCATTGATGCGGACAAAATCGCAACATGACCGGAGGCAGGTGTGAACAAAATGCAGACAGCCGGGTGCAATCTCGCCGTTTCGCGCGCTCGCCCGGCCCGCCTCCCCGACGCGTCCATGCCGCTGCCGATTCTGACCCCGGCCGCTCTCGCGTAGCCAGCGCGGCCGACCCTTACCACAGCAACACAGGTAGATCCGATGAACAAAACGCTCACTGCCTCGATCGCCGCCGCCGCCATCCTAACCGCCGGGACGGCCTGGGGCGCTGGCTGCACCTTCCAAAAGGGCGGCATGACCGCGTATGCGTCCGCCGGCGCCCCGCAATTCATCCGCGTCGGCGGCTACGGCCACTCCAAGGCCAAGCCGGCCAAGCCGGACATCGTCGACACCGCCGTATCGGCCGGCTCATTCAACACCTTGGTCGAGGCCGTCAAGGCGGCCGGCCTGGTCGAGACGCTGAAGAGCGATGGCCCGTTCACGGTCTTCGCGCCGACCGACGAGGCCTTTGCCAAGCTGCCGAAAGGCACGCTCGAGAGCCTGCTCGCCGACCCTGACAAACTGGCGCAGGTGTTGAAATACCACGTCGTCCCCGGCAAGCTCGACGCCAAGGCGGTGACCAGCGTCAGCCAGCTGTCGACGGTCCAGGGCAGCGCGCTCAGCGTCGGTGACATCGCGATCGCGCAGACCGACATCATGACGTCGAACGGCATTATCCATGTCATCGACGAAGTCCTGATCCCGCAGAGCTGACGTCGACGGCAGCGACCGGCCGCGACACCGCGGCCGTTCGCTGCCCGGCAACACCGGAGGCGTCAATGAACCTTTTCAACAAGCTCCCCGGCTTCGAGCGCAGCCCGCCAGGGCTCGAACGCGGCATCCTGCGCGAGATCCCGCGCGCCGTTGTCGCGGGCACGCTGATCCCGTTGCTCTTCTACGCGTTCGCGTGGCTGTACCCGTCACCGGAGGCCGGCAGCAGCGCCGAGAAATACGTCGTCGATGCCGGGATCGCCGCGATATCGGTGGTGCTGACCGTGTGGACCGCCGCCCTCACGGTCGCCATCGGCTGCTTTATCGTCGTCGTCATGAAGGGGCCGGCCTACGTCGCCGACGCCTACCCGTTGCAGGATGCCGACCACCCCGACGCGACGCCGGCGGCCCACCGCGGCGACCGCCGGCAGCGCCCCGACGGCGACTGACGACGCCGCACGGCGCCGCCCCGGCGCCATCGCCCCGTTCCTGACCAACTGCGATCCGGCGCACGGTTTGCGACCGTGGGAGCCCCGACCCACGGCCACCGTGGCCATCCGCACCCAACCGCGCGCGATCCGGGTTAAGCTCCGTCCGGGCGTCGTTCAGCCGCGGTTCAGCCAGGATCGCTTCCAATGGGACCGAGAACAGACGTCTCTGCCCGCGCCACGGGCGAACGCGGGAATCGATTCGCCACGACCACTGTCCAAACAGACGAGGCCAGCAGGTCGAGACAGACGACGAGGAAACCAACATGAAGAGCAAAATTCGCAACCTGGCGCTCGCCGGCACTGTCGCCGTTGCAATCGCCGGCTGCGCGACCCAGAACGATCCCAACCAGCGCGCCAAGGTCGGTGCCGCGGTAGGCGCGGTGGCCGGTGCCGTACTCGGTCACCAGCTCGACGACAAGTCCGGACGCTGGGTGGGGGCCGCGGTCGGCGCGCTGGCCGGCGGTGGCGTCGGTCACTACATGGACCGGCAGCAACAGGAATTCGAGGCCGCGATGCAGCGCGAGCGCGATGCCAACCAGCTCGAGATCGAGCGCCTGCGCGACGACACGCTGAAGCTGACGGTCGATTCCGAGGTATCGTTCGATTTCGGCAAGTCGGATATCAAACCGACCTTCCGCCCGTCGCTCGACAAACTGGCGCAGCTGATCATGAAGTACGACCGCACCGTCGTGCACGTCGTCGGTCACACCGACAGCATCGGCTCGGACGGCTACAACCAGACCCTGTCCGAGCAGCGTGCGCTGCGCGTCGGCGACTACCTGGCCAGCTACGGTGTGCCGCGGCAACGCCTGCGCACCGAGGGTCGCGGTGAACGCGAGCCGCGGGCGGAAAACACCACCGAGGCCGGCCGCCAGCTCAACCGCCGTGTCGAGGTCTTCGTCAAGCCGATCGTCGAGGGCCGCGAGCAGCAGGCCTACGAATCGCCGCGTTACTACTGACGGTAACCGCGCACCGGGCGCGCGGCGAGCGTTCGCCGCGGCCGGTCAGGCGACGTTGCGCGTATTGCGCTGCAGGAAGCAGGTCCCGTCTTCGGACGCCATGCACGGGCCGTGCGGCGTGAGCGGCGTACAGCGCGACGCGAACAGCGGACAATCGACCGGTCGTTTCTCGCCGCGCAGCACCGCCGCGCATTCGCAGCCCAACGGCATGCGGTTTTCGTGGCCCGGCAACTCCACGCGGTAGTCGTGATAGCGCCGGTCGGCGTTGACGTCATCGTAGGCGCGACGCAGCCGGTACCCGGTTCCGGCAATCTCTCCGAGGCCACGCCACTTGCTGCTCGCGGGTTCGAACACGCGCTCCATCTGGTCACGCGCAAACGCGTTCCCCCCCGGACGCGCGAATCCGCGGTAGTGGTTGTCGACGCGCGCCGCGCCGCGCGCATGCTGCACCAGGATCGCGTGCAAGGCCGACAGGATATTGACCGTCGAATAACCGGCGACGGCGGCCGGTTTGCGGTAGTGGACCGACAGCCGGTCCCAGTCTTCGGTACCGGTGACGGCACAGCGGTTGCCGGGCAGCAACAGCCCGTTGACGCGGTCGGCGCCGTCGGCGAGCAACGCGGCGACCAGCGGCTCGGCGCGCCGCCCGCAGACCAGCACCGACAGGTTGTCCGGCAGACCCTGTACGATCATGCCGGCCAACGGTGCCAGCAGCGTCTCGAAACCGGCAACGAAATACACGAAATCACGCGCGGGCTCTGCCTGCGCCTCGGCCACCGCATGCATCGGCGTCTCGACCGTCGCGACGCGGGCACCGTCGCGCATCGCCTCATACAGCGACTGATAGCCGGCGCGACTGACCGTCAGCGGCAGCCGCAGCAGGTTCTCGCCGACCAGCATCGTCACGTCGTGCGACTCGAGCAGGCGCAGCGCCTGGTAGACGTCCTCCTCGGGACAGACACTGGCCGCACAACCCGGCCCAGCCAGCAGTTCGACGTTCGCCGGCAGCAGATTGCGCATATCGGACAACGCGATCACGCGCTCCTGGTCGCCGCACAGGTGCAGTACGCGCACCCTGCCGCTGAGCGGAATGGCGGCGATCGCGGCCAGCGAGCTGCGCACATTGCTCATGCGGGCACGACGCGGGTTGGTGGCGAGTGTGGCATCCGGGCACGGTCCAGGCGGCATGAACAGAACGCCAACGCTTGTGCCCCGATCCGCGCGGGGCGGAGAATCGACGTGACCTTGAATGCTACGACGTTCATCGCCGCGCGTAAGTCCGCCAAATCCGACGCAACTTGATCTGCATCAAGTTTCACGCGGACACCGACGGCCGACGGCGGCAGCGTCGCACGAGGCGCCGTGATCTCAACGTACCGGGGAACCAGCGATGTCCGACCGACAGGAATTCCGCAGACCGCGTCACGCCGCCTATGCGCTGTGGCTGAGCGCGACCTTGCTGCTCGCGACGCCGGCGCTGGCGCTGGCGCCGGCAGGCGCGTTGCGCGACGGCCCCGGCATCGTCGCCGCGGTCGCCGACCGGGTGCGCAACCTCAGCACCGCCGAGCTCGTCGATCGATTGGCGACACGGCCCGACAGCGTGCTGATCGACGTGCGCACGGCCGACGAGATCCTGCTGCGCGGCGGCATGATCGACGCACCGCGCAGCTATAACATCGCGCGCGGCTGGCTCGAGTTCCGCATCGCCGACCTCGTGCCCGACGCCGACACGCCGATCGTCGTCTACTGCGGCATCAACGAGCGCAGCCCGCTGGCGGCGGCGACGCTTAGCGACATGGGCTACCGCGACGTCAGCAACTACGCCGACGGCTTCTTCGCCTGGCGCGATGCCGGACTGCCGGTCGAGGCCCCGGACCTGGCGCTCGACTCGATGCTGTTTCGCCGGCCGCAGCGCGTCGCCGACGGCGTCTGGTCGGCGATCGGCGCGACCGAGCCGCCGAGCTACGCCAACTCCGGGCACAACAACAACCTGTCGTTCATCGTCACCGACGACGGCGTACTGGTCGTCAACGCCGGCGACAACTACCTGCTGGCACGGGCGCTGCACGACGAGATCAAGCAGATCACCGACCAGCCGGTGCGCTACGTCGTGCTCGAGAACGGCCAGGGCCACGCGGCGATGGGGTCGGCCTACTGGCACGAACAGGGCGCGCACATCATCGCCCACGACGACGCACTGGCCGAGCTCGAGGCGCACGGCGAGCGGATCCTCGAGCGCGTGCTGCGGCGCGCGCGCGACAAGGGCATGGGGACGCGCCTGGTGCTGCCGGACGAGACCTTCAGCGGCCGCAAGGTGATCGAGCTGGGCGGACGGCGCATCGAACTGCTGGATCTCGGTCCGGCGCACAGCCCCGGCGACATCTCGGTGTGGCTGCCCGACGACAAGGTCGTCATCGCCGGCGACATCGCGTTCCACCAGCGGCTGCTGCCGGTGTTCGAGGACACCGACACCGCGGCCTGGCTGCAGACCTGGGAGGCGTTCGCGGCGCTCGGCGCCGCGGTCGTCGTGCCCGGCCACGGCGTACCGACCGACATGGCCGAGGTGACCAAGTACACCCGGGACTACCTCGTCGACATGCGCGAGCAGATCGGCGCGCTGATCGACAGCGGCGGCAGCCTGGCCGACATCGCCAAGATCGACCAGTCGGCGTATCGCCACCTCGACACCTGGGACGAGCTGGCGAGGCTCAACGCCAGCATGATCTTCCGCGCGATGGAGTTCGAATGAGCCGAACACCGTGCGCACTCAGGCCGGCAGCGCCGCACCGGGCCGGCCCGAACGGCGCTCGATGCGCGCCCAGACGCGGTCGTGGACGTAGTAACCGACGGTGTTGACGGCCGGCTCGATCAGCGCGACCAGACCGCCGATGATGACGTCGCCGGTCACCAGCCAGGCGACGGCGAACGCGATCGTGAAGTGCATGACGGCAAAGGTGGCGGTCTTTTTCATCGGTGCTCTCCGGTAGAAGGACTGTTGACGCTAATGATAGTCATTCTCAGTAAATAGGCAAATGAATTCTCACTCGACTAACGATTGGAAATTGCTATCGATTGGCGGTAACGCCCGGCGGCGCCGGGCATGACCGTCTGGGTCGACGCCGACGCCTGCCCGCGCGCGGTGCGCGAGATCCTGTACCGCGCCGCGACGCGCTGCGGCATCGACGTCGTGCTGGTCGCCAACCAGGCGCTCGACGTACCGCGTTCGCGCCATGTGCGGCTGCTGCAGGTCGCGCGCGGCTTCGACGTCGCCGACAACGAGATCGCCGCGCGCACCGCCCGGGGCGACCTGGTCGTGACCGCCGACATCCCGCTGGCGGCCGATGCACTGAAGCGCGGTGCCGAGGTCATCAGCCCGCGCGGCGAACGCTTCACCGACGCCAACATCGGCGAGCGCCTGAACATGCGGGATTTCATGGACACGATGCGCGCCAGCGGCCTCGCCACTGGCGGGCCGCCGCCGCTGTCGGCCGCCGACCGCCAGGCCTTCGCCAACGCGCTCGACCGCTACCTGAGCCGGCTCAGCGATCGACGCTGATCGCGCCGCCCGACCCCGCCGACAGCGGGTCGGTCGCGCAACGAGGCCGGCGCTCAGTCGCGGCCGCGGCGCCTGTCGGCCTTGCGCGGCCTGCCCGTTGCCGGCGCCTTGCCGCGCTGCGCCGCGGGACCGCGTTCGCGCCTGCCGGCGGCCGACCGGCTGCCCTTGCGATCCTTGTGTCGCGACGGCTTTGGCGCGCGGCCACGGTGCGTCGCCGGGCCTCGCGGGGTCTCGCCGGCGTCGGCATCGCGGAGCCGGCGCAGACCCAGCTTGCGCTGGCACACCCAGGCGTTCTGCAGGTCGCGCATCGTCTCCTTGGGCATCCCGGCCGGCAGGTCGACGGTCGCGAAGTCATCGAAGATCTCGATGTGGCCGATGTACTTGCTGTCGATCTCGGCCTCGTTGGCGATCGCGCCGACGATGTTGCCGGGCTTGACACCGTGCTCGTAGCCGACGTCGACACGGAAACGTTCCATGTCCAGGTCGGGGAACGCCTTGAGCGGCAACGCCTCGATCTCCGGCACCTTGTCCGGCCGCTTGCGCTCGCCGCATGGGCCGTCGTCGCGCCGACCACGCGGACGCGACTCATCGCTCGCCTGCCGGTCGCGTCGTTTGTCGTCCTTCGGATCGAGCAGCAGCGGCGCGTCGCCCTGCGACAGGCGTGCCAGCGCCGCGGCGATCTGCAGCGCGTCGAAGTCGCCTTCCTGCTCCAGCTCGGCGACCAGGCGGTAGAACACCGCGAGGTCGTCGTCGGCCAGCGTCTCGCGCACCCGCTGCTTGAAGCGCTCGGTGCGCCGCGTATTGATGTCGTGCACCGACGGCAGGTCCATCGCCGCGATCTCCTGCCCGGTCGCCTTCTCGATCAGGCGCAGCATGCGCCGCTCGCGCGGCGCGACGAACAG
>JAAUYD010182212.1_pt1 | contig 20293 bp, 13 predicted proteins | sample 7278101 | NCBI WGS metagenome assembly JAAUYD01 (sample SAMN14350128, study PRJNA611818) | marine sediment metagenome | isolation source: surface marine sediment (0.6m) | place: French Polynesia: Moorea | collected 2018-08
AATAGTAGTACCATCACTTACAGTTAAAAATGTTTTTAGTCCAAAGTCAAAGCCCGCGATTTTACCCGTCACGACTCCAAAACTTTCTTCAACGAAATCAGTTACCACTAAGATAAATAACTCACCAAGAGGATTTCTTTTAACTGTTAGCGTTTTTATTTTACCTTTTATTTCTCTACTTATAGCCAATTTATAAGTTTTTTTGCCTAGTTTAATTCTATTACCACTTAATAATTTATAACCAGCTTGTTTAAGGGTGAAAGATTTATACTTTCTGGTTTTTTTGAAATTAGGCGGTCTAGTCCCTTTTTTGCTGTTTTTAAAAAATAGTTGATAGGCTTTTTCGATTCTCTGACAAATCTCTTGTACTGCTTGTGATCCTACTTGTTGCCAATATTTAATTCTCTTTCTTAATTTAGCTATATGTTTCATTAAACGATACTGGTTCAAGTGCTTACCAAACATTCTGTAGTACCGTTTATGCAAAGCGATACAATGATTATAAATACTGCCACTCGCATTAATACATGAGTGGAGATATTTATTTTTGCTTGTTTGATATAATTTGAATTTGTACGTTTTCATAATACTAGTATCATACTAGAAAAACGAGTATAATTCAAGATATTAGAACGCCCTAAAGGGCTCCCGCTTTAAACCCATTATCACGAGGGTAAGAGATTATCTCAAAAATTAAGCTTAGGGCGAATCATCACCCTAGCTTACAATTAACAACAACAAAATTCTAATTTTTTGGTGTGAATATTCTTGACTCTTTCAATGTGATAAAAATTCGGACTAATGCGATCGCTAAGAAAATTAACCACAATACTGAACTTAGTTGACCCAAAAAAGTCATGAAATCCATAAGATAATCCCAGGTTATTTATTCAGATATTTTGCCTCTATTGTAACTATTTTGACCCCTCAAGAGATTTTTATTGTTGATTCTTAACATAATTTCAAGAAAATATCTCTACTATTTATCTTGAAATAATATAGTTTATAGTCCAATGCGATCGGGATTCAATACATCCGCACTGGCTCTAATAATTCCAAATTCCCCATCATCATCAGGTAAATCACAAGCAACTCTTCCTGGTGCAGTAGGTCTAAAAACAATATTCCATTGAAATCCCCTGACAATTGGCTTAAAAATATTTACAGGTGTCAATCCAATTTCTTGACACACTTTAAAGAGCCATTGATAATCATAAATCACTGCATTAGTTGGATCTGTTAGATTAATATACAAAGAATTTTGAAATTCTTGCATCATGGGAAAATATCTTTTATCGAATAAAAACCATGTTGAAATAAAGTAAGATTCTGGAGTCATGACTCTTAAACATTCTTTTAAAAAATCAACAACTAAATCTTCGACAATATGAGTAAAAACAGAAATAGCTACTACTAGTGAGAAATCTGAACTAGAAACAGGGAATACTTCAAATTTTTTATCACTATTGGGATTAAAGCCAATATTAAATACATCATAGTGAGAAAAAGAAAAATTTTTATTATAGGGGGTCAAATTATTTTGACACCAATTAATCATTCCTAAATGTAAATCAAGCCCCACATACTTTTGAGGTGTGATTTTTTGCTGCATTAATTTACGTGCATTTCTACCACAGCCACAACCAAAGTCAAAAATAGACTTGTACGCTTCAGGAGGAATTAGAAAATCATCAAAAACTAAATCCCCTGATGGATTATCAAAGTCTGATAAGTCAGTTGGTCCAACTAACTTTCTCATTTCTAATGGGGGAAATGCTAGTTTTTTGTTCATAGATTTAGCTATAGATGGGTGAGGGAGTTATACGGTTTTTATTGAAGGCAAGCTACAGATGGCAAGCAGGGAGAGTAATGTGTAACGGTAATGAAAGGAAATTGGTATTAAATAAGAAAATAATACAGCAAGATATTATATCAGTAATTAGTAGGGTGGGCTGTGCATCGCCTGTATCTGTATCTCCTATATACAATTTAATCAGGAGCTTCTGCACCAATAACGGTTTCGCCTAGTTTTTCTTTAGCTGCTAATTCTAAATTTAGTTCTAAGAGTTTACTTAAAATATCATCTTCAGATTTAAAATTATAAGCTTGCATCACTAACTTATCTAGCTGCTGATGGAGTTGATAAAGTTTACTAGCTGCTTCATGGAAGTATTCGTTATATAGTTGAGTTATTCCCCATTGTTTCTTTTTCATTTGTTGGGTTCTGTATTGGTGTAATTCTAGAGTTTTATCCCGAATTTTTTGGATGATCTCTGTAGGGGCGTTTCGCAAAAAACCCTTAGATAAATATTGCGGAAAAGGGAATGTTTCAAAACAAGTTGTATGAGTATATCTTGTTCTATCTTCTAATGTAGAACTTTGTGCTTTTACCCAATCTGTAAATAAAGCATCATCACAGATAATATTCTTATCTAGAGTATCCAGAGGTAAATCTTTTTCCGTTAACTCCAAGCGATCAATCGCAACTTTTTTCGCTATAGTTAAAGTCACCTTTGCCAACTCTACCGCAAACGGATTAATATCAATGCCGTAAAACTGTAACGGCGTAACTAAACTAATTTGTCCTTGTCCCTTGAGAGTTTCCGACTTACGGCGCGATGCTATTTTATCTAACAAGATTTTCTCAATTTCTTTTAACTCTTGATACGCCAGATACAAGAAATTTCCTGAGCCACAAGCAGGGTCTAATACCTTATAATTTTGTAACTCTATCTGTAAAGAATTTAATTCCGCAATAGTATTAGCATTTTCTATTTTATCTTCCCAGTACTTACTAATTGTCGGCTTCACAATCTTCATAATGTCAGCTTCAGAAGTGAAGTGCATTCCATAAGCATGACGTTCTTTTTTATTAGCAGTACCCTCAAAAATATTACCAAAAATAGCTGGTCTAACTTGCTTCCAATTTTCCCTTGCTGCTTCGTCTAAATAGGTTAACTCTTCCTTCGTTAACTCGATAGGATGAATCGTCGCAAACAAGCCACCATTAAAATAATCTACTCCCTTATATTGTCCTGCTGGAGTAATACCAGGGCGATTCATTTCTTGAAACAAACCACCTAAAACATCGTAAGAACTTTTACCATTGAGACAATCTTGAATACAACCAATAAACATATCTTGGGGTAATAAGCCTCTGTCTTCAGCAAACATCGCTAAAACGCATTGCAAAACTAATCTTTGAGCAGCAAGAACACTAAAACCTTCTTTTTTCCCTCTTTGCTTCAATATTTCACAGAGTTCACCCATTTTACGAGCAGTTTTTTGCGTTATCTCTACTTGATTATTTTCAAAAATAGGAGTTTTCTGCTTTACTCCCATAAAGCCAAACGCACTAGCTCTTTCTGGTAGCCTTTCTATGATGACTTTATCGACAGGTTCATCAATTTGATTATCAAAATCGTAAATCCAGAACTCATCGAAATTACATAAAATCACATAGCGAGGACGATTAGGAACAATTCTTGTCCAATAATCAAAAGCTTGACGGTAATGTTTGCCCAAATCTTCCCCCTGCTTCTTCATTTCGATTAAAACACGAGGTTTCCAAACTAAATCCGCAAAGCCTGTCTTTCCCTTACGACTCCCTTTTTTAATCGCCTCTTCGTATATCGCTCCTGCTTCTATCGCCCCTTGATGTCCAAAAGCTCTAAAAAATCTGTCTATAAATACTTGTGCTTCGCTTTTTTCTTTTCCTTTGATATGTTGCAAACGAAAATTGACAAACTCATGAAGACTCTGGGGACTAGCTACCATAAAAACAAGCTGTGATGAAGTAACTACCCTAAAATTCCCTTTAATACCTTATTTTTAACTTTAAAATCCTTTTTTCAGCAATTTTTCGGATAATTAAGTAGATTTAATTAAATATTTTTATTTACTCTGCATAAGGTTTAATCTAGAAACCTATCTAGTTATACAAACTTAGATCGGAATTTATACATTCTGTAATGGTGAACTGCCCTTCACCCCTACAATAAATTTTTATATTTCAAAAATGTTGCAAATACTGAGAAGATGTTTTATACTACAAAAGTAATCTTAAAAGCAGTGGTAGTTTAGCGGACTAAAACACCTTATATCCTTGTTCACAACTTATCCCTTGGGGTCGAAGAATTAGGGTTATCGCCTTCCACGCGGGTGACATGGGTTCAAATCCCATCCACTGCACCAAATCCTGAAAAAGAAGTAGATGAGAGATAGAAAATTATGTATGTTGTTAAATCAAATTGTCTCGAAAGTAAACATTTTTCCAATTGATATTTAAGTAGGTTAATTTACACAAAATATAAGTATGTAGTAAACCCTTTAGGGTTGCCAAACTTGCTAGCAATAATGCTTAAAAACATTACTACGAACATAATTTATTTTGTGTTTAGTGTGCTTAATAAAATAAAGCTACTTAAGTAAATTACTTTTTAACAAGCGTCGGTAGCCAAGTGGTAAGGCAGCATTATCCTTGTTCATACCTTATCCTGTTAGGGTCGAAGAATTGAGGGTTATCGATTAGGGTTCGGCGATTCGCGGGTTCGATTCCCGCCCGACGCACCAATATACACAAACAAGCGACGGTAGCTCAGTGGTAGAGCAGCATTATCCTTGTTCGTAACTTATCCTTTTAGGGTCGAAGAATTGAGGGTTATCGACTCTTAATCGGCAGGTCGTAGGTTCGATTCCTACCCGTCGCACCAAATTATTGGTCTTTAAAAACAGGAGGAAATAGTTATCAATATCAACTTTCAAATTAATCTTAAGGATTTATAGTAATCCTATAATCACATGAGAGATTTAGTGGTCAGGAATCAGGAGCGACTAAGATGGTCACAGTACAAAGAATTCTCAGCAATCAAATAGGATTACTATGTTACTAAAAACGAGCGTTGGTAGCTCACCTACTAAAAACCTAGACATAGTTATACATATCTAAGAGCGGGACACGGTGACTTCCCTAAATACAATTTTTATGGCGACAGACCAAATAGAGGTTCGTTACCGTCCAATCAACATCGCTGCTAAAAGGAACTATCCATGGGGGTTTTCATCCATAAAAAAGGTTGTGCGAATAATGCACCGTGATGATTCAATCCTCTGGTCTCCTCTATCACCAATGCCGAAGGCGACATTGAATTAATGATACCAACAAGAGCGTGTTATTACCCAAAAACCTTACAAAATTTTCGCCAAATATGTATAGGTTTGTTTAAGACAATAACTACTAGAAGTTAGCAGTATTCAACATCTTTGTTCATACCTTATCCTATTAGGGTCGAAGAGTGAAGGTTATCGGTAAGAGCAACTTAGATCATATCTAGGAAGATGTGGGTTCAAATCCCACCCAACGCACCAAATTTTTTGCGACGGATGGCGGAATTGGAAGACGCGATAAACAAGAATCCTTTATTCATAACTTGTCTGTAAGGGCTGAAGAATGGAAGGTTATCGACATTTATTGACTTATTTAGTTTTGTAGGTTCGAGTCCTACTCCGTCGCACCAACTTAAAATAAACTTGGGGCGGTACTTTCAAGGGTAGTCAGTGAACCACTCTTGAAAGAAAAGTCCTTGTTCGCAACTTATCCCAATGGGGTCACAGAATGAGGGTTATCGTTGGTCTTGATAGGTTCGATTCCTATAGCGCCCCCTGTTCAGTTGATGCAATAAAAATAACTGAACTAACTTAAATAAATTTTGCCCTTATGGGCTGGAGGTAATGAGATGAATTACCGCTTTTTTACCAATAAACAAAAAAATACACCTCAAAATCAACCAATTCCAGGGCGAGAAGCCGAGATGATTCAAGGTCGCTCTGGCGGTTGGATGTTTGATGCTGGTATTTGGCAAATGTTGCGCCGTTGTCTATTGATTGGTACAGCGCAAAGCACTTATTATGCGGATAAAAAAGAATTAACTGAAGACTTTATCGAAGTTATCAAAGAAGCAGTAGCAACAGAACCATTACGAGTTGCTCAAGAAATTCTTTATGCTTCTGATGGACGTTCTATTAATAACAGTGCGCCTATCTTAGCATTAGTATTGCTGTCTATGGGAGAAACACCAGCAGCAAAACAAGGTTTCTTAGAGATATTTCCTCAAGTAGTGCGTACTGGTAGCCATTTCTATGAGTGGTTGAATTATACTAAGTCTTTGCGAGGCTTCGGTCGCATTATTCGGGAAGCTGGTACAGCTTGGTTATCCAGAGAGGATGTCAAAGCTTTAGCTTATCAATTGTTGAAATATCAACAACGTCATGGTTTTAAACATCGAGATGTCCTAAGACTATTTCATGTTAAACCACCTACAGCAGAACACGATCGCCTGTTTCAATGGGTAGTCAATGGTTGGGATGAATTACCTCAAGATATCCCTAGTGATGCTTTAGCACAAATTTGGTGGTATGAATGGTTAAAACGTCATCCCGAGAAAACTCATGAAGCTATTGCAAAAGGGAGACTTACTCATGAAATGGCTGCTCCTGTAGGTAACATGGATAAAGCTGCATGGCAGTTATTATTTAACGAAATGCCTATCGGTGCAATGCTGCGTAATTTAGGCTCTTTAACTCAATTAGGAGTTTTAACCGCCGACAATCGTCAAAATATAGACCGAGTTGAAGCAGTATTAAACAATCAAAAGCATCTTCGTCGTGGGCGCATCCATCCCATTGATGTTCTGAAAGCCTTAAAAACCTATCAATCTGGAGGAAGATTAGGACGCAGTAAAAAAACTTGGACTCCTGTAGCTCGCATTGTAGATATCTTAGAAAAAGCAGTAGAATTAGCTTTTGATGTAGTCGAACCTACTAATAAAGTCTTTCTCCATGCGGTAGATATCTCTGGTTCAATGTCTTGCGGTGTAAGTTCAGTTGGTTTAACCTGCTGTGAAATTGCGACCACTATGGCATTAGTTACCGCAAAAGCCGAGAAAAACTATGCTATCCGAGGCTTTTCCAGTAAATTCATCGATTTAGGAATTTCTCGACGAGATTCTTTTACTTCTGCTCTGAAAAAAGCCAACAGTCACAACTTTGGCGCAACAGATGCTTCTGTAGCTTATGACTGGGCGATCAAAAATAAGTTCAAAGCTGATGTAATCTGTTTTTGGACAGACAGCGAAAGTTGGGCTGGAAGAAAACATCCCTCTGTAGCTTTAAAAGAATATCGTCAGAAAGTAAACCCCAATGTGAAAGCAGTGTATGTAACTCTTGCACCATATCGCATTAGTTTAGTTGACCCCAAAGATCAAGACTCTTGGGACTTAGCAGGTTTCGATCCAGGCGTACCTCGCTTAATTCAAATGTTAGCAACAGGTGAATTATAGAATAGATTGATTAATATGGCGATCGCTTTTTTTCAGAAAGGGCGATCGCTTTTTGATGATGTAACTTTAAATAAGGTAAAATTTCCGACGGAATCCCATCTAAAGCAGCCAAATCCCACAAACGACCTTGCTTTTGAATAAGATCGCCATTTTCTCAAACTTTGGCAATAACTTGAATAACTCTATCTGGTAGCTTTCTAGTCATCTACATCCATTCTAATAACAGACTATTCAATCTCACTCTAGTCTTTGCACATTGAAATATGGCGCAATAGTCAGAAAAAACTGAAACTATATCGCAAGATATTTTTGTACTAATAAATAATCAAATACTTTCTTCAATTACTCAACTCGTGAAGTACTTGCGATAAATCGCAAGCTTCCTGTTTCCCACCGTTGCCTCTACTAATACGAGATTAGTTTTGGTCTTACACAGCCTCCAGAGGTTTGGCTATTCCGAAGAACGCCCTGTACTCTCGTAGCAGTCTAGCTACTACCCAGGCAGACTCCCTGCTTCCCAAGGAGTATATCTTTTTAGTTACAAGACTCTTCTTTTTCTCACTGCAAAGTTACGGTAATCACTTTGCGAGTCTTGATTATCTTCTTTTTGAAGATAGTGGTCTCTAGAATTTATACGGCGGAGAGTTCGCTGACCACGGCTACATCTCTTCATTTCTCGCTCTATCTTGACTACATTGTATCACGATTGAATCTCTCCGATAAATCGGGAGACTTCCCGCTCGCAAGTTAAAATCAAAACAATCAAACCCTTTGCGCTCTCTTCTTTGCGTCTTTGCGCCTGGAGCGTGAGATAAAAAACCCACTATCCCAAAACCCATTTAAAAGTAATAATATACAGATACATCAAATAGATGGTACGCCAATAGCCTTTGCTAAAGCATTTTGACTCATAGCAATTTCTTCTAAAAATTCTTAAAGAAGAATTTCGCCTACTTTGAGATTATGTAATAATTCTTTATTAGTATTCATAACTGCCAAAATTCATCTATTCGTTATAATGTCACCACATTAATCATAGATAGAAAAACCTAGAATGGTAACTACTGTTAACATTGGGTCGTTAATTGTCTCAACTCCAGACATTTGCAATGGTTGTCCCAGAATTAATCAGAAAAGATTTTCTGTCGCTCAAATAGCCTCATTAACTAAAGAAGGTCTCACTCCACAGCAAATTATAGATGAATATAGTTTTTTAACCTTGGCAGAAGTTCATGCAGCCTTAGCTTATTACTATGCTAATCAAGAACAAATAGAGCAATACCTAGCCGAAGAAGAAGTGGAATATCAACAGAATAATTGTGGTGAATAGAATCTGTTTGTATATAGATGAGGATGCCAGTAGAAATTCCTTTATAGTAGGATTACGCAAGCTAAATTTTGATGTAGTTACTACTGCTGAAGCTGGAAATCTTGGTCTTGCTGATTCCGAACAACTAATTTGGTCAACTAAGCATCACAGAGCAATCTACACTTTTAACGTTAAAGATTATTGTCGATTACACAAAATATATATGAGTGAGGGCAAACAACATTCTGGGATTATTGTTGTCCCAACACAAAGGTATTCAGTAGGAGATCAGTTAAGGGGCTTACAGAAATTGATGGCATTTAAATCTTCATAAGAAATCCAGAATAAATTAATCTTTCTTAGTAAGTATATTTAAGTTGCCATCTTTAAATTATTAATATTAATGTTATTGGGTTAGATAGGTAATCTCACTATTAGTTACTTTTCAAAGATAATGAAATCGCTTTTCGATTTAATCTAAAAATCAACATTATTTGTCTAGCTTTTTAACTCTAAAAGCGACGTAATTAAAACAAAACAATCAAACCCTTTGCGCTCTCTTCTTTGCGCCTTTGCGACTTTGCGCGAGATAAAAAATATAATCTAGAACACAATTCTAACCAAATATATTTAAAAGAGTCTCCGCACTTCTGCGTAAAATAAAAAAGCCATTATCTCAAATCCCATCAACAAGTAATAATAATATACAGATACAGCAAAAAAACCCTTAGCTAGATTCGTTTAAAACCGTGACAGAAGCAAAAAGCTACAAAGAAACCGTAAATCTACCCCAGACTGATTTTAGTATGCGTGCCAACGCAGTGCAGCGTGAACCAGAATTGCAGCAATTTTGGGCGGAAAACCATATTTACGAACAACTGTCACAGAATAACCCCAAAGAACCCTTTATTCTCCATGATGGTCCACCATACGCCAATGGTTCACTACACATGGGTCATGCGTTGAATAAAATTCTCAAGGATATTATCAACAAATATAAACTGCTACAGGGACACAAGACTGATTATATTCCTGGTTGGGATTGTCACGGGCTTCCTATTGAGTTGAAAGTATTGCAGAAGATGAAGTCTAAGGAGAGACAAGGTTTAACCCCTCTCAAGCTGCGTACACTAGCCAAAGAATTCGCCCTTGAAGCAAAACAAGAACAGTGTGAAGGCTTTAAACGTTATGGTGTTTGGGGAGACTGGGAACATCCCTATCTTACTCTGACTCCTGAGTATGAAGCAGCCCAAATTGCCGTGTTTGGTGAGATGGCATTAAAAGGCTATATTTATCGTGGGTTGAAACCAGTCCACTGGAGTCCTTCTTCTCGTACAGCATTAGCGGAGGCAGAGTTAGAATATCCTGAAGGACATACATCCCCTAGTATCTATGCAGCTTTTCCTGTGGTCAGTGTGGGAGAAGGTGCAAAAGAGTTAGAACAGTATTTACCTAATTTGGCTGTTGCTATCTGGACTACTACTCCTTGGACTATTCCTGGTAATTTGGCGGTAGCGGTTAATGATGATTTGGAATATGCGGTGGTTAACCTCTCCCCCAACCCCTCTCCTACTAGGAGAGGGGAGCAGTTCTTAATTGTTGCGAAAGATTTGGTAGAAAAATTGTCTGCAACCCTAGAAACAGAATTAACTATCAAAACTACTGTTTTAGGGAAAGCATTAGAAGGTGTTACCTATCGTCATCCACTATTTGACAGAGAAAGTAAAGTAGTAATCGGTGGTGATTATATTACTACTGAATCTGGTACGGGTTTAGTTCATACTGCGCCAGGACATGGACAAGAAGACTATATCACAGGGCAGAAATATGGTTTACCGATTCTGTCTCCTGTAGATGATAGTGGGAAGTTTACAGAGGAAGCTGGAAAGTTTGCAGGTTTACAGGTAGTAGCAAAGGGTAATGAAAAGGTTAGCGCGGGTAATCAGGCTATCATTGATGCACTGCAAGAAACAGGTTCATTATTAAAACATGAAGAATACGCCCATAAATATCCTTATGATTGGCGTACTAAAAAGCCTACTATCTTCCGTGCTACTGAACAATGGTTTGCATCTGTAGAGGGATTTCGCGATACAGCTTTAGAAGCAATTAAATCTGTTAGCTGGATACCAGCGCAGGGAGAAAATCGTATTACTCCTATGGTGAAAGATAGAAGTGATTGGTGTATCTCTCGTCAGCGTAGTTGGGGTGTACCCATTCCTGTGTTCTATGATGAAGCAACTAACGAAGCTTTATTAACTGAGGAAACTATCAACCATGTTAAAGCTATCATCGCTGAAAAAGGTAGTGATGCTTGGTGGGAATTATCTGTAGAAGAATTATTACCTGAACAATATCGTAATAATGGGAAAACCTATCGCAAGGGTACAGATACAATGGATGTCTGGTTTGATTCTGGATCATCTTGGGCTTCTGTCGCACAAGCCAGGGGTTTAAAATATCCTGTAGATATGTATCTGGAAGGAAGCGATCAACATCGGGGATGGTTTCAGTCGAGTCTGCTTACCAGTGTGGCTGTTCATGAAACCGCACCTTATAAAACTGTACTTACTCACGGCTATGTAGTAGATGAAAATGGACGCAAGATGAGTAAGTCTCTGGGTAATGGTGTTGACCCGAAAGTTATCATCGAAGGTGGTAAGAATAAAAAACAAGAACCTCCCTATGGTGCTGATGTTTTAAGACTATGGGTGTCTTCGGTAGATTATTCTTCTGATGTTCGCATCGGTAACAGTATTGTTAAACAGTTAGGGGATATCTATCGTAAGATTCGCAATACCGCTCGTTTCTTATTGGGTAACTTACACGATTTCGATCCCAGTAAAGATGCTGTAGCTTATACAGATTTACCCGAACTAGATAAGTATATGCTGCATCGCATCACAGAAGTGTTTGCAGATATCACTGATGCTTACGAAAGTTATCAGTTTTATCGTTTCTTCCAGACAGTGCAGAATTTCTGTGTTGTAGATTTATCTAACTTCTATCTCGATATTGCTAAAGATAGATTGTATATCAGTAGCTTGGGTTCATTCCGTCGTCGTAGCTGTCAAACAGTATTAGCTGTAGCAGTAGAGAATTTAGCTAAGTCCATTGCACCAGTATTATCTCACATGGCGGAAGATATCTGGCAATCTTTACCCTATCAAACTGGTTATAAATCTGTCTTCGAGTCTGGTTGGGTAGAAACCAAAGAAGAATGGAAAAAACCCGATATGGTGGAATTTTGGGATACCATTCGTAACCTACGGGATGAAGTAAATAAAGTCATGGAAGAAGCGAGACAAGATAAAGTGATCGGTTCTTCTTTAGATGCTAAAGTGTTACTTTATCTTGGGGATGTAAAGTGGAAAAATAAACTAGCTTCTCTCAATCCTACTGATTCTTTAGATGCTAAATCTGTAGATGAATTACGCTATTTCTTCCTCGCTTCCCAAGTAGAGTTATTAGATACTATGGGTGAGATTGAAAAAGCAGCATATAAGAGTGAGTCTGATACTGTTTCTATTGCTATTGTAAAAGCCGATGGAGAGAAGTGCGAAAGATGTTGGAATTATTCTACTACTGTGGGTAGTTTTACTGATGATCCTACCATATGCGATCGCTGTAATGATGCTCTGAAAGGAGAGTTTTAATTATTAGTTAACAGTAGGGATAATTAATGAATTATCCCTATTCACTTTTGCTATATTGAATAGCCGTCGAATATTTTTCTAATGTGGATAACCAAAAACCAACATTCATCGATCTTTTCTCTGGGATTGGAGGATTTAGATTAGCTTTTGAACAAGCAGGATATAAATGCGTATTTTCTTGTGAAATAGATTCTGCTTGTCAAGAAGTTTACTTTAATAACTTTGGAGAAAAGCCACAAGGCGATATTACTAAAATCAACATAAACGAGATACCTAATTTTGATGTTTTAACCGCAGGGTTTCCCTGTCAGCCTTTTAGTATCTGCGGAAAAAGACAAGGTTTTGAAGATACTAGAGGCACTTTATTTTTTCATATTTGTGAAATTGTAGAAGCTAAACAACCCAGTGTCGTGCTTTTAGAAAATGTTAAACATTTAATTCATCATGACAAAGGTAGAACTTTAGATGTAATTTTGTATTCTTTAGAGTATTTAGGATATTTGGTTGATTATAAAATATTAAATTCTAAAGATTTTAATCTTCCACAAAATAGAGAAAGAATTATTATTTTTGCTACCAAGCATAAAAAATTTGATTTTAGTATGATACCAAATAGTAGCTGTACAGAGCAATTAAGTAACTATCTTTGTAAAAAAGCTAATTTTGAATATCTAAAAAAACAAGAATATACTTTAATTGATAATCCTAAAAAACAAGCATCAGGATTAATTTTTGTTGGATATAGAAATAATAAAACTACCTGGAGAAAGGGAGTTAGACCGAATACACACCACCTTTCTAGAGTACACCATCAACCAAATCGTATTTATTCAGTTGAAGGAGTCCACCCAACTATCCCATCTCAGGAAACATCTGGAAGATTTTTTATTTATATCCCAAAAGAGAATAAAGTACGTAAGTTAACAATTAAAGAGTGCTATCGAATTATGGGGTTTCCAGATAATTTTAAAACACATAATTCCCTTGCAGAATGTTATAAGCAAATTGGTAATTCTGTTTGTATTACGATGATTTATGAATTAGCTGTTCAAATTAAAAAGCAAGATTTACTGGTATCACAAGAACAGTTACATCATAAAAGTATTAATTTTTATCGACCAAAACCTATACAACTTGAAATTGCAGAAGTTATTTTAATGAATCATAAACAAAAACTCTTAGAAATATACAATAAATCAGTAAATTTACAAAATCTTAAAAATCAACTACCAAAGGAATTAGCTACTTACATAGAAGTAGTTGCTAAAAATTGTTCTAAACAAAAAGGTGTATATACAGTACTAATAACTCTACTAATACATAAAATTATTGAACCCACTCAAGATATTAGATATCATCAATCAAATATGCCTGGAGGATTTTCTGGTAGAACAATAGATACTCAATTCATTACACCTACACTCAAAGAATTGAGATTACCTGCTATGGCAGAAAGTGGTTGGTTAACTCGCTCCTTAGAACAACCCTATCCTTATACCTTAGACTATAATGGCAAAATTAATAACAAAGCTGTTAAAGAGGCTTTTTTGAATATTATTGATTTTATAGAGAATAATCAAGATAAAACCGAAATAATTGCTCAGTTATTAATTCATCAAGTAAAAGAAGTAACAAAAGCCAATCAAATTACGATTGTCAGGTTAACAAATCCTGAAAAGTTAAACATCGTAACAGTTACTAATTGCTTAGAAGCTCACTTTAATCATAATTACCAAACATTTGGTGCATCTAAGTTACCCGTAATAGCTTTCTACACGATTTATCAAAGATTAACCCAAGAAGTAGAAAGATATAAAGGCTGTATTTTACAAAAGTTAGGTAGTCATACAGCATCAGATAGGACTTCTAAAACAGCAGGAGATATAGAAATTTTAGATAAAAATAAGAAACTGATTGAAGCAATAGAAATCAAACAAGGGAAACCAATTACTTTACAAGTAGTTCTAAATGCTAAAGACAAAATCCTAAAATACAATCCTAGAAGATATTACATCTTTTCTTCTACAAACATTAAAAAAGAGGATGAGATAAAAATTCAAGAGCAACTGAAATTAATTGCAAATACTCATGGCTGTCAAGTCATTATAAATGGAATTATACCTACACTCAAATATTATTTAAGACTAATTACCTCAGTAGAAAATTTTGTTGAAGATTATTCTAAATTGGTAGAAAAAGATCAAGAATTACAAGCCGTTCATAAAATACAGTGGAATAATATATTACAAAGTCTTAATGTGGATTAATTGCGATCGCCCTAGGGAATTATTCTTTAAGTGTGGGTAGTTTTGCTGATGATATTACCATATGCGATCGCTGTACTTCTGCACTGAAAGTAGAGTTTTCATTATTAATTAAACTGTAGGTATAGTTTATAAGTTATCTTTAATCAATTGGTAAAAATACTGTGTTTTTTTTATGTTTGAAGCTTTTGGTTGGGTAATTGTTTCTACATCTCTTGAAATTTTTACTGAGGATACACCTTTAGAAAAACTTGATGAACTTGATGACCAAGTTAATCGAGAAAATAATCAGCTATGGAAAAACCTACGACAATGGCTTGCTACTCATGAAAATATATGGTTTAAATGGCAGTTTTATGAAAACTTAAATAACATACAAGGTGTTCTGCAATTTTCTTATGCTCGTAATCATAAATCTTTGTTAGTTTGGGAACTTTTAACTTGGATTGCTCAAAATGGTACTAGCTCTTATGGTATTGTCTATTTTCATGATGATGAATCTAATTACTCTAATGAGTACAAAGTATTGCGAATTGTCAGAGGAAAAGTAGAAGAGTTTAACGATCCTTTTTTGTCACCGATTATTCCTGTAATTAAATCATCAAAATATGCTTAATTGTTTATAAATTAATCAATAGTAGTGACAAATTACAGCTATAGCTCATATCTTGCACCTCGAACCCATACCGCCTAAAACTGAAGTTTCAGGCTAATATAATAAGTCTATTAAAATAGACTATAACTGTGATTAAAACTAACTAAATTGAAGTCCTCTTGAGAGGACTTTTTTGTATTAGCCAAGAAATTAATTTCTTGGTGATTGATCGCGGATGGTGCAAAATTTGAGCTAGAGAATTATTCTTTAAGTATTGCTAATTTTGTTGATACTCTTAATATATGCGTTCGCTGTAATTCTACTATGTAGGGATAAGTTGTGATTATCCCTACTAAAAATGTTAATGTCTTCTCGATTTACTAACAGTTTTCGATTTATAAACCTCATACAGTAGCAAACTTCCTGCTACTGCTAAGTTTAAAGAATCCCCTTGACCTACCATCGGAATACGAATCAAATGGTGACATAATTCTTGTTGATTCTTGGTTAATCCTTTTCGTTCTTCCCCTAAAAATAATAGTGTAGAACGAGGATATTTAAAGTGATGAAAATCAACTTTTCCTTCAACAGAAGCACCAACTACACCACAACTATGACGACGTATCCAATGATGGAGAGAAGAATAACTGGTGCGGATGAATTTCTGATTAAATAATGCACCCATAGTAGCTCGAATTACACTAGGATCGTAAGGATCGATGTTTCCACCAATCAAGATAAAACCACCACCACCAATAGCTTCAGAGGTACGGATCAAAGTTCCCAAATTACCAGGAGATCGCACTTTTTCTAAAGCAATCCAACATAATCCAGTTTGGGGAGATATTTGATGCAGTTTTGTCCATCGTTGGCGTACAATTGCTGCTATCCCAGAGGCTTTTTCTGTATGGGAAATTTGTCTAAATTCTTCGGGGGTAAGTTTAATTGTCTTTACCCCAGTCCGTCGTAATCTTCTTACTAATTTACGCGCTGGAGGAACAATTAATAATTTCTCACTATACAAGATGGTTGCAATTTCAAAATTGTTTTCCGCTACTTGTATAAAATTACGCACCCCTTCAATATAAAATAGGTTGCGTTCATCGCGAAGCTTGCGGTTAGATTGGAGTTTGGCGACATCGGTTAAAACCTCCGCTACATTTAACCGATTTTGGTCGAGCTTAACATCGACCATCCTCCCTGAGAGTTAATCCACTCTCTGTGAATGAGTTTAACAATAACATAAGACAAAGCGGTCTTGATACCGCGATCGCTATTAAATTTTGGGACAGAATAATTTTAGCAAAATAAATTCTTGAGACATTACTAAGAGCTTGATATGAGACAAAAGTCAACTTAATTAAACTCAGATAGCGATCGCTATATCGCTATTTTCCCAGGAAAATTTTGATTAAAAGTAGGGATAATTCAGGAATTATCTCTAGGTTGTAAGCAGTAATAAAATAATAATTAACATGAGACATCTTGCAAGTTTTGTTCTTCGGGAAAATGGATGCGATCGCTTTTTATTTTAACATCATGCTGTTTTAGATCGAGCTATTTTAAAATTAAGATTATACTGCTTAATTCGTAATTAATATGGTAACAACTCCTACCTTATCAATAATCAACAGTTGGGTATCTGCTACCTGGGATGAATATCTAGCAAATATTGAAAATTATATCTATGAAAAAGCCAAGGGTTACTATTACAACTACGAGTACAGAATTGAAATGACACCCATAGGTAACGATCATTCTCAAGACCATGCAATTATTAATCACGCAATTTATTTATATGCAACTATTAAAAATATTCCCTTAAATGGTAAAGATAACTGTAGCTATCGTCAACCAGGAGTATTTGAAATACAACCAGATTTATCTTACTATATTGGAGATAACGCTAACGCTATTCCTTGGGGAACGGGAATTGTAGATATAAGTCAATATCCTGCCCCCAATTTAGTCATTGAAGTTTCCAATACTTCTTTGTCAGATGATTTAGGAAAAAAAAGATTATTATACGAAGATTTAGGAATAGCAGAATATTGGATTATTGATGTACAAAATGTCCAAGTAATTGCTTTTAAAATTGAAAATCAAGGTAGCAAGAGAATTCAAGAGTCACAAGTTTTACCAGGATTAGAAATAAAGATATTAACTGAAGCATTAGAACGTAGCAGAAACAGTAATCATACAACAGTTAGTAGTTGGTTACTGCAACAGTTTCAACAGTAACAAGCGATCGCACAATAGCCCACCTTCAGGGAAACCGCCTAACCTAAAATCACAATAAATATATCTTACAGCTTGTAAAAAATCACCTTAACTATAACTATAGATAGATCGTTTCTGGGAATATAAGAATATAGTTTGTATATTAGTCAATATTTTTATCAGAATAGTAAATAAGTTTATGATTCCTTTGAAGGATGAAAATCCAATCAAAATTACTCCCTATATTACCTATGGTCTGATTGCTGTTAATATTACAGTCTTCATCTATGAGCTAATTCTGACTCCTCCTGAGCTAAATCGTTTTTTTCACTTGTTTGCTATTGTTCCTTGGGAGTTAAATGCTAGTTTTAAGGGCATTGCTATTCCTCAGCCCATACCAGAACCGTTAACATTAGTTACATCTCAATTTCTCCATGCTGGATTTCTTCATGTGGGCTTCAATATGTTATTTCTCTGGATTTTTGGTAACAATATTGAAGAAAGATTAGGTAGAGTTAAATATCTATTGTTTTATTTAACCTGTGGTGTTTTAGCTGGATTAACGCAATGTTTCTTTGATTCTGCATCTGTTGTTCCTTCCCTTGGTGCTAGCGGAGCAATAGCAGGAGTTATGGGAGCATATATAATAAAATTTCCTCAAGCTAAAATAGTAACTCTTGTGCCTTTGGGCTTCTTTTTTCCCGTCTTTAGAATTTCTGCTTTGTGGTTTCTGGGTTTTTGGTTTATTGAACAAGCCTTTAATGGTATTAGTATGCTGGAGGCTTCTGCTCGTGTAGGAATGCAAGGTGGTGGTGTAGCTTACTGGGCGCACGCTGGAGGCTTTATTTTTGGAGCAATTCTCAGTCCCTTGTTTGGTTTATTCAATGACAAACAAGATTACAATGGGATAGAGCCAGAGAATTAATTAGTCAGAGAAAATATGAGGGATTCCCCAAGAATTGAAATAGGCTTCTTTTAGGTCTATCAATCTTTTTCCGTCTTGTGAAGCAAGCTCAGAAAATCTTGCTTCAGGGTCGATCTATTATGAATCCCTCATCTGTTTCAGGACGAAAGACGCTCAATGGTTCTTAACAAATATTCATCATGTTCTATGCAGATATATCTTGATAACAGTGCTACCACCAAACCTCGGGATGAAGCGATCGCCACAATGCTACAGGTGATGAGCTTGCAGTATGGTAATCCTTCCAGTTTGCACTCTTGGGGACAGGAAGCAGCAATGATATTAGAGACTGCGAGATTACAAGTAGCCAATTTGATTAATGGGGTTGACTCCGAATCAATTATCTTTACTTCTGGGGGAACAGAAGCAGATAACTTGGCAATAATGGGAATTGCTCAAAAATACTCCCATCCAAAACATCTGATTATTTCCAGTGTGGAACATTCTGCGATCGCAGAACCAGCCAAAAGCCTCGAAAAATTAGGATGGGAAATTACTCGTTTACCTGTAAACACCAAAGGACGAGTTAATCCTTTAGACCTCAAAGCAGCCATTCAACCCAATACAGTCCTAATATCTATTATCTATGGACAGAGTGAAATTGGAACTCTGCAACCTATAGAAACACTGGCTCGTATTGCTCAAAGTCATAATATTTTGTTTCATACCGATGCAGTACAAGCAGCAGGGAGAATTCCCCTAGACGTGCAACAGTTGGGAGTTGATTTATTATCCCTTTCTTCCCACAAAATCTACGGTGTACAAGGTGCAGGAGCTTTGTATATTCGTCCAGGGGTGGAAATATTACCCCTCTTTGGTGGCGGTGGACAAGAGAGAAAAATCCGCTCGGGAACTCAAGCAGTACCTACCATTGCAGCTTTTGGTATTGCAGCAGAACTCGCAGCTAAAGAAATATCCCAAGAAACTCCCCGTTTAATGGGGTTACGCGATCGCTTATTTGATTTATTAGCTGATTGTCCTTATCTTATTCCCACAGGCGATCGGCTATATCGCTTGCCTCATCATGTTAGTTTTATTTTGAGTAATGATTTTGCCCTCAAAGCTCAAGAAGTAACAGGAAAAACCATAGTCAGACAGTTAAATCTGGCTGGTATCGGCATTAGTGCTGGTTCTGCTTGTCACAGTGGTAAACTTAATCCTAGTCCCATTTTATTAGCTATGGATTATGATAAAAATGCTGCAAAAAGAGGGATTCGTCTTACTTTAGGCAAAGACACAACAACAGCAGATATAGATTGGACAGCGATGGTCATTAAACAAGTTTTGACCAGATTAATCCCTAGTTGTTGTCATTACGCAGATGTTAAGTGAACTACCCATTGCTGACCACATGGGGTAAGCGTGGGCTTCCAAATTCATAGGGAATTGCCTAATCTAGATACACGACCTAGCTTCGGTCTTACATTCCCTCCTTTGGCAGCATCGCTAGTCCCTAACGATGTTTGCAATATTCTAATTCCTTCTGCTCTAATGTTGATTGCTGCGTTTTTGTCTCTGTCGTGATGAGTTTTACAACTAGGACAAGTCCAGTTCCTTTTATCTAACGGTAACTTTTGACATCCTCTCGCACCTAAAGGAGCGAGATTCCTAAAACAAACCTTATTGTTCATAGGTGGTTGACGGTTCATCACAAACTGCTACTACTGTAGTCTTACACTTGCTCCCACGTCCGTTTAATGAGTCGGATTGCCCACCCGCCTCTCGATAGTTAATTAAATTAGTGGCAGCACAGATGTCTCTGTCGTGAACTGTATTGCAATACAGACAAGTCCATTCACGGACATCTAACTCTTTTTTCCCTCCAGATTGCCCACAGCAAGAGCAAATTTGAGAGGAAGGATACCACCTATCAACAATGATTAAATCTCTACCGTATTTGTCGCATTTAGCAGCTAGAAGAGTTTTGAATTTAGCCCATCCAGCATCC
>JAAUYD010240298.1_pt1 | contig 20293 bp, 19 predicted proteins | sample 7278101 | NCBI WGS metagenome assembly JAAUYD01 (sample SAMN14350128, study PRJNA611818) | marine sediment metagenome | isolation source: surface marine sediment (0.6m) | place: French Polynesia: Moorea | collected 2018-08
CCGTCCCAAGCACCTCGCAGTCGAATGGCGGACCGACATCCGGATTCGCAGAATCGCAGATCCCCATGACGCCACCGATGTTCAGCAGCTGGATCGTATCGCCGACGGACAGGCTAGACGGCAGATGACCGGAGTATCCGCGCAATGCCTTGCGATGCCCGAGCGCGCCGACGATGACGTCGCCCTGCTTGACGGTGGCCATGCGTCCGGTCGTCAGCTCGAGCTGGTTGTAACGTGACTTGTTGTTCAATACGCGGGCCGCAACGAGCACGCCTTCTTCGCAGGGAATGTCTTTCGATACGCGCAGTTCGTTGCCGAGGTTACTGTGCTGGGCAACCGATGCGATCTTGTCGACGATGACGGTTTTCATGTCTCGCCTGCCCGCGTCTGCAACGTGCCGGTCAGCGACAGGACTTTGGCATAGCCCAGCGTATCGGCCGCGGTCCATTCACCGGCCGATTCGCCGTAGACGCCGCGCGTCGCCGCCAACAGAGAATGTGGCGACGTGACGCCGTCGATGAACAGCTGCCCGGGTCGCAGCGTGAAGCTGACGGTGCCGGTGACCCTTTTCTGTGACGAGCTGAGCAGCGCCTCGATGTCGTTGCAGACGAGGTCCAGCTGTTTGCCCTCGTGGACGAAGTCGCCATAGCTTGCCGCGACGCTGTCCTTGATCCTCGACTGCAGACCGCTGAGCGTCAGCTTCTCCAATTCGCTATGTGCCGTGATCAGCGTGATCGCCGCCGGTGCTTCAAACGCGACCCGGCCCTTGGTACCCAGGACCGTGTCGCCCAAATGGATGCCGCGGCCGATGCCGTATCGTCCGGCCATGACCTCGAGCGCCTCGATCAGTGCGACGGGTTCCATCGCCTCGCCATCGAGGCTCGCCGGGACGCCGGCTTTGAATTCCAGTGAGTGCTGTGACGGTTCCAGCGGATCGGTGAATGCGTCAGGCGACAGCACCCATGCGGACTCGGGTATCGAGCGCTCCGACGTCAGCGTCTCCTGTCCGCCAATCGTAATGCCCCACAGTCCCCGGTTAATCGAGTAGGCGGAGCCCTGGGCGGGCAGGGGGAGACCGTGTTCTTCGAGGTAGGCGAGCTGGTCTTCGCGGACCCAGCTGTTGTCGCGTACCGGCGCGAGAATGTCGAGGTCCGGGTTCAGCGTGCGGAGCGCAACCTCGAAGCGCACCTGGTCGTTGCCGGCGGCTGTACAACCATGAGCAACTGTCGTCGCGCCCCGTTCCGTCGCGATCTCGGCGAGCTTCTGCGCCTGCAGGCCACGCTCGGCGCCGACGCAAAGCGGATACGCATTGCCACGCAGTACGTTGCCGTAGATCAGGTAGCGGATGACCGTGTCGAAGAACTCGGACTTGGCGTCGATAATGACGTGCTCAATCGCTCCCAGTGCCTTTGCACGAGCCTCGAGCGCGCTGGCAGCCTCGCTGTCGATACCGCCGGTGTCCACAGTCGCCGTGATGACGTCTCGTCCGTAGGTTTCCCTGAGCCAGGGCACGCAGAAGCTGGTGTCGAGTCCGCCCGAAAAGGCGAGAATGATGGGTGATTGATTACTCACGGTGTCTCCAGCGGGCTCAGGCGCCCATTGCACGTTCGATCTTGGCGATCAGGTTTCTAAGTCCCTGGGCGGAATCGGTGGCGACGAAAACGGTATCGTCACCGGCAATGCTGCCGACGACCTCGGGCCAGGCACTGCGGTCCAGCGCGAGCGCCACGCGCTGCGCCGCGCCTATCGCGGTCCTGAGGACGAGCAGGTGATTGCCGGCCGGGCTCAAGCCACGCAGCAGTTCGGCAGCATCGTCCAGTGCCTGGCTTACGGACGCGTCGTCGGTTGGCAGTTCGTAGCCGCGCGCTGTCTTGATGGCGCCAATCGTCCTGAGGTCGCGACTGACCGACGACTGCGTCGCTTCGAACTTCTGCGCGCGCAAGGCATCCACCAGTGACTGCTGGGTGGCGATAGGCCCTCGTTGCAGCAGGCTGCAGATGGCTTCCCTGCGAAGAGACTGTTCGGCGTTGGTCGGCATAGCTGGCTCGAATAAATATGCGCATAGAATGATAGAAATGCGCATACGATGTCAAGCCGAAAATCGGCTAAACTCGCGCCGATTCGAGAAGGAGCCCCCAATGACAGACCCCGTCGTCATAGAAACCGCCAGCGCACCCACTGGCAGCATCATCTGGCTGCATGGACTGGGCGCCGACGGCCACGACTTTGAACCCATCGTTCCCGAGCTGCGGCTGCCTGATTCCCTGTCGTTACGCTTCGTGTTTCCGCATGCGCCGGTGCGTCCCGTCACGGTCAACGGCGGCATGGCGATGCGCGCCTGGTTCGACATCCGGGATTTCGGTAAAGCCGGCGTCCCTGACATTGAAGGCATCGAGGCGAGCTGTGCAACGCTCGACGCCTTCGTCGAGGCAGAGATCGAGCGAGGCGTGCCGCGACACCGAATCGTGCTTGCCGGTTTTTCGCAGGGTGGGGTTATCGCGATGCATACGGCACTGCGCTCGCACGAGCCGCTGGCCGGATTGCTCGCGCTGTCGACCTGGCTGCCGTTGTCAGACCGGCTCGCCTCTTATCCCGACCACGCGTCCCTGCCTGTCTTCATGGCGCATGGACAGTTCGACCCGATGCTACCGCTTCCCATGGGTATGGCGTCGCGCGATGCGATCAGGAGTGCCGGGTTGGACCCGGAGTGGCAGGAATACCCGATGGCCCACGCCGTCTGCCCCCAGGAGATCGCGGACATCAGCCGGTGGCTGCAGTCTGTCTACAATGCGGAGTAGCTGACCCGGTCTTCTCCGGTCGGATGACCGTCGGCGCCGAAGCGCCGCTCGAGGATGGAGATATCGCCGCCACTCGCGAGCCTGACGACGCTCATGCTACGCGTGCCGTACGCCGACCCGACGATGAACGGCGCCGTGATCGCGTGGGCCAGTTCGGTCGGTAGCTTACCCGGCTGCACTGACTCGATCGGAGCACGCTCCTCATTGGCGAGCAGCTGCATTAGCGACTGATCACTGGGCAGACCCTGGCCAATCAGTACGTTGAACGCCGACTTGGCGTACTCGACCTTGTGCCACGGCGTGTCGAGCACGGCATTGCTGACCGCGTAAACCCCCGGGTTCAGCTCCCTCGGCCCCGCGCCTCGATTGCCACCGTAAGCGACCGATTGGCCGTCGCTGATGACGAGATTGAAGCCTGCGTACTGAGATCCTTCGATGCCTTCCAGAAAGGCCATCGGCGACAGTTTGGAGTCCAGGAAATCGGTGACGAGCAGTCCACGAGAGCGAAGCCCAGGATCAGGCGGCTCGGCATCACGTGAGTTCGTCACCGTCGCGAAGCGACCCCGTCTGCTGGCGGCCAGCCAGGTGCCGCCGGCCTGTGCGTCCCGGCCACCGACGATGTCCGGCCGGTCCCGCCACCAGCCGAGCGGCTCGGTCGGTCGCTCATGGAACTCGTCGCGGTTCCCGGCAAGCACCAGGACGTGCTCGTCATCGGGACGTACGGCGAATACGATCAGGCACATCCTCTACGCGTCCGGTGCGTTGAGCCAATGGTCAACCAGGCGGCGTGCGATCGAGATCCTGAACGGCAACTTCGGGAATTCGGATCGCAATTCGTCGCGCGTGAACCACCGGGCGTCTTCCAGCTCACCGTCATTGAGCTCGATATCGTCTGAGAGTCCTTCCGCCTGGAATCCCAGCATCAGCGACGACGGAAACGGCCAGGGTTGCGAGCTGTGGTAGTGGACGTCGCCCACGTGCACGTTGGTCTCCTCAAAGACCTCACGGCGAACGGCGTCCTCCAGCGACTCGCCCGGTTCGACGAAGCCCGCGATCGTCGAGTAACGCGCCTCCGGCCAGCTGGCCTGTCTGCCAAGCAGGCAGCGGTCGCCGCGGGAGACCAGGACGATAATCGCCGGGTCGACGCGCGGGAAGAGCGTCTTGCCGCAGTCAGGGTTGCTGCAGACGCGCGCATTGCCTGCGTCATGGCTCCGGGCTTTCGAGCCACAACGGCTGCAGTAGATATGCGAGGCATGCCAGAGGACCAGCGCACGCGCGTGCGCAGCGAGGTTGGCCTCGTCAGCCGGCAGCTCGGTGCCGATGAAGCGCAGGTCCTGGAACTGGCCGAGGTCGGCAAACGGCGGTGTCTCTTCCCGCTCCAGCGCGATGGCGAACGCGGGGCGGTCCCTGAACAGGCCGAGGAATATCGCGTCCTCGGGGTCGAAAAGGCCGTCGACGCTGTTGCGTTTCAGCAGCCGGCACTCGGGCTTGTCTCCGCTCACGAGGCAACGATCTCCCCACACCGGCATAAACAGGCTGTCCGGCGCCTGGATTGCCTTTTCCATCCAGTCAGGGTCTTTTCGCTTTTCTCCGATCCGGTCGACAAAAGCGCCGGCAAACACGTTCTGCACAGGGAATTCCGTAGGGTGCAAGCTGGGATCGCAGTGTACCCGACGACGGTCTCCATGAGACAGTCAGGGGCCGGTTAACGCTACGGGTATGCACGCTGTTGTCCCAGAGAGAGGGCGTCACTGGGCGTTGCTCGTCGTTCTTTTGATAAGACCAGACGTCACCCCTCGCGCCCGCACCGACGCTCTTCCAGGGACTACCCGAAGGGCCGGACCCATCGTGTCAACAGGCCCCGGTCACCTCGCAGCAAGGGCAATGACCGGACGGGAGTGCATAGGCATCTTCGACATAGGCGCTGCCGCAACTCTTGCAGGTCGCGAGGTAAAGCTCGTCGTTGTAACAGATACTGAGCAGCAGGTTGCAGGCCCACTCGAAGCTGAACAGATGAGGGTTGTGCAGCAATTTGTAGGTCTCGAAAGCGCGGCACAATCGATGCCCGGACTCGATGTCCAGCCGCGGCCAGCGCGGGTGAACGCGATTGTCTTCGCCTAATCGAATCAGTCGGCCCGCGCAGAAGAGCGCAACCAGCGTTGTGGATTGAAGGCGGTGTTCAGCGCTCTTGACGAAGCGTGAGACCTGTCGAGGAGACTTTCCCCGCCGGCGTCGGACCGACGAGCCGGGTTTGAAGTAGGTGCTGAAGATCTTGCGAATCCGGTCGTCGGACAGACCGGTACACTCTCTGATCGTCCGGGTTCGCGCTTCATGCCCGATCATCCGGATCGCCAGCTGGAATTGCCGCTGTTCATTGGCATAGCGATTGTCGGTTGCTCGCATATCTCCCCCTTTTATGTACAAAAAAGACCATATATATTGTCTTTTACTATATATACTCACATTTGGTCCCAAAATAAACTCCAGTTTTCAACAAATAACGGTGATTTCGACCAGGGAGGAGTCGATGCAGTACCCATGTCCCGAGCGTACCGATCTCGATGAGATTCGGGCTCTCAACTCAGCATTTCTTAACGTCTGTGCTCGCGCGCCCATGCCGGACGGCGTGACTGCGCGCATCGCGTCTCTCAACTATCCGGAGCGCGAGTCGCTGTCTGACGCCCCTTTCCTGCTCTTCAGCCTGCAGGAGGACCAGACGTCGCTCTGGGACCGGGTGTTTGCCGCAGAGCCCGATTTCCTCGATGAGCCCACGCCACCCGAGTGGGTGCCGATCACGACGGCCGCCGTCGCCCTCGTATGGCACCTGGCCAAACGTGCTCCACACGATGCGCGCCTGTTCGCGGCAATCAGTTCTTCCTTGAGTCGGCGACTTGTCGAGCATCCGCTGATCTCCGTAACCCACCGGGCCCTGGCAGTCGGCATAAGTCCCCGGCCGCGATTCGCGGCGCAGCCAGGTACCTGGGATATATTGATCGAGGCCTGCAGCGCATCCGACTCCGACCGGATGAACACCGGCGCAATGATCGCCTTGCAGCGACTGCTGCTGAAGTCCTCCGAGACCGAAACGGAACGGCTCGCCGCCCGCCGCATCGAGTCCGTGCCCAGATCGGTCGCGGAATGATCGACGCAGCCGCCTGACGCCACGGGCGCGCAGGAAGTGTTGCGCTATGCCGTGGCCGCACTGCCGTGGTTAAATACGCGGCCTTATGAAAGCCCTCTCGATCAAAAACCTGACCAAGACTTACGCGAATGGCAACCAGGCGCTGAAAGGCATCAACATCGATGTGGAACCTGGAGACTTCTGTGCGCTGCTGGGTCCGAATGGCGCCGGGAAGACGACGGCTATCGGAATCATCAGTTCGCTGGTTAACAAGACCAGCGGCAGCGTCGAGATCTTCGGCCACAGCATCGATACCGAGCTAGAGGCGGCGAAAACGCACCTGGGGCTGGTGCCGCAGGAGATCAACCTGAACCTGTGGGAGGGCGTAGCGAATATCGTTCGGACGCAGGCCGGGTATTACGGGTTGCCGCGAAAGCTCGCCGACGAGCGGACGGAGAAGTACCTGCGTGAGCTCCGACTCTGGGATCGGCGCAACGACGCCGCACGTTCGCTGTCCGGTGGCATGAAGCGACGGCTGATGATTGCGCGTGCGCTGGTGCATGAACCGCGCCTGCTGATCCTCGACGAGCCGACAGCGGGCGTCGACATCGAGATTCGGCGGTCGATGTGGGACTACTTGCAGAGGATCAACGCCGAAGGAACGACGATCATACTGACGACGCACTACCTCGAAGAAGCTGAGAGCCTGTGTCGACATGTCGCCATCATCGACGGCGGCGAGATCATTGAAGATGCACCGATGAGTTCGGTCTTGCGGCAGCTGCAACGCGAAGTCTTCGTCCTGAACATCGATGGAGAGCTACGCGAGGCGCCCACACTCTCGGGTTTCGAAACCAGCCTTCGAGACGATGGCGACCTGGAAGTCGTCACCAGCAAGGACCGGCGACTGAATGACCTGTTTGCCGAACTCGACAGGAACGACATTCGCGTCGTCAGCCTTAGAAACAAGGCGAACCGCCTGGAAGAGTTGTTCATGGGGCTGGTCGAGAACAAGCCGGGGCCCGCAGAATGAATCTCTCGCTCAACCTCGTTGCGATCAAGACGCTGATCCACAAGGAGGTCAGCCGCGTCTTCAGAATCTGGGTGCAGACGATCGTGCCGCCGGCGATCACGATGACGCTGTACTTCATCATCTTCGGCAACCTGATCGGGCGTCGCATCGGCACAATGGATGGCTTCGACTATATGCAGTACATCGCGCCGGGACTGATCATGATGTCTGTGATCACCAACTCGTACGGCAACGTCGTGTCGTCGTTCTTCGGCGCCAAGTTCGGGCGGCACATCGAGGAGATGCTCGTATCACCGATGTCCAATGCGGCGATCATCATTGGCCACGTTGCCGGCGGCGTCATTCGCGGGCTGGGTGTCGGACTGCTCGTCACCGTAATCGCTTTGTTCTTCACGCGGCTGGACGTCGCGCATCCGCTGATCATGCTGTCGATGGTCGTGCTGTCGTCGACGGTCTTCGCGTTGGCCGGTTTCATTAACGCGCTGTTCGCGAAGAAGTTCGACGACATTTCGATTGTTCCGACGTTCGTGCTGACGCCGTTGACCTACCTCGGCGGCGTCTTCTACTCCATATCCCTGCTGCCTGAATTCTGGCAGGGCGTTTCGAAAGCCAATCCGATTCTCTACATGGTGAATGCGTTCCGTTATGGGGTACTCGGTACGTCGGACATCAATATTGTGCACGCGTATGCAATCGTTCTCCTGTTCGTCGCCATCCTGTTCACCGCCTGCCTGATGTTGCTGAACCGTGGCGTAGGGATACGCGAATAGCATGTGCGGGCGATTCGCGTTCTACTCTCCGGCAGAGGCGACCGCGGCGCTTTTCGGCGTTGATGGAGCGCCGACACTGGAAGCCCGTTACAACATCGCACCCACTACGCAGATAGCCGCTATTCGAAATGACGCGAACGGCAGTCCGGAATTCACAATGCTCAAGTGGGGCCTCGTACCGTTCTGGGCCAAGGACAAATCCATCGGCAATCGCATGATCAATGCGCGTGCGGAAACGGTAGCGGAAAAGCCTGCCTACCGGGCTGCCTATCGCCATCGTCGCTGCCTCGTGCTGGCCGACGGCTTCTATGAATGGCGCAAGGAGGGCGCGGGCAAGACGCCTTACTTCATCTCACTCGCGAGCGGTGAACCATTCGCCTTCGGCGGCCTGTGGGAAAGCTGGACCGACAAGGAGTCGGGTGAGGTTATCGACTCGGCCACGCTGATTACAACCGAGGCCAATGAGTACCTGGCGCGGATTCATCATCGCATGCCTTTGATCCTCGAGCCGGACAGCGGGGCCCGCTGGCTGTCGGGCGACACACACATGCTGGAGGCAATAGAGACGCCACGCCTGCGGGCGTGGCCCGTCGATCGCCGCGTCAACAACGCACGCAACGAAGGAAGCGACCTCGTCGATCCGGCGGGACCTTCCGTAGACGAGCAATCCGGCTAGCACGCCGGGCGTGCCCTGTTCCTCAACCAGCCGGTACCGGCAACGCCCGCGCCGGCTGCACGGCGACGACCAGCGTCCCGGGACCGCCGTGCACACCGAATGCCGTTCCGAGTTCAGAGATGGTCAACTGCTCGATGTTGTCCACCCGGCCGCGCAGAGTCTCAGCGATAATCTCGGCGTCCTGTGGCGCGACGGCGTGCCCAATCGCGATGTTGACGGGCACGTCCTTCGGCGCGTGTTTGCCGACGTAGTTGGCGAAACGTTTTGCCCGCTGCCGCTTCCCGATCAGGAATGCCCCGGATGCAATGCGGCCATCCGGCACGGTCTTGATGATAGCCAGCAGGCGCAGCAGGTCGGCAACGACCTTGACCCAGCCGGGCACGCGGCCGCCCCTAACGGCGAAACGCAGATCGTTCAGGATGCCGAAGGTCTGCGTCTCAGCGCGCAACTCGTCGAGCTGTTCGAGCGTCGTCTCGATATCAACGCCGGCCTCCGAGCAACGTGCCGCGTACACGGCCAGCAGGCCCTGGCCCAGCGACGCGTTTCTCGAGTCGAAGGTATGCATCCTGCCGTGGGCATTGACTCTCTCGGCTGCCGCCTCGGCCGCCTGCATCGTACCGCTCGCTTTTCGCGTAACGTTAATCGACAGGACGTCGGGGTAGTGGCTTGCGAGAAACTGGAACTGTCTCCTGAAGTCACCCGGTGCCGGCTGCGACGTCGTTGGATGCGTCGGGTTGCTTGCCAGCTCCTCGAAGAACTCTTCCGCAGTGATGCTGACCTTGTCGAGGTAGCCTCTTTCGCCGAACTGGATCCTGATCGGCACGACATGAATGTCGTGCTGTTCCAGTAAGTGTTCCGGGATGTCAGCAGCCGAATCCACGACGACGGCAAATTTGCGGCCTCTGTCGTGGCTGCCATGAACCTGCCGATGCATGTCGTCGGCCTTCTCGGCGCTGACGGCGCCGAATCGTCTGGCGAGCGTAAAGACGTCGTCCGGATCGTTGACATGGATGTGAATCCTGGCCTTGCGCTTGGTACCGGCAAGCACGAGTGAATCGCCCATTTCTGCGAGTGACTCGCGCAGCTTCCTTCGATCGATATCGTCGCCGGTGACGATGCACTCCGTGCAATAGCGGAACTTCGAATCGCTGGCGTCCCCCGCGGTGATGATGTTGGCGTCGGTGATGATCTCGCTCAAATCCGGCTTAGCTTCGATCTCGCCGCTCATGACGTAATCCGTCATGCCGGAGAACAGGGCGACGAAGCCTTTCGCACCCGCGTCGACGACACCCGCTTTACGCAGCACATCGAGTTGGTCGGGCGTCTTTTCGAGTGCCGTTTGCAAGCTCTTGAGCGCCTCGGGCATAACCGATGAGAAGCTCTGTTCGTTATTGTCGATGGTCTGTTTGTGCAAGCTCGCGGCCAGCGCTGCGATCACCGACAAAACGGTGCCTTCCCGCGGCTTCGACAAAGCGTCGTGCGCGTAATCACTACCTTGCGCGATAGCCTTGCCGAAGGTGTACGGCGTGAAGCGCGACGTTTCGCCTGCCGAATCGCTCATGCCCTGGAAGAACTGGGCCATGATCGCGCCGGAGTTTCCACGCGCGCCATCCAGCATAGCGTCAGCCAGGGCTGCGAGCATCGTTCCGAGATGCTTTTCGCCGTCGGCGTTCAGGACGGGCAGGCCGGCGCCCAGCGACAGGCTCATGTTGGTGCCGGTATCGCCGTCAGCTACCGGAAACACGTTGATGCTATTGAGGTGTTCCTGTTCCTTGATGACGCGGTGGATCCCCGACGTGAGCGCGTTTGCAAGTGCGTCGCCATCCAGGTGGCTCTCGACGAGGTCATTCATCGCTGATTACTGGCGGGGAAGCAGGAACTGTCGTCCGCGATAGTCAAGTACGACGCCGTCCGGCGTTATCTGGTTGACTGACAGGCCATCGGACGTCGTAGAGCCTTCTCGGTGTTTGACCATGTTGATGAAGACGAATCGATCGGCCGCGACATCGCTGTAGACGTGAATATCGAGTCTCAGCTCGCCAACGGGCAGTTCACCGCTGGCTCGAAGTTGATCGACGTCCGGCAGTCCGCGCGGTGTTTCGGCAGCCTTACTCGCCGGCAGGGAAGCGGCCACCGGCACAGGCTCCGGTTCGGCGGCTTGCACAGCCGGCGCGGTCGTTTCCGCGACGATGGTCGGTGTCGGCTCCGGCTGCGCGGCGATCGTTGCCGCCGGCCGTGTATCGGGTGGTGCTTCCTGCATCGCCATCTCGATCTGCTCCGCAAAGCCTGACGTCTCAGTCGCAGCGACTGGCAGCCGATCCTGTGCCGGGCGCAGCAACACGCCGGCGAGAACGACCAGGTTTATAGCCAGCAAGGCACCCAGCACCCAAAGCCACAGTGGAGGCCTGGCTGATTCCCGGCTGACAGGCACCTGCGCGAACTCCGCGCTTCCCTGTTGCTGGCGCTCGCTCTCCGATTTCTTCAGGGCATCCAGGATGAACGACATCAGCTAGTCTCGTGCCAGTCGCGGCGTGGCCAGTCGCGGTGTATCGGCAGGCGCCAACAGCCCATTGATGATGATCTGCGTCTGGCTGCCGGCAAAACCATCGACCTCCAGCCGATTGTCGCGTTGAAACTCGCGAACCCGTTGCTCGAGGCTTTCGTCGTAAGCGGTCGAGTTGGCTGGTGTCGACGCGTACCGCGGATCGATCGCGGCGAGACTCTGTCGGAGCCAGCGCACATTGATGTGATCGGTGCCGGGAAACAGAGCGATCGCCTGACCGTTGGGCGGGCGCCACAGTACCAGGAACTGTCCGCGCCAGAAACGGCTGACGTCGGAAACGGAATGACTGACCTCGACGCCGCCAACCGACAGCAGTGCCTGGTTGCCCTGTAACGCTTTGAGCAGGACATGGTGCGCCTGCCCTGCGTCGTCGATCAGTTCGAGAACGGCGGGCCGATCGAGCTGGCGCAGCATGCCCATCGAGCCCCGCTGCCTAAGACACTCGAATCCCCGCGAGCGAATCGTGTTGCAGTCGCCGGCTTCCGCATCGACGCCCCAAAGCGCCTGCAACTCGGCATAGCTTCTCGCTGCGGTGGTCAGTGCGCTGGCCATGACCAACTGCTCGCCGAGTGCCGGAGCGGCGGGTTCAATCGTCTCGACCGGCGGCTCCAGCTCCTCCGGCTGCTCCGGTTCGGGTTCCGGCTCGGGTTCAGGTTGAGCCTCGGCAGCGACGACAGTTTCAGGGAGGCTCGCATGAATCGGAGTACCCTGTTGGCTGATGAACCAGTACAGGCCGGTACCGATCGTCAGGATGCTCAGTACGCCAAACGTCGGCGCCATCCAGTGGCGCCACATCGCGATGTCCTCGGTGCCGGCGATTTCCGAGGCGGCGCGGCGAACGATCGAACGTGTCACCCGCCTGGACTCTCGCGCGTATGCGCCGAGCAGAGCCCGGTCACAGATGACGTTGATCAGTCTCGGAATGCCCTGCGACAACTGGAACACCGTTCGCATGGCTGCCGTATCGAACACATCATTGAGCGCGCCGGCGACCCGAAGTCGATGGCGAATGTACGCCTCGGTCTCTTTGCGGCTCAGCGGTTCGAGGTGATAGCGGCCAGTGATCCGCTGCGCGAGCTGCCGCAGGTCGTTCCTGGCCAGCAACTCCCTGAGCTCAGGCTGCCCGATCAGGATGATCTGCAGCAACTTCTGTTTGGCCGTCTCGAGGTTAGTTAGCAGGCGTACCTGTTCCAGCACGTTGGGCGACAGGTTCTGTGCCTCGTCGACGATCAGAATGACCCTTCGACCCTCTGCGTGCGCCTTCAGCAGGTAGGCGTTGAGGGCGTCGGTCATCGACTTGATGCTGTCGATGTCTACGTCGTTGTCGACGGCGAGTTCCTCGGCGATCGTCGCGAGAAACTCCTTCACGGAGATCTGCGGATTCAGGACAACCGCCACGTCTGCATTGTCGGGGAGTCGGTTCTGCAGCAGGGTCCGCACCAGCGTCGTTTTGCCGGTGCCGACTTCGCCAGTGAGCTGCACGAAGCCACCGCTCTCGGTGACACCGTAAACGAGGTGTGCGAGCGCCTCGCCATGCCGCTCGCTCATAAACAGGTAGCGCGGGTCCGGCGTTATCGAAAACGGCTTTTCATTGAGACCGAAGAAGCTCGTGTACATATTCTTATCGACTTACCCTCGGGTCGGCCGCTCATTCTAACCTATTCGGAGGCCCTCATTGCCCGTCGGGCCCGGAAGCTCCGATCCGGAGCGATCGATCGTACCAGAGCGGCCGCGGGTCACCGGTTGCTCATGGTTGAGTCTATCGCTCTATGGCTGCCGCGAGCTACCCGTTACTGATGTCGAGTCTGTCGCTCAACCCTTGCCGCGAGTCAACGGTTTCTTACGATGTGTCTATCGTACGGGCCCGCCCGAGTGCTTTGTCGCCAAATCGTTGCCGGATCTCGTCGACGGTACTGTCTACTCGCGTCGAGGAAGGCTGCGAATCCGCCGAGAAAAGATCCTGTTGCGAGGCTTCGACGAGCTTCGCGCCGCCAATACCGAGCAGTCGAATCCTGGCCGACGGGTTGCTCGCTCGCCACTCGGCCAGCAGAGAGCGACCGGCCGCATAGATGACGTCCGTGCTGTTCGTGGGCGGTCGCATGGCCCGCTGCCGGGTGCAGGTTGTGAAGTCTGACTCGCGGATCTTTATGTGCACCGTTCCCGCGCTAAGCCCGGCTTTTCTCATCCGGCTCGTGCATCGCTCAGTCAGGGCGAGCAGGGCTCTTTCCATATCAGCCGTATGCTCGAGGTCCCGATCGAAAGTCTCTTCGGCGCTGATCGACTTCTCTTCACGATCCGGCTGGACCGGCCGCTCGTCGATGCCGCTCGCTCGGGCGATGGTCTTCGCCGTGTATCGACCGAAGATCGGGCGCAGTCGATTTTCCGGACAGGTTCTAAGGTCGCCGACCGTGGAAATGCCCGCCGTGCTCAGGCGGGACAGCGTTTCCCTGCCGATGCCCGGTATGACGGACACCGGCAACGGGTCGAGCACAGCATTCACGCGGTCAGCGGGTATGACGACGAGACCGTCGGGTTTGTCGAGGTCAGATGCGATCTTGGCGACGAGCTTATTGGCAGCAACGCCGACCGATGCGCAGAGCCCGGTCGTCTCGAACACCTGTTCCTTTATCGCAGCGGCGATGCATTCGCCGCTGCCAAACAGCCGCAAACTGTCGGTTACGTCAATGAACGCCTCATCGAGCGACAGACCTTCGACGAGCGGAGAAAAGGATCGAAAGACGTCGAAGACCTGTTTTGATATCTCCTTATAGACGTTCATGCGCGGCCTGACGCGTTCGAGCTGCGGACAACGACGCAGCGCCTCCCGGATCGGCATAGCAGATCGCACGCCGAACTCACGAGCCTCGTAGCTGGCTGCGGCCACGACGCCCCGGTTACTGGTCCCGCCTACGGCGACGGGTTTGCCACGCAGCTCCGGGTTGTCGCGTTGTTCAACCGATGCATAAAACGCATCCATATCCACGTGCAGGACGCATCGGGTATCCACTAGTTGCGTCGCTCCACGATGAAGTGTGCGAGCCAGCGCAATGGCTCTGCTGAGTCGCCGAAACGGTCGATAGCGGCCAGCCCCGTACTCATGAGCTCGTTACATCGCTGGTGCGATGCTTCCAGTCCGACAATCGATGGATAACTGGACTTGTCGAGCTTCTTGTCGCTGCCGGCCGGCTTGCCGATGACCTCGGTATCGCCCTCGACGTCGAGAATGTCGTCCCTGATCTGGAAGGCCAGCCCAAGCGACTCCGCAAAGGTCCGGATCGCCAGCCGCTCGTCTTTGTCTATGTCTGGTGACAGTGTCGCCGCAGACATCACCGACGCTTCGATCAGCGCGCCCGTCTTGAGCGCAAACATCGTCTCGATATCCGCAGGACTCAGTTTCTTGCCCTCCGCGTCGAGATCGAGCGATTGCCCGCCGGTCATTCCGAGAGAGCCACAGGCCGTGGCAAGGATGTCTATCAGTCTGAGGCGCCTTTCCGCGGGTATTCCGTCTGCACGCGCGAGCACGGCAAAAGCCAGCGGTTGCAATGCATCGGCGGCGAGAATCGCGGTTGCTTCGTCGAATTTCCGATGCACGGTCGGCTGCCCGCGACGGAGGTCGTCGTCATCCATGGCGGGCAGGTCGTCATGCACGAGCGAGAACGCGTGAATCAGTTCGATCGCAACGGCCGGCGCATCGAGGAGTTCAGCCTCGACACCAAGACTCTCACCGGCGGCGTACACCAGCAGCGGACGCACACGCTTACCACCGTTGAAGACGGCATAGCGCATGGCCTCATGCAGTCGCGCAGGCGGTTGCCGGTCGCCGGGCAATGCGTCGTCCAGCCGGTCATTGATTCGCTGGGTGTATTCCCTGATGCGCTCGTCGAACAAAGGTCTCTCCTGACAGATGGCGTAGCGTACACGATTGGCTGCCGCGACCCGAGTCCCGGTGGGCTATAATCGCCTGCTTTCGCAAGCGGACAGAATCATGCGGGAAACGGCGACCGCCCAACCCAATATTGCCCTCATCAAGTACTGGGGAAAGCGCGATACAGAACTGAATCTCCCCGCTGTCGGATCGATCTCGATAACCCTATCGGACTTGTTCACCAGCATGACGGTGGAGTTCGAGGACAACCTCGAACAGGACGAGCTGCACCTCAACAACGAGCAGAACGACAAGCTCCTGCCGAGATTGAGCCATGCGATTGATATCGCCGCAGGCGGAGATCGGCCCAGGGCCCGGATAAGCAGTGAATGCAACTTCCCGATTGCCGCCGGCCTCGCGTCTTCAGCCTCGTCGTTCGCCGCCGTTGTCGTGGCCGCGAGCGCGGCGATGGGAATCGAGCGTTCCGTCGGTGAGCTTGCCAACCTCGCCGGCCGGGCCTCCGGCAGCGCCGCGCGGTCGCTCTACGGGGGCTTCGTTGAGCTCGAGAATAGCGGGGACGCTGTCGTTGTCAGCGAGCTGTTGCCGGCCGACGCCTGGCCGCTCGACGTGGTCGTTGCAGTGACTGAAACCGGACCGAAACCCGTTGGCTCGACCGAGGCCATGGAGATCAGCCGCAGGACATCACCCTTCTACGAACGCTGGGTGGGCGACCAGGCCGACGATCTCGCCAGTGCCCGCAACGCAATTGCGGCCAGAGACTTCGCCGCGCTTGCGTCTGTCGCGGAACACAACTGCCTCAAGATGCACTCCGTCATGTGGTCGTCGAGACCACCGATCGTGTATTGGAACGATGCAACCCTGGCCTGTCTGCAAACCATCCGGCAGCTGCAGTCCGACGGCGTCGACGTGTTCTTCACGATAGACGCCGGCCCGCAGGTGAAAGCGGTTTGCGACACGGCGGATACCGACACGGTAGAAACAGCGCTGCGCGCGACCGACGGTGTACGGGACATTCTGCGAAGCGGTCTCGGCGAAGGCGCAAGGCTCAGGTAGATGCGTCGTTCGATCGTCGCCAGCGCGCCAGGCAAGGCCGTCCTCTCGGGTGAGTATGCCGTACTCGACGGCGCGCCGGCTGTCGCAATGGCCGTCAATCGACGCGCGGTCGTACGCGTCGAGCCCGGCGACGAAGATCATCATATCGTCGAAGCACCCGGCTTCTCGGCGACGATCGGTCGCTTTACAATCGAGCCGTCAGGGCTTCGTTGGCTCGACGGAGGTGAGGACTACGCGCTGTTTGAGGCGGTGCTGACCGCCGGCGGTGTACGCCTGACCGACACCTGCCGTTTCACACTCGATACCGAGGCGTTCCGCGACAAGGACAACGGCGACAAACTCGGTTTGGGATCCAGCGCTGCTTTATCGGCTGCGCTGGCGTTCGCCCTGTCCGAATGCGATGAGCAGGACTCGCACCCGATGGTCGCGGCAGTGGGGGGGCATCGCGAATTCCAGGGTGGCAGCGGCTCGGGCGTCGATGTTGCCACGTCCCTTGCCGGTGGTCTTATCGAGTACCGGATGGGTGAGTCGGGCTGGCTCTTGCTGGACTGGCCGGAGGATCTCCATGCCTGCTTCTACTACTCGGGCGTTTCCGCGGACACACGAGCGCGTTTAGCGCGCCTTGGTTCGGCAGCCAAGGACCCGACGCGACTCGACCTGGCTGAGGCTTCATCCAGGCTCGTCGAGCGCTGGAGGACGTCGCATGCGGAGTCGATCCTCACCGAGCTCAGGCGCTATGTCGACGCGCTCAAGCACTTCAGCGATGCCCACGAGCTGGACATTTTCGGTGCAGGCCACGACCGGATGGCGGAATCGGCGCGAGAGCTCGAGCTCGTTTACAAGCCAAGCGGTGCCGGCGGTGGCGACGTCGGTGTCGTGTTTGGTAGTGACCGCATGAGCGTCGAGGTGTTCTCGTCCGTTGCCGAGTCCCTGGGATTTCACCCACTCGATATTGAGCTTGACCCGCTGGGCGCCCGTGTGTCGCAATGACTGACATGAAAGGATCCAGGGTTCGCGGCCTGTACCGCATGAGCGTGTCGGAGCGCATTGATGTGCTGCAGGAGCAAGGATGGCTCGACGAGGCGTCCGCGGATGCGCTGCGGGACGGTCGCCACCTGATCTCGCCGACGGCTGCGGACAAGGTGATCGAGAATGTCGTCGGTTGTTTCGCGCTGCCATTCGCCGTTGCGCCAAACTTCATCGTCAACGAGCAGGACTACATCGTACCGCTGGTGGTCGAGGAGCCATCGATTGTCGCCGGGCTCTCCGCCGCGGCGCGCCTGGCGCACCGCACCGGCGGCTTCCATGCGCATTGCGATGAATCGATGCTGGCCGGTCAGGTCCACGTTAGTGAGCTCAAGGACTCGCGCTTTGCACTGCAGTGCCTCGAAGCGGAGCGCGACAAGCTGCTGAAAGCGGCCAATGCCGTGCACCCGCGGCTGGCCGAGCGCGGCGGCGGCGTGCGGGATATCGAGTTCCGCGAACTCGAGCTCCCGGACGACAAGCCGGCGGTTACGGTAACGGTGCTGGTCGACACCTGCGATGCAATGGGCGCGAATCTTGTGAATACGATCTGCGAGGCAATCGCACCGGACATCGCGGCGATCAGCGGTGGCGAGATCGCGATGCGCATTCTGTCGAACCTGGCGGATCGTTCCCTCGTTACCGCGAGCGTGACCTATCCATTATCGATGTTGCTGGCTACCGGACGATCGGGGACAGAGCTCAGGGACGCGATTGTGCTGGCGAACGATATCGCTCGTGCTGACGTCTACCGGGCAACGACGCATAACAAGGGCATCATGAACGGCATCGATCCGCTGGCGATCGCGACCGGCAACGACTGGCGGGCGATCGAAGCGGGCGCGCATGCCTACGCGGCCTCCAGCGGCCGGTATCAGCCGTTGACACAATGGACCGTTAGCGATGATGGCGACCTGCACGGCGAGATCTGCCTGCCGCTCAAGGTGGGGACGGTGGGCGGCACGCTGGCCGCCAATCCGGCCGCAGAGATGGCGTTGGCGATGACGGGCGTTCGCTCGGCCGGCGAGTTGGCGAAGCTGATGGCCGCCGTCGGCCTGGCGCAGAACTTTGCCGCGCTGCGCGCGCTGGCGAGCAGCGGCATACAGCACGGTCATATGCGACTGCACGCGAGGAGCCTGGTGGCTGCTGCAGGGACGCCCGCACACCTGTTCGACGAGGCCAGCGCCAAGCTGGTCGCGAGTGGCGAGATCAAGGATTGGAAAGCTGCGGAAATTCTCGACGAGCTGAAGGCGCGCGAGCAGGCGGACTCGAAGCCCGGCGCGTCGGCCGCGGGCAAGGTGATCCTGCTCGGCGAGCACGCCGTCGTTTATGGCAAGCATGCACTTGCGGTCCCGGTCCGGGATGCCGTGTACGCGCGGGTCGAGCCGGCGAAAGGGCGCACGACCGTCGAAGTGCCCGACTGGAGGGCGCGTGTTGAACTGTCGGCGGATCCGGCCGCGGACGAGGGTGCGGCCGGCGCGATTCGTTGCGTTATCCGCGAGCTCGGCGTCGAAGACCGCCACTACCGGGTCGTCATACGTTCGTCGCTGCCGCGCGCCATGGGGCTCGGCTCGTCGGCGGCGGTTGCCGTTGCTGTCGTCCGGGGATTCGACGCGGCGTTGAAGCTGGGCCTCGACGACACCGAGGTGAACCGCATCGCCTACGAGTGCGAAAAGCTCGCGCACGGCACGCCGTCCGGTGTCGATAACACCGTGTCGACCTATGCAAAGCCGCTGTTGTTCCAGCGCAAGAAGGGCTTGCAGATTCGTGAGCTGCACCCGGCCGAACCGATGGATCTCGTCGTGGCCAGCGGTCATCAACGAGGCTTGACGCACGAGGTCGTCGCCGGAGTCCGGCGGCGCTCGGAGCTCCCCGGTTCCCGCTACTCGAAGATCTTTGACGAGATCGACGCGCTGGCGCTGGCCGGCGCCGATGCGATGGCTGCGGGTCATCTCGTCGAGCTCGGGCAGCAGATGAACGTCGCGCATGGACTGTTGAATGCCATCGAAGTCTCTACACCCGAGCTCGAGCGCATGGTCGCCACGGCCCGTCGCGCCGGTGCGCTGGGCGCGAAGCTGACGGGCGCGGGTGGCGGCGGTTCTATCGTCGCGCTGTGTCCGGAACGGCAGGGTGAGGTTGCCGCAGCGCTTCGCCATGCCGGTTTCGACTGTATAGAATTGACCGTCTCGTAAGCATCCGAACCCCAAATGCAAAGCGCTAATCGAATCGTTTCATCAGAGGCCGAAGAGCTGATACTGGTGGACAGTAACGACAATCCTGTAGGACGGTTGTCGAAGGCGGCCGCTCACGACGGTGACGGACGGCTGCATCGTGCCTTTTCGGTGTTTCTTTTTAACGCCAGGGGCGAGCTGCTCCTGCAGCAACGTGGGCGAGACAAGCGCCTGTGGCCAGGCTTCTGGTCAAACAGCTGTTGCAGCCATCCTCGTGTCGGAGAGTCGATGGAGGTGGCCACGCGCAGGCGCCTCGATGATGAACTGAATCTCGAAAGCGAGCTCGAGTACGTCTACCGTTTTAAGTACCAGGCGAACTACAGCGAGGCGGGATCGGAACACGAGCTGTGCCACGTGTTCGTCGGCAGGATCGATGACGAGGTCGTGCCCAACGCCAACGAGATCGAGGCCGTGAAATTCGTTCCCGCAGGGACGATGGCCGACCGGCTGCAGAATGACCCTGACAGCTACACGCCGTGGTTCAAGCTGGAATGGCGGACGCTTCTGGACGAACACAGCGATGTGCTCGCTCGGTACATCTAGCGTCGCCCGGCGGAAGCGCTGACTCAGGAAGCGTAGCGGTAGTACTCGATACCGTAGTCGGCGAAGTGCCGTTCCTGGCGATGACCGACGCCGGCAATGACAAACTCCCGGTTGGGAACGTAATCGATTCCCTCCGGCCGACCGCCTTCATGCATCGCAATGTACTGTTTCTCGTTGAGGTCAATCACCGGTGTCATTGCTTCGGAGAACTGGATGGCAGCCGACGCTTCCCGCCAGCCGTGCGCCACGTAGAACGGAATCACCTCGGCGGCGTCGCCGGACCCGTAACCCAGCGTCAGAATTTCCTCGCCGGTTTTGAGGCTTTCTTCCTCCAGCGCCTGCTCGAACCCGGCGGCCATCCATGCCGGCAACGCCGCCGTGTACAGGTTGCCCAGGTCCAGCATCGTGTCACTGCCCAACGAGAGCTTGTCGAGAATTTCGCGACGGTAATGGCGCGAGGCGCGGAATACCCGATAGACGGCCATCGCCTTCGGATAGGCCTCTAGCTGGTGCTCCTCGATGTTGGCGAGCTTCGCGACGGAGGGCTTGTTCGCCATCTCGTCGACGACCTCCTGAGGATCGATGCCGGCCTCGTA
>JAAUYD010204753.1_pt1 | contig 20284 bp, 8 predicted proteins | sample 7278101 | NCBI WGS metagenome assembly JAAUYD01 (sample SAMN14350128, study PRJNA611818) | marine sediment metagenome | isolation source: surface marine sediment (0.6m) | place: French Polynesia: Moorea | collected 2018-08
CCTCGATCTAAACGGTCAGCAGGTCCCCCTCTCCGTGCAGGGTGAAGCGGTGGGCGAGCTGTATATTGAAGGTTTAAACGACACCTACGGCCGGGAGATCGCGGCCGAAGTAGCGGCCAGCCTGAGCGCCCACATCGAAAGCTTGCGTTTGGCTGATGAAACGGAACGACGGGCCAGTGAGCTGGCTATTATTAACCGCGTCAACGACGCCATTCGCGGGTTTATCGACCTGGATGAGGTATTTGCGGCGGTTGGTAACGAGCTGCGCACCGCCTTTAACGCCACCTCGGTTTATATTGCCACTTACGAGCCTGGCGCTCAGAAATTTGAACTGCCTTACTACATCACCGTTCAGGAAGATGGTCAGATAAAGCAGCAGGATATTCCAACTCAAAAATTGGGGAACGGTCTGACTTCCGACGTGATCGCCAGTAAAAAACCGCTGCTGTTAAACGCAAAATCTCGGGCCGAATTGGATGCAACCGGGGCGATTACCGTCGACGAAGAGCTGATTCACGATGCATACTCCTACCTGGCCGTGCCGGTTATGATCGGTAAAGATGTCGTTGGTGTGGTCAGCATTCAGGACAACTCCGGGGAGCGCTTCTTCAGCGAGGAAGACCAGGATCTACTGGAAACGATCTCCACCGGTTTGGGAATTACCATCCAGAATGCCAGCCTCTACCAGCAAACGGAAGACGCCCTGGGCGAAGCGCAGCGACAAAGTCGCGAACTCGAGGCGATCAACCGGGTGGTGTTGGCCACCGGTGCGTCCGGCTCCCTGGATGAAAGTTTACAAATTGTGGCCACTGAGCTGATGGCGGTGACCTCGGCCGATCAAATCGGGGTGGCCCTGATCAATCCGGATGGTGAAAGCATGACCATTCGGGCCATCAGCGGTGGCACCGGTCAAGAAGCGGTGGTTGGCATGCAAATCCCTATCACTGGGAATCCGGCCACGGCCGATGTCTTGCGAACCCTCCAGCCGGTCATTATCGAAAATGTGCCTCAATCACCCATGATGGATCCAGTTCGCGAAATTGTCGAGGCCCGAAACGTCGAAGCGCTCGGTATCTTCCCGATCTACACCCCGAACGGGGTCATGGGCACCATCGGGCTGGATATTACCGAACCCGGAAAATCGTTCTCAGCCCGGGAAATTCAGCTAACAACCGCCATCGTGCGGCAAACAGCCACCCTGATCGAAAGTGCCCGACTCTTCGCCGATACGGAAAAACGAGCCAATCGGGAGCGTTTGATCAACGAAATTACCCAAAAAATCCAGGGTACGGTCTCCGTGGAGAGCGCCCTGCAAACCACCATTGCCGAGCTCGGCAATGCGCTCAAGGCACGCTATGTGCGCGTCGAATTAAACGAAGCACGCAATGACGACCAGCCAATCGTTGAAAAACGAGCGCCGGTCAAAGAAACCAACGGCGTCAATGGAACGGTGCATCATGAGTAATCAAAACGGTAACGAAACTATGCAAAATCAAGGGCCATACAGCCTGGCTGATTTATACAACGCCAGCCGCTCACTCAATTTGGCAAATACGCCCGGAGAACTGCTTTACGCTTTAATCGACCCAATGATTCCTTACGGGGCGATTTATGCCACCCTGTTTGATGTGGAATTGGGCGAAGATGGGGAACCGGCGTTTCTGATTCATCGCGAGGCTTGGGATAAATCAGAAGTGTACCCCGTTGCCAACGGCACCCGCTTTGATTTAACCACCTATTCGCGCCTTGAACAGGTCGAAAAAGGGCTGGTACAGCTTATCGGGGATATCGAGAACAGCCCGTATCTAAATGATGCCACCAAGCAAATTTACAAGCAGCTGGGTTTTGGCGCCTTTGCCGCCCTGCCGCTGAAAATCGGTGAAAAATGGGTCGGCTTTGCCACCGTCGCCTGGGAAAAAGCGTACGATTTTTCAGAGTCCGATCAACAATTCTTCCAGTCGATGGCCGATCAGGCGGCCAGCACCCTGCAAAATCTGCTCCTCTTAGAACAATCGAGCCGGGTCAGCCAGGAGCTGGAATATATTAAAGAAGCGATTGACAGCAGCCAGGAGCCGGTGACGATTGCCGATGCCCGGCAGGATGATTTTCCGCTGATTTACGTCAACGATGCTTTTGAGCGGGTCACCGGTTATTCGCGCGAAGAGGTTATCAACCGAAATTGCCGCTTCCTGCAGGGGCCGGACAAAGATCAGCCCGGTTTAAAAACGCTGCGCGAAGCGCTCAAAAATGGCGCAGGATGCCAGGTCGAGCTGCGCAACTACCGCAAAGACGGCTCCCTCTTCATCAATCAGCTCACGATCTCCCCCATTAAAAACGAACGAGGCGAGATTACCCACTTCCTCGGCAGTCAGCGCGACATCACCGAGAGCGAAAAACAAACCGAGGCGCTGCGTGAAGCTGAAAAATTACAGACTGATGCGGCCGCTCAGGCCAGCCGCCTGTACGAAGCCAGCAGCCAACTCAACAAGGCACAAAACGCCCAGGAACTACTAGTTTCGTTCCTGCAGCCGTTTATCCCGCAAGGGGTCAAAAATGCGTCTCTTTACTCGATGGAGCTGGATGAAAAAGGAGAGCCTAAATATATTGTCCAGCAGGAAAGCTGGGACGTTTCCGGTGAACCACTTATCCCCAACGGGACCCGCTTTGATTTAGACGTTTACGGCCGCCTGGAGCGAGCCACCAACGGCTTTGTCGAGCTCATTGGGGACATTCAAAACAGCCCTAAACTCGAGGAGCCAACCAAACAGATTTTTGGTCAATTTGGCCTTGAAGCGTTTGCGGCCGTGCCCCTCAAGCTTGGCCCGCAATGGATCGGCTATATGACCGTCAGCTGGTCGGACAAACAGCCGTTTGGCCCCAATGACGAGCGCTTCCTGCAGTCGATGGCTGACCAGAGCGCCGTTGTCTTGAATGGGATCAACCTGCTGGAAAAAACGCAGGAAACCGTGCTGGAAACGATCCAGCTGTACGACACCAGCCGCCAAATTAACCTGGCTAGCACCACCCAAGCATTAATGGAGGCATTTTTGGCCCCCATGGTCGAAACCGGGGCCGCCTATGGGTCCCTATTCACCGTGGAAACAGACGAACAAAACAAGCCGGTGGCCATTGAACAGCTAAATGCCTGGATTATTTCCGGAGAGCTGCCGATTCCCAACGGCACCCGCTTTGACCTGGCTGATTTTGTGGGGGCAAGTGAGTGGGCCGAAAGCGGTAAAATGCAGCTGATTGAGGATATTCCAAATGACCCGACAGTTAACGATGCCGCTAAAGAAGTTTACAAAACCGTAGGCGCGGCCGCGACCGGCACGTTCCCCCTTAAAATCGGTCAGAAATGGGTAGGCCTGGTCAGCGTGAATTGGCCACAGGCTCAATCATTTACCGGTGAAGATAGACGCTTTTTCACCTCCCTTACCGACCAAACCGCGGTAGCCCTCAACAGCATGACCCTCCAGCGCGAGACGGAAGCCCGGGCTGAGGAAACCGCACAGCTGTATGAAGTGAGCAGCCAAATTAACCTGGCTTCAAACCCGGTGGAACTATTGGAAGCGTTTTTGGCCCCTCAACTGGGCAGTGGACCTTCTGATAGCGCGATTTTCCAGGTCGAAATAGACGATCATAATGTGCCGGAAGCCATCATTTTAAGCGGAGCCTGGAACCATACTGGACAAAATCCCTTTCCTCCCGGAACTCGCTTCACAATGGCTGAATTTCCCGGTCTCGGTCAATGGGCGCTAACCGGTGAAATTCTGCTGATCAGTGACCTGGTGAACGATCCTGAGGTTGATGAAAATGCCAAAGCGTTAAACCGCAATCTCGGCATTGCCGCTCAGGCTTATTATCCTTTAAAAATGGGTAAAAAATGGGTCGGCGTGATCATGATTAGCTGGCCGGAACCCCAACAGTTTGATGGGGCCGATATTCGCCTGCTCCAATCTTTGACCGACCAAACCGCCGTGGCCTTTAACAGCATGGCCCTCCAGCGCGAAACTGAAGCTCGAGCGCAGGAAAACGAACAGCTCTTTGAGGTCGGCCGCCTCATCAACCTGGCCCAAACCCCATATGAGCTGCTCAAAGGGGTGTTAACCCCGCTTTTCCCGGAGGATATTTTGAGTGGGGCGTTGTTCTCAATGGAAACCGATGAAAACAACACCCCTATCGCCATCACCCAGCTCACCAGCTGGTCGGAAAACAACGCCAAGCCGATTCCCGATGGGGCGCGCTTTGAGTTAGCCAATTTTGCCGGCTCAACCAATTGGGTTGAAACGAGCAAGCCTCATGCCATCGGAGACATTGAGAATGACCCCCAAATGAATGAGGCTTCAAAAGCGGTATTCAAACAGGTTGGGGCGAAAGCCACCGCCACGTACCCGCTAAAAAGTGGTGATACCTGGGTCGGTGCGGTCAACGTCAACTGGGCCGAGGCTCACATCTTTGAAGACCGCGAGATGCAGCTCATGCAGGCCGTTTCTGACCAGACGGCGGTGGCCTTAAACAGCTACTTCCAGCAGCAGGAGTCGGCTCAGCGTGCGGAGGAGCTCGAGCGCGTGGCTGAAATCAGTATCGCCATTGCCACCCTAAACGACCCGCAAGAGATGCTGCAGCTGGCGGTTGACCAGGCAAAAACAGCGTTTGACCTTTATCATTCCCACATTTATTTGCTGGATGATGATAGCCAGATGCTCCGCCTTACGGCCGGGGCCGGCGACATCGGCCGGCAAATGGTCCAGGAAGGGCGTATCATTACCCTTTCGGCCGAACAATCTCTGGTGGCTGAAGCGGCCCGCTCAAAGCAGGGGGTATTTGAAAATGACGTATTAAGCAACGAGAATTTTCTCCCCCACCGTCTGCTGCCCGACACCCGCTCCGAAATGGCGATCCCCATCATTGTGGGTTCCCAGGTTTTGGGTGTTCTGGACGTCCAGCGCTCTTTTGTAGGCGGCTTTACGCAAGAAGACATTAATATCCAAACGACCCTGGCCGCTCAACTGGCCACAGCCCTTGAAAATGCCCAGCAGTTTAACGAGCTGCAGCGGCAGGAAGAGGACCTGGAATCGCTGTTGGAGAATTCTCCGGAAGCGATTGGGGTGCTCAACGTGCAAACCGGATTTTATGAAGGGGTCAATCGCCAGGCAGAAATTTTGTTTGGTCTCTCTCGTGAAGAGCTGGCCAAAGTTGGCCCTCTGGATGTTAGCCCGGAATTTCAGCCCAATGGGCAGCCCTCCGGGGAGCTGGCCGGTCCTTATATCGAGCAGGCCCTTAAAGGAGAAAGGCCAACTTTTGAATGGACCATTCGCCACAGCGACGGCCGGGAGATTCCCACGGAAATCCGCATGGTGGGGTTGGGCGGCGAGCGCAGTCACCTGATTCGCTTCTCAACGACCGACATTTCCGATCGCCTCGCGGCCCAGAAAGCGCTGCGCGACAGTCAGACCCTCTTTGATAAGCTGACAGAAAGCGTACCGGGTTTCTTGTATCAATTTGATATGAACCCTGCTGGCGAAGTCAAGTTCCCTTATGGCAGTCGCTGGATCGAGGATGTTTTTGAAATATCACCAGAAAAATTGGCGGAAGACGCCACGCCCCTTATCGCGGCCATCCATCCTGACGATCTGGAAGGGTTTAATCAGTCGGTTGCCCATTCAGCCGAAACCATGACCCCCTGGACCTGGACCGGCCGCTTTAAACTGCCTAGTGACGAATACGTTTATATGAAAGCGGAATCAACGCCCGAACTTCTCGATGGAAATGTGATCCGCTGGTCCGGCGTTTTAACCGACATCGATGAACAGGTTGCTCTGGAACAGGCCGCAGCCAACAGAGCGGCACAGCTGGCCATTGTTTCTGAAATTAGTGCGGCGGTGGCCACTGCTCACGACCCGAACGAGATGCTCCAAACCTTGAGCGACCTCACCCAACAGCGATTTGGTCACTATCACGCCCATGTTTACATGGTTCACGAAGGTGAAGGATTGCTTAAGCTGACCGCAGGAGCCGGGGAGACCGGCCGGCAGATGGTTGCCGAGCAGCGCTCGATTTCACTTTCCGCACAGCAGTCGCTTGTGGCACAAGCGGTTCGCGGCGGCCAAGGGGTGATCGAAAATGACGTTCAGGCCAATCCGGCGTTCCTACCTCACCCGCTGTTAAAGGAAACCCGTTCTGAAATGGCCATTCCGCTGATTGTTGGTGGGAAAACGCTCGGTGTTCTGGATATCCAGGGCAGCAAAACCGGAGAATTTAACCAGGAAAGCGTCAGTATTTTTACTACTCTGGCCTCGCAGGCGGCGGTTTCCATTCAAAACGCCCGCAGTGTTGAAGCGGCAGAGAAAGCGGCCGAGGAATTGGCCACGGTCAACCGCCGCCTGGCGCGAGAAGGGTGGGGGTCTTATGTGCAGCAAAAAGAAGAAAATTTGGCCTTTACCTTTGAACAAGGCACCGTTCAACCTCTGGCGGAAGCCAAAGCGAAAAACGGCCATCATACCGACCGCCTGGGGCATAAACTGGCCGAGCCCCTGCGGGTTCTCAACGAGCCGATCGGCAATTTAACCCTGGCCGATCCGGAAGAACTCAACGAGGATGCCAAATCGATCATCGCTGAAGTGGCCGAACGCCTCTCAGCCCACATTGAAAACTTGCGTCTGAACGAACAGACCAGCCAGGCGCTATCCGAAACGGAAACGCTCTATCGACTTGGTGATGAAATTAATCAAAGCCAGTCGGTCCAGGAGGTGGTTGACGTGATCGGCCGTACGGTGAAAGTAACCGGTGCCCATCACGTCTCTTACTACAGCTTTGAAGGGGCAAGCGCCGGACGGCCGATCTGGCAGGAGCTTCAAGCGACCTGGCAAGCATCGCCAAAAGAAGCGATCTTCCCCATCGGCTCGCGCTTTAAGATAAGCAACTATAAAATCTTCGAGTTTATCCTGGGCAGAAATGCGGAAATCGCCCTGATCAACAATTTAGCCAGCGATTCGCGGACCCAGGACGATAAAAATCTGCGCTCAATTTTAAGCGAAAATAACACCCAAGCGGCCGCGTTTATGCCCTTGATTCTTGGCCCTCGCGTGATTGGTCTCATCACCATTGAGTGGCCTGAAACGCAAAGCTTCAGCGAACAGGAAGCACGCTTCTACGGCGCAATGACCACTCAAGTTGCTACGGCAATTGACAGTCTGAAGCTGCTGGAAGACGCGCAGTCACGAGCCACCGAGCTGGCCGCCCTATCAGACCTACAGGGTCGTTTATCAACCGCAACCAACGAAGACGAGATTGTCTCGGCCGTTGGGGAAACCTTCGAAGAGGCGGATATCGGTCTGCATTATCTGACGACCGATTATCGGGATCAACCGCTGACCATTCAAACCACCAGCATGTGGGGGAATAAGCGGGTGTTGACCGAGAATCCAATGGTAGGGCAGGTGATCGATATCGACCACTTCGCGACAGCCAAATTGTGGCTCAGCAACCCTCGTGCCGTGGTTCACTTCGCCAACCTCTTTATGGACGAGCGGGTCGACCAGGTGTCGCGTGAGGCAGCCAAAGCGGTTGGTTATCATGCCACCAGCATTGTCCCGCTGCGCAGTGGAGGTCGTTGGCAAGCCGTACTTTCGCTAAGCTGGCGTGAAGAACACGAATTAACGTCGGTCGAGCAAAATATTTTGCAGTCGCTGATTGAACCCCTTGGGGCGTTTGTAAGCTCACGACGCGCCCAGATCGCTCAGGAAGTAGCCCGCGCTGAAGCGGAAACGCTCTATTCAGCCGGCAATCAGCTCTTGCGGGCCAGTGAGCCGGAACAGCTTCTGCAAACCCTGGTCGAAAACACCGCGTTATCCAACGCTTTCCGGGGCACGCTCATCTACTTTAATGAAGAGTGGATTGGCGACGAAAAGCCTGAGCATGGAGAAATTTTGTCAGTCTGGCAGGCTGATGGGGAAATCGCTGGTGCTCAGCCCGGCTACAAATACATCATTCCTCAGCTGCCGTTTGTCGATCACTTTGAGCGAGACAGGATTCTCGTCTTTGACGACATCCAAAATAATCCGCTGGCCGGTGATGAGCTGCGCCAGATTATGAAGCAGTATGGCACCGTGGAAACGATCATCGCCCCCATTGTGGCCTTTGGCCGCTGGGTTGGGGTGATCACCTTCCAGTCTAAGGTACCGTTAAACCTGGAAGAGAGTGACCTGCGCCAGATCAAGAGTCTGACTGACCAGGCATCCATCGTGCTGGAAAACCGGCGCCTGATCGACTTCAACCAGAAACAGGCGCAAAAAGAGCGCGTTTTGCGCGAGGTCGCTGAGAAGGTGCGGAACGCACCGACCGTCGATCTGGTTCTCAAGACCGCTGCGTCTGAAGTCGGCCGCGTGTTTGGCCGCAAGGCGATGATTTACTTTAACCAAACGGTTGAGGCGCAAGCCGATCAACCACAAAATGGGCACGACTAAGCCCGGATATTTACCTGACGGAGACAAGACATGGAAACAGCGCAAAACGCAACGACCACCATGATTATGATGAAGGGCCGGGTGGCCTCGTGGGAATGGATTCCTCAAGATAATCCTATCTACTGGTCCCCTTTCGTCGCGCAGGTCATCGGCCAAAACGAAGGGATCGATATTTCCACCTGGGATGGATTTACCGAGGTGGTTCATCCTGATGACCGTTCCACCTTTAAAGCCACCCTGGAGCAGGCGCTTCAGACCGATCAACCGCTTGTGGCCGATTTGCGCGTGCAAAATCACAAAGGTCGTACCCTGTGGGTGAATATTACCGGTGTCCCCTATTTCAAGAATGACGGCCGCGTTCAGCGATATATTGGAACGTTACGCCTCCTGTCACAGGAGCAAGAGCTGCGGTACCAAATTGAATCGTCTCCGGACCCGCTCATCACCTATGATGCTGAGGGAAATGTTACCTACATCAACAGCCGGTTTTCAGAGGTGTTTGGTTGGAAGCTAGAAGAAATTTTTGGCCGGCCGCTGGCGTTTGTGCCCGATAATCGACAGGCTGAGCTGCAGGAAATGGGTCAAATCGCCATCCAAACCGGCCGTCTCGAAGGGTTTGAAACCCAGCGGCTCACCAAAGACGGTCAGCTGCTTGATGTTGAAATCAGCGCCCGAGACTTAACCAATGAAGATGGTGACCGCGTGGGGATGTTTATCCTGCTGCGCGATATCACCGAACGCAAAGGGTTAGAACTCGAGCTGATGGGGTATCGGGCGGAACTGGAGCAGATGGTTGATGCTCGAACGATCGAATTAAAACAATCGGAAAAGCGCTTAACCGACCTGATCGATCAAAGCCCACAGGCGATTATCGAATGGAACCAAGATTTTGTCGTCACGGGGTGGAACCAGGCGGCTGAAAAGACTTTTGGCTATTCTGCAAAAGAAGCGATTGGCCAACACGCAAAATTCATCCTTGAAGAGGAAGTTTGGCCGCTGGTTGACCAAATCTTCCAACATTTGCTTTCTCTCGAAGGGGGTGAGCACAGCGTCAATCGCAACGTCCACCAGGATGGTTCGGTCATCACCTGTGAATGGTACAACAAAACCTTAACCGATGAAGCGGGACAAGTAACCGGGGTCCTGTCATTTGTCTCCGACATCACCGATAAGCAGCAGCTCGAGCGCGAGCGGGCTTTTCAGGCCATGACGCTCGATCAGGTTGGCGAAGCGATCATTAACTGCAACTTGAACTTTGTGGTTCGGTCGTGGAATAAAGGCGCGGAAAAGTTATACGGATTTACCGCTGAAGAAGTGATCGGTAAATCCCTGACCGAATTTGTGCCCGAAACCCTGTACGATCATTACCATGGCGAAATCGGCCTAAAAATGCTTCATGAGAATGGGCAAATGTCCGATACGGCCACCCAGACGCTGCGGGACGGCCGTGAAATCCGCATCGAAACCACGGGAACCATGTATTTCGATGAAAACGGCAATCCGGAAGGCATCGTGGCCATTAATCGCGATATCACCGCCATTGAGGAAGAGCGGCGAGATATCGCCTATCAATCCCAATTGATTCGTTTGGTTCTGGACAACGTGCCTCAGGCGGTCTTTTGGAAAGATACAAACTCCGCTTACCTGGGCTCAAACAAACATTTTGCCCAGGCGGCCGGCTTTACCAACCCTGATGATTTAATCGGGAAGGACGACCACGAACTGCCGTGGAAGCCGGAAGAAACAGCGGCCTTTATCGCTGATGATAAAGCGGTCATGGAGTCTGGTCGACCAAAATTGGGGATTGTAGAACCGCAGCTTCAGGCCGATGGAAATCAAACCTGGCTGGAAACCAACAAAATCCCGCTGCGTGACGAAACCGGACAGGTTATCGGGGTTCTCGGTACCTTCCAGGACGTGACCCAACGTCGGGCGGCCGAGGTGCAAACGCAATATCAGGCCAGCTTGCTCGAATATACGTCTGACGCCATCGTGGCCCTTGATAAGGAGCTCAAAATTCAGACCTGGAACCGCGCAGCCGAAGAAATGTACGGGTATAAAGCTGACGAGGTGTTGGGTCATCCGCTCAGTGAAGTGCTCTCAACCGAATATTATGAATTTGAGACAAGCGAAGTAAGGTCGATTGTCCTGAAAAACGGCTCGCTGCAGGGCCGAGCAATCCAAAAAACCAAAAACGGCCGTGAACTGCTCATCGACGCCTCGCTGGCGGCCATCCTCGATGCCAATGGCGACCTCAATGGCTTTGTGGCCATCAATCGAGACGTCACGGCCGAACAGGAAGCTCAGGCACAGGTTGAATATCAAGCCAGCCTGCTGGACACAGTTTCCGAAGCGATTGTGGCCTCTGACGTCAATTTTGACGTGCAGTATTGGAACCCGGCCGCTTTTGAACTGTATGATTTAACGCCTGAAGAAATAAAAGGAAAATCGGTCGGTGACCTCCTGCAAACCGAATACATCGGGCATCGACCTGGTGAAGTTTTGGAAATCCTGCGGCGCGACGGGAAATTCGCCGGCCGGGCGATTCAGAAAACGGTCAAAGGGAAAGAGTTAATCATCGATGCCTCCCTGGCCATTCTCAACGATTCCAGCGGCAAGTTCCTGGCCTATGTCGGCGTGAATCGCGACGTCACCAAGCAGGTAGCGGCCGATGCGGAACGCATTCGACTCAACACCATTCTCGAAAATACCACCGACTTTGTTGGTGTGTATAATCCACAGGGAGAAATTGTCTTTCTGAATAAGGCCGGCCGCGACATGGTAGGGGTTCCTTTTGAAAAAGATCTTGAGGCCAACCTCAGTCAATTTATTTCAGAACCGTTCCAGCAAAAAGTTCAGGATGGCATCAATTTTGCCATCGAGCACGGGTCGTGGAATGGTGAATTGGAACTGCTCAGTACCACCGGGGAAACGATTCCCGTCTCCCAGGTCATTATGGCTCACAAAGAAAGTGGGGAAGACGTCTCGTTTATCTCGACCATCGCTCGCGACATCTCACAGCAGAAAAATCAGGAGCGTCAAACGCTGCTGCGTATGCGCCTGAGCCGCCAGCTTTCCGACGCCAAAAATATCGATGACGTTTTGATGGCGATTGAGTCGTTCGGGGCTATTTATCCGGACGTTACTCTTTCCATGACGAAAAAATTACCGCAAACCAATGAAGGGGGGCAAATCCATCGCCTGTTGGTCCTCAACTATCAAGGGGAACAAGATGATGAGGAAACGATTCCCGTGGGCGTTGATTTAACGTATGAAGATGCCCTGGCAAAACCGCTCGATCAAGGGGAAATGTTTATTACCGCCAATATGGAAGCGGATGAACGCCTCAACAAATTGACCCGAGATTTTGCGATTCGCAATCAGATGCGCAATACGGTCCTCTTCCCCATTATGCTGGATTCAGAGACCCGTTTTGGCGCCCTGACCGTCTCCTCACATTTGATCGGCTACTTTAATCAGGAAATTATCGGTCAATATCAAACCCTGGTGGAAGAAATCACCCTGACCATTCGGTCGATTCAGCTTAACGAAGAAGTTCAGCGGTCGCTGGAACGTCGCAGCCAGGAGGTGGCGATCACCACGCGCATCGCGCAGGAAATCGCCACGGCCGACAACCTGCTGGAAATCTACGAGCAGGTGGTCATCCAGGTGAAGGAGTCGTTTGACTTTTATCACACTCAAATTTTGCAGTATAACCCAGCTCTGGACGCGGTTTCACTCGTCGTGGGTTACGGGGAAATTGGCGAGAAGATGGCTCAACAAGGGCATAAAATGCCGCTTGGGGACGGGTTGATCGGCACGGCCGCCGCCACCGGTCTGGCGGTTCTGCGCCCGGATGTGCGTCAGGATCCTTCCTGGCAGCCAAACCCGAATCTGCCGGATACCCGCGGTGAGCTGGCCATCCCGATTAAATTCCAGGATGAGATTTTGGGTGTGCTGGATATCCAGACCGATCAGGCCAACGTCTTGAGTGAATCTGACCAGGTTGTTCTGGAAGGACTGTGCGGCGTCATCGCCGTGGCGGTTGAAAGCACTCGCTTACGACAGGATATGGCCACGCGACTGGAAGAGCTTGACACCTTGCAGCGCTCACTGTCCCGTGAGGGGTGGCAGGCGATGCAGTATATGCAAACCATGGGCTACATGTACGATCAGACGGACGTTCGGCCGCTGCATAACGAAAGTGGTTCAACTGTCGATTCTAATCCGTTAACGTCGAGCCTCGATTCGCTTCTCACGCACCCGCTAGCCATTCGCGGTGAGCAAATCGGCACGCTGGCCCTTCAGGAATTAGAAGAGCAGCCGCTAACCGAAGAAGATCAGCAGCTCCTATCAGAAATCACCATTCAGGTGTCTGAAGCACTGGAAAACGCCCGACTGTTTGAACAAACACAGCGACGCGCGGCCGAGCTGGAAACGGTCGCTGAACTCAGTACCACAACAGCCACGATTCTGGAGCAAGAGAAGCTGCTTAAATCGGTTGCCGACTTAACTAAAGAAGGGTTTGGTCTGGAACACGTCAACATCTACCTGCATCGGCCGGAAGATGAGGCACTGCAGCTGGTGGCCGGTTCAGGCCAGGTGGGTGAGCTGCTGGTCACTGAAAACATTTCAGTCCCTCTCGATGGACCGGATACAATCCCGCTCCAGGTGTTTAAATCGAGGCAGCCGTTAATTACTAACAATCTCGATCAACAGGCCCATCCTTTCCTGAAGGCGGTCCGATCGATTTTGGCCGCCCCGCTCATGGCCGGTGGTGAAAATATGGGTGTTATCGGGTTGATGTCCGCGAATGAAAACGCCTTCTCCCCCACCGACCTGTCGATCTTCACCACCCTGGCTAACCAGGTGGCCTCGGCGCTGCAAAACGCGACGCTTTATCAGGAACAGAAAGATACGGCCGAAAAACTCATCGAGGTTGACCGGCTGAAATCTGAATTCCTGGCCAGCATGAGCCATGAGCTGCGGACACCGCTTAACTCGATCATCGGTTTTGCCGACGTCCTACTCGAAGGAATTGACGGTGACCTCAACGATCGAATGCGGGAAGACGTGCTGCTTATTCGTGATGGCGGTCGACATCTGCGAAATCTGATCGGTGAGATTTTGGACATGTCCAAGATTGAAGCCGGTATGATGGAGCTTTCTTACGGCCAGGTTGATATCCAGCGTGTGGCCAAAGAAGTGCTCGCCACAACCAACAGCCTCATCACTGAGAAGCCGATCACCGTGATCGAAAATATCTCCGAGGATATTGAAATGATCGAGGCGGATCGCACCCGCCTGATCCAGATTTTGCTCAACCTGTTGAGTAACGCGGTTAAATTTACCGATGAAGGGTCCATTACCCTCTCGATGGAACGCAATGACGAAAACCAGGAGATGCTCGTCAAGGTGCAAGACACCGGTGTGGGTATCAAAGAGGAAGATATCGACCTCGTTTTCGCTCAATTCCGCCAGGTTGGCGGTATGGAACATCGGAAGGCAGGCGGAACCGGTCTGGGTATGCCCATTACCATGCATCTGGTTGAGCTGCATGGTGGGAAAATCTGGCTAGAGAGTGTTTACGGCGTCGGTTCGACCTTCTACTTTACGATCCCGTACAGCCGGCCGACAGATGTTGACAAAGAGGGTCAAAGGTACTACGCTTAGGCTTTTAAAAAGCAAGACTTATCGCTAAAATATAAGGGTGAAAAGTAGGAATATAGGCCTACAAATGAAATAGAATGATTATGGATAAGAAAACGATCCTTTGTATCGAAGACAACACCACCAATATGCTTCTCGTCTCCCGAGTGGTAGAGGCAGAAGGCCACAATTTGATCCGGGCGGAAGATGGTGAAACCGCCGTCAGCGAGCTGAATAAAGGGATTCCAGACCTGATTCTTCTCGACGTCAACCTGCCAGGAATGAACGGGCTTGATCTGGCTCGGCGAATTCGCGACGAAATGGAATACATCGAAGTACCCATTATCGCCGTGACCGCCAACGTTCTCGTAGGAGATAAAGAACGGTGTCTGGAGGCCGGGTGCAATGATTATTTGCCCAAGCCGCTGGACATCCGCCGCCTGCGAGAAGTGATGCGCGATTACCTTTAGATCTCCCTCAATAAACAGGGTATACGATGAGGCCTCAGCTGGTTAAATCCAGCTGAGGCCTTTTTTTCTTTATTTGTAATCGACTTAGTGCTCTGTTAAGTTAAATGTTGTGTTTTTACCCTCTCCCCCGATTTACGCAAAAGTCGACCGATCACAAATTCAGCCAAAACAAACCAACAAACACCCCTCCCCGCGTCGGGGAGGGGCTGGGGGAGGGGTAAGTTAACCGATAAAAGACCCACCCCCTAACCCCCTCCCGACACGGGAGGGGGAAAGAAAAAAACCAGCTTAGCAACGCACTAGAGACGATGGGCGACAATCACGGCCGGTTCTCCCTTAACCTGAGTCAAAAAGATTGTGGCCAAACGGCTTCCTTTTCCTCGCAAAACCTTTTCCAGCTGATTCGGATCAAGTGGTGATCCCCGCTTTTTAACCTCCACACGACCAATTCCCTGCTCTCGCACAAACCGTTTGAGGCGCTTGAGTTGAAACGGAAACCACGTTTCGACGGCAAACAAGCGGCCAAAAGGGGTTTCAGACAGCGTATCCATCGTTAAATAGGCAATTTTGGCCGATATCAGACGGCCGTCAAGCCGCTTACCCAACTCTCCCACCAAATGGGCCCGGATCACTGCGGGATCCGGTTCGAGCAGATATTTTCCAGGTGCGGAAACCGGCAGGTCAATCGGCTGTTCGGTACGGTCAATTTTCAGCGTGTGCTCACCGGGTAAAAGCGTCGCCCGCCGGGCGGCGTCGCTTCTTAAACCCCCAAACCACAAAACACACTCTTTTAACTCCCCCTGAACAGAGATAAATTCCGCTTCGGCCGCCTCCGGCAGTTCGTCATAGGCAACCCCCGGACTGATTTTGACCGCCTGATGGGGCGTTCGGACTCGCCAGCGATCTAAAATGGAGAGGGGCGGCCGGTATTGATGAAGATGAAAAAATCGCCGGCCGTGAGTATCGCGACGGGCCGGATCGAAAAACAGGGCCTCAACCGGCAGCGGTGGCTGGGTGAGTAAATCGGTTTGAACCGCGTCAAAGTTTGCCATCAAACCGTAGACGTCGTGATTGGCGCGCGCCATTTGCAAGCGAACCAAATCCCGATCGAGCCCTATCACCGGGAAATGGGCCGCCAGGGCCAGGGCATCACCCCCGATGCCACATCCCAGGTCTGCCACTCGTCTTGGGTTTACTACACGAATCCTGCTGGCTCGATACGAGGCGATACTTTCCCCAGACGCTTGCTCTAACGCATCCCGCGTAAAATACATCTGCGAGGCGCGGGAAAATTTGCGCGCCCCCTTCTCCCGCAGCTGCACCGTTTCCAAAACCGCATTGACCTGGCCCGGCGTCAAATGACGCCGCAGCTCGCTTGCCCACCACAAATGATCGTGAGCCGCAAAATCTACCTCATCCAGCCAGCGCCGGCCGTCCCGCAGTAAAAATTTAAACTCAGCTAAATCCATAAAAGAATTGATAATTGACAATTGGTGATTGACAATTGACTATTCTCTTGGTTCCATCAACAGCTCCTCATCCCACGCTTCCTCCAGGTGAGGCTCCGAGCGCTCCTCATCCCGATCGGGCGGCGGCGCGGCCACAAGCTGTGCCGCTTCAGAACGGCCGCAGTAATTTCGATATGAACAACGGGCACACGTTTCCAAATGATCGGTCAAAGGCCATATCGCCTGATTTTCTTCCATTTGACGGGAAATTTGGGCGGCCAACCGCCGAATTTCAGCTAAATTTTTCTCCTGCCACTCCCGATCAAAACGCAGCGTCACCGATTTTTGCGGATCACGAGCGTACCAATAAGTCATTTCCAACGACTCAGCGGGCAGCCGCTCCACCCCCAAAGCGTGAAACCCACCCCAAATAAGGGCCATGTATAAGCGGGTTTGCCAGTCAGCGGCCAGTTGGGCTCGTTCCCGGACCCGGCCGGTTTTCCAATCGAATATTTGCACCCCCTCGGTCGATACGAGAAGCAAATCAAAGCGGCCGATAATCTGCCATCCTTCCAGCGGAAGGGTCACGGTGGTTTCTACCAGGGGCCGACTTCCCGAAGGGGCGGCCGGTGGCTGGCGCAAAAACGTCTGCCACCACTGCTGAACTTCTGGGGGAATAATCGACGGGTCGAGAAGGGCCGCCGGGGCGCCTAAATAATATTGGGCCACAAATTGATGAAACAGCTCCCCCTGCTGCTGCCAGCGGGTCTGCTGCATGGCCTCAGGGGGAGAGGGCCAGGGCAGCTGTAACACATGTCGCAGCTGGAAGCGACGCTGACAGTGCAAATACGTTTCCAGGCGGGTTCGGCTCAAGCGGTTCATTTTTCTGCCAATTCTCTCTGAATCTGCTGCAGGTCGGCCGATAAGTCGGCTGGAAGCGCCATCTCCGCGTTGGCAAAATCGCGCACCACTCCCTGCAGTTTATATAGTACGCGTTTCCAATCAGGGGCTGGAGAATCGGCCGCCACCACCGCATCCGCCATATTTTCGATGACATCCTCCCGCACAAACTGGTTGAGCTGATCAGCAGCGGCCACCACCGCCGGCTGCAGCTCACGCAGCCGCTCGGCCAGAGTGGGTGAATGATCCATCTCGACCGGCTGGTCCCAACTCAACGTTTTGACCAGGTCGTTTGGCAACTTTGGCGGTGGGGTTGACCAAAGAGTGCCGTTGGGGGGCTGCAAATAAAGAACCGGTGTTCCCCACAAGGTTTGATGTTCTTCCCTGGCCTGGATCGCCACGCCGATACGCATTTCGGTAATCACCTGATCCAGCGGTTGGTTAAAAGCCACATAGCTGTACAGCAGCCTCGTTACCTTGGCGGACAGATAGTCGGGAATTTTGGTCTGCATGGCAAAAACGGCCGGAATTTCGGCTGAAACCAGCCCCTGGGCGACCGAGGCAAATGCCGGGGCATCAACGGCCGTCGAAGCGGTGTTACAGGCGTTTAAGACAGCAATTTTGATCCCGCGATTGCGAAAAGCGGTTTTTAACAAATCAATCGGCATGCGATCTGCCTGCCGCTGCTCATCTTCAAGCAGCAAATAGCCAACTCCATCCTTAAAATCACCGTGTCCTATATAATGAACGACGTCATAGCGATTTGTGGACACTTGAAACCGCAGTTTCTCTTTTGTAGCTCGGTCCAGCAGGTCAATACGGACGCGATCTTTGATCCCTTCGAGGGCGTTTTGCAGCTGACGCAGCTCATCCTGTGCATCAAGCTGGGTCTGATTTTGAGGGCTGGCCACCACCACCAAAATCCGCAGCACCTCGTCAACCACGAGAGAGCGCGGTTTATAGCCCCTTTCGAGAAAGCGCACTACCGGAGTGAGGGGATTGCGAGCCAGAAATTCGTCGTTTTCCTCATTGTAAATGAACTCCCACGGCAGGTGGTTTAGTTCAGGCGCTTCTATTTGCAGCCGAATGCGCACTCCCCGTTCGACCTTCAACATTTCCGTATAGAGATTGGAAAAAACGGAGTAGATCGATCGCGGAAATAGGAAATTAAATAAAATTTGACCCAGCTTTTTGACATCACTGGTTTCGGCCGCCAAAAAGCTCAGATATTTGAGAGCGGCTTGAACATCGGCATTTTCTAAGTCAAACGACCGGACGCCATTGGCTCCTGCTCCACCTTCGTGGTTGTGAGAACCTTGTACAAAATACTGATTGGCTCCGACACCGGTAATCAACAGGCTAAAGTTGACAAATTTAGGAACCTCTTCCTTTTCTTCCCTGGCTTCTGAATCTGAAGGGGGGAGCTCAATAGGTTTAATTTCGGGGGTTTGAGGGGCCGGCCCCCCAAACGGCTGCCAATCCAGATCCGGCCGCTCGTCGGCGATGGCCGGGATAAATTCTTCATAGAGGAACGGCTTCATGCGCAGGCGATCGATCAAGGTCAACAACTTTTCCTGATAGCCACCGCTTTGGAAGCTATCCCAGTTGATTCCGATCAAGAAACACGCCGCCTTCATGGCGTTTTCATCATCCATGGTCAGCAAAAATTTTCGCAGCTTGGTCAGCGTTTTGCGATCAACGCTCATGGGCGTTCCTCCTCAAAGGATTCAGCGTAAAACCAGGTTAACAGCTTCTTATCGCCCCAGGGTTTTAAAGCGGTCATCAATTGGACGCCAGGTTCAGAGACGAGGGAAGCTTGAAAAGCAGATTCAGATTCAAAGTAGAGCTCGTACATTAAAAAAAAGCGCGATTCACCACCTGGCTTGCGGTTCACGCGGCTCACTTCCGATTTAACCAAACCCGGCAGCTGTTCAGCCAGCGGCAAATGGGTGGTAGAAAAAAAAGCGTCAACCGCGGTTTCATCGTCAACACGGCGATAAATCGTCACAAATTTGTACACATCAACCTCGATAGAGACAAGAGACAAGAGACAAGAGACAAGAAAATATAATATGATTTCAAAAAAAAATCCATTATAACCTACCACCCATCACCCATCACCCATCACCCACCCGCAAACATTCCTCTAATAGACATAATATGAGAAATTGCCCATATTCTTCTCATATTTCGGTCAAAACAGGGGCATTTTAGGGACCTGAGTACTATGTATGACCTCAATACGCTTGCAATAAAACCCCATAGCAGTATAATTTCTACTGGTAGACTTTGTGTTTTAGTAACACATTGATAAGTGTCTGGTCATCTATGCAGAATATCATTCCTTGGCTAATCATCAGTAGCAGTATTGGCTTTCTTGTTTCTTCTGCCTTGACGTTTAAGTACTGGCGAGATTCCAAAAAATCTCCGTTTTTCTTTCTCAGGCGTCAGGCGGAACAAAACATGCAAACTTATTCGTTTTCATCGATAGTCTGCGCCGTGATTCTGCTTTTCCTGGTGACCTATGCCCAACAACCCGTTCAAGATACAACATTACGCGTCGTCAATATTGTGAGCGCCAAACCGGCCCTCACCGCCAATTCCGCTTCCCCTGCGGATGAAGCCGAGACGGCCGCGGCCGTAGAAGATGACGCCCCCGAAATTGTCGAGCTAAGCGGCTCAAATATTTCCGAAATCGCCACTGACCTTATTGTTCAGCAATCTGAAAATTTAAATCAGGCCAACGCCTTAACCCCCGACATTTTTGGGGATGAAGAGGCTGTGGCCATTGAGGCGGAAAGAGCACCTACCCTGCCGGACGATTATGATCAATTTGAGGCGACGGCAGAACTATCCCCATCTTCTTTTATCGGAACGATTGACTTTTCCACTGAAATTGATGAGTTTGAGCTGATCGCCCTCTCTCCCGAACGCGTCTTTGAAGAGGGGTCCTTTACCATCTACGCCACGTTTGAGTATGACGGGCTGGAAGACGGTATGGTTTGGTCCTGGGTTTGGCGACGAGATGGTCAGGTAGTCAGCGGCGGAAACGAAGTTTGGGTTTATGGGGTCGACGGCCCGGGGTATGTATTTTACAATCCAAGAGAAGGGTTCCAGGAAGGAGAATATGCTCTTGAGATTTGGGTCAATCAGGAGCTGATGTCCGAAGCCAATTTATTTATCACCAGTGACATTGCCGCCAGCCGATAAACAAAATTTTTACGGGACTTTTTCTACCAGCTGTTTCTTATTTTAGAAACAGCTTTTTTTTTCCAATTTATTAGCAGCGTTTGTTTAAGTGGTTCATTTCTCAAGTTCTTAAACAAATTTAGCCACGGATTTTCACAGATTA
>JAAUYD010072999.1_pt1 | contig 20267 bp, 16 predicted proteins | sample 7278101 | NCBI WGS metagenome assembly JAAUYD01 (sample SAMN14350128, study PRJNA611818) | marine sediment metagenome | isolation source: surface marine sediment (0.6m) | place: French Polynesia: Moorea | collected 2018-08
ACGGCGGCGAAGAGGAGGAGAGCGAGGAGGGGAATCGGGGTGCAGGCGCAGGGGTGGCGTTCGGGGCGCATGGCGATCCTTCGGCGGCGGCTGCTCGGGGGAGTGCAGCTCGGTTCGTGGCGGTGGGTGGGCGGTGGGTGGCGATGGGTGGGCGGCGGCGATGGCCCGGCGGATCGTCTCGACTGCGCGACCGCGAGCCGCGGGCCGAAGCCCGCGGCCTGGCCTGCTAGTTCCGGCGCCCCGTCGTCATCGAACGCTTATGACGCCGGTGGCTGCGCCGGGGTTCACGGCGTTCGCGTGGGGCCGCCGGTCGTGCCGACACCGTCCGGCGTCATGCCGGATGGCGCCTCGCCGATCCCCTCGATGCGCGCGCCCTCCGACTGGGCCGGCGGATCGATGCCGAGGAGATGCGCAACCGTCGCGGCAACCTGTGTAACGTGCAGACGACCCGGGCGCAGGCCGGCGGGGATGCCGCGCCCCATGCCGAGCAGGATGCCGCCCATCTCCGGGACCTCGGCGGGGTCGTAGCCATGGGTCCCCACGCGGTTCCCGAAGAAGCGCGAGATCGCGCGCCAGCGGTTCACCCTGCTGCTCCGCCGCGTCAGCATCCGGGGCGGGTCGGTCATCGCGACCACGTGGCCCGTCCGGGTGGGATGGCGGAAGCGCAACGACTCGGGCACGTCGCCCGAGAGCCAGGCCCGCACGCCCGGGACCGCGGCGACGCGATCGCGCGCCTCGGCCGCGCGGCCCGGGTCGTCGAGCCAGATCACCGCCACACCGCCGGCCGAGAGCACGCGCCCGGGGATCCCCGCCTCGTCGAGCGCGGCCGAGAGATCGATGCCCTCCTCGGCGGCGATCATGCCGTGATCGCTCACCACCAGGAGGCTCGTGTGGGCCCACGCGGAGCGCGCGTCCAGGGCCTCGATCAGCCGGAGCAGCTCGGAGTCCTGGCCCGCCAGCTGGGCGCGGGTGCGGCTCGAGTCGGGGCCGCTGCGGTGGCCCGCCGAGTCGGCGCCGTGCCACCAGGACATCACCAGACGCGGACGCTCCTCGGCCGGAAGGTCGAGCCACGCGAGGATCTGGTCGACCTTGGTCGACTCCGGGATCTCGGAGTCGAACGGGGTCATCCGATGGCGGGCACCCTGGCCGCGCCAGTCGGTCTCGGAGCCGACCCAGAAGAAGCTCGCGCTCGGGATGCCCTGGCGTTCGGCCGCCACCCAGAGCGGCTCCGCCTCCAGGAACCCGGCATCGGCGGAGTAGTCGTACTCGCCGCGCTCGGGATCGAGGAAGCGGTTGCCGACGATGCCGTGGCGGTCGGCATGGGTACCCGTCGCCAGCGCCACGTGGTTCGGGAAGGTGTTCGACGGAAAGATCGGAGTCAGCGCCTCGGCCCGGACCCCGTCGCGAGCCAGCCGCTCGAGCGCGGGCAGCGGTGCGCGATCGGGATAGTCGTGCCGCACGCCGTCGAAGGAGAGCAGGATCACGGTGGGCTCGACGGCTCCGGGCTCGACGGTTCCGGATGCGACGGCCCGGGCCATGCCCGGTCCACTCGCGATGCCTGAGAGGAAGATGAAGCAGGCCAGAGCGAAGGCACGCATGGCCGGTAGCTTATCGGCCGGGCTCCCGGCGAGCCCGACGACGAGAGGAGCCCGGGTGAAGAATCCGCGTCGACGGCTCGCGTTCGCTGCTTGTCTCGCCATCGTCTGCCTCGCGTCGAGCGCCCCCTCGGCCGAAGGACTCGAAGGCCCGGCCCGGCGCGTCTGGATCGTCGGCATCGACGGCGCGGGCTTCCCAGGCATCGATCCCCTCCTCGCGCAGGGAGCCCTGCCGGCGATGGCGGCGCTGTTCGAGCGCGGGGTGACCGCCGAGCTCGAGACCGTCGAGCCCGTCATCTCCCCCACCGTGTGGACCTCCATCGCCACCGGCCGGAGCCCGGAAGCCCACGGCGTGAGCGACTTCCTGAAGCGCGCGAGCGACATCCAGGCCCCGACGCTGTTCGAGCGTCTGGCCGCCCAGGGCGTCCGCGTCGGCGCCTACGACTGGCTCGTGTCGTGGCCGCCCCAGGCGCTCCCGGGCGGCTTCGTGATCCCGGGCTGGATGCGTCGCGACGACGCGACCGAACCTTCGGGCGTGCTCGGCGACGGCTACCGCTACCGCCTGCGCGGCGTGTTCGGTCGGCCGGCCTACGCGCGCAACGCGCGAGAAGAGCTCGCCCGCAAGGCGGACCAGTGGCTCGCACTCGCAGAACGGCACGACCCGCAGCTCGGCGCCCTGATCTTCTACTCGGTCGACGGACTGTCCCACCGCTTCTGGCACGACGCCTACCCCGAGTCTTTCGACGCCGCGGACGTGCCGGCACCCGAGCCCGGGTACGAAGGACTGGTCGAGGAGGCGCTGCGAGGCGTGGACGGCGCCGTGGGACGCATCGCCGAGGTCATGGGCCCCGACGACGTGCTGATCCTGGCCTCGGACCACGGCTTCCAGGCGGCGGCCTCCTTCCGCCGGGTCTGGAGCCTGCGGACGGCGCCGGCCCTGGCCCGTGTGGGGCTGTTCCCCGGCCGGGACGCGTTCAGCATCGACGGCGAGTTCGGCGCCGGCTTCGTGCGGATCCACGCCGGCGACTTCGCCACCCAGGACGCCCTGCTCGACCGGCTCCAAGCCTTCTACCGCGACGCCGCCACGCTCGAGGGCCAGCCGCTCTTCACGGTGGAGCGCCTGGATCGGGCCGAGCGCCCGCCCGGCACCGAGCGGCCGCTCCTCGACCGCCTGCGTCAGTGGGTGATCGATCTCGCCATCGACTGGTTCTTCGGCATCCAGCTCGACCCGGACGCCCACGCCCACCTGGTCCTGCGACCCGACGGCGCCCTGCTCGAGACCTTGTCCCGGGAGACCCCGGTGCGGCTCGGCGGCAACACCTTCGAGCTCGGGAGCGTGATCGACGCCGACGGCTTCAGCGGCGAGCACGACCCGATCGCGATCTTCGCAGCGGCGGGCGGACCGATCCGGGCCGTCCCCGAACGCGGCACCCTCTCGGTGCTGGACGTGGCACCACTCGTGCTCTGGCTGCTCGGCTCCGAGCTTCCCGACGACCTCGAGGGGCGGCTTCCCGAGGCCTGGATCGACCCGGCGGCCCTCCGCGCGCACCCGCCCACCACGGCACCGGCGGCGTCGTTCGCCACCCTCCCGCGGCCCGAGGCGCGGAATCCCGAGAACGCCGAGGCCGAGCTGATCGAGCGCCTGCGTTCGATGGGATACGTCAAGTAGGGCGCGCGAAGCTCGGCAAGGTCTCTCTGCACGCAGCTACGAGGCTCCAGAGCCGCGTGTAGTCCACATCTGCAGAGCCACCCTAGTCGGCCACCTCGGCGTGGCCGGCATCGCGCAGCGCACGGCGGATCCGCGAGGCGGCGTCGTCCATCATCTGCGCGTCGGGATTGCCCTCCGCCTTGCTGAAGTCGAGGTCGTGCACGTCCCAGATCGGCGAGAGGTGGATGTGCACGTGCGGCACCTCGAGGCCGATCACCACCATGCCCACCTTCGGCGGCTCCCAGACGGCCTGGATCGCCTTGCCGACCTTCTGCGCGACCGCGTGGAGGTGGGCGAGCTCGTCGGGCTCGAGATCCAGCCAGTGGTCGACCTCGCGGATCGGGACCACCAGGGTATGGCCCGGCTTGAGCGGGGCGATGGTCAGGAACGCCACGGCCGTCTCGTCGCGCCAGACGAAGCGGCCGGGCAGCTCGCCCTGGATGATCTTGGTGAAGATGGACGCCACGGGACCCTCCTTCCCGGGACCCATACCACGTCACCCGGTGCAGTGCTGCGGCTTCAGTCGTCGCGCGATTGCTGCACCGCCCGGGGCCCTCGCGGCCGGAGCCGACGCGAGAGCCCCGCCTCGGCTGGCGCGCGCCTTGCAACCTCCTGGATCGCGGTCGCGCCCCCCGCCGAAGGAGGAACCATGGACGTCACCCAGCTCTTCACCCCCGAGTTCAAGCGCAACCCCTATCCCTTCTACGACGCGATCCGGGCGGAGGGCGAGGTGGTGACCCTCGACGGCCTCGAGACGTCGGTCGTCACGAGCTACGCCGGCGTCCGCGAGGCCCTGCGCCGCCCCGACCTGCGCTCGGGCATGAGCGCGGACTTCGTGGCGACGGGCGGGGGCGAAGAGCGCTGGCGCGAGCGCTCGCCCACCACCTGGGCCTTCTCGCAGCAGGCCCTGCTCTTCCGCAGCGGGGCGGACCACGGGCGGCTGCGCCGGCTGGTGAGCAAGGCCTTCACCCCGCGCGTGGTGAGCGGCCTGCGCGCGCGCGTCGAGGGCCTCGTGGACTCGCTCCTCGACGAGATCGACGATCGCCGGGAGATGGACCTGATCTCGGACTTCGCCTACCCGCTGCCCCTGGTGGTGATCGCCGAGCTCCTGGGTGTCGCCGTCGAGGATCGGGAGAAGCTCCGCAGCTGGTCCGCCCCCATCGCCGCCATCCTCGACGGCGCGACGCGCCAGACCGAGCTCGATCGCGCCGAGCCGGCGGCCGCGGCCCTGAAGGACTTCCTCAGCCAGGAGATCGATCGGCACCGGGAAGAGCCCGGCGACGACCTGATCGACGGGCTGCTCGCGGCCGTCGACGAGGGCGACCGCCTCTCCGAGGAGGAGATGGTGGCCACCTGCATGCTGATCCTGATCGCCGGCCACGAGACCACGACCAACCTGCTGGCCAGCGGCATGCTCGCCATGCTGCGCCAGGGAGATGCGTGGGACGAGCTCTGCTGTGAGCCGGGGCTCGCGCCCAGCGCCGTGGACGAGCTGCTGCGCTTCGACGGGCCGGTGCAGTTCACGTCGCGTCGCACCGTGGGGCGCGTCGAGTTCCGCGGCCATACGATCGAGGACGACCAGGAGCTGATGCTGGTGCTCGGTGCCGCGAACCGCGACCCGGCCCACTTCGAGGCGCCGAACCGCATCGACATCCGCCGCCAGCCGAACGACCACCTGGCCTTCGGTCTCGGCAGCCACTTCTGCCTGGGCTCGTCGCTGGCGCGCATGGAGGCCTCGGTCGCCCTGTTCGGGCTCGCGACGCGGCTCCCGGGCCTCGAGCTCGCGGCCGACCCCGACACGTTGAGCTACCGGCCGGGCTTCGCGATCCGCGCTCTCGAGAAGCTCCCCCTGCGCTGGTAGGACGCCGTCTCTAGGCCGGGGCGGGAAGCATCCCCTCGTAGGAACCGGGCACGAGCGCGTCGGCGTCGATGCCGAGGGTCTGCATCAGGAAGTCGACCTTCTCCTGCTGCGCCCGCTCCGCCTCGGGGCTCCCGTCGAAGACGGCCTCGAGCTCGACGAAGCAGCCGAGGCCGTCGACGCGGTCCAGGTGGATGCGCACGTTGTGGTAGAGGGCGATCTCGCGGTCCTTGGCGACGATGCGATGCACGCCCAGGAGCTCGGTCAGGAGCGCCTTGGTGCCGGCCGGATCCTCGATCGCGATCACCTGGTAGTCGGAGCGGCGCGGGCCCGAGGCGTCCGGGCGCCGGTACGGGATCAGCGATGCGCCCGAAGCGCTCGACTCGCGCAGCTTGAGGCGCCCGCTCCGGGTCACGAAGTAGGTGTCGACCTGCCGCTCGAGGCCGACCCACTCGGTGGCCACCTCCCGCGCCCGGACTCGGGCGGCGTCGAGGTCCGCGCACGGCGCCTTGATCTCCAGGTTCGCTCGCATCGAAGAAGCAATTCCCCTATCCCGCGTGGATGGCGACCACCGCGATCCTCCTGGGCGTGCTGCTGGCCGCGGGCTCCGGGGCGGGCTGGGCCTCCCTGGACTCCGTGCGCAAGCGGCTGAGCGAGAGTCTATCGCCGCTCGCGATCCTGCTCGGCCTCTCCATCGCCCAGCTGCCGGTGCACGCGGCGCTGCTCCTCGTCTCCGGCTGGCCGCCCGTCGACACCGCGCCCTTCCTCGCCTGGTGTGGTCTCGCGGCCGTCGTGGCGATCGTCGCGAACCTGCTGTTGATCCGGGCCGTCGCGGTCTCGCCGCTCTCGCTGGTGGTTCCCCTGCTGAGCTTCACGCCCGCCTTCACGCTCGGAACCGGCTGGCTGCTCCTCGACCAGCGACCCACGGCGCTCGACGGGATGGGCATGCTGCTGGTGGTGGCGGGTGCCCTGGCCCTCGACTCCGAGCCGCTCGCGCTCCTGCGCGACCCCCTCCGCACCCTGCGGAGCCGCGGCAGCCAGCTCGCGCTCGGGGTGGCGGGGCTCTTCTCCTTCGGCAACGCGATCGACCGGCGCACCATCGTGCACGCGAACGAGCCGCTCTACGCGTTGACGCTCACCGTCCTCATGGTCGTCGCCATCGGCGCCCTCCCCCGCCCGCGAAGGGAGCTGCGCGAGGCGCCCGAGCAGAGGCCGCTGCTGCTCGCCGGCGGGGCGATCATGGGCGCGGCCCTGCTGCTGCAGCTCTTCGCCTTCCGCATCCTGCCGGTGGCGACGGTGGATGCCGCCAAGCGCACGGCCGCCAACGGGGTGTCCGCCGTGCTCGGGCGCGTGCTCTTCGAGGAGCGGGACGCCTGGCGTCGTGGAGCCGCGGGGCTCGTGATGAGCGCCGGCGTGGCCTTGATGCTGCTCGGCTGATCTCAGAGGTGGTCGAGCAACCCGATCAGGGACTCGACCCGCGCGACGCCGCCGTCGAGCCCGAGCCCGACGAAAGGCGTCCCGGCGGCATGGGCCGCCTCGCGGTCGTAGCGCGAGTCGCCGATCAGGAGCGCTTCGCCCGGCGCCACGCCGAGGCGCTCGCACGCGAGGAGCACCATGTCCGGGGCGGGCTTCGGGTTCGGTGTGTCGCTGCCCCCGATCACGTGGTCGGGCGTGGCTTCGGCGCGGCGCACGAGGTCGGTCGCCAGAGGATTGGGCGTGTTCGTCACCACCGCGCTCGGGAGGCCGCGCTCCCGCAGCACCTCGAACACCCGGGGCACGGCGGGATCCACTCGAAGGTGATGCAGGTACCTCGGGAACTCGACGTCGTAGCGAGCTGCGATCTCCTCGAGACTGCGGCCGGGATAGAACTTGTCGCGATCGTCGACGATGCCCTGCCCGAAGCAGTCGTCGAAGGTCGCCTCGGCGATCTCGGGCACCGAGAAGTGGCGCGCCGTGGCGTTCATCACCTCGCGCCAGACGCGCTCGCTGTCGATCAGCACGCCGTCGAGATCGAAGAGCATGGCGGCGGGCGGACTCATCGAAGCGCCGCTCCCAGCACCTGACCGGCCAGCCGGATGGCCTCGGGCTCGTGGCCGTTGGCGGGAAGATTCACGACGATGCCGTCGAGCCCGGTCGCGATCAGCTCGTGGATGCGGGCGCACACGGTATCCGGGTCGCCCATCACGATCAGTCGCTCGACGTTCGCCTTCACGCCCTCGGGCAGGCCGCGAAAGTCCAGGCCTCGGCGGGCGAAGAAGGCGTCCCGGGCCGCCTCGGCCTCTGCGTGGCTCTTGGCCAGGATCAGCGAGCCCAGCCAGGAGACGTGGATCTCCCCGCGATCGCGCCCGAGCTCGTCGCAGTGGCGCGCCAGGGCGTCGAGCTTTCGGGGCACTTCTTCGAGCGGGCACGTGAGGTTGCTCTCGTCGGCGTAGCGGGCGACGAGACGCAGGGTGCGCCGCTCGCCGTTTCCGCCGATCAGGATCGGGATGCCGCCCGCCTGGATCGGCGCCGGGACGTTCAGGGCCTCGTGGGTGTGGAAGTGGCGCCCCTCGAAGCTCGGGCGCTCGCCGCGGAACATCGGCCCGAGGATCTGCAGGGCCTCCTCGAGCTTGTCGAGCCGCTCGCCCAGCGTTCCGAACGCGAAGCCGTAGCCCCGGTGCTCGGGCTCGAACCAGCCGGCGCCCACGCCGCACACCGCGCGCCCCCGGGAGACCACGTCGAGGGTCGTCACGATCTTCGCGAGCAGGGCCGGGTTCCGATAGGTGTTGCCCGTGACCAGGGTGCCGAGCCGCAGGGAGTCGGTCTGCCCGGCCAGGGCGCCGAGCAGCGTGTAGGCCTCGAGCATGCGGTTCTCGGGCGGGCCCAGCATCGGCAGCTGATAGAAATGGTCCATCACGAAGACGGTGTCGAAGCCGGCCTCCTCGGCCGCCCGGGCCTGCTGCACCAGGCTCGCGAAGAGGTCCGCGTCCTCGACTCCGGGGAGGTCGAAGTTCGGGATCTGCAGGGCCAGTCGCGTGTAGGACGACCGGGAAGCGGTCATGACTTGGCTCCTCGGGCGCAAGGAGGAGGGAGGCTAGGAGCCCCGGCCGGCCGCGCGCAAATCGGGGCACGGCGGGAGCGGCGAGGGGCTAGAATGCGCGACCCGGATGGACTCCACCCCCCCGACCGACGTGCCCCAGAAGCTCGCCTGGCACACCAAGCTCGTCTACGGGCTCGGGGACCATACGGTCAACCTGGCGCTCACCTCGCTGCAGTTCTTCTTCGGCTTCTTCCTGACCGAGGTGGCGGGGCTCCGCCCGGCCCTGGCCGGGCTCGTCCCCCTGGTCGGGCGGGCCGTCGACGCGTTCACCGATCCGACCATGGGTCGCCTCTCCGACATGACCCGTTGGAAGGCCGGGCGCCGGCGGCCCTGGCTGCTGATCGGCATGGTGCCCTTCGGCGTGATGTTCACCCTGCTCTGGTCCGACCCCGGCGCCGAGACGAGCCAGGGCGTGAAGTTCGCCTGGTTCGCGATGGCTTACGTGCTCTTCAGCCTGTCGTCGACGGTGATCGCCGTGCCCTACCTCGCCCTCACCCCGGAGATGACGAGCAGCTACGACGAGCGCACCTCGATGAACGCGTTCCGCGCGGCGCTCGCGATCACCGGCACCCTGGTGGCCGTCACGACCATGCGCCCGCTGGCCGAGGCCTTCGGAGGCGGGCCCGAGGGCTGGGCGTGGGCCGGACGCACCTACGGGGTGTGGCTGGTCATTCCCTGGCTCGCCGTCTGGGCCGTCACGTTCGAGCGCCGTTCGGAGCCGCCGCGGGGCGAGAGCTTCTTCGCCGGCGTGCGCTCGCTGTTCCGGCACCCCTCGTACCAGTGGCTCACGGCCCTCTACATCCTGAGTCGGGTGGCTCTCGACCTCACGGTCGCGATGTTCATCTACTACTTCACGTTCTGGCTGAACCGTAGCGCCGACTTCGAGCTCACCATGGGCCTCTTCCTGGTGACGGTGATCGTGGTCCTGCCCTTCTGGCTCTCGGTGGCCCGGCGCTTCGACAAGCGCGTGATCTTCATCGCCGGCGCGCTCTCGTGGGTGGTGTCGTGCATGATCATCTTCGCGGGCCAGCCGGAGTGGCCACGCTGGGCGATGTTCGTGCTCGCCGTGGCCGCGGGCGCCGGCTACGCGGCGTCGGACCTGATGCCCTGGTCCATGCTGGGCGAGGTCGTCGACGAGGACGAGCTGCGCGGCGGGCATCGGCGCGAAGGCATCTACTACGGCTTCTTCACGTTCCTGCGCAAGCTCGGGGGCGCGCTGGGCGTCGCCATCGCGTTCCTCGTGCTCGACCTGGTCGGCTTCCAGTCGGGCTCGGAGGAGCCCCAGAGCGATCGCGCGCTCTTCACGATCCGGGTCCTGACGGCCGTCGTGCCCGCCACCCTCGTCCTCCTCGCCGCCTTCGTGGCGCTGCGGTACCCGCTGAGCCGCGCACGCCACGAGGAGATCCTGGTCGAGCTCGAACAGCGCCGAGAGCGAGAGGCCGGACGGGAGGACGTCTGAGCCGATCCATGCCCTTCCTCGGCTGGCGCATGGTCGGCGTGGCGTTCGTCGCCGACTTCATCTCGGTCGGCTTCATGTTCTACTCGTTCGGCGTCTTCATCCACGCCATCGAGGCCGACATGGGCTGGACGCGCTCCCAGGTCTCGTGGGCGCTGGCCGCCTCCAACCTGGCGAGCGCCGTGGCCGCGCCGCTGGTGGGCCGCACCCTCGACCGCATCGGCGTGCGCCGCGTGATGGCGGCGGGATGCATCGTGCTCGCGGCGGGCTTCGCCCTGCTGGGGCAGGTGGCGGCGCTCTGGCAGTTCCTCTTGATCTTCGGAACGCTGCTCGCCGCCGGCGCCCAGTCCACGGGCCATCTCACGTCGGCGAAGCTCGTGGCCAACTGGTTCGCCGCCCGTCGTGGCACCGCGCTCGGCATCGCCACCATGGGCATCTCGCTCTCGGGCCTCGCGATGCCGCCCATCGCCACCGCCCTGATCGATTCCTTCGGCTGGCGCACGAGCTTCCACCTGTACGCCGCGGGCACCCTGGCCCTGGTGCTGCCGCTCGCGCTCTTCGTGGTGGTGAACCGTCCCGAGGACCGCGGCCAGCGACCGGACGGCGAGGCCCCGCCCGCCGAGCACGAGGCCGCACCCGTCCCCGAACGCACCTGGCGCTCGGGGGAGATGCTCCGGGAGCGGGGCTTCTGGGGCGCGGTGCTGCCCTTCTCGATCGGCTTCTTCGCCAACTCGGCGGTGCTGACCCACCTCGTCCCCCACGCGCGGCACCTGGGCATCGACGCCTACCCCGCCGCCGCGCTGCTCTCCTTCGTCGCCGGCGCCGGGGTCGTCGGGAAGGTCGTCTTCGGCCAGGTCGCGGATCGCATGGGAGCGCGCACCGCGGTGGCGCTCTCGTTCGCCCTCCAGCTGCTCGGCGTCGTGCTGCTGCTCGTCTTCGAGGACTGGCCGCGCATGGTGGCGACCGGGGTGGTGTTCGGCTTCGGCATGGGCGGGATGGTGCCGCTCCAGAGCACGCTCGTGGGCGAGACGTTCGGCCGCGTCTCCTTCGGCAAGGCGCTCGGACTGATGCGCCCCTTCCAGGTCCCGATCCACGCCATGGGCATCCCCTTCGCCGGGATCGTGTTCGAGCGGGCCGGGACCTACACGTTCGCCTTCCAGGTCTTCGTCGCCACCTACGTGCTGGCCATCGCGATGGTCGTGTGGCTGGGGAGGAGCCGCCCGGCTCGAGAACCCGGCCACGGCCACGGACGAGCGGGCTAGGCTCCGCGCGTGGCCTTCGAAGACGACGACAAGGTGACCCCGAACGGCGGCACCGTGCGACGCCTCCGGCGCGACCGCGGCTGGTCGCGCCGCGCCCTGGTGAAGGCGATCGCCGACGCCACCGAGCGCGAGTCCGGCGTCCGCCAGACCCTCACGGTCAACCAGATCGAGTGGATCGAGGAGAGCAGCGAGCGCGTGGCGTACGCCACCGTGTGCCGCATCGCCGCGGGACTCGACTGCAACCCCGTGGAGCTCCTCCAGGTCGACTGACATGGGCGAGGGCCAGGGCTGGGCACACAGGAGCGCAGGGCTCGTCTTGGGACTCGGGCTCCTCGGCTGCGTCTCGAATCCCGTCCAGGTCGGAGAGGAATCGGCCGAACTCCTCGCGCCCGGGATCGCGGAGCTGCAGCGGCGGGCCGCGGAGACGCGGATCGACGAGGCGGCGGCCTATCGCGACGGCGTCTGGGATCCCGCCTATTTCGACCGGCTGATCCCGAGCGAGGGCCTCGAGATCGAGGGGCTGCGGCGCCGTCACGCGCGTCCGGGCGTGGGCGTTCCGTTGGTCGGCCTGCGGGAGAACCCGGGTGGAGCCGAGCCCTACCTTCCGCCCGAAGGCATCACCCGGCCGGTGACGGCCGTCCGGACAGCGAGCCCGGACGGAGGGACCGCGTGGCGGCTCCTCGACCCTACGGTCCACGCACGCATCGACACGCCCGAGGGTCCCCGCGACCTGGCGGCGGACTTCACCGCTCCCTACGCCCTGCTCGTCTCACGCACCCGCTTCGCGTCGCTCGAGATCACGGCCACGCTGCGATACAGCGAGATCGAGGAGCGCGCCGGGATCTTCCTGATCGATCGCTACGACCCGGACCGGATCCCCCTGCTCATGGTGCACGGCCTCGTCTCGAGCCCGCTCACCTGGCGCGAGCTCACCAACGACGTCCTCGGCGACGCGGACCTGCAGCGTCGCTATCAGGTCTGGCACGCGGTGTATCCGACGGGCGTCCCCTACCTGCATGCGGCCGCCGACTTTCGCGATGCCTGGCTCGAGATGCGCCGCACCCTCGACCCGGAAGGGCGCCACCTCGCCTCGCACCATCGGGTGATCGTCGCCCACAGCAAGGGCGGGCTGCTCACCAAGACCCTGGTGGCCGACAGCGGGACCCGGCTCTGGGACGCGGCCTTCACCGCGCCGCCCGGGGCCCTCTCCGCGAGCGAAGCGGATCTCGCCGAGATGCGTCGCTTCCTGTTCTTCGAGCACGACCCGTCCGTGCGTCGCGCCGTCTTCATCGCGACGCCCCATCGCGGAAGCCGCCTGGCGGACAACCCGCTCGCGCGCATGGTCGCCTCGTGGATCGCGCTCCCCTTCGACGACGCCGGGCCCTTCGAGCGGGTGCTGGACCAGAACCCGGATCATCTCACCACGAGCTTCCAGCGGCGTCGCTTCACCGGCCTGCCCACCGGCCCGCGCGCCCTCTCCCAGCAGGACCCGCTGATCGGGACCCTCGGCGCCCTGCCGGTGGATCCGCTGGTTCCCTTCCACACGATCCTCGGCCGCGCCGAGGCCGATGGCGCATCGGACGGCGTCGTCGAGCACGCGAGCTCGCGCCTCGAAGGAGCCGCGTCCGAGCTCGTCGTGGAAGACGCCGGGCACGACGTGCACCAGCACCCGGAAGCGATCGCGGAGGTGCTGCGCATCCTGCGCGAGCACGCGGCTTCGCTAGAAGCTCAGCGGAACCCCGTCCGGCCAGGCGTCGATGGCGGCGATGGCGTGGGCGATCTCCGTGGCGAGCAGGATTCCGCTGGGTGACGCGTTGGTGAGGATCGCGACCCCGACCCCTTCGCCCTGCGCGTGCCCGACGACCAGGCTCTCGTAGCCCGCGTTGCCGCCGGTGTGCCAGAAGTAGCGGGGCTGCGAGCGGAACTCGAGGAACCAACCCAGCCCGAACTGTGCCCCGATGATGCCGACCTGGGGCGTCAGCATCTCGCGGGCCATGGCCTGGCTCAGCAGGGTCCCCTCGCCGTCGAGGCTCTCCTGGATGGCGACGACGAGGCTCGCGAGATCCAGCGCAGTGGTCCAGAGACCCGCGGCCGACCACTCGGGATAGGTCCAGGGGCGCGAGGGCTGGCCGAAGACCCGCATGGAGAGACCGTTCGCGATCTCGGGCTCGAGCAGCGGCTGCTCGAAGGTGGAACGCCACATGCGCGACGGCAGCAGCAGCTCGTCGCGCATCCACTCGGGGTACGGCGTACCCGTCACGTCCTCGATCAACGCGGCCAGCACCGTGAAACCGCCGCCCGAATAGCGGAACGCTTGACCGGGCGGCTGGATCACCTCGATCGGGTCGTTGATGGCGTTCTCGCCGCGCAGGATCTCGAGCAGCGAAGGGATGGTCCCCGCACCGGGGAAGTAGCCGAGGAAGCTCGGCACGTTGATGCCGCCGGTGTGGGTCAGCACCTGGCGCAGGGTGACCGGATGGCCCTGGGTGAAGGCGTTGTCCGGGATCTTCCACCGCACGAGCGAGTCGTTCACGGGCTCGTCGAGGGAGAGCACACCGGCCTCGACCAGGCGCAGCACGGCGAGCGCCGTCGTCGGCTTGCTGATCGAGGCAGCCTGCAGCCGGGTGGTGCGGTCCATCGGGGTCGCGAGCGCGACCTCCCGAACACCGAAGGTCTCCGCCCACTCGACGCGCCGGTTCCGCACTACGGCGATGGAGACGCCGGGAACGCCGTGGAAGGCCATGCGCTCGGCCAGGGTGGCGTTCTGCAGGCCGCCCATGCCGTCCACCAGCTGGGCGATCCGCGCCTCGATCGCGTCCTGGGCCGCGGGGGTGGTGGCGCCGCCCTCGGTCTCGCGCCGGATGCGCTCGGCCAGCTCGGGATCGCAGGTGACGCCGAGCCAGAGCGGCAGCAGGCACAGGAGGAGAGCGACTCCGCGGGTCCCCATGGCGAGGCCTCCTCCGAGCTCAGGCGACGACGAGCCCCGATTCGCGCAGCCCCTCCTCGACCAGCGCCGGCACCGGCGGGTGGAAGCGGAAGGTCACGTGGCCGCCCTGGTACCAGACGATGCGCGGCCGATCCCAGTGGCGCCAGAGATCCCGCACCAGCTCGGGCGGCACCAGCAGGTCCGCTGCCGCACCGAAGATGTAGCGGCGCTCCTTGGGAACCTTGGGCGTCATGGCCAGCGGCGAGACCACCTGCAGCAGCTCGCGCGCCAGGTCGAGGTCGACCCCCAGACGCTCGGCATAGCGCAGCAGGAGCGGGGGACCGTGGCGCCACGTCACCCGCGCGAAGTCCGAGAGGGGGATGCCCGGGATCGCGCAGGCCAGATCCTCGTCGAGGGACGCCAGCAGCGCCGTGTTGAAGCCGCCGAGGGAGAGGCCGTGGACGCCCACGGCCGGCGCGTCCTGGGCGCGCACCCAGGAGAGGATCCGGCGCAGGTCCCACATGGCCTGGGCCTCGGCGTGGATCGAGTCGAGGAAGTCGGCGCTCAGGAAGCCGTCTCCGCTCACCCTCCCGATCTTGCGGGGTCCGTGCAGGGGCAGGACCGGGAGCACCAGGTTCATGCCGAGCTTGTGGTGCAGGCGAGCGGCGCGGAAGGCGTTGAGGTCGATCTGCGGCGCACCCATCTGGAAGCCGTGGATGCACATGAGCCAGGGGCGCGGTGCGCCGGGATGGCGCAGCACCCAGGCGTGGGCCGTGCGGTTGGCCTCATAGCCGAGCCAGCGCGCGCGGCCCGGCTCGTCGATCGCGGGCTCGTACTCGCTCTCGAAGCGCAGGTGCTCCGTCGCGAGCCCGTGGACCCTGCGGGCCCGCAGCTCGGGCTCGAGCAGCTCGGGGGGCTCGTGGTGGTAGCTCTCGGGCTTCTCCAGGAAGCCACGCTGACGGAACTGGTCGAGGGCCTCGAAGGCCTCGTCTCGCAGGCGCTCGGCCTCGCGGTAGCCCGGCAGCGGAAGCGTCGTGTTCATCATGCCGAGCAGGAAGTTGTCGATGCCCACCTGGGCGGCCAGCACGACGCCCCGCTCGGGAACCGGCACCTCCTCGGTGTGGGCCTCCTGGTTCGTCGCCAGGGAGCCGGATGCCACGAAGCTGGCCGCGCTCGCGAGCAGCAGGACGAGGGCGGAGGGCAGACCGAGGACGAAGGCAGTCGGGAGGCTCACCACCGCGCCGACCGCTGAAGCCAGCCCCATCATGTTGGGAATGCGCCGGTCCCCGGGATAGAGCAGCGAGGAGACGCCCGTCGCAAAGATGACGGAGCCCGGGGCGGCGACGATCAGGAAGCCCAGCACGCCCTGGGCGAGCCCGAGCAGGAACCACGCCGAGCCGGCGACGATCGGGATCCACGAATGGGGGGGGCGCCGGTGCTGCTCGAACATGGGATCCTCCACGGGCTACGGCGGGCGACGACGGCTGCGTCGATGTTCCAGGGCCTGGAAGTTACCGTTCGGTCAGTCCTCTTGCAGCCTGGAGAACCGATGCGACACCGACCGGTGAACCCCCTGCTCCACCCGGCCAGAGCGACCTTCCTGGCCGTCCTCGCGCTGGGGCTCGCCCCGGGCGCGAGCGCCGAGACCGTGCCCGCCCTGCCGGAGGCCCTGGTGGAGCGCGTCGTCGAGTGGCGGCGGGACTTCCACCAGAACCCCGAGCTCTCGAACCGCGAGACCCGCACCGCCGCCCGGGTGGCCGCACACCTCGAGAGCCTGGGCATCGAGATCCGCACCGGCGTCGCCCACACCGGTGTCGTCGGCGTGCTGCGGGGCGGCCTGCCGGGCGCGACCGTCGCCCTCCGCGCCGACATGGATGCCCTGCCCGTCACCGAGGAGACGGGCCTGCCCTTCGCCTCGAAGGTCCGCACCACCTACGCCGGCCGCGAGGTCGGCGTGATGCACGCCTGCGGCCACGATGCCCACACGGCCATCCTGATGGGCGCGGCCGAGCTCCTGGCCGAGCGCCGCGCCACGCTTCCGGGCCAGGTCGTGTTCCTGTTCCAGCCGGCCGAGGAGGGAGCGCCCGCGGGCGAACGCGGCGGCGCGCGCCTGATGATCGAGGAGGGCGCGCTCGAGGATCCGCGCCCGGCCGCCGTCTTCGGCCTGCACGTCGTGCCCCAGTATGCCGCCGGCGAGCTCGCCTATCGCTCCGGTGGCGCCATGGCGGGTTCGAACCGGCTCGAGATCACCGTGCGCGGCCGCCAGACCCACGCGGCCTACCCCTGGATGGGCGTCGACCCGATCGCCGTCGCCTCGCGCATCGTGCTGGCCCTGCAGGCCATCCCCGGCCGGCGCATGGACGCGCGGCTGCCCTCCATCGTCTCGTTCGGATCGATCCACGGCGGCGTCCGCCACAACATCATCCCCGACGAGGTCGAGCTGCTCGGCACCATCCGACACCTGGAGCCCAGCATGCGCGACGAGCTGTTCGAGCGGATCGAGCGGACGGCGATCAAGATCGCCGAGAGCCAGGAGGCTCTCGCCTCCGTCTCCATCCCGGACGGCTATCCGGTGACCTACAACGATCCCGGCCTCACGGCGGCCATGCTGCCGAGCCTGCGCGCCGTGGCCGGGGACGGGCTGGTGGAGGGGCTCCCCCGCACCGGGGCCGAGGACTTCGCCTTCTTCGCCCGCGAGATCCCCGGCCTCTACGTCTGGCTGGGCATCCGTTCACCGGACGTGGCCGAAGGCGATGCGGCTCCCAACCACTCGCCCCGCTTCGTGGTGGACGAGAGCGCCCTGCCCCTCGGAGTCCGGACCCTGACCCAGCTGGCCCTCGACTTCCTGGCGCAGCGCGCCATGAACGCCCCCTAGGGAAGCGCGGGCCGACCCGGCCTGCGCGCCGCGTCGCTGAGTCGCTCGTCCCCATCCGGGGTACACTGCCGCGAATGGCGGGAGCAGCCGAGACGAGCACGCACACCGGGGCCGAGACCGCACCCGGAGCCGCATCCGAGCCCGGCTGGCCCCAGGCCGCCGTCGGCCAACGTGTGGTGTGCCTGCTCGACTGGACCAACGGCCTGGAGCGCCGACTCCTCGAGGACTGGGTCGCTCGCCACCGACCGGAAGGCGCCGACGTCGAGATCCTCTCCGTCGCCTCCAGCCGCCGGCGCCGACGCCGGCCCCTCGGCCCGCTCGAGGCCACGCTCGCTGCGGGCGGAGACCCGCTGCTCCAACCGCTGCGCGTGATCTGGCTGGCGCCCGAGCGCGAGGGACGTCGCAAGGTCACGCTGCGCGATCTGCTGAAGCTCGGCGATCCGCGCGACCCCGATTGGCTGCGCGCGCGCTGGCTGCGCTTCCGGCGCCCGGAGTCCGTGCGCATCATCGCGGGCGAGCCCGCGCCGGAGAGCGACCTGCGACGGCGCTGGCAGGCCCAGTGCACGGGCGAGTCGGGCTCGACCGAAGGCCTCGCCGGGTTCGTGCGGCGCCAGGCGGTGCTCGCGCTCGAGCGGGCGGAGCGTCGCGTGCGCGGCGCGCGCTACAAGGTGCCGCGGCTGGTGCGCGAGGACATCCTCGCGCGGCCTTCGTTCCGCGGCCGCATCGCGAGCCTCGCGCGCGAGCTGGGCCAGCCCGAGGCCAAGGTGATGCGGCGCGCGATCTCGAACCTGAAGGAGATCGCCGCCAGCCACAGCCCCTTCGTGATCGACCTCGTGATCCAGCTCTGGAACGCGATGATCCGGCGGGGCTACGACGTCGAGTACGACGACACCCAGATCGATCGCTTGCGTGGGCTCGCAGCCCAGCACCCGATCGTGTTCCTGCCCTCCCACAAGTCGAACCTCGACCACCCCGCCCTGCAGTGGGTGCTCCACGAGAACGGCTTCCCGCCGAATCACACCGCCGGCGGCATCAACATGAACTTCTTCCCGGTGGGCCCGCTCGTGCGCCGCGCCGGCACCTTCTTCATCCGCCGCAGCTTCAAGGACGACGTCGTCTACAAGGCCGTCCTGCAGCACTACCTCGACTACCTGATCGAGAAGCGCTTCCCCCTCGAGTGGTACATCGAGGGCGGTCGCTCCCGGTCGGGGAAGCTCCTGCCGCCGCGCTTCGGCCTGCTGGCCTACGTGTTCGACGCCTACCTGCGCGGCAAGTCCGAGGACGTGCAGCTGATCCCGGTCTCGATCGCCTACGACCAGATCTCCGACGTCGGCGACTACGCCCACGAGCAGCTGGGCGGGGCCAAGCAGAAGGAGAGCCTGGGCTGGTTCATCGGCGTGCTGCGCCGCCTCTCGAACCGCTACGGCCGCATCCAGGTGCGCTTCGGCGAGCCCCTCTCGCTGGCGAAGACCCTCGGGCCGCCGGATCCCACGGCGCCGCCGAACCCCGACGAGACGAGCCTCGCGCTCCAGAAGCTGGCCTTCGAGGTCTGCGTGCGGATCAACGACGCGACCCCGGTCACCCAGATCTCCCTGGTCTGCCTCGCGCTCCTGGGCCGGGGCGACCGCGCGCTGACGGTGGACGAGATGGTCACCGCCCTCGCCAACCTCGTGTACTACAGCCACGCCCGCACGCTGCCGGGCCACGAGGCCATCGACCTCGAGTCGGCGGAGAGCGTCCAGTCGGTGCTCGACCTGCTCGTCGAGAGCGGGCTCCTCACCCGCTACGACGAGGGGCCGGAGGCGGTGTATGCCATCGCCAACGAGCGGCATCTGGCTGCGGCCTACTACCGGAACTCCATCATCCACTACTTCGTGAACGCGTCGATCGCCGAGTTGGCGCTGCTGCGCGCGGCCGAGGTCGACGTCCCCGATCGCAAGAAGGAGTTCTGGGACGAGGCCATGCGCCTTCGCGACCTGCTCAAGTTCGAGTTCTTCTTCCCGGAGAAGGAGCACTTCCGCCACGACGTGGACGAAGAGCTCAAGCTCCATGATCCCCACTGGGAGCAGCACCTCGAGGGCGACGCGGAGCTCCTCCTCAACCTCTTCCCGAAGATCCGGCCGCTGTCCTCCCACCGCATCCTGCGGCCCTTCCTCGAGTCCTACCGCGTCGTCGGCGACGTCCTCGAGCAGCTCGAGCCCGACGGCAGCACCGAGACGGCCGACCTCCTGCCGCGCTGCATGGCGCTGGGACGCCAGTACCAGCTGCAGCGCCACATCAAGCGGGCCGAGTCGATCTCGCAGGTGCTCTTCGGCACGGCGCTCAAGCTCGCGCGCAACCGCGATCTGCTCGGACCCGACGGCCCGGAGCTGCCCGCGCGCCGCGCCGCGCTCGCCGGCGAGATCCGCGACGCGATCCGCCGCACCAACGCCATCGAGGCGATGGTGCGCGGCCGCCACGCGGGCCTGGTCAAGCTCGGCAACGACTAGGCCGCGGCTCGGTCCGACCGGGCCGCGGACTCGATCCGGTCAGGCCGCAGGCTCAGTCCGGCCGGTCGCCCCGCGGCCCGTACCGCTCGAGAACGCCCCCGCGCACGAACGAGACGAGCGCGGGGAAGTCGGCCTGGGTGATGCGCGGGCCGAGCCCGCGGAACGGCTCCTGGTCGGCCCACGCGTCGGGGACTTCGATCTCGATCCGCGCGATCTCGGGGAAGGAGACCCGGCCGAGTCGGCTCGGGTTGGAGAGCCGCGCCGGCTCCGAGCCCTCGCAGGCGCTGTCGAGAGCGGGCGTCGTCCGGTCCGCGGGCACGAGCCAGGGCGCCAGGCTCTCGCCCATGTCGAGGTTGCGTCGCAGCACCACGTCCATGTCGGGAAGCCGGGCGCTCGAGTCCCACCACAGGCCGTCGAGTCGATATGCGGCCTCCCGGCCGAGGCTCTTCGAGACCGGGCGCAAGGCGCCCACCAGCTCGGCGATCCAGATGTCGACGTTCTGGTTGAAGAGCCGCTCGCTCTTGCCGTTGCGCTCGTAGACGACGGCGCTCGTGACCTTCACGCCGAGCAGGTTGGAGTAGAGATCCTCGGGCGAGAACGCCGAAGCCTTCTCCGAGTAGCCCGGAACGGCCGCCCAGCCGAACCAGGTGACGATCTCGTGGTAGACGGACATCTGGAAGCCGAGCCAGTGAGCCAGGCCCATCGACAGCCTGCGCCGACCGATCCGCTCGATGTGCTCGGGCGGGACGGGCTCGAGCACGACGCTCCGCCGTCCCCCCTCGTCACCGAGATCGATGCGACCACCGGTGTCCAGGAGCTTCCCGATGCGGGCCACCAGGAAGAGTGACCAGTCGGCGTAGTCGCGCACGTGGGCCATGTCGAGGAACCCGCCGCGGCAGGTGTAGATCAGGCCGTTGCGCTCCTCGTTGAGGGCGACCTCCGCCTCCTCGGCCATCCGCAGCAGGAGGACGCCGCTGTCATAGGTGTGACGCCCGAGGTCGTCGAGGCCGATCACGTTC
>JAAUYD010044093.1_pt1 | contig 20248 bp, 16 predicted proteins | sample 7278101 | NCBI WGS metagenome assembly JAAUYD01 (sample SAMN14350128, study PRJNA611818) | marine sediment metagenome | isolation source: surface marine sediment (0.6m) | place: French Polynesia: Moorea | collected 2018-08
ACGAGCTCGGCTCCACACGCTTCCACTAATTCCCTAACCCTAGAGCCTTAAAAAGCCGGGACCTGTCTCGTACAGGAACCCGGCTTTTTTCATTGGTTCGATTGCTCGATTGGCTCGATTGGTTCGATTGCTCGATTAGCTCGATTGCTCGATTGGCTCGATTGGCCCGATTGCTCGATTGGCTCGATTGGCCCGATTGCTCGATTGGCTCGATTGGCCCGATTGCTCGATTGGCTCGATTGATGAACAACCTCTCCAGTCTCTGGTCTGATGTCTGTGGTCTGAAGTCTGTCGTCTACCTCTCCCTTGTGACATTTGACACTGCAACGGGCATGATTTCCCTGGGTATACTGCATCTTATGGATGATCACATTTATTCTGGCTCGTCTACTTTGGCCGCGCTTGAACCTCCTGAGACACCACACCCTGTTGAGCGTAATCATAAGCGCACTTACAAAGTTTGGCGCTGGTTCTCGTGGCGCAAAGCAGTGCTTTTTGCCCTGACCCTTTTTCTATTCATCCTGGCTATCATCCTCATGAAAGAAGGGGCGGAGACCTTGACCCCTCTGATCAGAAATTATTTCGACGTCAATAATCCGGTCAACAGCCTGGGGTTTGGGTGGCTTTTTGCTTACGTTATCATGAGCGGCTCACCGGTGGCCGCGGCCGCCCTGACATTTTTGGAAGCGGGCGCACTCGGCCGTTTAAGCGCCTTTACCATGGTCATCGGCAGCCGGCTAGGAGCCAGCTTCATCGTCCTCTTCATCGGCTTTATCTACGTGCTGCGCGGCCGGAACAAAGCCACCAGCCTCCATATGGGGCTTCTTTCGCTCACTGTAACCGGCAGCTCGTTTTTTATGGTGCTGCTGGTCGGCCTGGCGCTGCTGCGGTCGGGCAGTTTTGATCAAATTCAGCTGCAGCCCGGCCAGGTATTTATCTCTTTGACCGACCACATTTTTGATCCGCTCGTGGCGCTATTTTTAGCGGTTCTTCCTCGCTGGTCCCTCTTTGCCGTGGGCATGGTGATGATCATAATCAGTTTTAACCTGTTTGACAGATGTTTGCCGCAAATGGCGCTAAAGGAAAGCCAGGTTGGGCAGATATCGCGCCTGATTTACCAGCCGTGGGTTATGTTTCTCCTGGGAGCGGCCGTGACGCTCATATCGATGTCGGTTTCCGTCTCTCTCAGCGTTCTCGTGCCGCTAAGTCACCGGGGCTTTGTGCGCCGCGAAAACGTGATTCCTTATATTATGGGAGCGAATGTGACAACATTTATTGATACCCTGTTTGCGGCCGTCTTAATTAATAATCCGGCCGCCTTTACAATTGTCTTTGTCAGCATGGTCAGCATCGCTCTGGTTTCAGCCATTGTTTTACTTCTTTTTTACCGGCATTTTCAAAACGGCATTCTACAATTTGTGGACTGGATCATGATCGATGATCGCCATCTGGCCTTTTTCATGATAATTATCCTGATTTTGCCGCTGCTCCTACTTTTGATTTGAGGTCACTATGCGCGTCTTAATTGCCACGGGCGGTTCAGCCCATTCACAAATTGCGGTCCAATATTGCCGGCAAATCAGCCAAATTTTGGACATTGAAGCGACAATCCTGACGATTGTGAAGCACGAGGCGGAACGGGATGCGGCCGAGGCGATTCTAAGTGACGCTCAAAGCCAGCTGGAAAAATCAGTCAAGAGTCTGGAAGGGAAATTTCGCATCGGCCAGGCCGCAGAAGAAATTGCGGCCGAGGCCAACAAAGGACAGTATGATCTGCTGCTCCTGGGTGAACGATCGAGCCACAAACTCATCACTCGGCTGCTGGGACCCACTGCGCAGCGGGTGCTTTTCCTGACAAATTGTCCCGTCCTGATCGCCAAAGCGGCCGCTCGTCTTCCAGATCACCTGCTCATCTGCGACAGCGGCTATCAGATGCCCAACGTGCTCGATCGCTTGACGAGATATCTGCCGGAATTTTTGACCGGCGTATCTGAGGTTACCGTCCTCCACGTCATGTCCCAAATCAGCGCCGGGCCAGGTATACCCGGTCAACAGCTGCGAGCCAGTGCCGAGGAGCTTATCGCGGCCCAGACGCCGGAAGGTGAATGGTTGACCCAAGATCTGGAGCGTTTGCAGCAGGCCAAAATCGAGGCGCGCCCCAAAATCAGGCACGGCCTGGTGGTGGATGAGATTCTGGCAGAACTGGAAGGCGGCCGCTACGATCTGATCGTGATCGGCAAACATCAGAGTGAAGGATGGCAGCGCTTTTTACTGGCGGATGTGGCTCGAGAAATTGTTGTCAAAGCAGATCGCTCAGTGCTGCTTTGCCCGTAAAGGGAAGAAATGGGGTGAGTTGGCCATACGCAAATAATCTTTGGTGACTTTTGTCACTATTTGGCCCATGATGCTTCTGGGTATACTTTTATTGACCCTCAGGAGGACGTCATGACACCCCCCAAAAAGATTATTATTATTGGCGCAGGCGTTGCCGGGTTATCGGCCGGCTGCTTTGCGCAAATGAACGGTTACGACTCAGAAATTTTTGAGCTGCACGACCTGCCAGGCGGATTGTGTACGGCCTGGGAGAGAAAAGGATATACATTTGACGGCTGTATCCACTATCTCTTTGGTTCTGGAGAAGATCAGCCGTTTAATCAGGTTTGGCAAGAGCTGGGCGTGCTTGAAAATCGGCCGTTTTTTAATCATGAAGAGCTGTTAAGAGTCACCGATCATCACGGCAAATCACTGATCTCGTTTGCCGACCCGGACCGGCTGCAGGATCATATGATTGATCTTTCTCCGGCTGATGGTGAGCTGATCAAAGAGTTGTGTGAGGGGGTGCGCCGGTTTCTCGATTTTGACCTCTCCGCCCTGCAGCAAAAACCAAAATCTCTGATGACCATTTGGGATTGGCAAGCTCTTGGCCAAAAAATGACCCCGTTTGTGTGGCCGTTGGCCAAGTGGGGGCCTTATTCAGCAGCTGAATTTGGCGAGAAATTTAACGATCCTTTTCTGCGTCAGGCGGTTCCATACATGTTTGGCTGGACCGATATACCCATGATGGCCGGCTTGTCACTGCTGGCCTACATGCACACTGAAAACGCCGGTTTTCCGGCCGGGGGCTCGCTGGCCTTCGCCCAGGCAATCGAACAGCGGTATCTGGCTCTGGGTGGAAAAATTCACTACAACGCCCAGGTCGAAAAGATCCTGGTTCAGGATAATCGGGCCCTTGGCGTACGCCTTTATGACGATCGGGAATTTTTCGCCGATGAGGTGATCTCATGCGCCGACGGCCGCAGCACCATCTTTGAGATGCTCGATGGCGCTTATACCGATCGCCAGATTAAGCGGCGTTATGATGGTCATCTTCCCATTTTGTCACAGCTGCAGGTTTCATTGGGGGTTGATCGCGCCCTTTCAGATGAACCCCACTGGGAAATTCATTTGCTGGACAAGCCGCTCCTGATTGGTGGCCAATCGGTTGATGCAATTGGGATCAAAAATTACTGCTTTGATCGATCATTGGCCCCGGCCGGTAAATCTTCAGTGGTCATCATGTTGCCAACCGATTATCACTACTGGAAGCGGATTTATGGGCGCCGCCTGTACGACACTGAACAGCTCCAGGTAGCCGATATCCTGATTGATTTTCTTGAAACCAAATATCCCGGCATTTCCGATCAAATCGAGGTCAAGGATGTGGCGACCCCGCTCAGCTATGAGCGGTACACCGGCAATTACCTCGGCTCAACCTGCGGCTGGCTGCTCACCGATAAAACAATGTCGCTGTTGATTCAGGGGATGGACAAAACCCTGCCTGGATTAGACCACTTTTATCTGGCCGGTCAATGGGTAGAGCCTGGCGGCAGCGTGCCCATTGTCGCCATGTCCGGCCGTCATGTGATTCAGCTCGTCTGCGCGGCCGATAAACGGCCGTTTGTGGCTCAAAAATTCAAGGGTGAACCTGAGGTGATTTATTAATATTTAGCCACAGATTAACAGGAATTTTCACAGATTTCTCTCTAGCTCCTGCGGAGCTCTGCGAAAATCTGCGTAATCTGCGGACACATTCTTCAGAAAACTTTTTGTAACTTACCTAAATCTGAGGAGAATTTTAATGACGGATAGCAATCTGGCCCTAAATCAGGTGAAAGTAACCCTTCCTGCAGCTTTAATCAAAACCGTTGTTACTCACAGCATCACCTATTTTCTGATGGGTATTCTGGCCTCAACGATGTTCGATTACGCGACCTGGTTTGCGGAATCCAACCTCAACGTGATGATGCGGCCCGTCAGCGACCCGATGGTGATGGCCGGGCCGCTCTTCCAGCCAATTCGCGGGGTTTTATTCGGCGTGGTTTTTTATCTTCTCCGAGAACAATTCTTTGAAAGAAAATATGGCTGGTTGATCATGTGGTTCGTCCTGGTAATCATGGGAATCATCAACACATTTGGGCCAACGCCCGGCTCGATTGAAGGAATGCTTTACACAATATTTCCGCTGGAAATCCACCTGCGAGGGCTGCCGGAGGTCATTTTCCAGGCCCTGCTTCTATCTCTCATTCTCTATTATTGGGTCAATCACCCACAGCAAAAATGGCTTAACTGGGTGATGGGACTTGTATTCTTGGTAATGATGGCCCTACCTGTATTGGGTTTAATCACGTTGGCAGCCTAGCCCCCATCTAACCCTTCTTCAAATGGCTCCACAAAATCTCTCTTCACCGCATCAGATAGGAGATGGGCTGATGGGACCATATTTTTCAGGAGGTAGCTATGAAAAAAAAGAGATACGTGCAGATCGGAGGGATTTTAAACCTCCTGTTTGTCATCTTTCACCTTTCGTTTTGGGAACTATTTGACTGGCCGCAGACGCTGGCATCCCTTTCTCTCGACAATTGGGCGATCATGCAGGTCCTCAACATCCACACCGCCTACGTATTGGGCATCTTTGCCATTCTCTCGCTTATATTTCCGGAAGAGCTGCTCACTTCAAGGCTCGGCCGATTAATGGGAATGGGCATTGCCGGCTTCTGGGTGCTTCGGGCGGTCAATCAGGCGGTTTTCTGGAATATCTTCTCGATCAACGCCTGGATTATCATCGGCGTCTGTCTCATTGTGGCCCTGCTCTACCTCGGTCCGATGTTCGCTCGGCCGAGAAGAGAGATCCGAACGATCCCGCCACATCTAATCAAGTAACCCACAGGACAAAGTTCAAAGTATAGAGAAAAGCGATTCTCACTCGGTACTCTGCTAAGTTATTGTGTATTTTCAACCCCCTCCCCTTACCCCTCCCCCGAATCGGAGGAAGGGTATAAACCACCGTTGAACAAGCAGCCCCCTTCCTTGGGGAAGGGGGTTGGGGGATGGGGAAATGTAAAAAAATCCAACTTAAACAAAGCTCTCAGCATTTTAGGCGATATTAACTGAAAATTTGATGAAGTACAGAAGCATCATTGTTACCCGAAGAGGGCCGCCGGAGGTGCTGCAGGTCGTCGAGAACGATCTGCGCCCGCCTGCGGCCAACGAGGTGCGGGTCAAGGTTCTGGCCGCACCGGTTTGTGCCCCAGATGTAACCAGCCGCTATGGCCAAACCCCGTTCCCGCCAAAAATACCATTTGTTCCCGGGTATGCGGTTGTTGGCATTGTGGATGCCGTGGGGCGAGATGTTGAGCAGGCGGCGATAGGCGATCAGGTAGCGGCAATCACCGTTTACGGCGGCTACGGCGAAGCGATTTATCTGCGCGAGAAGGAGCTGATTCCCGTACCGGCCGGCCTGGATCCGGCCGAAGCGGTCACGCTAATTCTCAACTACATCGTCGCCTACCAGACGCTCCATCGCACCGCTAAAGTCAACCGCGGCGACAAGATACTGATTATCGGGGCCAGCGGCGGGATTGGCACGGCATATCTACAGCTTGGCCAACTGGCCAGCCTGACGATGTACGGCATCGCCTCAAAAAACAAACACCACATCCTGCTTGAATATGGGGCAACTCCCATTGATTACCGGTCGCAGGATTTTGTGGAGGTGATCCATCAAAAAGAGCCGAAGGGTCTGAATGCGGTCTTTGACGGGATGGGTGGCGAATACCTCAAGCGTGGTTTTTCGGTTTTAAAACGAGGTGGCGTGCTGGTGGGATATGCCAACCCACTGGGATACGCCCGTCTGTTTGCCTTTTTGGGACAGATGGCACTGTTACATCTGCTGCCCAACGGCCGATCAGCCAAATATTACGGGGCGGGGATGTTTCGCTTCAAGCGGGGAATGTTTATGGAGGATTGGGCCACCCTCTTCAGCCTGCTGGAAGCTGGCCAGATCAAACCGGTCATCCACCAGAAGTTCCCCATTCTGCAGGCGGCCGAGGCAAATGCGCTGCTGGAAAGCGGCCGGGTAATCGGCAATGTTGTCCTGGTGGCCCCGGATCTTCTTTAGCGGACCGATACCTCTTACGGTCTGACAAACTCCCCTCCCCACGTCAGTTCGGGGGCAGGCAGCTACCAAATCTAACCGAAGAGCCCACCGCCTTGCGTCAGTTCACGCGCTGTTTTTATTCCACATTGCAAATTTGTAGGGCCGCAGCATGCTGCGGCCGTGGGATCGTTATCTGTGACCTTCCGCTCTATGGCAAATGATTCAACTTTTATCCGCCAAATTCCATGTAGGGGCAGATGGATCGGCCGCAGCATGCTGCGGCCTTACGGCGCAAGCATGATCCACCATGTCCTATTTGGTCACTAACTTCAACCTGTCCACCCCCTAAACCCGCGTCGGGGAGGGGTCAACGCTCAAACCGGAACGGCCAGCTGCAGCCGGCCGGCCTGCTGTAATATCGCGGCCGCCTGTAGGGATACCCAGCGATCGGTTTCCGATCGATCACCCAACGCATCCCAGGTCCGCAGCCGAAACGGGCTGCTGCCCCGCCAGCGGCCATTTCCCTTCCGTCGCAGTTCCAGCCAGTCAAGAGCCATGGCTGTTCCCCGATGATCTAAGGCATCGAGCTCTGCCAGGACGCGCAGGGTAAATAAAATATCCGCCTGATAAAACAAGGGGAAGTTCAAGCGGAACCACAGCGGATGGATCTTGCTTTTTTCACCTACCGGATAATCGGCCTCAACCAGTGAAAAACGGTCGAGCAGGAACTCAACTCCCTGCTGCAAAGCTTGCTCCACGGCCGGTGAGCGATCACCGGCTGGAATCCCCGCCAGTCCCCACAGCGCCCGGACCACACCCCAGGCACAGGGCAGCGCGCCGTTATGCTCACATTGACAGCCGTTGTTTTGCACGCTTCGTACCAGGAAAGTGACAATCGCCTGCGTGCGCGGGTCATCTAGGCGGCCGCCGTGCACCGCATAACGAAGCAAATTGCCCCACAAACAGGCCAGGTCGAAATTATTGGCGGTCAGATGATTTTTAACCGAGGTGGCTGTATCGTTCAGCATAAAATCAACCCCTCGCATAAAATCGGGGTCCCGGCCGTCAACTTCAAGTTCCGTCAACAACATCAAGGTCCAGTGGGTGCTGGTATATTTAGGTGTGTAATAGCTGTGCTCATTCGGCCAGTTCCCCTCTACGCTCTGCATCTTTAATATCTCTGGTACAGGCCCGGTGGTCATAATCTCGTCTTTTGCTGCCTTGACCAGCGGATCCGACTTGGCGAATTGCAGCACTTTTGTCTGGGTTAAATAACGTATGGTTGGTGTCTTTGCACTGAGAAGCCAGTAATTAAAAGCCATTTCATCGATCATTACATTTCTCCCTTAAGCACTCGGCCGAAACGTCCAGCCGGGATCACGCCCTTGTAACAACGCTTTCCATTCGACAAAGCCGCAAAACGGTATCATGCACAATTGTGTCAGAAAGAAAAACAGGGCGTTACCCTGTCGAACCGCTGTCAGCGGCTGAAAGTGGTTGTGTCCTGGGGTATTGGTTTTGCGCCCGGCGCACACATCCAATGTTTTGCCGTCAGAAGTCACGCGCAACCAGGTATGACCCATGGTCCAGTCCGGCACATCAATGATTTTAACTCTCCGCGAATAGACCGCTCTGGTTTCGATCCCAAGCCCCTCCAGCAGCTGTTTAAGGGCCAGGTTATACTGCGTGCAATAACCCATGCCGTAGGCAAACGCACGGGCTGGTGGATCCCATAAGTTGCGTGTCGAGTAAGTTGCAAATTTGCGGGCCACCAGCTGCTGGGCATAACCAACCAGTTCCCAATCGCTCAACCCGCTTTTTTGACAGGCAACAACCGCTTCGTCAAGCGTCGTTACCCCATTCACGGTGTTCTTTTTGTAATTCGAAAGACGCAGGGCTCCGGGCATCATCAGCAACGCGGCCGCGGCCAAACTTCCTGCTACCGGTTTAAAGAATCTCATATTAATCCATGGGTTATCAAATTGTGCCCAACGTGAGCGATAACAAACAGGGTGACGGCCGCAACATATCCCCAGGATTCGGCCATCAGCCCAATGCCGCTCATAAATATCAGCGGTACCCATGCCGGGGCCAGGGCCACCAGCGGGAAACCGGCTAAAGCTGATGACGGGGCATAAATTTGAACGAGCCACGCTGCGTAGTAAACGAGGCTGCCGGTTAAGTATAGAATTAGACCAACTTTGCTGATTCCCTTGCCCCAGCTGATGATTAAGAGTAAAGGCCAGGCAAAAACAACCAGACGCAGTGCTCCTTCAGCCACCAGTAACCAGCCGGGAACACTAACATCGCTGTTATAAACCGGTGGTAATTTAGAGAAAAAGAGTGCGTTCCAGATCAGCACCGGTACAAGCAGCAAAAAACCGCTGGTTAACCAGCGCGATAGGATAGGATTTTTCAACGTCTTTTGTTTTTCGGATGTAATCACGTTTCCGTCCCCTTATCGTGGGTGATTACCCCACGAACCGAGAGCAAAAACGGTACCAAAATAATCAACCCGAAAACCGCAATCACGATTAGATCGGTTACAGGCAGCGGCACGTTGGCCAAACGTGGCTGCAGCAGCAAAAAGACGATCAACCCTACGATTAACATGCTGGCCTGAAAAAGAAGACCGATGCTCATCACATACCCCATCGCCCGGTGTCGCCAGATCATAATGCCACCGATCAACCAGGCCATAGCGATGAGGAAGTCGGCGATGTGCAGCCCTACTTCACTGGCGGGCAGCGTGGTTTGATTGACAATCGCCAACCCTAATAATCCCACCGCCCGCAAAATAATTGCCCCACCAAAAACGATTAAGATACCGCCGATTAACCTTTCAGAAAATGCGCCTGTCAGCCTGAATCGCACAAATTGCGAGTCGATATTGGTCAGGAGAATGGCGATGCCGTATAAGGAAAATGCCAGAACGATTAGCGAAAGCAGGAAAACCCAGTTCAGAGGCAGGGTAAACACATAAATCAAGGCATTATACAGTAAATAAAGCAGGGCCCCGGGCCACCAGAGCAGCCCGATGAGCCGGCCGCGGTGCGCCAGCCACATGGACAGCAGCAAAATCGGCAAACCGATAAATAAATTCACTACATCGTTGGCCACAAAGTTTAACCGCAGCGCCTCAGTCGGATAGATCTCGGTTTGATAACTCAGGCCGATGAGTGAGGCGGCCAGGGTGAAGACGGCCGTCGGAATTGAAAGCAGGTAAGCCCACCTCAAGTTATTTAACAGCGGCAGTCGATCTATACTTTGCAATGCCGCCCGCATGCTAAAGGATGGAAACATATTAACCTTCTAATTTTCGGCCGGTTCGGCCCCTGCACGGTTAATCGCAGCCGAGCAGGGGGAACCAAACCTTTAAATACCGTTCTGATAACGCTTCTCTGGCTTTAGCGGCCGGATTCGATCCCAATCGAGAATTTTCTTTCTCCTACGACATGCGCCTTAACGGTTCTCAGATTTACGAGCAGCAGCAGGCTGGCGATCAGGCTGCCCACGCCAATCCCACCCCAAATGAACAGCTCTGTCCCATTGTCTGATATGCCGGCCTGTACGACCGCAACCGTTACGGTGCTTAAGGCCAGCATGTAAACCGCTCCTTTGATGTTAACAATCGTGGCCACGATATATCCCCACGGCCGACCCCGCCACAGCCATACCCCACCAATTAGAAGCCAGGGCACCACCAGGGTCAGGTCCAGAGCAAAGATAACATTGGTTGGATGTTCTACGGCGGTCACGATTCGAGGCAGATCGCCCGTTGTAAGAAATGAGAGATATTGGGAGAAATAAACGCCGGTCAGACTCAGCCCCACAAACACCATAAATCCGGCAATCCATTTGGTCGGGGTTTTACGGTGGAACTGCCGGCTAATTTCCTGGGCATCTATCCTGGTCAGGCCAAAAATTAGGACCAAAATCGACAAAGCGGTAATTGCGGGGTAGAGCATAAAGAACTTGTTGAAAGCCGCCCCAAACTGATAAAAGGCGAAGTTGTAGAGGGTGTAGTCGACCAGACCCAACAGAACCAGATAACCTCGTATTGAACCGCGCCAGGCCCAGAAAATACCGAGCAGAAGCAGTGGTACAGCGACAACAAGAGTAATCAAGTCGTTCGCGATCCAGCTCGTAGTAACCAGCAAATTGTCGCGATATAAATCATCAAGTAACAGGCCGCCCAACGCGGCCGCAGTTGTTAAAACAGCGATCACCAGGGAAAGCCAGTAAACTAACCCGTTTTTTGCGGTATTCATTTTAAAACATCCCTTGCAAAAGTATTTATTCCCAAATCCGGCTGGCTGACAAAGACAATTCATGAGCAGGCGAGACGCTCATTTACTAGCTTAGCAAGCCCGGTGATCCACCGATAATGACAAAGGTCATGCGCTGTTGATGATCTTAGTCACCACACAATTTAACCTTTCAGCCGGTATTAAAATCGTTCATTTTGGGGTAAATAATCTTGGGTTAGCCGCTGACTTTCTTCCCATAGCTGGGCCCCCGCCCGGTCAAAATCTGGTGAAACCTCAAGCTGACTCCGCGGAGTCTTAAACAGCTTGCCGTGAATATCCTCGGCCTCGGTCGCCAGCCACAGCGGCAGTGCGGCACCCTCGGCCGGCGTTTGGGATTGTCGACCAACAATCATCTTCATGATGGCCTTCATCCATCCCGGAAATTCCCGCCGGATATCGGTATCAACCGCCCCCGGATTAAGCGCGGCAACCTCAACGCCGCTTCCGGCTAAGCGTCTGGCCAGCTCAAGCGTCCACTGATCGTTGGCGGCCTGTGCCTGACCGTGAGCGCGCAAACCACCATAGGTTGGATTTCGAAAAAGCGCCAAATCGAGCTTGCCCTTGCCCCGGGATCCGGCAATGGTAATAACCCGGCTAGGGGCGTTTTCTCTAAGCATGTCGAGCAAAAGCTCAGTTAATAAAAAGCGGTGCAAATAGCTGGAAGCGATATTGCTTTCGATTCCTTCAGCCGTCTTTTCAAACTTCATATGCATCCCTCCGGCGCTGTGCACCAGGATATCGAGCCGCGGGTGATTTGCTCGAAAATCGGCCGCGATCCGCCTTACTTCCTGCATTAGCGACAAATTTGCGGCGATAAATCTGATCGCTGAGTTCCCAGTGGATTGATTCAGCTCATTGACGGCCCGCTCTCCTTTTTCAACAGTGCGGCCGACAATCACAACGCCCATACCGCGCTTTAATAACCCTCGAGCGACTTCTTTTCCGATGCCACCGGTCCCTCCGGTAACGAGTGCAACCTTTTGTTTTGACATGTTTCTCTCCTGTTAAGTGGATCACTATTAAAAACGGCCACGGATTTTCACAGATTTCTCTTTGTAATCTGCGGCCATCTGCGTAATCTGCGGACGATTTTTCTTATACGATTTTTTTATAAACCACAAAAAACGCAGAAGAACACAATATGATTAAAAAGTGAGTGATCTGAAATTCTGAAAACAGGATGGCGCGAATTCAGAGGGTTTTCTCTTTATCCTGTGAAGATTCATGCCGTTTGTGAAATCCTGTTTAAAAAATTGCGACTTGCCTAAAATATTTTGTGTCTTTTGTGTTTTTCGTGGTTCGCTCATGTTCTTAAACCCTTTTCGCCTCCGATATAGGAAGATCAAAGGATCGCTCAAGCAGTTCCTCAGTAAGCCGCCACGCCTGTCGAGCCAGCCCTGGATCGTAAGAATCTTTGGATGATTTTCCCCGCTTCAGGGTGGGTTTGAGGTAAACTCCCGACTCCTGGCCGAATTCCGATTCGGTAGCCAAAAAAATCGACGAGCGGGCGGCCCGTTCGGTGGTCACCCCCATGAGCGTCATCGCTCGAGCCAGAAACCCCATGCCGTGACGGGACATCTCCGTCTCAGCCCCACCTGGATCAGCGATATTGACCGTTACTCCGCTGCCGGTTAATCGACGGCCGAGTTCATAGGCGGTTAGCAGGTTTAACAATTTCGCCTGACCGTACATTTGCGAGCCGCGAAAGCCCCTCCCTTCTTTAATGCCCTCAAAATCTAGCCGGGCCATGCGGTGGACGTTGCTGGTCACGTTAATGACCCGGCCGGGTACGCCGGCTGTGAGCTGCGGCAGCAGGAGTTGCGTTAATAAAAACGGATTGAGGTGATTGACGGCCAGCATCCATTCGTGACCGTCAACCGTTTTGCGCGGTTCTTTAACCAGGGCTCCCACGTTGTTTATCAGCACGTCAAGATGATCAAATCGTCTGGTTACCTGCTCAGCCAGGGTTTGGATCTCCTTTTGTGAAGACAAATCGGCCGAAAAAAAGAAAACTCTTTCGTGGCCGCTCATCTGGCGCAGCATTTTTTCAGCCTCACGGCCGCGCCGACCGTTGCGGCCGACGATAATGGTCGTAAAATCTCGGGCGGCCATGCCCCTGGCGGTTTCAAGACCGATGCCACCGGTACTTCCGGTAATTAAGGCGACTTCTTTGACAGACATTTTTCCTTCCTTTTTAATCTGACACCCAAACAGTTTAGTACTAAACTTTTTGGGTAAAAAAATTCCCTACGGCAGCGACCGGTCAATCTTACGCAGCAGTCGCAGCAGCTCGGTTTGTTCTGCGGCAGAAAGGGCTTCAAAGCGCTCCGCAATAAATTGATCGTGATGGCCAACCCTTTCTTCAACTACCGTTCTCCCACCGGCCGTCAAAAAAACGGCGGCGGTCCGCCCATGCTTCTCGCGCCGGATCAGCCGCTTCTCTTCCAGTTTGGCTAACAGCTGGCTGATATTCCCCTTGGTCACCCGCAGCTGTTGGGCCAAATCTTGCTGCATAACCCCTTCTTTTTGACCCAGCTGCACCAGCAAATCAAACTGCGGCCCGGTCAAATCGATTTTTTGCAGAGGGGCTTCCGCCGCCCGGCCGATTTTCTTGGCAATGCGAATCATGCGCAGCCAGATTTGAACGGCCGTTTGCCGATTGGTAGTCGTTGATCTCCCGGATTGAGGGTTGGATCGGGTGCTCATGCAAAAAGTTTAGTGCTAAACCTTTTGATTGTCAAACCTGCCAACGTTTCTTTTACCTAGTAAATCACCATAAAGTGATCCACAAAAACTTTTCAAATTTTAACTATCCGCAGATTACGCAGATATCAGAAATATTTCCGGAAAAATCCGTGTCATCCGCGGCTAAAATTAATCAAAACCTGTTTCTTAGGGCGCTGCCGTTGGCACCGGTGTGGGCGGTATTTCATCTGTGCGGTTTAGCTGGATTTCTCCAAAATCAGGGACAACCATCATCAACGTTTGGGCATCGCACAAATACGGATACGGTGGAAGTTTCGATTGGCTGTCATCGAGTTCGTTGGGCTGTTCGGTTGTGTATGTACCAAAGGGTCCGGTAAATGTAGCCGAATCATCCTGGAGAACCGCTGTTTCAACCGGGACGTCATCGTTGAATGTTGCCGTAACCTGATCGACATTGGAGACAATCGACATGACGGTCAGAAAATCGCCATCGGCCGCGTATTCACCACCCCCCTTGGCATCGGTAGAAACCCCCAGCTCGCCACCGCCGACCCGCATCCCATTGACGGTCATGACCTGCTTGAACCCAACCCGCTGCGTGGTAAATTTACCGTCTTCCTGAAAGGTCACGTAATCAGCCCCGCTAACCTCAACTTTGAGGGTTAAGCCGCCCAAATCAGCGCCGGCATTGGCGGCAAACAACGCCTCAATCCGCCTGGCAAAACTCTCGTTGTCAATGGCCCAGTGGCCTAACAAACACGGGTCGCAAGAAGCCCTTTCGGCCTCGTTCACCTTGACCGTATAGGTATATTTCTCCTGAATGGTCGTCACAACCTGCAGGTATTTAACCGGCTCATCACACTTCGAACGGATTTCTTTGGGCAGATCGCTCCATTTGCTGCGATCCATGCGTTCTTCTTTAACTACCGCTGAGTAAAATCCATTACCCGAAACTTCAACCTCTTGCATAAATCGCTTCTCTTGCTCGTAAATGAGGCCAAAGCGGCCGACCTGGAAGGCCCGCACGGTCATAGGATAGTCACCCCGATCACCGATTTTGATGAGCTTGGTCACCCCCATCAAAACAGGCTGAATGCGCGACCCCCCGCTGTCCTGTATCCCGGAGCTAAAAAACGTCACCACAAAATCCTGAAAGATTTCCCCCATATTCGGATAAGCCGCTAGGGCCGCCTGTTGGCCGCTCTTGCTGTTTTTCTGCGCCGCGATCTGACCCAACAAATAATCAATTTCCTGATCGCCAATTGAGTTACCCAAATGTTGGAAAAAGAGAAAATTCTCATAATCCATTTCCAAAATTGTTTTGCTGACGGAAGACACCTCAAAGTCTCGGATCCGACTCAGCTCATCATTAACGTCCGGATAAACGACATTGCTAAAGTACTCCGCACTTCCTTCAAGCCACCACTTATTCACGTCGTACGAGCCGACGTCGAAATTCCACTCCTGGTAACAATGATAAAATTCGTGGGCGATAGTCTGCTTGAAGGAGTCGATACTTTCACCGGGATTTGAAGCCGGATACAAAACGAGGGGGCAGTTTTCTCCTTCGTTAAACGGGATCTGGGCCGCAAGCGTTGCCTTATCATCAGCATCGGGCTTAAGACTAAAGATCACATTGGCATCACCGATCAAACCGGCATCATCATACACAGTCAGACTTTTGGCAGAAGCCTCAAGGGCTGTATCGACAAAAGCCATTAACCGCTCCTGGTCTTCAAAATATTTCGGGTAATATACCCGAACGGTTTCACCGTTGACCTCCGTCTCTTTAAATTTGAAGCAGGTGATGTTGGCTCTAGTCACTTCGTCAACGTCATAACCGGCGCCGGCCAAATCGGCACATGAATCTCCTTGATGAGCGAGATTGGCCCGCACCATTTTGTTTGCCGCTTCCGTGCGATCGGCCGGTTCACTGAGCAAATCAAGCGCCTCCTGCCCCGGAACGAGGCGCTGAAACAGCCGCTCGATCTCCGCTCGATCGGCTTCTGAAGTAAGCGGGTCAGCCAATAAATCGGCCGCGCTGCGGAGCACGCCGCTCATGCTGTGACCGGCAGATTCGGCAGGCAAGGGCAGGCTGCTCTGTTCCCCCACCATAAAGCGCATCACCTGGATGATTCCCTGGGGAAAATCCCACAGGCTCAATTCGACACCGCGCTCAACCAGGTCATAATAAGAATGAGGTGGCAAATCCGGCAAGGTCAATTCATCTTCTTCCAGGCCTGGAAGCAAAATCGGTTGTGGTTCCGGCACGGGAATCGGTGTCGGATTGGTCGTGGGGGTCGCGGCTGGAACGGCCTCCACAGTCGGATCGGTGGGAATCTCATTCGGCACGGCCGTTTCCGGCTGCCTGATCTCAGAAGGTCCACCCTCGGCCGGTGGTTCTGACGGACTCTGCTGCCCCTGACACCCCACAGCAAAAAGCAAAAGTAGGCCAAAAAGCCCACGCAAAATTGTGTTATTCATTGAATTTCTCTCTATTATTGGTTTACAAAAAAATTTCTTAAGAAAATAGCCGCGGATAGCACAAATCCTTTAGCTGGGCTCAGGGCAGGTTCTGCGAAAATCTGTGAACCTTTGGTTCAGCCCTGCGGGCTCTGCGGACGTATTATTTTTGAAGATGCCATTCCAAATTTATTGATCGTTTAACACGTAAGGTTTGCCGGAAAAATGATTTCTCCATGGTTTTACTTAATGGCAGCCGTGGAAACGTTGACCTACAATCACTTCGGCAGAGCCATTTTCAAAAAAACCAGCAGCTCGGCTAAATCAGAAAAACCCTGGCGCGAACCGTTTTGAGCATTCACAACCTCAATGACATACCGCCACGTGCCGTCTGGCTCCTGCCAGCAGCGCAGCAAGTAGACCTGACGGCCGTTTTTAAATTGAGCATTTTGTTTATTCACTGGCATCAATGTGAAGTGTATTGATAATCGTTTACAGATCGTTTGCACAAGATTAAACATGCCCAAAGATCACACTTTATTTTTGTTGGGTACCGTCCGCATCCACGACGGCCAAAATCAAATTGACAAATTTCGCAGCAACCGGGCGATGGCCCTCCTGATTTATCTGGTCAACCAGAACCACCCGGTTCCCCGCAGCGAACTGATTGAACTCATTTGGCCTGACAAACCGCTTGATAAGGGTCGAGGCAATCTCCGTTGGGCGTTAAATTACCTTTCCAAACTCCTTCCCGACTGCTGGGAGGTCACCCGTCAGACAGCTATGTTTCGACCGGCACCTGGCTGGCAGGTAGACGTTCTCTCTCTTCAAGAGGCGCTGGCCGCGGACGATATCGTTGGTCTCGAAACAGCCGCGGCGGATGCTCAGGCGGAGTTTTGTCGCGGTTTCTACTTCAATGAATCACCGGAATTTGAAACATGGCTGCTAACGCGGCGAGAATATTGGCGTGAAAGGTTATCTACGATTTGGCAGCGGCTGATCGATCATTACCAGCAAAAGCGCGCCTATGATCGAGCGTTGTTTTTTGCCCGCCAGCTGCTCACGCTTGACACCTGGCAGGAAAAGGCGCACCGCCAGCTGATGCTCCTGCTGGCCCGCACCGGCGATTTAAACGGAGCCCTTTTCCAATATGAAACGTGCCGTCGTATTTTGGCCCAGGAATTGGGGGTTGAGCCACAGACAGAAACGACACAGCTTCACGAACGTATCCGCAATCTGCGAAATTTAGACAAACCAGCCTTACCGCTGCAGCCAACCCCCCTTTTCGGCCGGGAATCTGAGGTTGACCATGTCGTGGAGATGTTGTCGGATGGGGAAGAACGGCTGGTCACCGTTTGGGGATTGGGGGGTGTGGGCAAGACTCGGCTGACGATGGCCATCGCTGAAAAACTCAAAAACGCCTTTTTGGAAGGGGTTTACTTTGTCCCCCTGGCCTCTGCCGGAGACGCAGTCGCTCTTAAAACAGCCGTTGCGCGGGCGTTAAAGATTCAGCTTCAGGGGGCCATCAATGGGATCGAGCAAATCACCGCTTTTCTTCAGGACAAAGAACTGCTTTTGGTACTTGATAACTTTGAACAGCTTGTTTCTGAGGCGTCTGTTCTGGAAGAAATTTTGCGCCAGGCCCCAGAGGTCCGCATCGTTGTCACTTCACGAGAACGGCTGCAGCTGCGTTGGGAAAAACCATTTTTATTAACCGGATTAACTTATCCGGAGAGCACGGCTGATCTCAACTGGCAAACCGCCAGTGGGGTACAGCTTTTTCTTGAGGCAGCCGCTCGAGCCGTACCAAATTTTGACCTTTCGCCGGCCGACGAGGCACACATCCTGCAAATTTGCCGCCTGGTACAGGGGCTGCCGCTGGCGCTCGAATTGGCGGCCGCCTGGCTTCGCGTCCAGAGCTGCGCCGAAATCGCGTCCCAAATCCAAAGTGATCTCGATGCGCTGTCCTCGATGGAGCGCGGTATTCCTCAGCGCCAGCGGAGTTTGCGCACGATATTTGATGCCGCCTATCATCACCTGCCACCGGCCGCCCAAAAAAGCTTCGCCTACATGGGGCTTTTTGAGAGGGAGTTTTCGGCCGACGCCGCGGCCGTCATCGCCGAGGCCTCACCGCAGATTTGCCTGGCCCTGGCAGATACCGCCCTCCTGCGGCCGGTTCTATCAGCTAAAGGGGACAATCACCAACAAAAACGGTTCTCTTTGCATTCTCTGGTGCGTCAATACGCGCTAGAAAAAATAGCCGAAGACTCCAAAGGAAAGATCGCAGCCGGCAAACGGCACAGCGGTTACTATTTGAGCGGGTTGGGAGAGGTTACATCTCAACTTCAGCGCGGGCACGACCAGGGGAATCTGCTGGCCAGCCTGCAAAGGGACATCGACAACATTCGAGCCGCATGGCGGTGGGCTGTCGCCAATCATAAGGTTGACCTGCTAATCACAGCGGTTGAAGGGCTGCAGGTATATTACGAGCTTCAGGGGCCTTTTCAAGAAGGGGTACTGCTTATAGAGTTGGCCATCACCCAATTTGAAGAAGCCGGCTCACCGGACGACACCCTTGCATTATGTAAACTATATCTGGCAATTTCTTATCTGGAAACCCATCTGGGTCAATTTTCTCAGGCCGTGGAATCGGCCGGAAAGGGGTTGGCGCTGGCCCAGGAAAATCAATTGGCGGCGCTGGCGGCAGAGGCAAAATATACCTCGAGTCTGGCCTTTTTGCGCTTGGGTCGCCAGGAAGAGGCTCAGAAGTATCTATCCGAGGCCTTTGCCGAAGCGCAAGCGTTAAATCTCGGTCGAATCGCCGCCTACAGCGCCCAGCACCTGGCAAATATGGCTTTCATGCGCAGCGAATATGATTTGGCCGAACAGGAGTATGTTAAAGCGGAAGCACTGTTTACCCAAATAGACGATTTGCAAGGAAGCAGCATTGCCACCCACAATCGAGCTTTGATCCTGCAGGAGCGCGGCCGCTTGACCGAAGCCCAAACCCTGTTATTACGCGCCCTGGATGATTTTGAGCGCACAGGCAATAAGCGAGGTATTTCAAGTACCCTTCACAATTTAGGGATCATTTCCCAGCATCAATCCAATATGGAGAATGCAGCGCTTTACTTTGAAGAGGCACTCAATATTAGACGACAAATTGGAGACCGGGCTGGCGAGGCGCTGACCCTCAACAACTTGGCCTTTATATCCAGAGATACGGGCGAATTTCAAACGGCGCATCTCTATGCATCAGAAGCGCTGTCTATCGCCCAACAATTGGGGGTTCTCCGCACGGAATGTTACGCTCGCATCACCTTGGGATTGACCGAAATCGGACTTGGACGTTACTCAAACGGCTGGCATCATTTTGAACAAACCCTGGAAAAAAGCCGCGTTGCCCAGCTGACTCTTGTTGAAGCTCGGGCCCGGCGTGGCTTAGGCTGGACGGCGTATCATTTGGGCCTGTATGCGGGGTCTAAAACCTATTTATACACCGCTTATAAGACAATTTCCGATTTGGGGAATGAAGTCGAAAAGAGGTGGGCTACCGGTAATCTGGCTGAATTGTTCTTGACCATGAACGATTTTCAGTCGGCTCAGATGTATATCGACGAAATGGTGTCTGATCATTCCTATGAACCCGACCGTAATCTACGGAGTTACGCTTATTATCTTCAGGCACGCTTATTTTATCTTCAGCAGAATTTATCCGGGGTCGAAGATTTTTTTACCCGCCTCAGCCAGTTATGGGAGAAAGATGCACCCTTGGTCGATCCGCGAACCACTATGGCGGCCGCTTATCTGCAAGCCGGCCAAATCGATAAAAGCGTTGAGCAGGTTGAAAAAATCCTCTTCCATCTTTCACAGAATTTGGAAGTAACCGGTGTCGATGATCCGGCACAGACCCACATCATTTGTTATCAGGTACTAAACCACAAAAATGATAAGAGAGGTTCCGACATACTAAAATCTGGCCATCAACTGCTGCAGCAGCGCGCTTCCAGAATTCGCGACGAACACCATCGCACCGCTTATCTGGAAAATGTGGCCAGCAATCGGACCTTAGTGCAGATTTATCAAGATAGGGTACCAATTTGAATTAAAAGTTAACCCAAGTTGCGACCTTTTGACGCGACCGAATAGTCGCTATGGAACCGAAACCGGATAGTTAATTAACGCGATTTATCGCGTTTCGGTCCCTTTGGCTGATGAATAAATTCATCGGGAAGGTAAGGTAGCAACTTAGGTTAGGTAAGTTACAAAAAGTTTTCTGAAGAAGGTGTCCGCAGATTACGCAGATTTTCGCAGATTAGAGGAAGAAATCTGTGAAAATCCGTGTTAATCCGTG
>JAAUYD010034814.1_pt1 | contig 20229 bp, 19 predicted proteins | sample 7278101 | NCBI WGS metagenome assembly JAAUYD01 (sample SAMN14350128, study PRJNA611818) | marine sediment metagenome | isolation source: surface marine sediment (0.6m) | place: French Polynesia: Moorea | collected 2018-08
CCTCACCGACGCCGGAAAGCGCGTGCGTTATGCCGGCGGCCGGGACGATTACGAGTGTGCCGACGCTGTCTGTCGCCCGGCTGATCGCATCTGCCATGAAAGCGCCGGCGCCCTCGTGCGTCACGAGAACAGGTTGAATTTGCCTGGAACCGAGGAGTTCATCGTAGAGTTCGATATTGTGGACGCCCGGGATCCCGAAGGTATAGCGGACGCCGACTTGCTCGAGCGCGTGACGGACCAGCGCGGCTGCAGTGGTTTTCATGCGGATTGGGCCTCGACAATCGATGGGAATATGCCATTCTCGGTCAAAATGGATTCAATAGTCACGCGAATAACCCTGTTTGCCCTTGCCGCACTGGCGAGCGGCTGCGCTGAAGATCCTCCCGAATTCTCGGGCGGGCTCTATTTTGCGGCCGGCAACTACCTGGCTGAACTCGACCTGCGAAACGGCGACACACGTGTCATTGCGTCGATCGGGGACGACACGATCGTCGAACTCGCTCCGCAGGGTGATGAGCGCCTGTTGCTGACCGTGTTCGGCGAGGTCAATCGTCAGGATGTGCACAGCCTTGTGCTCTTCGACCTCGCGAGCAAGCAGCAGCTGCGTTTCTTTGCGGGCCGCAAGGGGCGCTATCTGCCCGACACTGATGTGCTTGTCTACGACGAAGGGCGCCAGATTCTCGTCAAGCGACGTGAGGGAAACACCTGGGAAACGATAGAGGTGGCGTCGCATGACTACCGGGTATCCGTCGAGATCATCCCGATTGCGGCGACATCATTTCTGTACGCGATCGGCGATGACCCTGCCCGGATTTTCGATCTGTCGACGGCCACATCCACGGTGCCCGGTCTTGCCGAGCACTGCACGCTGGATGGCGCAGTCTGGGCGTCGGCGCTCGACGGATTGCTGTGCCGCGGATCGGAAGAGCCGGGCGTTTACATCCTCGTCAGTCTCGACGGCGAGGTCATGGAAACGCTCGCATTGCCTGAGGAGAGGCCGTTTACGGCTGTTGCCTACGCGGCGGATCAGGACATCGTAATTCTGACCGAACGCTGGCAGAGCCTGGTCAGCGAGCGGCCGCAGTACGCAATATGGGTTCACCATCGCAACACAAAGGAAACCTACCGCCTCGTTGAGAATCAGCATCTGGGCAACACGGTCGTCTATCGTCCCTGATTGACGTTTCGCGGTGGCAGGCGAGGTAGAAAGTCGCGACAATCGCGCTATGGGATTCTTCGAACGTTACCTGACGGTCTGGGTCGGGCTTTGCATTGTCGCAGGTGTGGCCCTCGGCAAATTCGCACCTGAAGTTGCGCAGTCACTGGACGCGATGGCGATCTCGGTTAACGGCGCGCCGGTCGTCTCCATACCGATCGCGATCTGCCTGTTCTTCATGATGTACCCCATCATGGTGAAGATCGATTTTCACGAAGTCGTCCGGGCAGGCAAAGCCGTCAAACCGGTCGGCCTGACCCTGTTCGTCAACTGGGCGATAAAGCCGTTCACGATGTATGCGATCTCGAGCTTTTTCCTCGGGTCGCTGTTTCTCGGTTTTATTGGCCCCGATGCAGTTGACCTCGTCAAGATGCCACTCGGAGAATCGCTGCAGGTTGGCGACACCTATGGGGCCGGGACGGTTGTGTCCGTCGACGGCGTGAAGATGCTGGAGGTGCCGCTATGGCGCAGCTATCTTGCCGGCTGCATCCTGCTTGGCATCGCACCTTGTACGGCGATGGTCCTGGTGTGGGGATACCTTTCGAAAGGCAACGACGGGCATACGCTCGTTATGGTCGCGATCAATTCGCTGACGATGCTTGTCCTGTTTGGCCTGCTCGGTGGTTTCCTGCTTGGCGTTGGCAAGCTGCCCGTGCCCTGGGAGGCGTTGCTTCTCTCTATCAGCATCTACGTTGCGCTGCCGCTCGTTGCGGGCTACCTGTCGCGCAAGTGGATCATCGCGCACAAGGGAGAGGACTGGTTCCGCGAGAAGTTCCTGCACTTCCTGACGCCAGTGACGATCTCGGCGTTGCTGATTACGCTCGTGATCCTGTTCTCGCTCAAGGGCGACACAATCGTGCAGAATCCGCTGACGATTCTCTGGATCGCGATTCCGTTGTTCGTACAGACCATCTTTGTGTTTGCGATTGGCTACGTGGCAGCAAAAGCCCTCCGGCTCAGTTACGAGAATGCGGCGCCGACCGCAATGATCGGCGCATCAAATCACTTCGAGGTTGCGATCGCGACGGCAGCCATGCTGTACGGCCTGTCATCGGGCGCGGCATTGGCGACGGTTGTCGGCGTACTCATCGAGGTGCCGCTGATGCTGATGCTGGTGCGTTTCTGCCTGCGAACCCAGGATTGGTTCAAGGCTGATTGACGGACGCTATGACAAAGTCCTGGACCATCTCATAGAGCCGGGTGACGCCATTGGGGTTGGTATAGTTGCGGCCGGTAAACGCGACAACAAGGTTCAGGTCCGGGAAGCAGAACGTGTACTGACCACCGTAGCCGGCTGTGACCCAGGCTTCTGCCCCCTGCTGCCGGAAATTGAAGGTGTCGAGCCACCACTGGAAGCCGTACGCCTCGCTGTACGTCGCCCAGGACGATATGTCGACTCGCGGCGTCACCGAGTCGGCGATCCATGCGGCGCTGATTAGCTGTTGGCCATCCCAGACGCCATCATTGACAAACAGCTGGCCGAACTTGAGCTGGTCACGGATCTTTAGATACAGCCCGCTGCCACCGATAGGCAGACCGGCTGGCGATCGCGCCCACAGCGCATCAAAGATGCCCATAGGATGGAACAGGTATTGATCCGCGTAGATGTCCATCGGGATACCAGTCGCATTGACCAGCGCCTGGCCAATCGCAATCGTTGCCGCGGTGTTGTAGGCGAAGACGGTGCCCGGGTCCGAGGTCATTGGCAGGTCGAGCAATGCCTTGGGCCAGTCTGTATTGTTATTTTCCAGGTCGACGAGATCGTTCTCGGGATTGGTGTACGGGAGCGACCACTCATCCCATTCGAGGCCAAGCCGCATCGTCAACGCGTCTTCAAGCGTCATGTCCGCTTTTCGCGGGTCCCAATTGTCGTAGGCGCCATAATTGAACAGGTCGTAGAAAGGCACTTGAGTTGACGCAATATGCCCCTGGTCGATCGCGATACCGATCAGTGCCGAGGTCACACTCTTGCTCGTCGAGTGAAGGATGTGCCGTTCGGGATCTGTATTGCCGGCCCAGGCGTCAAATTGGCCAGTCCCGGTGCGGATCTGCTGGTGCAGGACCAACTTGTTATTTCGAGCTATTGCGACGGCATCGATGCCGGGATACGTGCCGTCCAAGATGCGCTGCAACATCGTCGCAATCGGCGCCTCGTCCATGTTCTCGTCGGCGAGGCTCGAGACTGCCCAGCCATCACCGATGTCGTCCGGTACTGAATAGGTGTACTGGACGGGCGGGTTGACGACGGGTGGAGCGCCACCACCACCATCAGCACCGCCGCCGCCGCAGGCGGCAAGGAACAGCAGGGCAAATGCGACTAGCTGGTTGTAGACAATGCGACGCACGCAGGCTCTCTGTGGATCCAGACGAAAACCGAGCATAGCGCGTTATCGAGGACCGCGTCGCGTGCGACTACTCAGTTTCCCGGAATTTCGAACGAATCAGGTCCATATGCCGCTGGAAACGCAGCGACTCGAAGAGTGGCACGACCTCGGATTCCTTGCGCAGGTCGATCAGGTCCACATCGCTTCCATCAGGTAAGAGCCGGTTTCCTGTGCCACGTCGATAAGCGCCTGGCATTCCGCAGCGCTCGTGGTAATCGGTTTTTCACAAAGCACTGCTTTGCCGGCACGCATGGCATCGCTGGCATGTTGCAGATGCAGGTTGTGTGGCGTTGCAACGTAGATGGCGTCGATATCCGGATCCGCGTACAGCGCCTCGTAGCCCTCATAAGCAGTGGGAGCATCGTAACGCGCCGCGAACTCACGCGCCGAGTCGCCACTGCGAGCGGCAACTGCCCGGAGTACACCGCTTTGTGCTGATGGCATGTCCTGAGCAAAGGTGTGCGCGATGCGCCCTGCGCCTACGATACCCCAGCAAATCGTATACATCTTTCCGTCCTACTCTCTTGGAGCCGTTACGCTCTGCCGGACGATAAGTTTGTGCGGCACAATTTGTGGCTCGCTGTTGCCGACATCGGGGCCCTCCTCGATGCGACGGCAAATGCGGTAGATCGCGCGCTCGCCGATTTCTTCCGCTGGTTGCCTGATGGTCGTCAGGGGCGGAACCGTCACCTCCGCGTAGCGAATGTCATCGAAGCCGATGACCGACACGTCGTCAGGCACGACAAGGCCTGAATCCCTGAGCTCGTGCAGACAGCCTATCGCCATCTCATCATTGGCGCAGAAGATCGCCGTCGGCGGATCCGCACAATTCAGCAAGTCGCGGGTCGCATGACGTGCGCCCGGAATCGTCATTCGTCCCTCGACGACCCAGCCGAAACCGATTGGCAGCCCCGCTTCCCTCATCGCCGTGCGATAGCCCGTTTCGCGGTCCTTGGTCAGCAGCGACGATCCCTGTCCGCGAATCATGCCGATGCGTTTGTGACCATGCTTGATCAGGAAGTTAGTGGCATCGCTGGCTGCAGCGACATTGTCGACCCGGACGCTGGGCAAGTCCGCGAGATCCGGAGAGACTTTTTCACACCCCACGACGATCGGCAGGTTGCGACGGCTTTTCGCTGACAGGATCTCAGTGCCATAAGGCGATATCGCGCCGAGCAGGACAATGCCATCCGTCTGATTCGAGACGAGCATGCGGCTGACCTCGTCAGCGGTCATTGTGTTCGACTGCGTTTCCTCGATGACGACCGAGTAGCCTTTTGCCTGTGCAGCTCGCTTCACGCCGCGCATTAGCGCGGAGAAGAACGGGTCACCCACCGATGGAATGACGACCATGATCAGGTTTGTGCGGCCCCGACGGAAACTCTGCGCGATTGTATTGGGGGAGTAGCCGGTCTGGGCGATTGCATCCTGCACTTTGGCTCGGGTGCGCTCGGTCACCTTTTCCGGGTAGTTGATGCAGCGGGAGACCGTGGCAATCGAAACGCCAGCGAGCTCTGCAACTTCCTTGATGGATGTGTCTGTCATTACGAACGGTCAGATTTGCCGACGGGCTGTCCCCAGAAAGGCCGCTCAGGCAACGTGACGATGCCTTTCCTATAGTGTAAACCGCCCGGTCGATCGGTGCGGATCAGCAGCGGTCCGTCGATGTCCACGAAGTCGCACAATTGTGCAATGACGTGGTGTGGTGCCATTGCGAGCGAAGTGCCACCCATGCAGCCGACCATGAGCTTCATGCCGGCATCCCTTGCAGCCGAAGCCAGTTGCAGGCCATGAGTGAGGCCGCCCGTCTTGTCGAGCTTGATGTTAATCATCTGATAGCGCTCGACCGCTTCCTCAAGCTCACCGAGATGCAGGCACGACTCATCGCTGCACAATGGCAGCGGCGCATCGTAGCCCGCAAGCTCGGCATCGCCGCCGCGCGGCAGCGGTTGTTCGATCATGCTCACACCAAGCGATGCGAGTTTCGGTGCGTGCTGGCGTAGTTCTTCGAATGTCCATCCCTGGTTAACGTCGACCACGAGGCGCGCGTCGGTGCGAGCGTCGCGTATCGCGGCAATGCGCTCAACCGGCCGGTCGTTGTTGAGCTTCACTTTGAAGAGCGAGATATCCGCAGCCGCGACCGCCTTGTCCGCCATGGCCTCGGGCGTGTCCTCGAGGCCGATCGTAAATACGGTTTCGATGGGTCCTTCGTCGACGCCGGCCATTTTCCAGGCACTCGCGCCGGTCAGTTGTGCCTCGAGATCCCACAGCGCGGCATCCGCGGCCATGCGTGCGCCACCCGGGGGCAAGAGTTCGAGCAGGTTGTTGCGATCGGCACCAGCAGCGATCTCTGGCGCAACCCCCTCAAGCTGCCGGGCCATCGATTCGGGTGTCTCGTCGAGGTAGTAGACGCCGAGCCCCTCGCCGCGCCCGATGAGACCATCCTGTTCGACTTCGCAGATAACACACGGGAAATCGTCCCAGACATTGTTGGCAATGCGAAACGGGATGATCGACAGCCAGGACTCGGTGTGGATGGAGACGTTGCGTTTCATCAGACGTGCTTCAGCATGAAGTTGACGATGGGCGAGACGCCGGTCGCGATCGGGTCTACGCAGGGCAAAGCGAGGTTGTGTTGCAACTCGCCGAGGTAGGTGTCGCGCTCGAGGTCGCTCATTCGCGATGTGTTGACGCTGACGCCGGCGCAGAAGCATCGTGGCCTTGTGCGCCGCGCCAGTCGCAGCGCGTCGTCGATGACCTCATCAAGCTCGGGGATTGGATAGTCTCCTCCGACTTCGAGGACCTGGGTTCGCGATGCGTCGTGGCAGACGACAATCGCATCCGGCTGCGAACCATGCAGCAGGCCGAGCGTGACGCCCGAGTAACTCGGGTTCCAGAGTGAGCCCTGACCTTCGATGACATCCCAGTGGTCGTCGTCGTTGTCGGGCGACAGCATCTCTGCCGCGCCGGCGATGAAATCGGCGACCACAGCATCGATCGGTATCCCTTCACCCGCGATCATGATGCCGGTTTGCCCCGTGGCGCGGAAAGTCGCCGGGATATCACGCCGCTCGAGTTCGCGATGAACGGCAAGCGCTGTGTACTTCTTGCCGACGGCACAGTCAGTCCCCAGCATCAGAACGCGCTTACCGCTGCGTGGCGTGCCGATTCCGACGGGAATATCCGGCGGCGGCACGCGGACATCCGACAGCTTCGCGCCGCTCTTGTGCGCCGCCGCAACGAGGTCTGGCATGGCGGTCAGCCGTGTGTGCATGCCCGCAGCGATGCTGATGCCGGCACTGGCCAGCTCGATCAATTGTGGAACCCAGTGGTCGGGGATCTGCCCGCCAACCGGCGCTACGCCGACGATCGCCGTCTTTACGCCAGCATGCGCCGCTTCGGCGACGGTCATTTCCGGCAGGCCGATATCCACAGGGCACTCGGGAAGCCGCATCTGGCCGGCGCACAGCTCGGGTCGCCAGTACGCCATGCCGTGCCCCGTCTTGGCATGATCGTCATCCGGAACATCCCCGAGATACAGCAGGTACGGCGGCTCGAGGTTAACGGTCGTCAATGGCATGCCGGTGCTTCCACAGTTGGATTGTCTGATAGTGTAGCCGCATGGATTCATTAACAGAACTCGCGAGCATCGTGGACGGCAAGCGCCTGCTGCCGCCGGACGCTGTTGCAAAGCGCGCGACCAGTTACTGGAACAGTGCGCCCATGCAGGCGCGAGCACTCGTGATGCCCTCGACGACCGACGAAGTCGCCGGGATTCTGCGGGCCTGCAACGATGCGGGCCAATCGCTGATTACCCAGGGCGGACTGACGAATTGCGTCGAGGCCGTTGAGCCGACGAACAGCGATGTCGTGCTGTCGACAGAGAAAATGGCAGGCATTGTCGAGATCGATCACGTTGGCGGCACCGCCGTTGTTGAGGCAGGTGCTGTGCTGCAAACCGTGCAGGAAACAGTGGCCGCCGAGGGCCTGTATTTCCCGCTCGACCTCGGCGCGCGGGGAAGCTGCACCATCGGCGGCAATATTGCGACCAATGCCGGCGGCATCAACGTCCTCAAGTACGGCATGATGCGCAACCTGGTGCTGGGCCTCGAAACGGTGCTCGCCGATGGCACGGTCGTGTCATCTATGAACCGCATGCTGAAAAACAACGCTGGCTACGATACGAAGCAACTGTTCATCGGTTCCGAAGGCTCGCTCGGCATCGTAACGCGCGCCGTTTTGCGTCTCTTCCCGTTGCCGCACAGCCGGCAGGACGCGCTCGTTGGGCTCACAAGTTTCGACAACGTCGTCGCGTTGCTGGCGCGGCTGAAGTCTGAGCTCACCGGCAGCCTCAGCGCTTTTGAAATCATGTGGAACGACTATTACGCTGCGGTGACCGACGAGGGCTGGCATCGTGCGCCACTCGCGCGCGATTACCCGTACTACGTCGTGTTCCAGGCTGAGGGCAGCGATCCTGATGTCGATGACGCGCGGTTTGGGCGGGTGCTCGAAGCGGCACTCGAGGAAGGCATCATCGTCGATGCGGTGTTACCCAAATCGGAAGCTGAAATTCGCGCTGTCTGGTCTATTCGCGAAGACTTCGATGCGCTGATGCAGATGGAGCCGCTGTATCTCTATGACGTGAGCCTTCCGATTCGTGACATGCAAGATTACGTCGACGAGGTCTACCGGCTCGTCGAGCAGCGCTTCCCGCAAGGCAAGGCATGGACGCTAGGCCACATCGCGGACGGCAATCTGCATTTCTTCATCTGGCCCGGCAAAGAGGGCGACTACTACGATGCTGTCAATGCATGCGTGTACGATCCGCTGCAGCAGTATGGGGGTTCAGTCTCTGCTGAGCACGGCATCGGCATCGGCAAACTGAAATGGCTGCCGCATAGCCGCAGCCAGGCGGATATTGAGTTGATGCGAACGCTCAAGCAATCGCTCGATCCAAAGGGCATACTCAATCCCGATCGAGTGATTCCACATCAGTAGGAAAAGTCTCTTTCGAACAACAACAAGGGGAGGGGTACCATGCGCCACGTCGCAACGCTAGTCCTGACAGTTCTTGTAGCCGTACAGGCATTTCACTCGCAGGGAGCTTTGGCGGACGAACACCAGAAAGCGGTGCTGATTACGGGCGCGAGCTCGGGCATCGGTCTGATGACGGCGAAACACCTCGCCAGCGAGGGCTACTTTGTCTACGCGGGTGCTCGCAAGCAGGCTGATATCGACGCGCTGAACAAGATCGATAACGTCATGGCCGTGCGGCTCGACGTCACGGTCCAGGAGGAGATCGACAAGGCTGTTGCGTTGATCGATTCCGAGGGACGGGGTCTGTGGGGCATCGTCAACAATGCCGGCGTCAATGTTATCGACCCACTGATCGAAGCCGATGAGTCCGATCTGCAGTTCCTCTTCGACGTAAACGTCTATGGCGTATTCAGGGTCACGAAGGCGTTCGCACCGATGGTCATCAAGTCGAAAGGCCGTATCGTGAATATCAGCTCAATCGCTGGCACGTTATCCGGCGGGCTCGATGGCTACGGCATGTACATGATGAGTAAGCATGCCGTCGAATCCTATACGGATCAGCTTACGTGGGAAATGCGGAAATTTGGCGTTAAGGTGAGCTCGATCGCGCCCGGTAATTTTGAGAGCCAGATCGGCGAATCACGTTGCAGACGGATGCTCCGGAACCAGGCCAGGAAGACCTACGCGTACTACCAGGAAGAGATGGACTACTACCTCGACTCATGCCGGAAACGGCAGGAAGAGGGCGTTTCGTACGATTCTCCTACGCCTGAACCCGTCGCCGAGGCAATCGAACACGCCCTGTTCAACGAGAAGCCCAAAGAACATTACCTCGTTGTCGCAGATCCGTTTGAAGCAATGATCACGATAGGCAAAGCCTTCGAAGAGCTCGTTAACCTGAATCACGATCACCCGCACGAGTACTCGCGCGAGGAGTTAATCCAGATGCTGGACAGCGAGACTGCGATCGTGCGCGGTGAGAAAGAACGGAGAATGCCTGGCGAGCAGTAGGAACCAGCTTCTCGACCACGATCAATAACAACAAGGGGGGCGCATGAGTAAACAGCGCGGCGAGCGTTTCTTCTTCATCATGGGGCTCGCGCTGATCGCGATTGTGCTCGCGGGTTTCGTTCCGTTTGGGCTGATGCGACCAGGCGGCGCGACATCTGTGCCGGCTTTGCTACATGTGCACGGTGCCGTATTTCTGTCTTGGTTTGTTCTGTTCAGCATCCAGGCCAGGCTCATTGGTGCTCGCAATGTCGGGTTGCACAAACGGCTCGGCCAGTTGAGCGTGCTGCTTGCGGCAATGATGATCGTGTTGGCGTATCTCGTGATGCGGCATGCCTGCGGACGCGCCGATTTCAGCATTGCGGGATTGCCCGGCGCCGCGTCAATTATCTTCCCGTTCACAGACATCGTGAACTTCACGATTGCCTACGGTCTCGCGCTTGCCAATCGGCAGTCACCCGCCGTGCACAAACGCTGGATGCTCATCGCGGGCATCCTGATGATCGACCCGGCTGTCGCGAGAATCGCGATGACATTGGACGGCCCACCGCCGATGATCCTCGCCATTGAGCTGGCGCTTTTTGTGGCGTTAATAGTCTATGACGTGCGCACGCGCCGCCGCCCGAGCTGGGCGACGATGTGCGGTCTGGGGCTGTATTTAGCTGCGCTGGCGTCCAAGTTCACCGTGGCGCATACGCCGGCCTGGGCAAATTTCGTCGACGCCGTATTCGGCTAACGCCTGTTCATCTGCGACCATATCCGGACCCCGCGCATCGATGAAACGTGGGAGGCCGCCCTTTGTTTAACTCGCGACGCTGCATGAACGTCGCGCACTGTTTGTCTTCTTAAGGAGAGTCAATGAGACACACAAGAGTAGCCGGCAGTTGCCTGTTGGCCGTAGCGATGATCGTACAGACCGCACAGGCTGACGAATACGATTTTGAGATAGATGTCGCGTTCGATAGTTCGCGGTTCGACGGCAGTCAGACGGCAACGACGCCGGGCGGGACGATCTTCAGTTCGTCCAGCATCGATACTGACAGCCTGAGCGTCCTGGGCACCTGGTATTTCTCGGGTCTGTCGGATGACAAGGGACCAAGAGCGCGCGCCGTGCTGGTCGATCGCGCCTCATCGCTGAGCATAGGGTACTCTCGTACCGAGTGGTCAAATTCAATTGTCTTGACCAGCAGTGATCCCGCGTTTCCTCTTGGGCCTCTTGATTTGACTGTTGACTCGGACATTGACACCTTCTCTGCGGATTTTCGCTATGTCGATCGCGACAGCGGATGGTTCGGCAGTGCCGGCGTGTTGGCCGCGAATGCAAACGTGGGCCCCTTCGTGAGCGAGTCAATTAATGATGACGGATGGAGTCTCGGCGTCGGCAAGTATCTGGCCGATACCACGACGCTTAGCCTGACTTTCAGCGACGTCTCAACCACGTCGGCCGTCGGCTTGTCGTTTGAGCATCTGGGCGATCTGGGCGCGAGTTGGCAGTATGCCGTTGATCTTGGGTACAGCTACGTCGATGTAGGCGGCGGCTTTGACCTCAAAACATTGGGCGCGGCGATCTCTCTGTACCCAACCCGGGACTTTGAGTTTGGTCTTGCCGTTGAAGACGTATCAGGCGACTTCCCGAGTGCGGATAGTCAGACGGTCGAGGGGTTCGCGAGTTGGTACGTCAAACCGAATGTTCGCCTGTCCGCGCGCTATCGAGTCAGCGACGCAGATTATATTGACACATTCTCTTTCAGCACCGGTCCAACTGTTAGCGACTCCGACGAAGATTCGTTCGGAATCAGCGCGTCCATACGATTCTAGCGCTTACGGCAGGAAGATCGTTGCCGGGTGCTCAAGCAGTTCCTTGATGCGCTGGATCATTGCTGCGGCGTCGTAGCCGTCTACAAAGCGGTGATCGAACGATGAAGACAGGTTCATCATCAGGCGCACCGTAACCTGGCCATTCAGCACGACCGGGCGTTCAACGGCCCGATTGACGCCGATGATGCCGACTTCAGGCGAGTTGATCACAGGTGTTGAGGCGATACCTCCGAGTTTGCCGAGGCTCGTGATCGTAATCGTCGACCCCGTTAAATCACTCTTCGTCGCCTTGTTGTTACGCGCTGCTTCCGATAAACGCTTGATCTCGGCTGCCAGTCCGTCCAGGGACATCATCTCGGCATGTTTAACGACCGGCACTTTCAGGCCGTCCGGCGTCTGCGTCGCAACGCCAAGGTGTACTGCTTCATGCTGCAACAGCAGGTTGCGGTCCTTGTCATGCGTCACGTTGCACTGCGGGAAGTCTCGCAACGTCCTGATCAAGGCGAGTGCCAGGAACGGCAGAATCGTCAGGCGATCTGCTTTGTCTTTCTTGCTGTTGAGGTGCTGGCGCAACGACTCGAGTTCGGTGATGTCGAGTTCCTCGACATACGAGAAGTGAGGGATCTCCTGCTTTGCAGCCTGCATGCGTTCCGCGATGACGCGACGCACGCCGATGATCTTGGTCTCTTTCACCTTCGTCGACGGCATTCTTGGCGTGGCAATCGCCGTGCCCGTCGCGCGGGCCTTGAGGTAGGCATCGAAGTCCTTGCGGACAATGCGACCCCCGGGTCCTGTTCCCGGGACCAGCGCGAGATCGACGCCGGCCTCTTTCGCGCGTCGACGAATTGCGGGCGATGTCATGACGCGCGTGCGTTCGGTGGGCGCCAGCGGTACTTCCGCGGGAGGCGCAGCCTCGGCGGGGGCAGGTGCTGCCTCCGGCTCTGGTGCTGGCGCTGCTTCGGGCTCAGGCACCGCTGGCGCCTCCGCGGCAGGCGCATCGCCGGAAACGTCGAACACGACCAGCATGCCGCCGACAGAAATAATGTCACCCGGCTCGCCGGCAAGTTCCTTGACGACCCCGGTCACCGGGCTCGACAGCTCGACCGCGGCCTTGTCCGTCATCATCGTGCCAACGACGGTCTCTTCCTCGACCAGCTCGCCAACCTTGATGAACCACTCGCCGATTTCCGATTCGACGGTTCCTTCACCCAGGTCCGGCAGCTTGAAGATGTACTCGCTCATTCTGCCTCCATGACGCGTTGAATACCGGCGCACATACGTTTCAGTCCGGGGAAGTACTGCCATTCGAACGCGTGCGGGTAGGGCGTGTCCCATCCGGCTACGCGACGGATCGGCGCTTCGAGGTGGTAAAAGCAGTCCTTCTGAATCGTTGCCGCGAGTTCGGCGCCATAGCCACCGAAACGCGTTGCCTCATGCGCGATGAGGCAGCGGCCGGTCTTCATGACCGAGTCGGTCAGTGTCTTGACGTCGAGCGGTGCCATCGTGCGGACATCGATCACCTCGGCGTCGACACCGGTTTCGGCGGCTGCGGCGATCGCAACGTGTACGAGCGTGCCGTACGTGACGATCGTCAGTTCTTCGCCTTCGAGCGCAACTTCGGCTGTGCCCAGCGGTACCGTGTAATAGCCTTCGGGCACTTCGCCTTTCGGGTGATTGGCCCACGAGACGCCTGGCTTGTCGGGATCGCCATCGAACGGACCGTTGTAAATACGTTTCGGTTCGAAGAAGACCACCGGATCGTCGGATTCGATCGCGGCGATCAACAGGCCTTTCGCGTCATACGGGTTCGATGGCATCACAGTCTTGATGCCGCTGACATGCGTGAAGATGCCCTCGGGCGACTGCGAGTGCGTCTGCCCACCGCGAATACCGCCACCACAAGGCGTGCGGATCGTCACTGGAGAGAAGAATTCGCCACAGGAGCGGTACCTGAGGCGCGCGAGCTCCGAGACGATCTGGTCAAAGCCCGGATAGATATAGTCAGCAAACTGGATTTCCGCGACCGGCCGCAGGCCGTTGACGCCCATGCCGATCGCGGCGCCGATGATGCCGCCTTCGGCGATCGGCGCATCGATTACTCGATGCTCGCCGTACTTGCGTTGCAGGCCATCGGTGCAGCGAAACACTCCGCCGAAGTAGCCGACGTCCTCGCCGAGTACCACAACCGATGAATCGCGCTCCATCATCACGTCGTGCGCCGAGCGGATGGCTTCAATCATGTTCATCTTGGGCATGACTTACTCCTCGCCCAGGATTTCAAGAAGCCGACGACGCTGCGACTCGAGATTCTTTGGCATCTCGGCATAGACGTCTTCGAACATCGTGACCGGATCGAGGAACGGGCCCTCGGTCATCGTGCCGTACTGCTGGGCCTCCTTCCATGCGGCGGTAACTTCCTCGACGCACTCGTCCCACAGCTTCTCGTGTTTCTTCTCGCTCCAGGCACCGATCTTGATCAGGTGCCCTTTCAGGCGCTCGACAGGGTCGCCCAGCGGGAACGCATCCCACTCGTCTTTGGGTCGATACTTGGACGGGTCGTCACTCGTCGAATGCGCGCCACCGCGATACGTCACGTGCTCGATCAGCGTCGGGCCGTGACCGCGACGTGCATGATCGGCGGCCCACAAAGTCGCCGCGTAGATCGCGAGGAAGTCGTTGCCATCGACACGAAGGCCCGGGATGCCAAGACCGAGTCCGCGAGCCGCGAAGGGGCGCCGCTCGCCACCGGCAGTGCCCTGGAAGGTGGAGATTGCCCATTGATTGTTGACGACGTTGAGGATCACGGGTGCCTGGTAGACCGCCGCAAACGTCAACGCGTGATAGAAATCGGCCTCAGCTGTGCTGCCGTCACCAAGCCAGGATGCGGCAATGTGGTCTTCGCCCTTGAGCGCGGACGCCATCGCCCAGCCGACGGCGTGGGGGTACTGCGTCGCGAGGTTGCCCGAGATGGAGAAGACGTTGCCTTCCTTGCTGTGATACATGATCGGAAGCTGGCGTCCCTGGCACATGTCGCGCGTGTTGGACAGGCACTGGCACATCATGTCGACGAGCGTCATGCCCCGATACATGTACAGGCCCTGGTTGCGATAAGACGGAAAACACATGTCACCCGAGCGCAGGGCCATGCCCTGGGCGATCGAGATCGCCTCTTCGCCGCGCGCCTGCATGTAGAACGAGATCCGACCCTGACGCTGAATCTGCCACATGCGATCGTCGAAAGCGCGGTTCAACAGCATCCAGCGCAGTGCTACCTGCAGTTTTTCGGGATCGAGGTCCGGGTTCCAGGGTCCCTGTGCTTCATGGTCGTCGTCGAGGACGCGCACCAGGCCGTTGGCGAGGTACTCGAGGTCGCGCGTGCGGGCACCGATCTGCGGCTTGTCGATTTCGCCGGCAGGGGAGAGTTCGAGATAACTGAAATCGGGTTCGTCCCCCGGCCGTGCATACGGTTGGGGGATTTTCAGTCGTGATTTTTCGATCATACGGGAGCGCTCCGTCTCTTATTCTAGCGTGCCGCCGCGACCAGGCTGCGAGCGAGCTCGTCAGCCAGTTCGTTCGTCGGTCGGCCGGTTTCCTTTGCCTGCGCGAAGATGTTCTTCAGTCGATCCTTGATGCGGCCAACGTCGGCGCGCACATCGTCTTCCGAGCTGTTGCCGTAGTACTCGGCCGCGACATTGATAATGCCGCCGGCGTTAATGACGTAGTCGGGCGCGTAAAGTATGTCGCGCTCGGCCAGTCGCATGCCGTCTGCGGGCGTCGACAGTTGGTTGTTCGCGCCGCCTGCGATGATCTTCGCTTTAATCTTCGGGATCGTCGTCGAAGTCAGAATATTACCCAATGCGCAAGGTGCAAGTACGTCGACGTCGGCGAACAGCAGATCTTTTGGCGGTACTACGGTCGCTGGTACCGCGTCCAGCGTAATCTTCAGGTGTTCTTTGTTCACGTCCGAAACGAATAGTTCCGCGCCGGCTTCATGCAGCAGTTTGCACAGGTAATAACCGACGTGGCCGACACCTTGTACGGCGACGCGCAGGCCTTTTACCGAACTGGCGCCGAAGCGTGCCGCGGCCGCTGCTTCGATACCCTGGAAGCAGCCCAGCGCGGTCCATGGCGACGGGTCACCACCCGCATCGGTGCCGCTTTGCGGCAGGCCCGACACGAACTCGGTTACCTCACGTACATAGCGCATGTCGTCGACGGAGCAACCTACGTCTTCGGCCGTGATGTAGCGGCCGCTGAGCGAGTTGACGAACTGGCCGAATGCCCGGAACAACTCCGGCGACTTGGGTGCATCGCCGTTGGCGAGGATTACTGCTTTGCCGCCGCCGAACTTCAGACCGGCCACAGCATTCTTGTAGGTCATACCGCGAGACAGCCTGAGGACGTCGGTCAGGGCATCCTCGTCATTGTTATAGGCCCAGCGGCGCGTGCCGCCGGCGCCAGGCCCGAGCGCGGTGGAGTGCACGGCGACAATGGCCTTCAGGCCAGTTTCCGCATCGTGGAAATAATGCACAGATTCGTGGTTGTCGAACTCGACATGGTCGAAAACGCCCATTTCAATCCCCTTCCGAGCGTTGCATTGTTTTGACTATTTTATCGTCAAAACAGGGGGTTAAATTTGCAAAACCTTTTACGCAAGTCCAAATAGGCGCATAATCTATGCGTTTCTAGTAAAAAAAGAGCATAGAAAATGCAAGCCGTTTCACTGGACCATATTGACCGCAAGATTCTCGACCTGCTGCAGACGGAGTCCGGCCTCAATGCCGCCGGCGTGGGAGAGCGAATCGGCTTGTCCCAGTCCGCGTGCTGGCGTCGAATCCAGCGGCTGCGCGAGGAGGGTGTCATCAAGGACCGTCCCGTCGTGCTCGACCGCGAGAAGGTCGGATTGACGACAATGGTCTTCGCACACGTAAAACTTACCTCACACGGGCGCAGCAACCTGTCCGCATTTGCCGAAGCTGTGAAGAGCTTTCCCGAAGTACTGGACTGTTATGTGCTTCTTGGCAACGTCGACTTCCTGCTCCGTATCGTCGCCAATGACATCAAGGCCTACGAGCAGTTCTTCTTCGAGAAGCTCTCGCAGCTGCCGGGCATCCAGGAGGTCACGTCGAGCATCGTGCTCTCGGAAACCAAGCACACGAGCGAGTTACCGATCTAGGAACCCCAATTGTTCCTCATTCGGCGGTCTTCTCCGCCAGCCAGCGCTCGATATGCGCGCGCAACGCCGGGAGCGGGATCGTGCCGTTCTCGAGGACCTGGTCGTGGAATTCGCCGATGTCGAAATCGTCGCCAAGCGCTGCCTCGGCCTCGCGACGCAGAGCCACGATCTCGAGGCCACCGGAATCGTAAGCCGTCAATTGGCCCGGCAGGATCGCAATGCGATCAACCATGTCGTCGCCCATTGAGTCGGGGAATCGTCCTGCCTCCATCATGAAATCAATGGCCTTTTCACGCGTCCAGCCGAACAGGTGAATGCCCGGGTCGACGACCATGCCGCGTGCCGGCCATGCGCGCCGCTTTATCGGCCCGGTTGTCGTCGCGTAGAGCCCCATCTCCTCGGCGAGCGCCTCCGAATAACGCGCCCAGCCTTCTCCGGGGCCGGCGAACCAGATGAGGTCGTTGACCGGATGAAGTCCTTCGATCGACTTGGCAAACGCAACTTGCAGGTGATGGCCCGGCCAGGCCTCGTGAAAGGCGACCGTCTCGGCATTGCCACGAGACTGGTCTTCAGGTTTGTGCAACGGGATGCGGTATTCGCCCGGCCGTTTATCGGTACCGGGTCGATAATGTGCCGATCGTCCCGTGCCTTCCTCGTGCTCCTCGAAGGGTACGACCTCGACGGGCTGGTCGGGCATCGTGCCGATCCACTTTGGCATCTCGGCTTCGGCGCGCTTGACCATCTCGCGCGAAGACTCGAGCAACTCCTCACGGCTCGTGAAGCGATCCCCCGGATCGGACTTCGCGCGCTGCATGATTTCCTCGAAGCTGGTCAGCTCGTAGGCTGCCTTGCCGAGTTCGATGACGGCTGCCTTGTTGGTTTCGACGGTCTGCTTGCCGAGCTCATAAACACCCTCGCCCGAACGTTGCAGCGTTGTGTAAGAACGCAGCGATGCGTCGTAGCATGCGCGGCCGTCCGGGTTCGCGGTGATTGATAACTCCTCGCGTGCTCCGTCCAGGTACGGCCCGGAAAGATAGTCGCGGTAGCGTTGCAGTGCGGGGTTGATCTGTTCTTCGACAAGCTCGCGAGTCGCCGCGGCGAACGCGCCATCACCGTCGCGAACGGCCGGCGAATAAAACGGAGACTTTTCGACGCCGAGGCCGATCAGTCCGTCAACCTGGTTGACAACGCGCTGTACGACCACCTTCGGCGCGGAGAAGCCGAGTTCGATTCCAGATTCCAGGTTCGCGATTTCCTGGTCGATAAAACCCGGAAACTTTGACCAGCGGGTGAGCGATTGCTCACGCGCCTCGGCCGATCCGACGGGTTGCAGCTGGACGATCTGCGAATAGCCCGAGTGCCAGCCGCCCATCTGGTTTACATTCCAGACCTCGTTGCGGCACACGCGCAAACCGACGTTTCCTTCGAGTTCCTCCAGGAGCAGGGCGTGCGTGATCCACGCCGTCTTGCCGACAAGCTCATCGGCGTCGACCTCGCTGAGCCGCGCGAGAAGGTCATCGATGACCGCATTGTTTGCAGTCAGCGCTTCGGGACTGTTGTCGGACAGACCGTCGTGACGCTCGAGTTCGATACCTGCGAAGTAGGCAATCTCAGGCGACGTGCTCAGGGCATGGGCGTAATAATCATCAGCGACCGCGGTTACGATTTCGGCCGGGTCAGGTGTTGCTTCGGCCGCCGATTGGGGCTGCTCGCTGCCACAGCCGGCCGCGACCAGGGCGAGCGGCAGACTCAGCCACGCACGCTGCTTGAATAATGAAGCCATAAGAATCTCCCTCGCGGGTTTACCACTTACCGTCGATATCGCCGATGCGCTTGAACGGTGCGCCGATCACGACGCCAAGCTCGCGTTCTTCGCCGGCGTCGAGATGAATGCCGGGACGACCGTGTGCCCATCGCCAGTTGCAGACGACGGCGACGTCTCCGACGTTCCAGTTGATCGGCACACCGAAGCGATCGTAGACATCGACAAACAATTGTTTTTCCTCGCGCGTCATTTCGGTTCCGTCACCGAAAGTCAGCTTGAGCGGCCGCTGGTCATACGGGATGTGCTGCACCATGGGCCATGTGTCGAACCAGGCACCGTCGTCGGCAATGCTGGCGAACAACAGGTTGCGATCGAGCGGTTCGAAATACTCGAACGCCGAAATGTAATACCGCGTCTTGAGCATGCGGTCCGGACCCCATTCGACTTCGAGGCCTTTGGACCGCGCCATCGCCTCGGCTTCGTCAGGGTCTTCCGTCAGCATCGACTGCTGCCAGTGGTTATAAACGTTGATCGGGTCCTGATCGCCAAACGCCTCACGATCCGTCAGGTCGCGGTGATAGCAAAGCCCGAGTTCCTTGAGTTTTTGCCCGAACTCGGTCGCGAGAATAGCGTCGGTGGCCTGGGCGTTGTCAGACACGAAGGTCTCACCTTTGCCGCGCGCGGCCGACTTGGCCATGAAGCCGAGCATGGTCGTGCTCTCACCGACATAGGCCATCTCGTGGTGATAGTGCAGATGCGCAACGAGCGGTGCGCCGACTTCGTAGACGTTCGCTTCGAGGTTGCCACGCGGGTTCGCGCCTGCCTCGTAATGCATTTCCTTGTCAACAACGAGTTTCGCCGCGCGCCGCATGTCCTGAAGATCAGTCAGGCCCGTGTTGACGAGGTACACCAGGCCTACCTCGTCAAATCTCTGGTTCATCCGCTCGGCAAGCTCACTGCCCGGCGACAGCATGGCTTTATCCATGCGGTAATCGGTGCAGTCAATCGTGAATTTCTCGGGCGCGACCGCGGGCTCACCGGTCCACCAGTGTGGCACGATCTGGTCTGGCAACGGCCGCAGGTTCGCACTCATACAAAATCCGCCTTTACGTGGGCCTGTGCCGACTCGCGCAGGTCGTCCGGGATCGTTACCGCGCGACGTTCGTACAGGTCGAACAATACTACGACACCTTCGAGACGCGCGGCCACGTCGCCGTTGCTCAGGTTGATCATCTCGTAAGAGATCGTCATCGACTTGCCGCCGACCTTGGCGAGCTCAGCACGCACGTCGAGTAAGTCGCCGATATCGACCTCGGCCTCGTAGTTAATGAGGTGTCGGACATCGACCCAGCCAAGACGGCCGTCCGGACTTTGCGCGCTGTTCCAGCCGAACAGGTGGTGCAGGAAGTGGTACGAGGCATCGTCAAACATCGCCATGTAAAAGCGTGTCGTCATGTGACCCATGATGTCGCACTGCCATGGGTGGGCGATGCTCTTGTGAACGGAGATCATGGCTTTCTGAGCCCAAAGGTTGCACGTGCCTCGGCAGGCGACTGCACCGTGGCGCCCATTGCCTCGACAATCTTGCGGGCCCGCTCGACGAGCTGCGCGTTCGTCGCGAGCACGCCCTTCTCGAGGTAGAGATTGTCTTCGAGGCCGACACGAACGTTGCCGCCCAGCAACGCGGACTGCGCCACCATCGGCAATTCCATCGCGCCAATTGCGAAACCGGACCAGTTACAGTCCTCGGGCAACTCGTTCACCATCGCCTGGAACGCATTTGGCGTTGCCGGCGCGCCCCACGGAATACCAAGGCAAACCTGGA
>JAAUYD010119692.1_pt1 | contig 20226 bp, 13 predicted proteins | sample 7278101 | NCBI WGS metagenome assembly JAAUYD01 (sample SAMN14350128, study PRJNA611818) | marine sediment metagenome | isolation source: surface marine sediment (0.6m) | place: French Polynesia: Moorea | collected 2018-08
CTCTCGCCAAGTCTGTAATCGGCACCGACGACATAGCTTTGCGGGTAGTCGATGTTCTCGGCGTCCTCGTTGAGCGCGGTACTCGCGTTCGCTCGCAACCGGAGCTTGCCGTCGAGCACACGTTGCGCAACACCGAGCTCGACAAGCTGACTCGTCCGCTCGAGGCCATCGTCATATTCGTCCTCAGCGTGCGCGACTCCCAGTGTTGCCGAGAACTCACCTTGCTCGTAGCGAACACGCGCACGGGCGATGTTACGAATAGCCTCTGTCTCGAGGTTTTGCTGCCAGCCGGCCTCACCCTCGACGACCCAGCGCTCACCGAGCTTGCCGCGCGCATCGACGCCTACCCTGCGAATGCCCCTGTCAGCTGCGGACTGATAGCCGAGGCCAAAACCTTCCTCGACCTCACGAATGTAAGCGCGCACATCGACGCTTTCACTGTTGTGCTCAAGCTCGATACTTTGTGCCGAACCACCCTGGTCAACCCCGGCGACCGTCGCATTCGAATCGGCTGTTTCGGCCTTGAGCAGGGTTTGGTCGTTGATCTGCCAACGCAGATCGACGCCGGTCAGATCCGCTTCGGCGCCTTGCGAACCGTCGTTGATATGCGAGATTCCAACCTCGACAGCATCCTTAGCGAAGCGCAGTGAGCCGCGACCACCGGCGACCACGTCATCGTTACCCGTCGCAATGGATTCATACTCGACGACGATGTAGACCGGGTTGAACTCAAGATCGCGGCTGGGCACAGGCCGTTTGAAATACAGAGTGCCCGTCAGAGTATCCAGCGTGTAATCGAGGAAACGTGTCTGGTTCTGTGTACTGAGAACGGTGCCAGAATCGAAGCGATCGCGGACTTCGATGCGCACCTGTTCGCTGTTCGCGATGATCGGCGCGTTGCTGAGCTGGTACAAGCCAGACGTACCATCGCCGCGCAGCTCATCACGATTGAATGACTGATCGGTTTCTGCGGCAAAGACCGTGTACCCGACATTACTGCCGCGGAATTCACTCTTCAGACCATTGAAGCGCCGCTCGTAGCGCGCGAGGTTCGTCACAGAAAGTCCGGTATCGAAATCGCCGAACAACGCGTAGAAGGTGTTGCGTTCGAGCTTGACGTAGATCTTGCGCTGGCTGGCTGCCTCAAAGCGCTGCTCCGCGGTGTCGGCGTAAAGCGTGTAGTACGCATTTGGATCGACGACCGTGTCGAAACGATCGCGCGTCGCATTGCGGTCGCGATCCGAGTCATAGGCGAGCGTCAGCAGGTATTCGCCCTTGACGGTACCCTTGGCGAAGAACGCAACGCGGCCCTCGTCATGATAACCATCCTCGAATCCTGCTTCTTCGGCGGCGACCATGTTGTCCGACAGCGTCGCATGTGCGGCAGTGCCTTCAGCAAAGCCTACGAGAATCCAGTCGCGCTGCGCCGGCTTCAGCCAGGCGCGAACTTCCTGCTCGCGATAATTCTGGAATGGCAGGAACACAGTAACCTCGCCAGTCTGTGTCGTCGGGGCGAGCTCGAGCAGCGCAACACCATCGGCGCCGACTTTGTAAGTCGCGCTGCGGTCTCCTACCTCGACCAGTTTGTTCTTGCGATCGTTTTCTTCGTCCCATGCCGAGCGGTACGGAGCGTCGACGCGGAAGTCACCGACGATGCCGGTGCGGGCTGGTTTGTTGGCCCGATCGAAGAGGCGCAGCGCGATGACCGGGTGAGTCTTGCCGTCTGCTACCAGAGTCGATTGCTCTTCAACGAGCTCGGCCCGAATCGGTCCGCCCGAATAGTGAATCGTGCGTCGGATGCCCTTGGCCTTGCTGCCATCTGCGTTTCGAATCACAGCACGAATCTCGTTCGTGCCATCGACGAGGCTGACGCCCTCCCAGGCAGACACTGCGACTGTGCGCGCCGCATTGGCCGTAGCCCCGGAAAAAGTCAGGCCATTGATCGGCGTGCCGTTGATCGTGACTTCGACAGTCTGATCCGGGTCATGCTGCACGGCAATCTTGGTAGCCGGGATCGCCGGTGCAAAGCCCTTGGCCGGCAACAGCATCGCGATACCAGGCTGCAGTGCGTCCGCTGCCGGAATCATCTGCGATGACGGCATACCAGCATGGTTGTCGACGGTGTCCGCAACACGTTTCTTGCGCTCCATGCCAGGTATCGCGCCGACAGTTTCGGTTTCCTTGGTGCCGCTCGATGCCTGCGTGACTTCGAGGAACGACGGCCGTTTCGGACGGATTCCGCTCAGCACCATTTCAACACGGCGGTTCTTCTGGCGCCCGGCAGCCGAGCTGTTGTCCGCAATAGGCTCGTCGGGCCCCCGGCCTTCTACCTGGATCCTGTCGGGCGCGATATCGAGCGCGCCGGCGACGTAGGCAGCAGCGGCAAGCGCACGCGCTTCCGACAGAACGTAGTTGTCAGCAAACAGGTGCCGGTTGCGCGCGCTGATACGCTGGCTGTCGCTGTGACCAATCGAGGAGAGCTGGATATCAGCCACGCCCTGCCAGTCATCAATAAGGCGGTCGAGCTCAAGCTTGTCTTGCGACGAAAGCTGGTCCGACAAGACAGCAAACTTGAGATCGAGGACGTAACCAGCGTTCTCGATGACCGCCGGCTCGCGAACCATTTTCGTTTCGACGAGCGGTGTCTTTTGCTTGCTTTCCATAGGCGTGTCGAACGTGCCGACAGCCTTGGTGACAAGCTCACCGTCGACCTGGTCATCGATGTCTGCAATGAAAGTCAGCTCATTGGTCCAGTTGCCGAACTGGCCGTCGATGGCCATCGTTATCGCCGGACCGGTGACATGCGGCTCACCAAGCTCCTTGCCATTTATTCGCAAAGTACCAGCCGCGTATGTAACGCCTTGCGGCAAAAGCACCATCAGGCTGATGTTGTCGATTTCGACGTTGCCAATGCCGTTCAATGTCAGGTTGTACGCAACCTGCTCGGTGCTATCCGTTCCCGAGTTGCGCATTTCGATATCAATACGCCCGTGCGGCGGTTCCTTGCGCCGCAGGTAGAAATCCGCGCGCTGCAATCCGCCGCGGGCCAGCTTGACGAACTGTGACTCGGCGTTGCCTGCGTAGCCCGGCGTCGCCGAGCAACCCAGAATGTCGAACCAGGCCGGCACGGTAAAGGTGTCGAGCTGTGCAACGTGCGTCCCGGCCTCGACGCCCTCGAAGTGAAAACGACCGCCAGCGTCAGTGACGGCATAGCGTCCGTCTTCGAGGTAGACACGAATGTTCGCTACGCCCTGGTCTTCGCTGAAGGTTTCCTGGCTGCAATCGCCCTCGAGAACCCGGCCGATGATCGTGCCAGTCGAGCGGAACAGGTCTTCTTTAAGAAGGATTGTTGCTGCCGACTCGTTTGACAGCAGGCCGCCCGCCGCAAAGGCCGTCGCCGTATTGACGAGTTTGTCGTTCCGCTTGCCGCCAATTATCTCGACAACATAGGAAACGGTCGTACGTATTCCGGTCGCCAGCGACCCAACGCTGAATTCCAGAGTCCGCAAGTCAGAACTGACGACGGGATCGAGAGCCTGGGCACCATTAATCTGGACCGATCCGGCGATAAAGCGTACGCCGGGAGGCAGCTGGTCCACGATGCGCACATCGTCGGCGTTGCCCGGGCCGACTGCATTCTCAACGACGAGTTCATAACGCACGAAATCGCCCGGTGCTGCTACGGTCGTTAGCGTTTGCTTCTGCAGGAACAATGACGATGCTTGCGGATCGACCGGCACATCGATCGCTACTGACACACCGCCTGCCTTGCTGAACGATGCACCGAACGAAGCGGGACTCAGCGCAAACGGTGCCCCGGGCAGGTTCTGCAAGTCGACTATCGCTGCCGAAGACGGTGCGGCATAGGCTGGCGGTGGTGTAACAACGAGTCGATAGTCGCCATCAGGAACCACGGGGAAGCGATACTCACCAGGGCCGAACACATAGCTGGTGCCGGCACTGTCGGTAACGGTACCGCCGCTGACCACGGCCGACGGGAACTGGGCAACGCCATCGTTGCCGTAGACCGTTGCGGGCAAGCCCGTGGCGGCGTCAACAAGTTCGATCGTCGAACCATCAACGAGTGCGCCAGTGCGGCTTTCGAAGACGCGCTGTACAGGGTCGAGCTGCGCATTTGCCTGCGCTGTATCGTTGCCGTCGGCCGGATCGGTGTAGTTCACACTGATCGCACTCTTCGGCGCACCCTGTAAGACACAGTCACCCGGCGTGACTACCCCGCCAGCGAGCGGGATATAGCCTGTGAACACGCCTGTGTCCGGTCCGGTTTCCGTCAGTTGCAGCGTTTCGCTGTCGCCGGTCAGCGCGCTGCTGACCGTAACGACGGCGTACTCTACTACCTGGAAATCGAGATTCTGGTCGCTATCGACGAGACGAATAAACGCCGTTTCGCCAATATTCATCGTCGGCGCGCCGCTGGCATCCTGCGCCTGGGTCGGGTCGATGACGGTGCCACCGAGAATCGTCGGATCTGCGAGATTGATGAACGAACCGCCCTGGAAACAGGCCGACGGACCGACCGTTTCCTGGTAGCTACCGGTACCAGCCGGTACCACCCGCGTGAACTCGACGCTCGCTGTGCTGCGAGTAACGGCAACGGTGACAGACACCTCGTTACTCAAGACTGATGCGGGTTGCCCCGCAAGGTTTACGAAGTCGAGTGACGCCTGGTTCGTGATCACGGCCCCGGGCGGGCTGGCAGATGCCGGTCCCGCCATGGCCGCTGACGCAACGCACGCAACAAGCAGTTTACGTACGGCGGTGCCAAGGGCAGACACGACGAGACGGGGGCTACTCATGCGAGTAGCCCCACGTCCGGTCGACATGCGTCGTCCCTTGAACACCGTGATGCGTCTTTCCTACTTACGCTTTACGGCGTTGTCGGTATCGGATTCTGGATCGTCACCTGATACGTCACGACGAGCGTCGTGTCCGCAGCTACGGTAATCGGTCCATTTGCATTGCCAACAACCAGATTGACACCGTCGAGCGAGCAACCGTCGGTATCAGTGCCAGCCGTATCCGCGCTGCACACCGTCTGCGTACCATCGTTATCGATCAGGATATCGCTGGTAACCGCGCCGGCCGTGTACTGACCAAGGTTGAAGTCAACGTTGTCATCCAGAGCATCAGTAATCGATACGTCAGTCGCATTAGTGGTCGTGCTGGCGTTCGTGATCGTCACCGTGTACTGGATAACAGCCTCTGGAATGGCAAGGCCGCTGCCCAGCGGATCCGACAACACCGAGTACTCCTTGAGGACTGACAGTTCGGCCGACTGCACCGCGAAGCCGTCGACAGAGACGACAACACCGTCGTTGCCGTTGACGTCGACATTTTCAAGACCGTCGGTGTTCGCCACGCCGTAGGCCAGCGCCGTACCATCGTCCGCCAGCGACGTTGCCGTCACCTGCAGACCGGCGAAGGTGCCGTTCACAAGTGCCAGACCTGCAGCACCCCAGACGCGGATGCGAATGGCATCGTCGGCCGGGATGTTGTCGATCGTGGCAGTCGTCGTGCCCGTACCGGGTACGGCGGGTGCCGCGGGCGTGCCGGACTCGAAGTCGGTCCACACGGCGATACGCGGATCGCCCAGGTCTGTATCGTCGTTGTTCGTTCCGTCGATATCGGTGCCCGTCGCTGCATTAATCAGCGCGAGATCAATATCCAGGTCCGAGTTCGACAGGTTCGTCAACAGAAAGTCTGCGAACACATCGCCCTGACCGGGTGCGATAATTTCGACGCCTGGCGTCGACGGAACCATTGTCACGTTGACCCGACGGTCAACAACAAACGACACGGTGTTGGACGGAATGTCCGTTTGATCGATACCGCCTACGAAGTAGTCAACACTGGCCGTGTTGTCTACGACGGTACCGGCGCGCGTGCCCTCCGCCATGGCTTGCTGTCCAAACAGCAAAGCGGCGGCAAGTGCGCCCAGCCTGATACTCAGGCCGATCGTCTTGCTTGAAGTTTTCATCACGGTACTCCTTAGCTTTCAAAATGCCGGCAATGCCGGCGCCCAAACAAAGTTCGGCGAATTAACGCCTCCCTCATTCCAAAACCGCCGCAAAGCGCGCAGTTCCCTGCGCACCTGCAGCGAGATCGTTCCGCATGACCCAGCGGACATGCGTAAAGTCACTGGCCTTCGCCTGTCGCGTTTCACCGTCTGCGGTAACCGTCAGCTCGCCAGCGGCTGCGAAGGTCTCACCGCCGTCGACGGAGAAGACGATGTCCATACCGGCACCGAACGCAGAGCCATCGAGGTACGCGAGGTTCTCGGCGATCGGGTTGGTGATAACGACGCGGTCGGCGACTTCGTCGCTGACGTTCGTGAACGTGATCGTGTAGAAGACAGTCTCGCCCGGAAGAACGACTTCGGCCTCGACGAGGCGCTTCTCTTCCTCGCCGGCGTCGTTGACGACGACTTCCTGTTTGTGAACAGTGGTTTGCACGTCCAGATGCTGAGCCATCGCTGTGGTGGCCAGCAGCGTCAGTGCTATTGCAGTCAGAGTTCTCATAATCGTTCCTCGCTCGGTTCGCTCTCGGTTAATCGATCGTGACCTGGAAAACGATGGTCTGGAGACCATCGGCCTGTGTCAGGTCGCCTAGTCGGACGACGACCGTCGGCGCTATGGATACGTCGTACTCGCCCGTATCGCCGTCGATTGCGTCAGTAAGGGTTGCGCCGTTCAGCGTGATGCTGCCCGGCTCGTAGGTGGACCACGTTGGAATCGGGTCATTGATCACGGCGGCGGTCGCAGTACCGGTACTGATGACTTCTACCGTGATCGTGTAAGTAATCGTTGCGCCAACGATGGGCTCATTGCCGCCGTTTGGATCGTTGACGACCTGGGATTTCACGACGTTGATAGCAACATCGTCGACGAGGTATTCGCCAGATACGGTCGCGGTTGCGCCGGTCGTACCGACGACAACGTCGACGCCGCCATCGCCCTGCCCTGCATACACGGTGCCCGGCGCACCGCTGCCGGTGCTGGCCGTTGCTGTCAGCTCGCTGCGACCGATGTCGGCATTCGCAACGGTCCCCGGGATATTGTTGAGAATCAGAATGTCGACGGACTCGTCGGCCGTTAGCAGGGGATCGTTGACGCCTGCGCCGTAGGCTACATCGCCCGCATTGAAGTCACCGCTGCCGTCGGTGTCAAAGAAGATGGAATCGGGAACAGCAGGAACCGGATCAAAGTCGTCACCGGAAACGACGCTGTTCATCGCCAGACCGAACACTTCGGAACCGTTGCCGGTATTGGTCACGGTGAAGAGCAGTGCCTGGTCGACGCCGTTTGGCGATACGACGACTTGCCCGCTCTGCAACGTCACAACAACGTCGATGCGTTCAGCGACGACGAAGGAAACGGTATTCGAAACGACCTGCTGCTGCGCGCCGCCCTGAACGAAGTCGACAACCGCCGTATTCTCGATGAGCGTACCCACAGCGGTACCCGCCGCGAGAGCACGATCGGACGATACGCTGATAACGCACAAAACGAGGACGCACCGCAGCAACATGCTGACGGGCGCAAGCAGTCGGCTTGCCGATTCCAAGGTTCATTCCTTCGTGGCGGCGTAATGGCGCGCCGCCCGGCGCCTGGTCGCAGTCATTGCGAACAACGCAACTTTGTAAGAAAGCGTTTGCGGGCGCATCGATTTCGGCGAGTATGTTGTTGAAGTGTGAGCGAGTTCACACTTTTTTCGTGAAGCCGCTCACAGTCGCCAGTCCCTTTAATTTCGCGGGGTTGGGAGCATTCTCCCGGTTTGGGTCTGTGGCCTTTATGTCAGGTCGGTGATCCGGATCGAGTCTCGTCGACAAGACTGGATCAATGCGGCCGTTCGATCGAGAGTTTCTTCATCTTCGAGCGCAGCGTGCTCGGTGGTAATCCAAGCTGCGAGGCGGCGCCTGATGGGCCTGAGATCTTCCAGTTGGTTGCCTCGAGAACAGCGAGAATGTGTTCGCGTTCGACAAGTTTCAAATCGGCAATTGTCGAGCTGATGATGCGTGGCGCGTCGTCGTCATCCGCATGCTCTACGAGCGGTTCCGCGAGCTCTACTATCTCGCCGCTTGACGAAATCAATGCGCGCTGAATGATGCCCTCGAGCTCGCGTACGTTGCCTGGCCAGCGATAGACACGCAGCTGATGCATCATCTCGGCAGAGATCTCGCTGACATTGCGACCGAGCCGCTGGCCGTGCGTACGCACGAAGTGCTCGGCAAGAAGCTGGATATCGTCACCGCGATCTCGCAGCGGTGGCAGGTCGATCGGAAACGTGTTGATGCGGTAATACAGATCGGAGCGGAATGATCCTTCGTCGACGGCCCTGTGTAGATCTCGATTGGTAGCTGCTACGAGTCGAACATCGACGCGAATTGTCTCGCTGCCGCCGAGTCGTTCGAACTCTCCCTCCTGCAAGACACGCAGGAGTTTTGCCTGCAGCTCGATCGGAATCTCTGCGATTTCGTCAAGGAACAACGTGCTGCCGTCAGCCAGGTCGAAACGTCCGCGCTTGGCGTTGTCGGCACCCGTGAAGGCGCCTTTCTCGTAGCCGAACAATTCGCTTTCGACGAGGTTAGCCGGCAATGCGGCGCAGTTAACTTTCACCAGCGGACGATCCTTCCGATCACTCAGATCGTGGATCGCACGCGCGATGAGTTCCTTGCCGGTGCCAGTCTCACCCATGACGAGGACCGGTGCCATTGTTGGCGCGACCTGTTCGACCAGCTGCAGACAACGCATTACGCCACGACTCTGACCAACGAAATCGTCGAAACCGTGGTTAAGCTCGATCTCTTCACGAAGGTAGATGTTCTCCGCCTCGAGACGCTGCGTCGCTCGTTGCAGGCTGGACAAGGCTTCGTCGAGCGCCCGTCGAGACTTCAGCCGCACCACGAAGGTGGCGAAGATCTCGGCAACCACGGTCATGTCGCTGATGTCGTGCTCCCGCCACGCGAGCTTCTCGCGCGTTCGCGCGAAGGAGATTCCCCCAACCACTTCGCCGTCAGCTGTCAACGGCAGCGCCAGCAGGGACTTGGCCCCGACATTGAGCATCGACTTTTGATCGATGCCGTACTGCGCCGACAGCGCCTCGACATCGTCGATGCGCACGAACTTGCCCTCCTCCAGGCGTGACGCGAAGCCTGGGTAGCGCTTCAGGGAAACAATTGGGCCAAACGGGTTGCCAGTAGGACTGTAAATGTAGGCAACCTCGGCATCTTCGGACTCGGGCCTCAGCCAGAAGATGGCTGCGCGCTGCGCTCTCAGGTAGCTGCAAGCCAGCGACATACAACGCACAACTTCGTCGTCTGCTTCATCGTTTGGTGCCTTGACGAGCCGCGAGGACAGGTCGGCGACCAGCGCGTGAAATTCGTTGCGACGTGCCAGCGCCGCCTTCGTCTCCTCGAGATCGCGGACGTAATTCTCGACAGCCCACATACGATGCAATTGGCCATCGCGAACGTCACCCGACAGACTGACGTTCAATATGCGCGTAATGCCAAGCGGGTCGGTGAAACGAAAGTCATAGTTCTCGAGTTGATAGCCGTTCCTGACAAAAGCGCCGAAATACGCATCGTGTGCTTCCGTATCCCGGCTGCTCTCGAGATCGCCAAGCCGAGTGCCAATGGCATCGGCCGGCGTTTCAACATGCAGTTCCTCGGCAAACACCGTATTGCAGTCCTCGAGCGTTGCGTCATAACTTCGCGCTACTTGCTCTTCGAGCGGTGCACCAACGTCAATAGGCGGATCGAATCGGAAGCAGTAGACCGAGTCCGACGTATTCGCAAACATGTAACGCAGACGGGATTCCTTGGCACGGACCGACTCCCTGGCGTCCTCGGCTTCCGATTCCACCTCCTTGAAGTCGATTTCGATGCGCTGGCGATGCAACGCTGCGACCAGCAGGCCGACAGCAATTAGCACAAGTGCGAGACGGTGCAAGAGCCAGTTGAACCAGCCAGACGACAAATAGGTCGCCACGATCTCGCCGTCACTAACAGAGCGGCCAGGCTGCAGCAGTTGCAGGATCGAATCGGACAGGTGACCGATTACCAGGAGCACCATCCCCGCCACGATCAGCTTCATGCCGCGCGCAGGTATGCGCTCGGTCTTCAGATAGCCACGTAACAGGGCGTAGCCGAACAGGGCGACTGCCAGGAGAACAACCGCAAAGTCGACGATATTGACGAGTACAGCCAGGTCCTCGAAGGGGGTCACGGGGTATCAGCCTCCGTGCCGGGCGAGCGGGTCAGCCCGGGGGCCGGCAACCTGTCGGTGACGTGCCGGCTGGCCCTGTTCATCGTGTGGTCGCGAATCGTGACATCGCTCTAGGCCTTGATAAATCAGACTTTTACACACCCACGACGACGAAGTCACGATATTTCGCGACTTCGTCGCTATTTCGCTACTTTCGTGACAGGCGTAACTTTTCCTCCACCGTTCAATTACTTATGTAAGCTATTGATTTTCATTCTGAAATGTCGCTTTCCGCCGACAATGCACCGGGTTGGCACAGAACCTGCAGTTATATACGCGGCGATCGCGCTTGGGCACTTTGCGCGTCGCCTGTGCAAAGTGACTGAAAGGACTGGCTTCGTGACAGCAAACGAAAGAGACATCAATCTGGTGCTGATCGGTGATGATCCGGGCTGCGCCAACACCATTCGTGATAGCCTCCAGGTGGCCGGAATCTCCGGTATTATTCGCCGTGTAACCCCGGGGGAACGCGCCGTGGAGTGCGCCCGACGCAAGGGCACGTACGAGTCCGGCGACACGCCCGACCTGATCTTCTTCGATTACGAGGAACCGGACGAAGACAAGACGACGGTCCTCAACGAGATCGCCTTTTGTCCTGATCGGGCGCGGATCCCGATCGTCCTGCTCACGAGCCCGGAGTCCCAGGAACTGATCGACAATGGCGACGTGGGCGACGACACGGCCGTCATGTTCACACCGACCAGCCTGTCCTCGTTTATCGACAAGATGCGCAATGGTCACCGTGAAGTCTTCATGAAAGCCCTCCGAACGCTCTACGAGTACGGTCCGATCCTGGTCAGCATGCCGCGAAACATCGCGCATTGATTCGCCGCGTCGCCGGTATTAGTGTGGCGAGTCAACAATCAGGAGATAACGGTGTCGGACGAACAAACGCGCTTCCTCCAGGAGCTCGCTGAGGATCTCAACTCGCGCAACATTCAGTTGCCCTCTTTCCCCGACGTCGTGATCAACATCCGCACGGCACTCGAAGACCCGTCATGTACAGCAGAACGTCTCGCCAGCGTCGTGCGCACCGACCCGGTGCTCGTCGCACGCTTGCTGATGGCGGCGAACTCAGCATTTCACAATCGCGCCGGTATCGAAATTACGGATCTGGATCTCGCAATCAGCCGTCTCGGATTCGAAGTGGTCCGCAACACGGCAATAACGCTTGCTGTCGAACAGATCTTCGAGGCCACCGAGCACAAGGAGCTCAGGGACGGCGTGCAGAAGATCTGGCAGACAAGCCTGGCGCTTGCGAGCATGTGCTTTGTCATTGCCCGCAATTCCGGCAGCATCAACTCTGACAACGCGTTTCTTTGCGGCCTGCTGCACGAAATTGGCAAACTCTACATTCTGACGAAGGCCGCGGACTATCCGCAGTTGATGGGCGACGATGCTTCGCTCGATACCGTTATGCAGCAATGGTCCGCGAGTGTTGGCAAGTCGATTGTCGACGCCTGGGGCTTCCCCTCGGAAATTGCCGACTCGGTCGACATTGAAGAGAACCTCAACCTGGAGGGACGTGCATCCGCATCGCTGGTGGACGTCGTATTTCTGGCGACGCAGGTACTGGACGATGCGGCGCATCTTGAAGAAGACGACGGTTGTAAGGTGTCGGCAGGCCGGCTCAATGTCAGTGCAGACAACTACCCGGCCCTTCAGGAATCCTACGAGCTGCACGCGCAATCATTGCGCTCGTCAATCGGCGGTTAAATCGGCAAAAGCCGCTCCTGCGCATCCCTGCGCTCGCGGCATAAGGCCGTCCATGGCCAAAAAAATGCCCTGCCGCTATCGCGGCAGGGCACAGCCAAAATTCATGGAGAGATTCGTTTACTGGCGGAACGCGACGTCGTAACGCGTATCGATCTGGTACGTTGTCTGCGTGTTGTTCGCCTGGATGCTGCCACGTGACGGTACGCCGTCGTCGCCGCGCGCTTCGAGAATCTGAGCAATGTCGCCAGGGATCTCGCCGAACACGATGTTGTGGCCGCTGAGATTGTAAAGGTTCAGGTCGATGCCCGTCAGGCCACCGAACGCATTACTGGGCTGCTGGTAGCTGGCATCGGTGTTGTCAACCGGACCGGCGATCAGACCGGCACCGCGCAGGTGCTTCCAGATCTTGCGCGATTCGTTGCCATTGTTGGTGCTGTTCCAGCCACCCGAAATGTTGCCGTTGCCATTGCCGTTGTCGGCTGAACGCCAGGTACCGGCGAAACGCGTCGACGCGGCAGGATCATCGCCCGGGAGGACGCCGTAGCGGTCCTGGTACGCATAGATCGCTGCTGAAACACCTGCAAAGTCGTTCTCGATGCGCTTGATCTTGGCGTTAGTGATCATCTCACGTCCCTTGAGGACGCCGCCGATCAGCAGCCCAATAATGACCAGCACAATGGCGATTTCGACGAGCGTAAAGCCCGACTGGCGGTGTTTGTTCATAATCTGCATGTTCACGATCTCTGCCTCATAACTCTCAGTAATTTAAAGGTTCTTCTCTAAATACAATGCATAGTGAAACCCACTTGCTAGCTGTATCGACGGCCCCGCGGGGAACTTTAGGGACCAGCGCACGAATTTGGGGCCAGATCAGGGCAAATAGCCGGTCTGGACGAGCCGGCCATAGAGTTGTGCCGGCGGTATCCAGAGCAACAAATCGTCATATTCCGAGCCCGTGAGGTCGGAGCGCCCGCGGTCGACGAACACCCGGTCGGACGCCACCCGGTAGGTCGTACCGGACGGGCCGCCGCCGAGGTTTGTACCGACATTCTCGAGCTGATCGGGCGATGAGAACGTCGCCCAGTCCTTGCCCAGCGAAAAGACGATCGCGGTTGCCCCGTCGGCGACGGTTGTAGCCGCGCTGGCGCAGGCCGTTGGCGACGAACCAGCCGCGGCGTTGCACACGACAATTTCAGGCTGCAGAAGCGGCATCGTCACGGTACGCATCTCCCCTGCCGTCACAAAATCCCAGGTGCCGTCGCTGTTGGCATCGCTTGCGGACACGCTGTATCGCAATGGGCTGCCCCACGGATCCAGCAGCAGGTTGTCGGCATTGCGCTGGCCGTTCAGATCCAGTGTCGTTGCCGGCACGAACCCGTGCTGGACCGCGCAGGCGCCCGGTGCCAGTGCGGCGGAGCCACCGCTCGCCGGCGTCGCAGGACACGGCAGGTGGCCGTTAGCAAGCGCAAATCCCTCAATCGAGGTGCGTACGCTGTCCAGCTGCTCCTTGGCGTCCTTGAGCCGTGCATTTTCACGCTGCGCGGACAGCGGACCCATCAGTCCCCCGAGCAACAGCCCCAGGACGAGAATCACGACCGACAGCTCAACGAGCGAGAAACCACGTTGTTGTTGCAGCGAGATCATTCAACACTCCGAGACGACGAGGTTGTCGTCGATACAAAACAGCAAATCGTTAAAAGATGCCGATGCAGCCTGAGATGCGTAGTCGAGCAGTGTCCCTGTGCCCGGCACATTGGCTGCATTGGCAGTCTCGAGATAATTCGAAGGCAGCGAGCGGGTATCAGCATCGAGGGGTGGCGCGTTGCGAACCTGCCCGGCGCCTGTCAGTCGACGATTCCCGAACATCAGGATTGCGGCATAACTGCCGGTGCCGTTGACTGAAAGGCAATCGCTGCACACTGACGGCACGGCTGCCGTTGGTGCGAATGATGCAGCAACGGCGTAGAAGAAGTGGTCCTTCCAGTGCTGCCAGCGAACCTGCATTGCAGTGGTCCAGGCCGGCACCGCGGCCGAATCACAATCCGACAAAACACGTGCGACCGGGTTGGCGGTCAGTCCGCTACTGTCGTCAACGACATCGGCAAGACGACCCGCCAGCAACGTTCCGGCCGTGTCATCGTATTGCGCATCCTGCCGATAGTCGCCGAGTGAGACCGGTGCCGGCCACGGCATCCGCCGATCGGTTACCCCGCCAGGGTTCTTCGAGGCGTAGTCAGCGATGCAGGCGGCCGCGGCAAGCCCTAGATCTCGCATGTCCGTGTTGAAAGACGGCCGCGCGTGAATCCGGCGCGCAACATCGGCTCGGCTGATCAGGACCACCTTGTCGTTGTGCAGTTCATTCGCCTCAGCCGCAAGACCGAGCACATCAATCACATCGGGACTGCCGAGCAAGGCCGAGTTGCTGGAGCCGGAGGCAGCATCGTCCTCCAGGTAATCGCTGATACGCCGTGGGTCGCTGCACTGCATACCCGCTCCGGTTGCCGGTCGGTTCTGGCGGTCCAGCGGCGGCATCGCAGCGATAATGGCAGCGACCGGGCGATCTTCGGCCGCCGCGCCGACCAACAATGCGCCTGTGTCGACGCTCGCCAGCTGCAGCTGACCATTGGTGTCTGCATTGATCATTGCGGCCGTAGCGCCGTCGGCGTGTTTCCACGAGCCGGATACGACGTACCAGAGGCACTCCGAACTACCGTCCTTGAGTGCGGGAAGGCCAAGCGTGCGCCACGGCAAGCGCCCGATCACAGTCTCGCCCGCCGCGCCACAGGCGGTCGTATGGGCTTCGCCCTCGAGGAATCCACCCGTCGCGTCGATATCCGGGCACGGCAGACCGTGGGAGCCTCCTGGTGTGAGCTGCGGGCTCACCAGCGCATAGTCGAGCAGAGCATCGCGCGCCTGGCCGAGCACATCGAGGCTGGTTGCCTGGCGGCGCGCCTTGAGCGCATCGACATTCACGGTCACGACCAACACCGTGGCCGTCGCGAGGATCACGCCGAGCATCATCACTAACAACGCGGCACCGCGTTGCCTGTGCGGCCCGGCACTATTCCTGTTCATCTCCGGCCTCGACCGGTGGTTCGGGGGTCTCGTCGTCGTCACCGTCCTGCGGCGCCGTCTGGCTGGCCACGCGTACCTGTCCCGGGAATCGCACATCGCTGGCCGTGGCCGTTGTGACGAAGTCGCCGTTCTTCCAGACACGTGTCGTACCCGAATCGCTGACGATAAAGCCCGCGGCATCCTTGTCGAAGACGCGGGACTTAGCGTTGCCGGTTGGACGCGAACTGTTTGTCTGTACGGGCGCTTTGCCCCTTACCTTGTCGAGGCGGGCACGTTCTTCCGGTGACAGAAAGATCCGTCCGACCGGAATGTGCCCGAGCGATTCGTAGACGCCGTCGTCATGTGCGATGGCGGGGGTCGTCAGAATTCCTGCGAAAAGGACGATGATTGGAAGCTTCGTTCTCACAATTGCTCCTCCCGGCCGACATCCGACGTGATCACGCTATAGAGCTGGACCGCACAACTTGCAGACAGATTCGCATCCGTATTCAAACGGCTTCCGGACTCAACCTCCCAATTGAGTTCGCAACCGTCGACCTTGATTAGCCCTGGCGCATTGACCTGCAACTCGTCGAAGAAGCGCAGCAGGTCCATTTCGTGCAACAGGCCCAGCTCAAGCTGCACCTTGCTCGCTCGAATCTGCAGATCTTCGCCACTCAGCACCGACTGCACAGGCGGCATGACTTCAATCTGTGGCTCGATGGCATAGGTCAGCCGTGACAACGACAAACCGTTCGCCGTCATGCGCAAGGTCTCGACCCAGTCGAGTCGGCTCTCGCGGCCAATGAAGCCAAGATCGTCAAAACGCTGGTAACGACGGTGATAGCGGTCAACGAGTCGACGCCGCTGAACCAGTGCGTCGTAGTCTTCGTGCACCGCATTGCGGTTTGCCGCAAGCTCGTCGTAGCGTGCTTGCTGATAATCATGTGCCCAGAAAGCAGCCGCCAGCGCTGCAACGGCAATGACGGCGCTCAACACGGGGCGCATCGTGTGCCTGCGCACGTATGGCCAATCGAATTCAAACCGTGTCATCGGTTCCCTCCCCGACCGCGGCCGTGCTGCCCGGTACGCGATATGACAGGCTCAGCCTGAAACTCGCAGTACCGACAGGGTTATCCTTGGATATCTCACCCGAAATCGACGCGTTCGGACTGTCATTGAACGGATACTCGACTACAGCCGCGTGTGAGAAATCGGTCTTCATCTCGAGGTCTCGCACGAGCGCGTCGATGCGATCGAATGCCTGCCGCATGTTGCCGTCGAAGGGCGCAAATTCAGCCATGACAAAGGCATTGACGGTGTTGACCGGATGCACCGGGACAGGCATTGGTCGTTCGCCGCGACGCGGCGGCGGACGATCGGAGACCGGGACCTCGACCTCCCAGCGCAGCTCGCGCAGGCTGACCTCCGGATACGCGCCAAGCACAACGCCAAGCTGATTCATCACCCACGGCACGGGCACGCGATTCTCAAGAATGAAATCACCCGTATCGACCGCGAGTTTCATCTCGTGGGAATCCGCCTGAATCGGGTTGAAACGCTCATTTTCGCGGCGGAACGTCTCCGACAGCTGTGCAAGCTGGGACTGGATTTCGACGACCCGGCCATTCAGGAACCAGGCGTCGCTGGCCAGCACAGCCGCTGCAACAGAACATGCCGCGGCGATGGCCGCGGTGCTACCGATCAGGGCCTGGCGCATGCGGCGCATAGTCCAGTAACGATCCTCGCCCGCTTGCGCGTAGCTGAGCTTCGCCCGGTGACGCATCACGTGGGCGATAAAGATCTCTTCGAAACGGTCCGCAGCAACCAGCGTCGTGCCCTGCAGTGACCGCGAGGCCTCTGACGGGTCAACGAACGAGAATCCCATAGCATCGTTACTCGCCACGAGTTCTTCGATCTTCGCTGCGGTGTCCTCAGCAGCCACAACCCGGACCTCGAGAACCTGCATCGCGCCCAGCAAGCGCAGGCGTTCGAGATAACGCCGGCTCCGCATCGCCTCGGTCACGATGAACTGCGGGTACGCAGCATCTCCGGGAGAGGGTGCCTGAGTGAGTCGCGCACTACGCAGGTGCCCGCCGCTCAGGAAGACCTGGCGAAGCTTGTCACCCTGGTGAGAGGCAATGCAAAGCACGTCCCGCTTGCTTGCGCCGAGACGATGGAACACGTCGGGCGCCAGCAGCGGAACTGAATAAACGCCGGACAGCGGCGTGCGATGCCGCAGCATGATCTGCAGCCAGGGATCCAGCAGTTCATGGTTAGAGATCGCGCTGTGCAGCACGGCGAGATCGTCGGCGTTGCGCGAGCTCTTGCCGTATACCTGGGACAGGCGATACGGCGTGCGACGGAACTTCTTCTGGCAGCGGCGCTGCAGCAGCGCACCGCGGTCCCGCCAGCCAAGTTTCGGAATCGTGTCGAGCCAGAACTCCTCTTCGATCACGTCAATCAGCATCGCGCTCGGTGTCTCAGGCACATCACCGAGGTACGCATCGAACTGCCGCAGGCCCGCATCGTCGTCGGCAAACACGGCAGTCTCCACCAGCCCCTGCTCGCCGTGCATCCAGACGCTCAGCGATCCTTGCGTAACATAGAAAGTGCGCTTGACGATCATCCTAGATCCCGATGCTGCTGATGGTTTCGTAAATTGGGCCGAGGACCGACAGCATGATCCAGCCCATGATGCCGCCGAGGACGACGGTCATGGCTGGCTCGATCATCGCTTTGAGCCGGTCGATCGATTCAGTGACCTCGCGGTCATAGAAATAGCTGACGTTATGCAGCGCGTTGTCGAGCAGCCCCGTCGACTCACCCATTCGCACCATGCGCACGACGAGCGGCGGGAACATACCTGTGGCATCGATGCTCTGGCTCAGCGACTTACCGTCGGCAATGTGGGACGACATGTCCTGAACACCCTTGCGAACGACCGCATTGCCGACGATGTCCTCGGCAATCCTGAGCGAGTTCAACACGTCGAGGCCGGCGCTGTAGCACAGCGCGAAGTAACTCGCGAAGCGGCTCAGCACAACCTTGGAAAAGATTGGACCGACGTACCACATGCGCAGCTTCCAGCCGTCTACCGTGAAACGGAAACTGTCACTTCGGTCCGCCTGTATCTTGATGAGCATCCCGACGACGAACGGCAGGGGCACGGCCCACCACCAGTGGCTCGTCAGGAACGAGGAGAATGCGATCAGCGCACGTGTGTGAATCGGCAGCGTCTGCCCCATCTCCTTGATGAAGTCGACCATCTGCGGGACGACGTACAGCATCATGAAGAGCATGACGCCAAGCACGACAACACCAACGAACGCTGGATACGTGATGACGGTCTTCGCTTTCGCCATCAGCTCGTCCTGCCACTTGAGCGACTCGGTAAGCTTCAGCATGACATCGGGCAGCTCGCCCGACTCCTCGCCCACGGCGATCAGGTTGACAAAGACATCGTCGAATACGTCCGGGTACTCGGCCATGGCCTGGGACATCGTGTTGCCCACCTCGACCGCGGCGATCAGGTTACCGATGACCTCCTGGAAGGAGGCATTGTCGACGCTATCGCGCAGGTCGGCGAGCGCTTCGAGCATCGGCAGCCCCGCACGTGTCATCTGCTCCATGTGGAAACAGAATCCGATCAGGTCCTTGCGGCTGACTTTCGACTTGCGCCGGAAGATCCCTCTGCCCTGCTCGACGCAACGTAGCATCTCGAGGCCCGAATGCTGCAGCTGCGCATCAAGCGTCCGCTCGTTGGTCGCGTCGAGGTTGCCCTCAACGATGACGCCATTGGCGTCGACTGCCCTGTAGCGATAGGACGGCATGGCGTTACGTCACTCGCGCTGTGAGGTCGACGACGCGTGAAATCTCCGAGAGACTTGTCGTACCCGCCAGCACATGGCGAATACCGTCTTCCGCGAGTTCGCGGAAGCCGCTGTTGCGTGCAGACTCGTACATCTCTGCCCGCGTCGCGCTGCGTGCAATCAGCTCGTCGAACTCCTGGTTAATCTTGAGCACCTCGATGACCGCAACCCGGCCCTTGTAGCCAAGGAAATTGCAGGCCTCGCAGCTCCCCTCCTTGTACAGCAGGACAGGCTTGGTGCTGCTGATACCGAGAAGCTTCCGCTCAGTCTCGTCCGGCGCGTACGCCTGCTTGCAGTGACGGCACAAGCGTCGTACAAGGCGCTGCGCGACGATGCCGATGATGTTGCCTGCCATGATCTGCGGTTTTACGCCGATATCGAGCAGGCGCGGAATCGCTCCGAGCGCTGAGTTCGTATGCAATGTCGAGAACACCTGGTGACCTGTCATCGCGGCACGAAATGCCATCTCGGCCGTTTCTTCGTCGCGAATCTCACCAACGAGAATGATGTCCGGGTCCTGGCGCATCATCGAGCGAATACCGTTTGCGAAGTCGAGTTTCGCGGCCTCGTTAAGTGACGTCTGGCGAATCATCGGCATCGGGTATTCAACCGGGTCTTCGAGCGTCATGATGTTGACGGACTCGTCGTTGCGGTAATTCAGCATCGAATACAACGTTGTCGTTTTACCGCTACCCGTAGGTCCGGTGACCAGGATGATTCCTTCCGGACGCGCCATCATGACTTGCAGTGCAGTCTGCGTTTCCTTGACGAGCTTGAGTTTCTCGAGGGGCACTATGCCCTTGCGGCGGTCGAGTACGCGCAGGACGAAGTTTTCGCCGTGCGTCGTCTGCTGACAGGCCACACGAAAATCGATGCGCCGACCTGCAAGCGTCAGTCCGATGCGGCCATCCTGCGGCGCGCGGGTCTCGGCAATGTTCATCCTGGCCATGACCTTGAGGCGCACAACCATGCCTGGCCAGTAGCTGCGGTGCAGCGCCATGACCTGGCGCAGAACGCCATCGATACGATAGCGCACGCGCAGGAACCCTGCTTCGGGTTCGAGGTGAATGTCGGATGCGTCTTTCTTGACCGCGTCGGCGAGGATGGCGTCGACCAATCGGATTAGCGGATGGTTGTACTCCTCGTTCTCGACCGCGACGTTTAGCGTATCGACTTCCCCCGTATCGATCTCGCGCAGGATTCCCTCGATCGACAGCTCGTACTGGTAGAACTGCTCGATCGCTGCTTCGATCTCTGCTTCGCCGGCCATCAGTGTCGAGATGCCGACACCGGCGCCC
>JAAUYD010011320.1_pt1 | contig 20218 bp, 18 predicted proteins | sample 7278101 | NCBI WGS metagenome assembly JAAUYD01 (sample SAMN14350128, study PRJNA611818) | marine sediment metagenome | isolation source: surface marine sediment (0.6m) | place: French Polynesia: Moorea | collected 2018-08
CCAACCTAACGCGGTTGGGTGCAACCGCTAAACGTAGCGCCTGGATTGCGCGCAATCTACCCCCAGCCTCTGTCTGGCGCATCGAGCCCCGCGTTCGCTAGAAGTGTGCCGCGTCGACTCACCCGTGAGTTTCTCCAATATTGCTTCGGAGCCAGGCGATTAGCTCAGGTTCGAGAGTTAGTTGACTGCAATTGAGTCATCGACATGTATTGTTCAGTGTCTTACGGTCGGCTCTGTTCGGGAGTTTATTGTTCACGTTAAGTTGTGTAGAAACAATAAAGTCTGGAAATAGTGGCTCTGATCCGGGTCCAAGGCGTCGATGCTACAGAATATCTCCGCTTGGCAATTCATACTTAATCTCGTCAAGTAACCAACCGTCAAGCAAAAGAAGGACCAAGCATTCCAGAGAATCCTACGACGGTTCTAATCGAAACTGACTTCTACTCCAGCATTCTTGAGTCTGCTAATGAAACTACCGCCTAGCCCTGTCGATGGCGTGACAATTCCGCATTGCTGATCATCACGGCTCTCGTCAAAGGAAAGTGCCAGGCCGACCTCAGCCGCAATTCTTGCAGTAGAAAGATATCCCGGGTGGCCCTTCCCGCTCGCTGTTGCGGTCATCTTCCTGCCGCTGCCGGCCGTCGCAAAGAGACGTAGTTCGTAGTCAACAAAAGGTAGTGAGTCTTCGCTTGGTCCATCACCCGCTTGAATACCCATCGCGTCTAGGCGCTGCTCAATGAGAGAACGAAAGATCTTGGGCCCGCCCATAATGACTGACGTAAGCTTGTTCTTGAGGGCGCTTTTTTTAGCGGCCTTTCGCTGACCAGCCTCACTGCTAGAGTACCATTCCATGGTCATGGAATCGGAGTACCGAAATTGTTCACCATAACCTCGCCCCGCTTCATTCTGTAGGTGTGCAGAGCGAAGAATTACCGGGACGTTCAGAAACGGGGCGGGTTGTAGCGGACCAGTATAGGCTCTCACATCTTCGTCGTATCTCGCCGCATACTTGATTTTATTGCTGCGACGAATGCCTTTTCGATCACAACTGTCTGGTAGTAAACATGACACGTCATTGAATGCGCCAATGTGATCTCCAGCGAGAATGTTCCTCATTGTCCCGATGCTTCCTGCGCTGATCTTATTATCGCGCATTGACCCTGATCGGTGGAATGAAGTCACAATTTTCACTTTCGAACATGTCTCGTCATACACTTCCTTCATGCGCCTCACGGTCATCATTGTGAGCATATCGAACGGTAGCGACTCATATCCTGCTGTGGGGATTACTCGAACGCCTTGCTCTCTCGCTAACTCATGATATTTCAGGATCATTTCTCGGATGAAGAATGTTTCTCCACCGATATCCACGTAATCAGTCTTGTGTTCTATACATTTAGCAATGATGTATTCGCCATGCTCGGCATAAGGGCCGGCCAAATGAATAAGCACGTTAGTATTCCTAATCATCGCTTCAACCTGATCATGGTTGTCCAAGTCAACGATAGTGACGTCAGGCTTATTCCAGGTTTCGTCGCCTCGATCAAGGATCTTTTTCAACTTATCTTTGTTGCGCCCTGCTATGTTCCAAACTAAGTCCGCCGGCCCGTTCTTGGCTAAGTAGTCATAGGCATTCCTGCCCGTTACGCCCGTGGCGCCGACCAATGTAACGTGAAATCTCTTTGACAAGGAGATGCTCCTTCAGGCTCTTGGAAGTGTTTCAGAGGTAAAAGCAGGTCCTGCAAAATCTCTCAAAATTCCGATAGCGGCTCTTCTAAGCAATGTTTCGTCATTTTTGTGCTGGACAAACCCGTTGAGTTTCAGGTCTATCATTCCGTGACAGGTTGCCCAGAGTAAGAATCCGATGTCCTCAACGCGACCTGACAATAATCCTCGAGAGATTGCTTGACGTAGCGCAACGGCAGTAAATTTTCGCCATGGTCCTGTGTATTTCTCTTGCCGCTCAGGCAAAGACAGATTCGGTACCGAACGCCCGACCATTAGTTGATAGAAATTGGGGTTTTCATTGGCGAAACGGAAGTAGCAAAGGCCAATTTCCATTAGATATTCGAGGGGATTCTCGTTGGGCTTTAAGTTCTGAAGTTTCGCAGTAAGGCGCGACCAGCCGTCATTGAGTAGTGCCTCGACTAGACCTTGTTTGCCTCCGAACTGCGTGTAGATCGCTTGTGTTGTCGTTGCCGAGCGCTCAGCTACTGAGCGAAGAACGAGGCCCTTGCCCCCTGAATTCATCAATTCTTGGGCAGCCACCTCTAATATCCTGCTTCTAATTTTCGATGCCATAATTTGCGCCCCTTTATAACATCATTATAACATTGTTATAGACCGAAGCGTCCAGATATAAGTTGAGAGATCCAAAACCAACTGGGCTCTGGATTGCATGCCCATGGAAGAGGCAGCTAAGACAATTTTTTGCGCAGGCTTCACTTGGATATCCAGCAAGAATGGACACGCGTGGTGGGTTGGTCTTCGCTATAACGGCCAAAAAGGAGACGAGTTCATGACAGAACACCCAATGATCAGGTGCGTTGAGCGCGCAGCGAAATTTCTCGAGTCTGAAATGCGACGCGATTCCACCCCGTCGTTGGAAGCGATTGCGGATGCATCAGGGCTTTCTAAGTATCACTTTCATCGTGTCTACCGACTTGTGACGGGCGAAACCGTTCTACAAACAACTACGAGACTACGATTGGCGCTCGGGGCTTCAGTCCTGCGAAATGACGAGACTTCGGTGACCGAGGCTGCTTTTGTTGCGGGATACTCTTCGAGCCAGGCGTTTGCGAAAGCGTTCAAGCGCAAGCTCGATCAGAGTGCCTCGATTGTTCGCTCTGATCCAGAGCGGCTCGCGACGTCCATCCGCATTCTTTCAGAACCTGGAGAACCAACCGGTACGAGACACATACCGACAGCGCGGATCGAACTCTGTTCACTCGATCCGTTTGAGATCCTGTTCATCAGGACGGAAGACAAATACCCCGAACTCGCCGAGACCTACAGGTCACTGTTCGAGGCAGTCGGCGATCCCCAGTTTATCGATGCCGTAATTGGTGTTCCGTATCGGGATATAGAGACGTTTGACGATGGCGGATTCATTTTTGACAGCGCGCTTGTTACCAAGAGACGCGCCGAGGGCCAAGAGAACCGAATCGAAAGACGCAGCATTGATGGTGGCGATTATCTAGTCGTTCGGCACACAGGACCGGATAACAGGTTGCCAGATACGCTTGATGCGCTCTACGCGTTCGTGCTTGGTCAAATCAACCTTACGCTATCGAACGCGCCTTGTATCCATCACTTCGTAGACGATCCGGAGGAGGTGGATGAGTCGCGTTGCCGAACTGATATTTACGTAAAAGTTGAAGACTTAAAGGTAGGAAGATATGACTGAATCCAGAGGTACAGATGGCGCAGCCAATTTCGTCGACCGCAAACAGACGGATGCTGCGACAAACAACAGACTTTCGACGTTAGTCCTTCTGGTGTGTCTCGCATGTTGCGCCTCAATAGCACAGGCCAGCCAGACCCAGTCTCCGGAACAGGTCATGACTGAGTTCCTTGAGGCGTTCGTCGACTACGACTACGCAACATGTTTATCCCTTCTTGCGCCCGGCGCAACGATCACAATAGTGCGAAGCGAAGACAGCGTTGATTATGGGCGCTCACACAAGACGGCGGCGGAGTGGCTTGGAGAGGTTCGCAACTCCGGGGCGAAAGATCTGGAGAACTTTTCCGTATCCATTTTGGAGGCCAGCCGACTGGACCACAGACATGGAACCACAGTGACACTCAAGTTTACGGCGTCTGGAAACGCGGGACCTTTTGACTTTTCTAACTACGGTTTCGATACAGGCAACCTCGTAAGAACGAATGACGGTTGGCGCATTGTCCACTACTCGAGCTTTGAGAGCTTCGTCATGGCCAAGCGGACCCGCCGTCAAGAACTAGAAAATGCCGAAAATTAATGTTCTCAATCGCGCGACGCTACCGATCGCGCTTTTGACATCCGCAGCTTTGACTGCGTGTTCTTATGTGGAAGCGGTGCCGTCGAGTTCGGCGGTATCTTCGAGCATCGGGACGCAGCAGCGGTTCGGCGATAGCCGAATCCAAGCCGTCAAAGATGATATCTCCGCACGTATCCAGGGCTTCATCAATAACCGTGGCGTCGCGTCCGTCACGATAATCGCCTTTACAGATAAGGACGTGCTGTGGCAACAGAGCTTCGGCTACGCAAATGTTGGTGCAAAACTGAAAGCAAGCCATGAGACCGTCTACAACACAGGTTCGACCTTTAAGATTGTCATCGTTACTGCGATCATGCAGCTGGTCGAAGCGGGACGTTTGGATCTCGACCTGCCCGTAAACCGACACCTGACACGCCCGATCAATGACTTTTCCGGGCAAGGTGCGCCCCTCACCCTGCGCCATATGCTGTCGCACCATGCAGGTCTCCCCCCATCCCGTCCCGTGCCGGACTGGGATATCTGGTCCCGTGCGTCGCCACCGAGCACAGAGGAACAAATAGCAGATCTCACAGCGGTTGCGCTGCCGGGCAGGGAATACGACTACTGCAATATCTGTTTCCCGCTTTACGCAGAAGTAATTGAGAAAGCCACAAGTATGAGTCTCGAACGGTATCTGCGAGAGAACATTCTGGTTCCGATCGGTGCGAAATACACTGAGCCGCTCTACCCAGATGCGCAGATGGTGGAGAATATGGCCTTGCCGTATGAACAGATCGGCAACAAACCATTTCCGATGCCCCAGAAATTTCTTGAATCGTGGATGGCTGGCGACGCTTACCAGCGGCCCCTAGACTTCGTAACGTTCCTGCGGGTCTTTCTTAACGAAGGGAAGACGGAGGGGGTTCAGCTACTGTCTTCAGAGACCGTTGCTTCGATGTTCGTCACTCAGTTTGACAGCGATGTGAGTCTTGGATTCATTTCAGAAGTTCAGAATGGCAGACACGTACTCTGGTGGGACGGTGGAATTTACGGCGGCAGTGCCGTTTATCATCTCGAACCTGTTGCAGGGATTGGAGTCTACATAGCATCCAACTCGAACATGACCACCGACGAGTTGCATGTGCTGGCGCGAAGGACGCGGGACCTTCTATTCGGCACTGCGTCGCCGAGCGAGGCGAAGTTCACTGCGCTAGACGAGCCGCCTCAAGTCGAGATGCCGCGGCAAGAACTCGCTAGGTTTGCCGGAACGTACGAGCTAGAAGAAGCGGATGTCTCTCTTCGCGTTGACATCCTAAATAATCACCTCGCACTGACCAACCCAGCCGGAAAGCGCTTCGACATCGTACTTACAAGCCCGCACGAGGGGGTTCTAGTGGGACCGCGTGAAAACATAAGGTTTACAACCGACGATGAGGGGGTAGCGATCGGACTGCACATCGGACAGGAAGTCGGGACATACTTTCTCAAAGCGGACTAACCTCGGGAGCGTGGGTGGTTGTCAGTCAACACAAACCGCGGAGCCAACAGGGGCCCGAATCGGACCTTCACAATGCCAAAGGCAAAAAAGCCCGCTCCACTTGTGTCTACAGGCTTTAGTGGCTTGAGCGAGGTGCAGAAATGAGGCAGGTTGTTCTGCCGCTTTTCGTGTTACTTGCAAGTTGCGTTCCAATGGTCACCGTAACGCAGCCGGAAGTTGAGATCGTTGTCACCGACGGCCTCGGCGCTCCGATTGCAGATGCCATTGTGAATTTTGCCTCTCAATTATATGGGCCCGACGGGTCTACAGACTTCGTCAAAATTAGAACAGATCAGTCAGGCGTAGCCCGATTGGACAGAAAGTCCTATATACAATTTGCCGTGCTCATCGTGGACGGTGTAGCGTCATACGGCTGGAGCTATTGCATTGAAAAAGCTGGGTTCGAACCTGCAGTAAGAAACCACTTGGATAAGAAGTACTTCAAGGATTCGCTGGTGAGAGTGTCTCTAGCAAGATCAGATTCCGTTGGTAGTTGCACATGGAATGAGGACTGGCGGGGCGACTTCTACTCGGCAGCGACAAGATGATTGCTTTTCAAGATGCTATCTCGCATCAAATCAAGAAGGAATAAGAGCGGAGTAAATTCGCGTTCGAATGGGATTCGAGTCGATGTTTGAGCGACTGTTCTTTTCGTGTGAGCTGGGATGCACAAACCTGATAGGCAATGCTTTGATGGGATAACCGCTGAGATTGGCCTTGAGCCGCACAACATTCAATTCTGGGACGACACCGGCTCGTACGTTCACGCCGCGCGATGTGCTGGGTGGAATGCACACGTTTACGAGAGCGTTGAGTCGATACAATTCGAGCCGCAGATGTAAGACGAACGACGGCTTCTGGCCGTTAGCGGAAGGTGGCGGTTTCCCCAAACAAGACGTTCCGGCGCCTCCTATTGGAAAAAGCAGCCGCTCGCGACCTACTCCACGTGTGACGGAGTCAATTCCCTAGGTTCAGTCGCACTTTCCGGCCGCCTTTGTTAGACCGAGTCCGGAGCCAGAGTGGGTCTAGACGGAACCGCCTCGAAATCGTATTTTTGTGCACGAATTCATAAAGTTGGCCGCACCCGTGACGATAACCAAGGAGGTAGCAAAGGAGACCTCCCAAACGGCTGCGGCGCTCGAAGCCGCCAACGATCCCGAAGGTCAGGCAGCCGGATGATCGGCGCGTAGCGCCTTTACCAGGGACACCGTCATTGCAATGCCGACAAACAGGATCGGCAGCGACACGATCAGCAGTATCACCTGGATGGGTCGGAGATTGCCTTCCAGGAGCATCAGAGCGACCGGCATGAGGCCGAGCGCGAAGGCCCAGAAAACCCGGTGCCACCGCGCCGGATCGTCGCCCGCTTTCAGATGTAGCGTCGCGCTTGAGGCGAGCGTGTACGACGCAGAGTCGTAGGTCGTCGCGGCAAATACGATCGAGATTATCGAGAAGACGGCGATGACGAGCGCGGCCAGAGGCAATGTCTCGAGCATGCCTACGATCGCCGCGCTGCCGTTTACACGGCTCATGATGCCCGTGAAGTCCAGCGCACCGTTTACCTCGAGGAACATCGCGTAGTTGCCCATGATCATGTAGAACAGCCAGCTGCCAAGCGACCCCCATACGAGCATGCCGAAGATAACCTGGCGGATAGTGCGACCGCGCGAGATGCGTGTGACGAACAGGCCAACATAGGGCGCGAATGCGATCCACCACGCCCAGTAGAATATCGTCCAGCTCTCGACGAAACCGGAATCCGCGAACGGATCCGTCCAGAAGTTCATGCGCAGGAAGTTGTCTGCCATCAGGCCAACGCTGTTCAGGCTCGTCTTCAATAGAAACGCGGTTGGGCCGACGATCAGGATAAACAGCAGCAGAGCGAAGGCCAGCGATACATTAATGTCGCTGAGACGCTTGATGCCTTTCTTGAGACCGAGCCAGACGCTCACGGCGAAAAGCAGAATACACAACAGGACGACGGCTACTTCGAGCGTGTCCGAGGCATCGATCCCGAACAGCCAGCCAAGGCACGCGGCGATCATCGGCGTTGAGAATCCAAGGCTCGAAGCCGCGCCGCCCAGTAGTGCGATCATGAACAGGAAGTCGATCGCGCGAGCAATAGGCCCATGATCGTTGTCTTTCAGGAACCAGTGGCAGCTCACCGAAAACCGCAGGATATCGAGCTTCTTGCGGTAATAAGGGTAAGCGATGGCGATGGTCGGCAGGCAGTAGAATGCCCACGCCGAGAAGCCCCAATGGAACAGACCATAGGTCGATGCCCACTCCTGCGCCTCAACGCTACGCGGCGCGGCGCCGAACGGAGGCGCGTCAAAGTAAAAGGCCCATTCCGTTGCACACCAGTAAAGAAGACCCGCGCCGACACCGGCGCAAAACAACATGCCAACCCAGCTGATCTCGCGAAACTCCGGTGATTCTGCAGGGTCGCCGAGGGTCACGCGGCCGAAGCGAGAGAAGCCCAACCAGACGAGAAAGCCGATCGCCGCAACGCTGGCAAGCAGGTAGAGAATGCCGAGCTCGCTCGCAATGAAACCGTAGAGCTTTTCGAGGGCGGCTTTAGAGGCCTCGGGAAACGCAAACAGGGGAATGCTGGTCGCGACGAGTATCACCGCGCTCAGTGCGAAACTCGGCCAGTCGATGCGGCTCTGTTCCATTCGCCCCCCCGCTTGTTGTTACTGATTAGTCGATCGTGAGTACGACGGCCCCACGAATACTACCCTGTTCGACGAGTTCATTGCTCCTCGCGATCTCGTCGAGTGGCGCGGTATGCGCGATGCGATGATCCAGCCTGTTCGCCGCCAGCGCTGTCTCGATATCGGCGATAGCATGCTGCTTGGCGGCCTCGGGCATCGCGTAGACGATGATCATGCGAATCGTGACGTCCTTGTACATCATCTGGAAGAACGGCAGTTTCGGTTCGGGCACGGCGGTGGACGCGTACGTCGCGATCGTTCCGCCGACGCGCAACACTTCGGTCGTAACCGGCAGATTGCCGCCGAACTCGACGTCGACCACGCGATCCAAAGGCTGACCATTCGACGCTGTCATGATCGCCCCAATCACATCGTCACCCCGATGGTTAACGACGTGTGCAGCGCCTGCTGCCAGACAAACGGCTTTGTCTTCGTCATTGCTCGCTGTCGCGATGACCGTGGCACCAGCCTGGCTGGCCCATTGCACGGCGTAGTGTCCGACGCGCCCCGCGCCGCCCGTAACCAGAATCGTTTGCCCGGCAACGTCACCATCCGCGAATACGCAGCGGTGTGCGGTCATGACCGGGATACCGAGGCACGCGCCAACCTCGAACCCGGCGGCGTCCGGCAGCACCGGCGCGCGGCTTGAATCAATGGCGACGTATTCGGCCGCCGTGCCGAAACGCCGCGCAAACTGCGCCTGGTATATCCACACGCGTTCGCCAACGCGCGTGGCATCGACGCCCTCACCAACGGCCTCGATGACGCCTGCGCCGTCGCTGTTCGGGATGACATAGCCGCCGTCGAGCAGGTCGGGGAACGACCCTGCGCGTTTCTTAACATCTGACGGGTTTACGCCGCTCGTCGCGAGGCGCACCAGCACTTCGCCAACGCGCGGTGTCGGCGTTTCCCTGTCTCCCACCTGCAGTACATCGCGGGCGGACCCGAACGATTCAAACCACGCTGCGCGCATCGGCAACTACTCCTTTTTCGGCCCGGTTAGTCGAGCCAGTTGGACAGTCCTTCGGTATGGCCGTCGACCGAGATTGACTGGCCGGAAACTTTCTTCGCGGCGTCTGATGCCAGGAACAGCACGGTGTCCGCCACGTCATCCGGTGTCACGAAGGATCGCATCGACGTCTGTCGAAGATAAACGTCGCGAACCTGCTCGACAGGCAGGCCACGCTGCTCCGCGTCGCGTGCGATGACCTTCTCAATACGCTCACCCTCGACACTGGTTGGGCAGACGGCGTTTACGCGTATTCCCTCCGGCCCCAGCTCCATCGCCCAGGTTTTCATCAGGCCAATCATGGCCCACTTGCTTGCCGCGTACGCGGAGCGATTCGGATACCCGTGCAGCGCAGCAGTGGACGAGACGTTGATGATTGCGCCGCCGCCACTCTTGCGCAGCATGGGCACGGCACGTCTCGTCATGTAGAACGTTCCGGACAGGTTGACCTGGATGCACCGGTCCCAGCCGTCCTCGTCATGTTTATCGATCGGGGCTGAGGGGCCAGCGATCCCCGCGTTGTTGACCAGGATGTCGAGGTAGTCGTGCGATGCCTGCAGATCCGAGAAGATCCGATCGACATCGTCGCGGTTGCCGATGTCGGCAACGGTACCCGTTGCCCCGGGATTGGCAGCGAGAAACTCGTCGACCGATTGCGGCGACACGTCGCAGATATGCACCTCATCGCCGCGCTCGAGGAAGCGCTCGGCGGTGCGGCGACCGATCCCGCCTCCGGCGCCGGAGATCAGCACGACATGATGCTCAGCTTTGTTCATTCGGTGCTCGCTGTCAGGAAGATGTCGGAGAGCTTATCGATAAGCGTGTCGGTATCCGCATCGCTATGGTTGGTCAGAACGACGATCGTCAGGCCCTCTTCCGGATAATGCGCAATTCCTGTACGAAAACCGACCCAGCTGCCGCTATGCGCCCGGCGCGAATAACCGTCGTAGCTGTCCATCTGCCAGCCGAAGCCGTAGTCGGTCACGGTTCCGTCATTCAGCACCGCGGGCTTGAAGGCTTCTTCCGGAAACGGGCTATTGGTTGCGAGCGTGTTAGCCCAGGCCTCGAAGTCGCGCAATGAAGCGTAGACGCCGCCCGCGCCAAGCATGTCGTTGAACGGGTCATAGTCGAGAATCCTGTAGCCGAATAGCGTCCGTCGATAGCCGACTACCCGTCCGGCGATGTCCGGTCGGCTCGAGTTGAACGTCGTTGCCGTCTTCATACCAGCGGGACTGAAGACCCGCGCCTTCAGAAAGTTCGTGAAGTCTTCGCCCGAAGCGCGCTCGGCAATCGTTACCAGCAACTCATACGCTGCGTTGTTGTAGACGTACTTTTCACCCGGGGCAAAATCGGGCTCCGGATAGCGGGACAGGATCTCGACAAGATCGGCGTTCTGGGGCATAGGCCCGTCGGCCGGGTAATTGGCGTAGTAGTCGAGCTCGTAGTAGTCGGGAATACCCGACGTATGCGTCATGAGATGCCTGATCGTGACGCCAGGCCATGAGTTCAACTCCGGCACATGCATGACAAGAGGGTCGTTGAAGGCGAGCTTGCCATCGTTCTCGAGGGCAACGATGGCAGCGGTAGTGAATTGTTTCGAAACAGACGCAAGTCGAAAAGCCGAGTCTGGCGTGATCTCGATTTTGTTATCGACATCGGCATACCCGTAGCCTTTCCTGATGAGTGTCTGACCGTCATCAATGACGAGAACCGCCGCGCCGGGTTGCACGCCCGACCTCGCGAATAGCTCGTCGACAGCCGCTGCAGTGTCCCCCGCATGCGCGGAGATGGCGGGCAACAGTGCCGTTAATGCGATAGCCAGTCGAGTGAGCGCAGACATCGCAGCATTTTGTCCCAAGGTGCGGGGTTCCGTCCATCGCGGTTCACGTTATGATGCGCGAATGCCAGATCCCGAGAACCTGCTGAGATTGCGCCGCAAGCACGGCGAAGGTCGTGCGCTGGATGTCAGCGCCGAAGACGGCGCGCGGCTCGTGCGCGCGCAATCGCTGCGCAATGCTGTCGTAGTGAGCCTGATCGTTTTCGCGCTGTTCTGTGTGGCCTGGCTGGCGCTCACGTCGGTTACCGGTCGCGTGTTTCCCTGGCTAACGGTAGTGCTGGGGTGGTTGACAGGAATCGCGGTGCGGCGAGTGGGTCGTGGCGTCGACTGGCGCTTTCCGCTACTGGCGGCCATCGCCACTCTGCTTGGCTGTGTTGGCGGGAATATCGTGCTTGCTGCGTCAACGACGGCTGCCGAGTTTGGCACGGGCACGCTTCACATCCTGCGAGCAGTCACGACGATGACCTGGCCCGTGTTCTTCGATGAGGTCTGGAATATCGGCGATACGTTTTTCGCCGTCTTCAGCGCCGGCCTTGCGGCGGTGCTTGCGCCTCGCAGGCTGACGAGGAGTGAGTACTACGCGTTGCAGCTATGGCGTCGACAATCAGACAGGCATGATTAGCGGCTCGTCTGCATCGATCGCGATACCCTTGAAGGAATCCAGCTGCGCCGCAACAAGTCGCTCGATGTCCTGCACCGCAGCTGCAATGCCGAGAAAACAGGCCGGCCGTCGGCGCAGCAACGACCAGTCCCCGCTTTCGATAACGCGCACAAGGTGTGTGATGTTGTTGCGGATTGCTTCGATATACGGATTGCGCCCGTCGTAAAGAACTTCGATGTAGCGATAGACGCGATTGAACTTGGCGTTCAGGCGTTCGCGCATGACTTGCTGGTAGAACATCGGTGTCTTGCGAAGCAGGTCTTCGCCCGACTTGTAGCGCACCATGTATTCACCAGGGCTGGCGTTCTCCACGGCAACGCCGCCGACAACAAACTCGCCGTATAGCCGATCCCGGCATTTCTCGAGATAGCAGCGGTCGGCCATCTGGGCGATGAGATCGGCTGTGCCGATCAGATGCCCACAGATGACGTCACGTGGGTCCTCCAGTTCGATATGGTCGAGATCGAGCTCGTATCCTGTGAAGTGCACGATCATGCTGGCGACGCCGACGTCCCTGGCGAGCCCGAGCTCCGGCAAGTAGCGCCGCAGGAAGTCTGCGCTGCGTGACACGTGGTACATCGTGAACTCGGCGCCGTTCGTGAAGTCCTTGTCGCGTGTTTCATGACGGATGTAACCGGAGTCATGAAACAGTGAGGTGATGATCGCCATCTGGGCACGCGCTGCGCCGAGTCGGTCCGGCGGCTCCACGCTACGCTCGTAGCCCGACAGCAGGCGTGCAAGCGCCAGCGTCATGTCGAGCGTGTGCTGCATGTCGTGATAGGTCGTGTCACACCCGGTGTAGCCCGGGTAGCGGCCTGAAAACAGGCGTTCGAAATCGTAGAAAGCCAGCCACAGTTTATCGAATGACATTCCAGGAAATGTCTCGCTGAACAACTCGTGCACAGCATTGCGCACCGAGGCAGGACTACTTACCTGCACGGTGTTCGTAACGTCGTGATCATTACGGCGGTCCTGAGACAATTTTCCCCCGGGGTTTTTTCTTGTCATTTTACCAGTGACCTTGAACGTCAACAGTGACAATACGGGGAATATGTAAGATCAGTGGCAATCTATTTGCTGAACTCGGCGACGACAGGAGCGTGGTCCGAAGGACGATCCCATGCGCGCGGTTCCTTGTCGACGTAGCTTGCCGTGCAGCGCTCGGTCATGCTCGGACTGGTCAGTATCAGGTCGATACGCAGTCCGGCATTGCGCCGAAAGCCGGCCGCACGATAGTCCCACCAGCTGAACGTGCTCTCGGGTTGGTCGAACTTGCGAAACACATCCGTCAAACCGAGATCGACAAGCGCGTTCAGCGCGTCGCGTTCCTTCGGGCTGCAGAGAATCGCTTCACCCCATTTCTCGGGGTCATAAACATCGGCGTCCGCGGGCGCAATATTGAAATCGCCAAGCACAACGACGTTGTCATGCATCGCCATCTCTCCCTCGAGGAAGTTGCGTAGCGACGCGAGCCAGGCGAGTTTGTAGGCGTACTTTTCCGAGCCCACCTCGGAGCCATTCGGCACGTAGAGATCGATAACGCGAGTGTCGGCAATCGTTGTTGCAAGCACGCGCCGCTGTGGATCCTCGAAGTCCGGGAAATCAGTAACCGGATCGGTGGCGGCCTCTTTCGAAATGACAGCGACGCCGTTATAGGTCTTCTGCCCGCTCGCAAGCGACTGGTAGCCGGCCTCCGCCAGCGCATCCGTCGGGAACTTGTCGGTGAGCTGCTTGATTTCCTGCAGCACGAGGACGTCCGGTTCATGACTTTGCAGCCACTCGAGGACATGCGGTAGACGCACATTCATCGAGTTGACGTTCCAGGTGGCGATCTTCATCCGGTTTCGATACCTGCCTGGCGCAGCAGCGCATCGATCGTAGGCTCCCGACCGCGAAACGCGATGTAAGCCTGCATGATGTCGCGACTGCCACCGACTTCCAGAATCTCGTGCCGGAACCGATGAGCCGTCGCTTCGTCGAAGATGCCGGCTTCCTCGAAGGCGCCGAAAGCATCCGCCGCAAGAACCTCCGCCCACTTGTAGCTGTAATAGCCGGCGGCATAGCCGCCCGCGAAGATGTGCGAAAACGCATGCGGCAGGCGATTGATGTCGGGGTGCTGAATCAGGGCGACCTCATCGCGGACACGCTTCAGCGTCTCGAGCACCGGCTCAGGCGTCGCCGCGTTGTACTCAGTATGGATCAGGAAGTCGAACAGCCCCAGCTCGATCTGTCGCAGCATCGCGAGCGCGGCGCCAGCATGGCGGCTGTTATCGAGCTTGTCGAACAGATCGCGCGGCAGCGGCTTATTGTATTCGTGGTGCGAAGAGCACCGCGCCAGCACGTCGAAACTCCAGGCGAAATTTTCCATGAACTGGCTTGGTAATTCGACTGCGTCCCACGGCACACCGTTAATTCCCGCGACGCTTGGCAGGTCGATGCGCGTCAGCAGGTGGTGCAGCATATGCCCGAACTCATGGAACAGGGTAACGACATCGTCATGCGTCAGCAGCGACAGCCCCTTTTCATTCGGTGGCTGGAAGTTGCAGACGAGATAGCCGATCGGCAATGCTTTGTGGCCATTGAGCTCGCTGCGAACCACGCACTCGTCGATCCACGCTCCCGCTCGTTTGCCATTGCGTGCAAACAGGTCGGTGTAGAAGCCGCCCAGCACCTCGCCGTCCTGGCTGACGCTGTAGAAGCTCACATCCTCGTGCCAGGCAACGACCGAGTCATCGGGTGTCAGCTCAACGCCATAAAGCCGCGACGCGAGATCGAACAGCCCATCCTTGACCGTCAATGCCGGGAAATAAGCGCGCAGCTCTTCGTTCGATATTGCGTATCGATCCTGTTTGAACTTCTCCAGCCAGTACGCGACATCCCATGGCTCGAGCTCCGCACCGGCGAACTCCGTGAGCTCGGCAAGCTCGCGCTCTGCCGCCTCGCGCGAGTGTGCGGACAGCTCGCGTAGAAACTCGATGACCTGTTCCGGAGAATTGGCCATCTTGGTTGCGAGCGAGTACTGCGAAAAGTTTCCAAAGCCGACCAGGTTCGCAGCTTCGTGGCGCAGCGCCAGGATCTTGTCGATCAGGCCGCTGTTGTCCCACTTCGGGTCGGCACACAGCTCCGAACCACGCGTGGACCAGCCACGGTACATGGCCTCGCGCAAATCCCGCGAGCTGGCATGTTTGAGCACGGCGTCATAGGTGGGATAGTCGAGCGACAGGAGCCAGCCGTCCTTGCCATCCCGCTGCGCGTCACCTGCGGCTCGCGCGAGCACGGCATCGGGCAGTCCCTGCAGGTTGTCGCTGTCGGTTATGTGCAGCGACCAGGCGTCGGACGAGTCGACGACGTTGTGTTCGAATTCGGCCTGCGCTTCCGCGAGTTCCTGCATGATCTCCTTGAAACGCGCCTTGGCGTCTTTTTCCAGATCGACGCCGGCGAGGTGGAAATCGCGCAGCGCATGATCCAGCGCGCTGCGAGCCGCCTCGGAGGCATCCGCAGGCAGATCGTCGCGAACACGGGCATAGGCCTGCTGCAAAGCCGTGTTGTGTGATAATTCGGTGCCATACTCGGTCAATAAGGGCAGGGCCTCTTTGAAAGCCTCGCGCCAGTCTGTGGAGCCGAGAACGCCCTGCAGGTGACTGACCGGAGACCAGATACGGCCCAACTCATGATCCATCAACTCGACCGGCACGACGACACCGTCAAAGTCGGGGGAGTCGCTTGTGTTCAGCAGGTCATCGAGCCGGGCGCGGTTGTCTGCGATCACTTTGCGGATCGCGGGCATTACGTGTTCGGGCCGGATTTCGTCAAAGCGCGGCAATGACGACGTGTCGAGAAGAGGATTGCTCATTGAGTGGTTGATTTCCTTATACGGCGACGCATATTAGCACAGGGCTTGAGACCCTCCTGGAGAAAGAAATGTCCAAAAAATTCGACCTTCTCGTCATCGGCGGCGGCAGCGGCGGACTCGCGCATGCCCAGCGTGCAGCGGAGTACGGGGCACGTGCGGCGGTTGTGGAAGGCGGTCCGCTGGGCGGCACCTGTGTAAACGTCGGTTGCGTACCGAAGAAAGTCATGTGGTATGCGGCACAACATGCACACCAGTTCCATTACGCACCGAACTACGGATTCGATGTCGAGGTAAAAGGCCACGATTGGACCGGCCTGAAGGAACGCCGTGACGCGTATGTCAAACGCCTGAACGGCATTTATGAGAGCAACCTCGACAAGAAGGGCGTGACCTGGATCGAGGGATATGCGCGCTTCAAGGATGCTCACACCGTTATCGTTGGTGACGAAGAGTACGAGGCCGAGCGAATAGTCATCGCGACAGGCGGGCAGCCAATAGTGCCTGACATCCCGGGCGCGGAATATGGCATCACGTCGGATGATTTCTTCGAACTCGAGGAGCGGCCGCAACGCGTGCTGATTGCGGGCAGCGGTTACGTGTCCGTTGAGCTTGCCGGTGTTTTCGATGCGCTGGGTTCCGACGTCAATCTCGTCGTACGCAAGGACCGGGTGCTGCGCAGCTTTGACACCATGCTGAGCCAGGAGCTCATGGAGGCCATGGAGCGCAGCGGCATAGAGCTGGATACAGGTGTAATTCCGGCGTCAGTCGAGAAGACTGACGAAGGGCTGGTTATGCACGCTGAGGATGGTCGCACCTTTGGGCCGGTCGATGTCGTGCTGTGGGCGGTTGGACGATCGCCGAACACGGGGTCTCTCGATGCCGTCAACGCCGGCGTCGAACAGGACAGCGCTGGATTCATCCCGACCGACAAGTTCCAGCAGACCAACGTGGATAGCGTCTTCGCCATTGGCGATGTCACAGGGCGGGAAGCACTGACCCCCGTCGCCATAGCGGCGGGCCGGCGCCTCGCCGACCGTATCTACGGCGGCATGGATGGTCGACATCTCGATTACAAGACCATCGCGACCGTCATCTTCAGCCACCCGACCATTGGTACCGTCGGTATGACTGAGGACGAGGCGCGCGCCGAGTATGGCGACGACATCAGGATCTACCTGTCGGCGTTCAATGGCATGTACTATGCGCTCGGCGCTGACAAGCAGCGTTCAGTGATGAAGCTGATAACAGCGGGCGATGATGAGCGCATCGTCGGCGCTCACGTCATCGGCGAGGGCGCCGATGAGATGATGCAAGGCTTCGCGGTAGCGATCCGCATGGGCGCGACGAAGAAGGATTTCGACGACACGGTCGCGATTCACCCGACGAGCGCGGAAGAGTTCGTCACGATGCGGTAGCGGCGGGGCATCTCACCTGCCAAAGACTGAGTCAACGAGCGCCGTATCCATATACTCTGTCACTTCGGCGAATTTCCCATCGGCGATGCGGATGATCTGACAGTAGGTATTGTTGTAAGGCGTGCCATCGTGCGTCTCGGCTGTGCCGCTCGTCTGCGCGACGACGATATCGCCCTCCGCGGTCAGTCGCTCGATCTCCGAGCTGATGCCGGCCTTGAGCTGCCCGAACAGCGGCCCCAGCAGCTGCTCAACGAGTGCCTGCTTGCCGACAAAGGTGCCTGAGAGTTTCGTCGACCCGATGTTCGTCCATTGGATGTCATCGGCGAGCATGGCAAAGCAGGCATCCATGTCCCCGCGAGCACCTGCCGCATAGAAGTCGAGTACCAGCTGTTTGTTGTCCTCTGTGCTCATTGTCTCCCTCTATGTTCTTTCCGGCCCATATTCATCGCTCCGGCAGGATACACTGTACGGAGTCGGGCTATGGAAGCAATTTATGACCCAGTTCTTCGGGGTATTCGCAATCTACCTGGTAGGTAGCCTGGTCCTGACAATCGCGTTCCTGGTTGCCTGGGCAAGAAACTTCGCCGAGACGCGGCAGTTCATGCACGCAGGCCTTGCCGTCGTCGGCACCTTCCTGATCACCGACATCTTCCTGCTGTGGCTGGCGGGCCTCGATGCCGTTGATCGCTCGGCGGCGTCCGTTATTGCGACCGAGGCGATGACAGCGGTTCGTCTGTATGCTTACACGGTTGTCGGCTTACTGCTGTCGCAGCGATTGAACGACGCCTGTGCGGAAACCGGTCAACCGACGGCCTATGGGCTCTCGAAGCTGACCGGCAATACCCTCTCGTACGCATTGCTGGCGACGGCGTTCATGGCCCTCTTTTCTGTTGTTCTCTTCCTGCTGACCAAGCCCACGATTGGCGCCTTCTTTCAGTCGCCGGAGGCGCTCAGCACGGAGGTGTCGTTTCCTGTGTTGATTGCCGTCTCGGCGATCGCGTTTGCCGAAGAGATTACTTTTCGACTCGGGCTGCAAAACGGCCTGACCTATCTTGCGCGAGGCTCTCGATACGGCCACCACTGGGCCGTCCTCGTGACAACAGCGTTCTGGACGATCGCGCACGTCGGTTCGCTGGAGCCCGACTGGGTCAAGTTTGTACAGGTCTTTGCGTTCGGCCTGGTGCTTGGGCACATGAACCGTCGGCTAGGCATTGTGCCGTGCATCGTCACGCACGTGCTGTTCAATATTCTGATGGTGTTTGTGTCGGCGGAACTGGTTCGCTACGGCGTGATTTCTGTAGGCGGTACGCCTTAGTCTTCATCAACCGGGCGCTGTTCGAATCGATCGGCTGAGTATTCGGAATCGCCCGAGGCCTCCTGCGACCCGGCAGCAGAGCCTCGCTCTACGCCGGTTGTCTCTGACCCCTGGGCCTGTTGCACCCCAGAGAGCTCGCCACGATCGGAACCGTCAACGAAGCCGTCGGCCTGTTGCGAACCGGAAAGGACTCGTGATGACGCTTCAACTCGAATGCCCGATGCGGGGCCTGTGGTCGATGCCTCGTCCCGCGGGTAGCCTTGTGAATCGATGTGCGCCGTTAATAGGACTCGGTCGTTCTCCTGGTTCACCTGGTGGGCGCTTGTGGCGGTGACGTCGACTTGCAGCAAGTCACCGGGTTCGATCACTAGCGCATCGGCCATTTGGAACAAGTTAGGCTCGACGCCCCCGGCGCCGGCGGCAGCTATGCCGGCCAGTACGCGCAGACCGTAGTTGCGGCCTTTGCCGCCGAAACGTAGCGTCAGCTGCTTGCTGCCACCTGGCGGTATGGGGCTCTCCAGGTCGACTCGTTGATTACCGCTGCGCACGGAGCTGCTGTCTTCGTCCCTTCTAACTTGCGCTGTAGAACGCAGGCTGATTGGCGCCTCCCAGGGTGCGGTGCCGTCGTTATAGACTGTGATCATGACGTCCATGCCAATGATCTGTCTTCGGTTTTCGATCAGGTGATCCGTTTCGAGGAAGCGATAAATGGTCGCATCAGCAAGGCGAATATCCCACGAGCCGACGGCTGCAGAATCGGTCGTCCTGTTCGCGAACTGCCGAGTAATAAGAACTTCGAGCGTTTTTGAGTCGACAGTTTTGCCGTCGACGACGGCATCCAGTTTGACGCCAATCGAGCCACCTTCGATAAGGCTGAGTTCGCGGAGATCGATGAAGGGTTGCCAGTTCAGATCGGACGCACTCCGGGGATCCACTGAATAGCCAGGTGAAACCGATTGCCGACCCGGTGCCTCGACAACAGACAGACGCAGCGACGCGCTGGCCCGCTCATCAGTCGTATTCGTCAATCGGAACGAGATCGGCACACGAGCGCGGAGGCCCGGCTGCGGCGCGCCTGCGACAGCAACATCCGAAAGAACGACCATCGGAGCATCTCCGGCCGGCAACGGCACTTTTGTACCCGTTCCGGGGCTGCCGCCGGCATTAACCGGCGAGCCGCCTGTCGATAGCGCGAGAGGGGTCGTTGAGATCTGCGCCCATGTGTCCGATGAGATCGCGCCTTGCCGCATGAGCTCACCGTTCGCCGCGCGCTGCAGGGCGTACATGGACTTTTTCCGATCATTGATTTCTTTCTGCAGCGCCGACAGAGATTGTTGGTACTCGCGGTTAATCGCCGCTTCCTGGCTCGAGCGTTCGAATACGCTCGTCGTATTGTCGTAGAGTTCGCGGCGCTTTGTATCTGCGTCGGTTTCCAGTTTGGCCAGGCGGTCCCCGTACTCCTGGTCGAGCTCGGCGATTCGGGCATCGAGCTCAACCTTGAGCTGTGCCGCGTGTTGCTCGCGTGTGACGTCGGCAACGTCTTGCTGCGCTTGCGTAGATGGGTGCAAACCAACTATGAGAAGAACGGCAACGAGACATGCGATCTGCTGCGAGGGCTTTCCTAATGGCACATCGATCTCCTGTTCCGGACTCATTGTCAGGAGGCCGTGCAAATGACCTCAATGCTCATGGCCTGTTTGTCGTCTTCCTCGTAATTGCGGGGGACATCGCCACTGAAGCGGAATCGGTTGCCTTCAAGTTCGCTCGTATCGTCCGGGGGATCAAGGGTGAGCTCCCACTCGTCGTCATTGTTGGTGAAGAATACGGTCATTCCTGAGTAGACGTCCTTGATGACGTTGAAGCCGAGCCCGTCATCCGAATACCCTTCCGCGTTTATTGCCTGATTGCCAACTGCGCA
>JAAUYD010190457.1_pt1 | contig 20213 bp, 19 predicted proteins | sample 7278101 | NCBI WGS metagenome assembly JAAUYD01 (sample SAMN14350128, study PRJNA611818) | marine sediment metagenome | isolation source: surface marine sediment (0.6m) | place: French Polynesia: Moorea | collected 2018-08
CGTCTCGTTTACGGCGAGAACGTCATGCAAGCGACGCAGTTCGCAGCAACGGGCAATGCCGCAATCGGCTTCATCGCGGCCGCGTTGGTGGAGCAGGACCTGTTGCCGCAAGCGGGCTGTACGAGCGCCCTGCCGCAGGAAACCCATGCGCCAATTCGCCAGGATGCCGTGCTGCTCATCGGGGCCGGCGCTGGCGCCCGTCGTTTCTTTGAATTCTTGCAGTCTGAAGTCGCGCGCGACATTGTCGTCGCCAACGGTTACGGGACCGGGCAATGAACTCGTACGGGCCACTCTGGCTATCTGCACAGCTCGCGTTCGTGACGACTGCGATCCTCATCGTGCTGGGTACGCCCATCGCCTGGTGGTTGTCGCAAACGCGATCGCGTATGAAGCCGATGGTTCAGGCTGTGGTTGCGATGCCTATCGTGCTGCCACCGACTGTGCTGGGCTTTTACCTGCTGATCCTGCTCGGGCCCGGCGGCGCAGTCGGTTCCTGGTGGGTGGCGCTGACCGGCAGTGCGTTGACTTTCAGCTTTGCCGGACTCGTGATCGCGTCCTGCATCTATAGCCTGCCATTCGCCGTGCAGCCGCTGCAAAACGCGTTCGAGGCATTGCCCCATCCATTGCTGGAGCGCGCCTGGACGCTCGGGGCACGGCCCATCGATGCGTTCTTTTCGATAGTCGTGCCGCTGTCGGTGCGTGGCTTCGTCAGTGCCATGGTCCTCGCGTTCGCACACACGCTCGGGGAGTTCGGCGTCGTGCTCATGGTCGGCGGTAACATCCCCGGAGAGACGCGCGTCGTCTCCATCGCGATTTACGATCATGTCGAGACGCTCAATTACGTCGCGGCGCACCGCATGTCGATCATTTTGCTGGCATTTGCGTTCGCCGTGTTACTCGTGATGTTCCTCGTCGACCGCCGGTGGCGCCGCCCGTGATCCGGCTACGTCACCAACTGCGTAAGGGCACGTTCGACCTCGATGTCGACGTCGATATTCCCAACACGGGCGTCACGGGCATCTTCGGCGACTCCGGATCGGGCAAGACCACGCTGCTGCGCTGCATCGCCGGGCTCGATCGATCCGTGCTGGATACCGGTCCGCCACCGCACCGTCGCAACATTGGCTACGTGTTTCAGCAGCCATGGCTGTTTCCGCACCTGAGCGTTCGGGAGAACATCGACTACGGCGCCCGCCGGTCGGCATCCGGCCGCATCGACGGCGAGCAGGTGATAGACATACTGGGAATCGCGGACCTGTTGCAGCGCAAACCGGCGACATTGTCAGGCGGCCAGGCACAGCGGGTTGCGATCGCCGCAGCCCTTTTGAGGACTCCGGACCTCGTGTTGATGGATGAGCCGCTCGCGTCCCTCGACCAGGCTCGCAAGGACGAACTGCTCCCGTACTTTGATCGACTCCGGCATGAGTTGTCGATGCCCGTTGTTTACGTAAGCCACGATATCGATGAGATAAGCCGGCTATGTGATCATCTCGTCGTTCTGGACAGCGGCAAAGTCGTTGCAGCCGGCGAGCTGACCGATCTGCTCGCGTTCGCCGATATCCCGCAGCTGGGCGGGCGCAATGCGGGCGTGATCTTGTGGGCGAAACCCGTGGATACCGAAGACGGGCTGACACGCTTCGACTTCGGGGATGGGGACATCTGGGTACCGGGGGACTTCACCGGCGAACCGGTTACCGTGCGACTGCGCATTGCCGCCGACGACGTGAGTATTTGCCGCGATCGTCCGTCCCGAACGACAATTCTCAACGTGCTGAGCACGACGGTCGAGGAAGTGCGCGACGCCGGGCAGGCGACAACTGTCGTGCGATTGGCGCTCGGTAACCAGCAATTGCTCGCGCGCGTGACGCGGCGATCGGTCAAAAATCTGGGTCTCGCGGTGGGTGACCGGGTCTTCGCCCAGGTCAAATCGGTGACGGTGCGGCGCCAGGCGCCCGGTCAGTCAGTCGCCGGATGACTCGCCGTCTTCGCGTTTCTTGCTGCGATGGGAGTGACGAATGTAGTAGAGGAACAAGCCGAACAGTACGCAGGAGACGCCGAGCGAGAAATAGAATGACGCCGAGCGGACGTCAAAGCCGATGTACGCCACACCTGCGATGAGCAGGCTCCCTATGGACACATAGAGAAACGGCAAGGCTTCGTACAACGGGGTGGGCAACCACATAGCTCCACTACCTCTGGTCTGTTCTCGCGAATCGGTGTTCCAACTTAGACGCATCGCGCGTTCTCGTCGCGTCGCCAGTTCACACTGGCTCGTCGGTAAACGCCAACTACGTCACAGTTTGGTCAAAAGACGCCTCTGACACGCCGTCCGGCAGTTGCCTGGAAACGTGCGCATCGAGCTCTACGTCCCACGTCGTGATCAGGCAGTCGAGCGTCCTGTACATGCCATGCAACAGTACCAGATCCATGACCTGGCGATCGTTGAAGTGCGGCTGCAGGCGATCGCGGGTGACAGCGCCGATGGCATTGCTGCGCACAATATCGTCAATGGCCGCCAGCAGTGTAGCGTCCGCCCCCGACCACTCACCGGTGTTCGCCAGTACGTTGTCGATCTCCTCGCGCGACAGGCCGCTGTCGAGGCCGCGCACGACGTGCGATCCCCATTCGTACCAGTTACGGCAGTGCGCCGCGACGCGCAGGATCGCCAGTTCCGCATGGCGTCGTCCGAGTTCACCGCCATTCACGAGGTACATGCGCAAATCCCACCATGCGGCAAGCAGGCGCGGATGATTGGCCATCAGACCATGGATGTTCAACGGTCGGCCGCGCATGTCGTCGATGACGTGTCGCAGGGAGTCGTCCCAGTCGCTGGGTGGCAGTACTTGCATGTGGGAAACCTGTCGCAGATGTATCGATGTAGCCGCGTACTTCGATCCATGATCGGCGATATGTGCGCCACGTCAAGTCGAGAACCGGTCCAATCTCGCAGAATGGTATTCCCGCGCGTGAAATGACTTCTGGCGAATGATCTCACCGGTTTTCTACATTCTTGTCTCGATGATCTTTACGAGCGCCGCGCTATCGATCATCTTCTTCCTGGCGTGGCAAACCCAGGGCAGGAAACCGTACGCATTGAGCTGGTCAATCGCATTCATGGCAGCGACCCTGCAGTGGTATTGCAATCTGAACGCCGCGTGGTTCGACGATCCGACGTTCTTTCTGCTCGTGGCAAACGCGCTCGCTCTTGTGCTGATCACGCTGAGCATCCGCGGGCACTGCCAGCGCACGCAGTGCACGATGCTGCCGCGGAATCTGTGGCCGTATACCGGTGCCGTGTACGCCGTCATCGTCTGGACGACGTTGATCGATCCACATGTCGGCTGGCGAACCGCGCTGGTGCCCGGCTTTGCCTGCGTCGCGCTGTTCCTGTCGGCGTTCATCATCATCCGGCATCGGGCAAAATCTCGCGCTGCAGAATGGGCTGCGGCCGTCAGCCTCGTGCTGTTCGGCCTGAGCCAGGGAATCGCCGCGGGCATGGCAATGCTGCAGGGGCCGGGAGGCGACGAGGCCTACCGCAGCCTTTACCTGCACTATAACTTCATCACGATGCCGGCCGGCTACATTGCGACCTCGATGTTCGTGATCTTCATGCTGGCATCCGACCTGTCCGAACAGATGAAGGAGATCGCGGTTCGCGACGAACTGACGGGTCTTCTCAATCGCCGTGGATTCAAGGAGTACGGACGTCGTGCGTTCGGCCATGCGCGTCGCAGTCGCACGCCGTTATCCGTCATCATGACGGACATCGACCGCTTCAAGTTCATCAACGACCAGTACGGCCATGCGGCCGGTGACGCAGCGCTGGTGCACTTTTCGAGAATGTGCGAAGAGGCCCGTCGCAGCGAGGACATCGTCGCTCGTGTCGGTGGCGAGGAATTCGCATTGTTGTTGCCGGGAACCGACTTGCGAGAGGCAATGGCGATCGCGGACCGGTTGTGCAGGCGAATCGGGGCGACGCCGATGGACATGGCGACGGCAGACGTGCCCATGACCTCGAGCTTCGGCGTCGCTGCAATCTCGGCCAGTGACCGCAACCTCGATGACATGGTGCTGCGCGCCGATCGGGCGCTCTATCGTTCGAAACGTGCGGGTCGCAACCAGGTCGACCTGGAATCATCTCAGCTCATGCTGGCAACCGACGGCACCTTGCAGCCGCTGGAGTCATGAGAGCTGGTTGAACCAGTATGCCAGCACCAGGATTTGCGGCACGGTTACGATCGGTAGCCAGATTGCCGTGCGTCTGCCTATGTTCGTCCACAGCAAGCCGATCTCCGTGTAGTCGGTCGCCACACCCGCCATCAGGAAGATGAACGGATTGCCGAGTGCGGCGGTCTTGTTGAAGATCTCGAATGCAATCGGCGACGTACCTTCGCTGCACACCTCGAGCACGGTCGCGAACAACAGTGTAATCAGCATGCCGGTCAGGTCCGGGCCGAGATAATTCATGAACCAGTGTTCCGGCACGAACGCCCCGATCAGCGACGCAGCAAGAATGCCGATCAGAATCCACCACAGCACCATGTTGGCGAGCGACACAAAGCCGATCGCAACACCCTTGGCCGCCTTCGCGAAATCGAAGTTCGTGATGCGATCCCACGATACGTTTTCGGCCTCGACGTCTTTTGCGGGGCCCTCGATGAGCCCGAACTCATCGAGCAGCGTGAACACGAGACCCGTGATCAACGCGATCAGCATCGCACCGCCGACAAACAGCGCGGCTTTCCAGCCGAAGAACCCGAACAGCAGGATCGTCATCGGCAGGTTCGCCCAGGGCGAGGCGAGCAGGAAGGTGATGACGGCGGGTACACTCGCGCCTTTCTTGTAGAGCTGGATCGCAATCGCGAGGATGCCGTGCGAGCAGGCCGACATCAGGAACCCGGCAAGCACTGCATTAACGAGCGTGATCTTGCTGCGTTTGCCCAGCATGCGAACGACGAAACCGTCGGGCACGAAATAGTCGATGAAGCCGCCAATGACGAGCCCGAGCAGCACGGCCCACCAGACGATGCCGAGGTACGAGAGCATGCTGTCGTTGAGGGCCGCAAGACCGGGCAGAAACGACAGCGACAGCACCGCCGCGAAGATGCCACCGACAATCAGCAGCTTGCGTTCCAGGGGCGGAATGACCTCCCTGGCCGGGCTCGCGTGGCAACAATGACCTGCCGTACTCATGCAAGCATCATAGGCGAGTACTTTAGCAAAGACTAATGTGTTTACTACGTACCGAGTCCCGCCACGGCAACAAAAAAGGCCACCCCTTTCGAGGTGGCCTCAGTACAAGTTTCGCGGCCAGGGGGGCGGCCGCGAAATCTATTGCCAGTTGATCGTGCCGCTGACCGTGACCGTGCGCGGCGGGCCGTAGAAGCCGATGACCGAGTTGGCGACGGTCGGGAAGTCGTAGGCAGCCGCGATGTACTCCTCGTCGAACACGTTGCGCGCATAAACGCCGAGTTCGTACCTGTCGTCTGCCGACGTCCAGATGGCGCTCAGGTCGAACAACGTAAAGCTGCCCTGGTTCGTCAGCGGGTTCGGGATTTCGAACTGGGTCGTTTCGCTGCGATACGCGATTCCGGCGAGCAAGGCCAGGTTGCCCGAATCGACCGGGTAGTCGTAGCGCAAGTTCAGGCTCGCCGTCGTCTCTGGCGTGTTTTGGAATTCGCGATCGTTCGAAATGTCCACGAAGATCGGTGTTCCCGAACTGTCCGTCGTCGCTTCGAGCCATTCCGTGTAATCGGCATCGATGAGACCCAGTGCCAGCGTCGCAGAAAGGTTGTCGGACAGCCTCGCGACGGCTTCGATTTCGAGACCGTGGACCTCGGCGCCGCCGGCGTTGGTTACCCTGCCGGCGAAGCCGTCGACTTCACCGTCACCGTCCGTGTCGAGCAGTACCGAGCCCGGAATCTGCACATCGGTGTAGTCCATCGTGAATAACGCGATATTGGTCGTGAGATCGCCGTCCCACCATACCGACTTCGCGCCGAATTCGAGCGACTCTACCGATTCAGGTGCGAAGCCCTCGCGCACCTCGGCGATGTTGTAGGCACCGCGTGGATCGAAACCACCGCCCTTGAAGCCTTCGCTATAGGCCAGGTACAGGTTGTGAGAGTCCGATGGCGCAAAGCTCAGGCTGACGCGCGGCGTAAACTCGCTGTCCGTGCGGTTGCCGTTGAACTCGGGCACGCCTTCGCTCGGAACGGTGATCGATACGCCCGATCCGCCAAAATAAGGCGAGCCCAGGCCGGCGAAGGTCTCGCGTATGACGCGGGCCGTGCGCTCGTCTTCCGTGTAGCGACCGCCGACCGATAGCGCCCACTGGTCGTTGATGTCGTAGCTGAAGTCGAAAAACGCGGCCCACGCCTCGGTGTCGTAGTCGCCGAGCGTAAATGCGGTCAGCGAGCTGAAGATCACGACATCGAAAGCATCGAAGGCATTGGCGTCGAGATAATAGAGGCCGAACACGCCGGCGGCGCGATCACCGGTATAGGTGACCTGGAATTCCTGGCTGAATTGCTCGTTGTCGTAAACGACCGGCGCGTCGAAGGTGTCCGCCGGCAGGTTGTCGAAATCGATCCAGCTCTCGCTCTTGTCCGAACGGCTCGACGTAATCGACTTGAACTGAAACTCGTCGTTGATATCCCATTCGACCTGCAAACCGATGCCGCCCTGCGTGGTCTCGGGATCGAGGCCGCCGGTAGACGCAGGGAAGGTCGAGATGCCGGCTCGCGTGTCCCAGACGTCCTCGAGCACGGGCTCGCCGTTCGGCCCCGGCAACAGGCGATGACCCTGCCGCGACGTCGAGTCGTCGAGGCTGTAGTCGCCGAAGAGACGAATGAACAGATTGTCGCCCGGCTCCCACTCCGCGCTCAGTCGAGCGGCGGTAATGTCCTTGTCGGCATTGTCTTCGCCAGTGACGTTGTAAGTGCCCCAGCCGCTGCGTGTGAACTTCGCGAGCGTACCGCCGATCCGGAACGTATCCGAGACCGGGACACTACCCCTGAGCAGCAGATCCGCCTGGCCAAAGGTGCCGAGCGATGCTTTGGTGCTGAACTCGGACTCGTCGGACAGGCGCTTCGTCACGTAGCGAACGGCCCCGCCGATCGTGTTGCGTCCGTACAGCGTGCCCTGTGGTCCGCGCAGCACCTCGATACGCTCGACGTCGTAGACGTCGAACACCGTGCCCTGCGGACGGGCGAGATACACATCGTCGAGGTAAATCCCGACGCCGCCTTCCCAGCCGGCTACCGGGTCTTGCTGGCCGATACCACGAATGTATGCGGTCAAGGTCGTGTTGGTGGCGCGCGAGACTTCGAGCTGGATGTTCGGTGCCTGGTTGGTCAGCGCCGTGATATCGACGGCGCCGATATCCTCGAGCTGCTCGCCGGAGAATGCCGAGACTGCGATCGGTACGTCGCGCAGCGACTCCTCGCGCCGCCGCGCGGTGACGGTGACTTCCTCGAGTGCCTCGTCGGCGCCGTCCTGTGCGAGGGCTGGCGGACTGACGGCGAGCATGCCGGCGGCCACGAGCAGGCCCGGTGCCGCTGTCGCCAGCAGCGTGTGAATTCGGAATTGCATGGTATCCCCCTTCGTAATTCAACGAACGTTGAAGGGATGCTAATTCAACGAGCGTTGAAGATCAAGGACGAAGCGGCATGCCGGCCACAGGCCGGGCCCGGCTCGCCTTATTTGTCGCAGAGTGCGCGGAACCCGGCCGCGAGAAAGGCCGGCATACGCGCGTTGATTGCCGTCATGTCGGACGCATGACAGACGCCACCCGACAGGTTGTCGATACGGCCCGTCTCGGCGAACGTCAGGGTCAGCGCGCCGGACAGAAAGTGGTAACTCCAGTAAAGGTCCTGGTCATCGCAATCGGGGAGGGCGCGCCGCAGCGCGTCGATGAAGCGGGATACGAGCGGGTCGAAGTAGCGCGACATCAGCTCGCCGCCCATTTCCGGGGAGTTGTTCACCTGCGCGATGAGCTGGAAGTAGTGGCTCCACTTGGCATGGTCCTCTTCCAGCAACTGCAGCAGCGGCATCGTGAAGGCGCCGATGATCTCTTCGACCGTCGGGGCATCGTCCGGATAACGGCCCTCGACATCCTCGAGCGCCTCGAGGCGGATTTCGTTGAGATACTCGACCCGACGCAACATGACCTGGTCGAACAGGTCGCGCTTCGACTTGAAGTGGTAGTAGGCCAGTGACACGTCGGCCTCGGCCTGGCGCATGATCTGCCGAACCGACACGCCTTCGAAGCCACGCTGGGCAAACAGCGCCTCGGCCGCGTCCAGGATGCGCTCTCTTGTTGGTTGTTTTGATGGCGCCATGCGGCACACGCTAACCGACGCCCATTTGAATTTCAACAGTCGTTCAACTAGTATTCAACGCTCGTTGAATTTGCTGGAAGCCCGATATGGCGTGGTTTGCACCCAGGCCGCTACTCGTTCCCGACGTGCTCGCAATGAATGCGGCTTACCTCGGCGACAAGGCGGCCGTGATCGTCGACGACACCGAGATCAGCTGGGCCGAATTCGGTGCCGGGACCGCGCGATTCGCGAACGCACTGCACGAGGCGGGCCTCGTCAAAGGCGATCGCGTCGTCGTATTGATGAAGAACGGCTACGAAATGGTCGAGGCGATGTTCGGCATTATCCGTGCGGGCCTGGTTGCCGTGCCGCTCAATGTCTCGATAACGGACGAGGCGGTCGCCGGCATGATCGGCAATTCCGCCGCCAGGGCCGTGGTTGCCTCCGGTGAACATGTGCAGCGCGTCGAGGCACTGCGTGGCCGGCTCGGCGAGAGAATCGGCGATTGCTTCATCGCGCCGGGCGCGAACGTGGACGGCTGGCGCGACTATGCACGCATGCGTGACACGGCTTCGAGCAGCACACCGGCCGTGGCAATTCGCCCGTCAGACGAGTGCAACATCATCTATAGCTCCGGCACGACCGGCCTGCCGAAAGGTATCGTGCATGACCATGCGGGCCGCGAGGCATGGGGCAGCGACCTGGCCGTCGCGCTGCGCTACCACGCGGGCGCGCGGACGCTCTGCAACCTGGGCCTGTTCTCGAACATCGTCTGGGTCGGCATGCTCGCCACATTTTTCGCAGGCGGCACGCTCGTTGTGTCGCGTCGCTTCGATGTCGACGATTGCCTCGAGACTATCGAGAAGCATCGCGTAACTCACGCCGCGATGGTGCCGCTGCAATACCAGAAACTGCTCGAGCACCCGGACTTCGAGCGCTTTGACTTGTCGAGTCTCGACGCGTGCATGTGTTGCGGCTCGCCGCTTGCGGTCGGTCTCAAGCGCGAATTGGCCAAGCGCTGGCCCGGCGGCTTCATCGAGCTTTACGGACTCACCGAAGGACTGGTGACGATCCTGTCGCCGGAAGATCTCGTTGACAAGGCAGCTTCGGTCGGACGTCCCTGTCCCGGGCAGCGGATCGCGATCCTCGGCAACGACGACGAAACGCTGGGGGCGGGAGAGGCTGGCGAAATCGTCGGCACGTGCCGTTTCATGATGGCCGGCTACCACGACAACGACGCCGCGAGTGAAGAGGCGACCTGGGTGGCGCCTACGGGTGAGCGCTGGCTGCGCACCGGCGACATCGGCAAGTTCGACGCTGACGGTTTCCTTTACCTCGTCGATCGAAAGAAAGACATGATCATCTCCGGCGGGCAGAACATCTACCCGGCAGATATCGAAGCAACCTGCATCCGGCACGAGTACGTCAGCGAGGTTGCCGTGATCGGCGTCCCGCACGAGAAATGGGGCGAAACGCCGCTGGCCGTGGTCGTTGCTGTGCCTGGTGCGAATCCCGATGCCGAGGTGCTCACCGCCTGGATCAACGAGCGTGTCGGCAAGCAACAGCGCATTGCAGGTACCGTGTTCGTCGACGATTTGCCGCGTAACCCGAACGGCAAGGTATTGAAACGTGAGCTACGACAAACATTTGCGGAGGCGCTGAAATGACCACAGCGGACAATGCAGCTTTCTTCGCAAGCAGCGACGGGCTGCGGCTCTACTACCGGGATTTCGGTAGCGACCGACCCGGGACTCCAGTGATCTGTCTGCCCGGGCTGACGCGCAACAGCCGGGATTTCGAGGATCTCGCGAATTACCTGTCCGATCGCCGCCGCGTCATTACGATCGATTTTCGCGGTCGCGGCTTCTCGGATCACGATCCGAATTGGCAAAACTATCACCCACCGACTTACGTCGATGACGTCGTCACATTACTCGACCACCTCGGTATCGACCGGGTAATCATCATCGGCACATCCCTGGGCGGGCTGTGTGCGATGGCGATGGCGTCGCTGCACCACGATCGCCTCGCCGGCGCCGTGATGAACGACGTCGGCCCCGAAGTCAATCCTGCAGGACTCGCGCGCGTGCAGGAATACACGGGGCGCGTTCCACCCGTGACGAGCTGGGACGAGGCGATCGAGCAGAGCAAGGAAATCTATGGCGATTGGCTGCCCGGCCTGTCGAATGAGGACTGGCAGAAAATGGCGTGGCGTGCGTACCGTGAACATGAGGGCGGGGTTCCGCGTCTGGACATTGATGACAATATTGGCAGGGCTGTTCGCGAAATCGGACCGCAGAAAGGCGATCCGTGGGCGCTGTTCGATGCCCTGAAGGATAAGCCGGTCACTTTGCTGTGGGGCGTCAACTCGGACATCCTGACCGAAGACATCATCGACAGGATGGTCTTACGCAAACCGGATCTCGAAGTCGTGCCGGTCGCAGACCGTGGTCACGTGCCGCTTCTCGACGAACCCGAGTGCATCGCCGCCATCGACGCATTCCTGGAGCGGGTGGCGTGATGCGTCTGACCTTACTGCTGTCCGCATTGCTGCTGGCCGGATGCGGCACCGAGGCCCCACCCGTGGCCGACGTGCCGTCTTACACGATCGATTCCAGTCGCATCACAGTCTCGGGTGTGTCCTCCGGCGCGATGATGGCGACGCAAATGCATGTCGCGATGTCGTCACTCGTAGATGGTGCCGGCCTGATTGCGGGTGGGCCCTACTATTGTGCCGAAGGAAGCCTCAAGAAAGGGCTTGGCCCCTGCATGAAGGGCGGCGAAATCGGCATGCAGGCGCTGCTCGGGTATGCCCGCGCGGCTGCGGCGGAGAGCAAGCTAGACGACCTCGCGAATCTCGGCAACGACCGGGTCTGGTTGTTTCACGGCAGGAACGACAGTGTCATGCACGAGGACGTGACGGCCGCCGCGCGCGCGTTCTACGACGAAGTGGCCGGCGTGCGCCCTGTTGTCGTCGACGACGTCAGTGCGCCGCACGGCTTCCCGACCCTGTATTCGGGCGCAACCTGCAACGGCATGGCCGAGCCGTATCTCAACGCCTGCAAGTACGATGCGGCCGGCGCATTGTTGCAAACGCTGTACGGCGATCTTCAACCGCGCGTTGAGGCGCCCGGTGAGTTGCTCGAAATCCCGCAACCCGGCGCTGACGATGCGACAATGCTGCCGAACGCGCTCGCCTACGTGCCCGAATCCTGTCGTCAAGGAGAGCCTTGCGGCGTGCACGTCGCGTTTCACGGCTGCCAGCAATCGACCGCGTTTATCGGCGATGTCTTCGCCCGCAAAGCCGGGTACAACGAGTGGGCAGAAGCCAATCGACTGATCGTGCTTTACCCGCAGGTCGACAGCAGCAAGATGGCCCCGATGAACCCGATGGGTTGCTGGGACTGGTGGGGCTACACAGACGGGGACTACGCAACACGCAGCGGTGCGCAGATCAGTGTCGTCAAAGCGACGCTCGATCTGCTCGCGGGCAAGACGCTTTGAGTTTTGCCTGGGCACTGTTCCTGGTCTACCTCGCCGGGACGGCATGGCTGGGCTGGCGCGGCTATCGCAAGACGACCGGGTTCGGCAGTTTTGCGGTCGGCAATCGTGCGATGAACCCGTGGGTTGTCGGCATCACGCTGGCCGCGAGTGTTTCGTCGGCCTCGACCTTCATCATCAATCCCGGCTTCGTATACGTCGACGGTTTCTCCGCGTTCTTTCACATGACGATTGGCGTCGGTATCGGCTTCTTCGTCATGCTATGGGCGCTGTCGTTTCGTTTTCGCCGCATCGGTGCGGACTCCATGGCGCTGACGATTCCGGACTGGATCGGCAAGCGCTACGAGTCGCCCGGTTTTGCGCTGTTCTTCTCCGTGCTGAACCTGCTTTCGTTCGCATTCGTGGTGTTGCTCGTCGGCGGCATCTCGATCGTGATGCAGTCGATGCTGGGCGTATCCAATGAGGTCGCGTTGTCCATAACGCTGATCTTTGTTACCGGCTATGTTTTTATCGGCGGCACGAACGCGCACGTGTTGACCAATATGCTGCAGGGCAGCCTCATGATCGGCGTGACGGCGATTGTGCTGGGGTCGTGCATCTGGCTGGCTTTGCAGCAGCCCGAGTCCGCCGTGACATCGTTGCGGGCCATCGACCCGAATCTCGTCGCCGCCGTCAACGCGCAGGGCCGCCTGTTCAACGACGTATTCTCGATTTACGTGGCAGGTTTCGTCGTCGGAGCCGTCGTCGTCTGCCAGCCGCACATCCTGACCAAGGCGCTGTACGTCAAGGACGACCGCTCGGTGCGGCGGTACCTCGTCGTGTTTGCGGTCATCTTCATGTTGTTCCAGTTGCTCGGCCTAGTCGGGTTTTTCGCCCATCTTGCGGTTCCGTCCGATGCGCTGATCGATTCGGTGACGGGTCAGTTTCGGCAAGACCTCGTCATGACGGCCTACCTCGAGACGATGTTTCCGCCATGGGTGTTCACGATCGTCGGCGTAGTCTTGCTGGCGGCCGCGATGTCGACGCTGGACGGACTGCTCGTATCGATGTCGACCATCACGGCCAATGACCTCGTACTCAATCTTGTCGAACGACGCAAGCATCGTGACCAGGAGGCGCAGATGGCGTTTGCCCTGAAGGTGAGTCTCGTGGTGCTCGTCGTCATTGCCGTCGCCGCATTCCTGATCAATCTGCAACCGCCGAAACTGCTCGGTATTTTCGGCCAGGTTGGCGTGTACGGCCTTACCGCCGCGGCTGCCCCTCCGCTCCTGCTCGGTGTGCTGTTCCGTCGCGTTCCACTCGTGTTGGTCTGGACCGGGTCGGCACTCGCGATCGCCCTGCATTTCGTACTGTTCTTCAAGGGGGCGGCGATCTTCCCGAATTCGACACTGACCTACGGTAATCCCGGCGTTACGGTGGCGCTGGCCACGCTCGCCGTGCTGCCGCCCATGTTGGTCATTGCAGCGGTACTGAACCAACGGGATCCTGAAGTATCATAGGGTGCATGCAACCCGTAATTTCGATCCAGGGCCTGACCAAGACCTATGCCGGCGGCTTTCAGGCCCTCAAAGGCGTCGATCTCGATATTCATCGCGGTGAGATTTTCGGCCTGCTGGGCCCGAACGGCGCCGGCAAGACGACTCTGATAAACATCGTCTGTGGCATCGTCAATAGCTCCGGTGGCAAGGTCCTCGTCGACGGTTACGACATTGTCACCGAGTTTCGGCAAACCCGCGCACGGATCGGTCTCGTACCGCAGGAATTGCCGACCGAAACGTTCGAAACCGTGGTCAATACGTTGCGTTTCAGTCGCGGCCTGTTCGGCAAATCGCCCGACGAATCCCATCTCGAAAAAGTACTCAGGGTTTTGTCGCTATGGGACAAGCGGGACACCCGGATCATGGAACTGTCCGGCGGCATGAAGCGGCGCGTGCTGATCGCCAAGGCGCTTTCGCATGAGCCCGAGGTGCTGTTCCTCGACGAGCCCACGGCAGGTGTCGACGTCGAGCTGCGTCAGGACATGTGGAATGCCGTCGAGCTTTTGCGTGCCGAGGGCGTGACCGTGATCCTGACGACGCACTACATCGAAGAGGCCGAGCAGCTGGCCGATCGCGTTGGCGTCATCAATCATGGCGAGATCATCATCGTCGAGGAGAAGCACAAGCTCATGCGCGATCTCGGCAAGAAGCAGCTGATGCTGCATCTCTATGACGAGCTCGAGGCCGTGCCGGAGGCGTTGTCGCGATACGCCCTCGAGCTCAGCGACGATCGTCGTGAGTTGACCTATCACTACGACACGCGGGGCGAGCACACCGGCATCACGGACCTGATCCAGGATCTGCGCAGCGCCGGAATTCGCTTCAATGACCTGCAAACCGAGCAGAGCTCACTGGAGGAGATCTTCGTGGATCTCGTCAACAAGGGACAATGAACTTTCACGCGATCAAAGCGATTTACCGCTTCGAAATGGCCCGCATGTTTCGCACGGTCGTGCAGAGCATCGTTGCCCCGGTATTGTCGACGTCACTGTATTTCGTCATCTTCGGCTCGGCGATCGGCTCGCGGATCACGGAAATCGATGGCGTAAGCTACGGTGCGTTCATCGTGCCGGGCCTGATAATGCTGTCGATCATGACCGAGAGTATTTCCAACTCGTCATTCGCGATCTACTTCCCGAAGTTCACGGGCACGATATTCGAGGTGCTTTCAGCACCGGTTTCCTATAGCGAAGTCGTGATCGGCTACGTTGGCGCGGCAGCGACCAAATCCGTCATTATCGGCACGATCATCCTCGCGACGGCGAGCTTCTTCGTCGATCTCGAGATCGCACACCCGGTCATCATGGTGACGTTCCTCGTGCTGACCTGTGTGTCGTTCTGCCTGTTCGGCTTCATTCTCGGCATCTGGGCCGATGGCTGGGAGAAGCTCACGATCGTCCCTATCCTCGTCATCATGCCCCTGACATTTCTCGGCGGCACATTCTATTCGATCAGCATGTTGCCACCGGCCTGGCAAACCGTGAGTCTGTTCAATCCCGTGGTCTACCTGATCAGCGGCTTCCGCTGGAGTTTCTATGAGAACGCCGATGTCAGCGTCGCATTGAGCCTGACGATGACCGTGTCTTTCCTGTTGATCTGCCTGGCTGTCGTGCGCTGGATTTTCAAGTCGGGCTATCGGCTGCGCAACTGAGGAGGGGCGGGTGTTCGGCATCGCCAAGGTCGTCCTGGGCACGCTGCTGATCGCCTTTCTCGTCATTCACGCTTACTTCTACCTGAATCAGCGGCAGCTCATGTATTTTCCGTCGCGCGAGCGCGTGCAGCCGCAAGACATCGGCCTCGCGAACGTCGAAGAAATCGTGCTGCGAAACCGATCGGGCGAATCCTTGTTGAGCTGGTTCGGCCAGGCGCAAGCCGGTAAGCCGACGATTCTGTTTTTCCACGGCAATGCGGGCGCTGTGAACCACCGCGCGCATCGATTTCGCGGGCTCATGGCCGACGGCTTCGGCCTGTTCATGCTGGGATACCCGGGCTACGGTGGCAGCGACGGGCGACCTTCCGAGCGGGCATTCCTCGAAGGTGCGCGGCTTGCTTACCAGAACCTTCGTGACCGAGGCCTGGAACCCGACGAAATCGTCATCTATGGCGAGTCGATCGGGAGTGGCGTGGCGGTCCAGCTTGCGGCGACGGTCACGGCCAAAGGGCTGGTGCTGGAGGCGCCGTCCTCATCGGCCGTCGATGTGGCTCGCGAACACTACCCGTGGCTGTTGGCCGATCTGCTGATGAAAGACGCGTTCCGGTCGATCGACCATATCGGTGGCATCGACATGCCGATACTGGTCATTCACGGGGAGCAAGATCGCATCATTCCTATCCAGCTCGGAAGGAGGCTATTCGAAGAAGCCAGCGATCCGAAGACGTTTCGCGCAATTCCGGGCGCCGGCCACAACGACCTGCACCGCTACTCGACGGACGATATCGCCGCGGAATTCATCGACGCGCTCTAGCAGAAAATGGGGACATTCTGCTTTTTCACGCTCTTTCTTCGGGAAAAGCAGAATGTCCCCATTTTCTGTGCTCCAGGGGCAACGGGGACTAGTGCACGGTGTACTCGTCGATGACCTTCTCTATCGCTTCGGCGCAGACGACGCAAAAGTCCTCGGTACGCGTAAACATGATGCAATTCTGTGCCGGGCGGTAATAGCCCTCGGCCTGGTAATTGCCACCCTCGAACGCGCCCACGACGCCTTTCTGGCCCGAGTTGTCGAACAGTGACTCGACGTAGACCTGGTTGTCGACAAACAACTTGTTCATCGCCGCCTCGGGCACGTCGTCCGCGCGCATCTGGCGACGCGTTTCCTGATAGGCGATCGAGTGCTTCTCGAACGCCTGCTTCGGCCACGGTGTCGGTAGCGGCGTGCCGGGGAGCACATGGCGCTTCCACTTGAGATTGTCGGGATCGAGCAGGGCGGTGACGTTCGGTTCGTAAGGCTCGGTAATCGTTTCGGGGGCTTCGTACTGTACCGAACTCGTGTAGTACTCGTCCGCGAGACCGGCGAAGTGATGCCCGAATTCGTGGACGAAGAGGTAGGCCGCCCAGTCGCTGTTGGCAGCGGCGGTGCTGAACAGGCCGTAGATGCCGCCACCGCCATACACCTCGCTGTTGGTCAGTATCTCGATGAAATCGTAAGGCGCCGACGAAGCGATACGCCGCATCGACTTGTTATCGAAGGTCAGGATATAGCGCTCGGAACGGAACGCATCGTAGGTCGCACCGATCGGCGAGTCGCGGAACGACTTCTTCGAAGGGCGCGACACACCCGACTGCGCCGCCGGCGGGATGACGGCCCAGATGTTGAAGTCGTTCTTTCGTTCCTTGAACGGCGAGGTTGCGAACAGAACCCGGGTCAGTTCGCGGGCCGTGACCAGGAAATCGTCGCGTTCCTCGGGAGTGTAGCCGTCGGCCATGAGCAGCAGGTCCACCTTGATCGCCGGATCGCCGCTCTCGTGAATGGCAACCACATGCTCGGCGTACCGGGCCGACTCACGGTGCACCAGGACGTCGGCCGGGTCGAGTTCGATGCGCCAGACTTCCACGAATGCGTTACCAGCGCCGCGCTTTTTCATGACGAGTTCAAAGACGGACTCCTGTGCCGGAAAGCGCACCGATTCATGAAAAGAGCGATTGATGCGGCGTGACTCGCCCGTGGTCTCCCACTCTCCGTAAATGCTGCTGAAGCTCCTCGACCAGGCGACCGCACCGGTGTCGGGATCGACGATCTCGAACAGGTACTTGCCACGCGAAGTCTGGTCGAGCGGCTGTGCCATGTTGCCGCTCCAGGGCAGCGGTTCGATGACCACCTGGTCGAGGGAGAACATTTCGACGTCGTGATTACCGCTGTGAAAGTAGTCGACTCGCATCGTCGCCGGCGTTTCGGCGGCGACCTGCGGGCCGAACGCGAGCAACAGGACCAGGTAGACGGCACGCTTCATCGCGCTTCTCCCGTGGAGGTTACTGTATGGTGCTCCAATGGTAGCGCGAATCGTGCTCATGCTGACACTCGTAACCGCCGGAGAGCTCGTCTTTGGCCTGCCATACCATACGGCTCGATTTTTTCGCCCGACGTTTCTCGAGGCATTCAATTTCACCAACACTCAACTCGGTGACGTCTTCGCCGTCTACGGCATTCTCGCGATGCTGTCGTATTTCCCGGGCGGGCCGATAGCCGATCGGTTTTCAGCCCGCTCGTTGCTCAGCATTTCGCTCGTCACGACCGGCCTGGGCGGGTTTTACATGGCCACGTACCCGGGGCCGCTCGGCATGGCCGTTCTGTACGGCTACTGGGGCATCACGTCGATTTTGCTGTTCTGGTCGGCGCTCATCCGCGCCACGCGAGAGTGGGGCGGCGACAGCGCGCAGGGCAAGGCTTTCGGGGTGCTCGAAGGCGGCCGCGGCCTGGTCGCGGCGATGTTCGCGTCGTTCGGCGTTCTGTTGTTTGCGTTCGGCATGCCCGATGACGTCGCGAGCGTGACCGAGGAGCAGCGGCGCAGTGCGTTCCGTGCGGTCATTCTCATGTACTCGATTGCCGTTATTGCGGCGGGCGTGCTGGCCTGGTTTCTCGTGCCGCCCTCGAGACACGCCGGCGATTCGAGCCAGAGCCTGTTTCGCGGCGCAGGTTTTATCGTGCGCAATCCCATGGTCTGGGCGCAGGCCGGTGTCATCGTGATGGCCTACTGCGGTTTTCGCGCGCTCGACAACTATCCGCTCTATCTCGTGCAGGTTATGGGCATGAGTGAGGTCGATAGCGCCACGATCGCCTCATGGGCTGCCTATCTCAGACCTGCGGCCGCAATTGGCGCCGGGATCATCGCCGATCGCTGGAGCGCCGTGGCGACCATCAGGGTTTCGTTCGTCGTGCTCACGGCGTCTTATCTGATGTTGTACCTGCTTCTGCCGGTGGGCGCCGGCGTCTCGCTGGTCTGGGCGAATCTCGCGATCAGCTATGTTGCCGTGTTCGGGTTACGCGGTGTGTATTTCGCGCTGCTCGAAGAAAACCGTGTGCCGCCGTTCCTGACCGGCGCCGTGGCCGGCACCGTGTCGTTTATCGGTTATACGCCGGACGTCTTTTTCGGACCGATTACGGGGCGTATCCTCGACGCTTCACCGGGCGCACCCGGACACCAGAATTACTTTTTGTTCATGTTTGCGGTCGCGTTGTTCGGCTTGCTGCTTGTTGCCTGGGCCCGGCGTCTGCAGCGCAGAGCGCCTGCCGACGTCTGGCCCACTCACGCTGAGCTGCGCATGCGGCCATCGACGAAATAATCGCGCGCTTTGGCCGGTCAACTGGGCATGGGGAAACGAATCGATATACGGGAGCAGCTGCGGCGCAATGCGGTCGCGCTGATCAGCCTCGTCGTTGCGATCACGAGCCTCGGCTACAACACCTGGCGCAACGAGGCGAGCGAACACAACCGCAACCAGCGGCTCGTGGCGATCGAGGTGCTGCGCAATCTCGGCGAGCTGCATGAGGTCGTCTTTCGCCTGCATTACGACAAGGACATTGACGACGCGGTCAACGCGCGCACAGGCTGGGCACTCGTGTTGACCGTTCACGATCTCGCGATGGTGCTCGACGAGCCTTTGCCCAGGTCGGCGGACAATCTCAAGAACGTATGGGACGACCGTTTCCTGGGGCTGGGCGAACGGGGCGAAAGCGCCGACGATATCATCGGCGCGATCGACCTCATGCGTGCCGATATCCACGGTTTGCTGCGCGACCTCGACTGACGCATACTCCTGCGATTCCGTTCTGGGCTCAAACCGGGGTTCGCAATGAATAGACTCTTCGCCGTTTTTCTTATCTGTTTCCTGTTCGGCTGCCAGCAGGCCGATGAGGCGCCACCGGCGGCGCCGAGCGAACAGGCCGCCGCCGAGCTTGCGCCGGCCGATGCGCTCGCCGCGGTACTCGATGCCCAGCCTGACGAAGTCAAGGCGCGCTACGCGTTCCGCAATCCGCAGGAGACTCTCGAATTCTTCGGCATCGAGCCCGGCATGGTTGTCGTCGAAGGTCTCCCCGGTCGCGGCTGGTACACGAAACTGCTGTTGCCCTATCTTGGCGAAGGCGGTTGCGTCGTCGGTGCGAATTACCCGATGGACTTGTGGCCGAACTTCGATTTCGCCACCGAGGAACTCCTCGAACGACAGCGCACCTGGTCGGTCGATTTTCCGGCTGAGGCCGCCGAGTGGGCCGGCGACTCCGGGGCAACCGTGAAGGCTTTCAATTTCGGCTCAATGCCGGAGGGCTACGCCGATACGGCCGACGCCGTCGTGTTTGCCCGTGTTCTGCACAACCTGGCGCGCTTCAGCGAGCAGCGCGATTTCCTCGGCGAGGCTTTGACGGATGCCTACACGGTGCTGAAGCCGGGAGGCATTTTCGGCATCGTTCAGCATCATGCGCGCGACGATATGTCCGACGAATTCGCGGACGGCAGCCGCGGCTATCTCAAGAAAGACTTCGTGATCGCCGCGGTCGAAGCGGCCGGTTTCGAATTCGTCGCGGAAAGCGGCATCAACGCAAACCCGAAGGATCAGCCGGGCGAAGAGGACATCGTCTGGCGCCTCCCGCCGACCCTCGCAACGAGCAGGGATGACCCGGACCTCAAGGCCGAATACGAAGCTATCGGCGAATCCAATCGCATGACGTTGAAGTTTCGCAAGCCTGAATAGTCGTCATTCGGTCGGATCGAAACCGACGATCACGGGATCGTGGTCCGAGGCGCGATACGGTGTCGTGGCATCGAAAAGCGCCGGATCGCGACCGTGTTCGAGGTTGTAGTCATGGAGGTCGGGCTCATCGGCATTGATGTGCCATTCGATGGCCTCGACGACCTGGGC
>JAAUYD010220205.1_pt1 | contig 20194 bp, 17 predicted proteins | sample 7278101 | NCBI WGS metagenome assembly JAAUYD01 (sample SAMN14350128, study PRJNA611818) | marine sediment metagenome | isolation source: surface marine sediment (0.6m) | place: French Polynesia: Moorea | collected 2018-08
AGATTCCTCCCCCCAGTCGCAGCGAACGTACCCGTCAGGTGAGCGTTGCCCTGTGCCAGATGGCCATGGACGGCTACGTGACCGTGCACGACGCGGGCATCAACGGCGAGGAGCTGGAAATTCTTCAGGCGCTGGAGGAAGCGCAGCGCCTGCCCGTGCGCTTCTATGCAATGCTCTCGGCCCGCGACGAGCCCTTGAGCCGCGAATGGCTGGCGCGCGGCCCGCACACGGACGCGGAGGTCGCGAGGCGCCTGGTGGTGCGTTCCATCAAGGCCTTCTACGACGGCGCCCTCGGCTCACGCGGCGCCCGCCTGCTCGCGGATTATGCAGATCGTCCCGGTCATCGCGGCGTGAGCGGCAGCGAGTACGGCTTCGACCAGGCCCTGGTGGCCGAACTCATGGCAGCAGGCTTCCAGGTAGGGGTGCATGCCATCGGCGATGCGGGCAACCGCGAGACGCTGAACTTCTTCGAACGGGTGATCACGGAGTCTCCCGACGCAGCCCGGGGTCGTCATCGCATCGAGCACGCCCAGGTGCTGCACCCGCAGGACCTGCCGCGGCTGGCCCGTCTGGGCGTGATCGCCTCCATGGAGCCGCCGCACGCCGTCGAGGACAAGACCTGGGCAGAGGCCCGCCTCGGCCCCCAGCGCATCAAGGGCGCCTATGCCTGGCGTTCACTGCGCGAGAGCGGCGCCACGCTGATCTTCAATGCGGACAACCCGGGCTCCGATCACAACATCTTCTACGGCCTGCACGCGGCCGTGACCCGACGCGACAAGGCCCTCGAGCCCCCGGACGGCTGGTATCCGGAGCAACGCATGACCATGGACGAGACCCTGCGCGCCTACTCGCGCTGGGCTGCCTACGCGGCCTTCCGCGAGGACCACACGGGGATCATCGCCGAAGGCCGGTGGGCTGACCTGACGGCGCTCAGCATCGACCCCTTCGTCACCGCCGACACCCGTGCGGGCCAACTCTTCGACGGATCGATCCGCCTCACCATGGTCGGCGGTGAGCTGGTCTATACCCACGACGAGGGCCTTGCCGGCCCCTGCCGCGCAGCGCGCTGACCATCAGAAGGGCTGCCGGAGCACGGCCTAGCGCCGCGAGCCTGCCGCCGGCTCCGCGCCCGTGTCGTCAGCTGTTTTTTTGGCCACCAGGGGCAGCTCCAGTCGGCTCGGATACTGCGCGTCGTGATGCAGCTGGATCGTAGCGACGCGCACATCCTCCGCCGTCTCGAAGCCGAGGCGACCGCCGGAGTTGAAGTTCTTCTGCATCGTCGGGTCGTTGAGCGGTCCCACGGTCAATCGTATCTGCGCGCCCTTGGGTAGTTCGCGCGCCTGCCAGTAGAAGCGATCGAAGACGTAGGGCTCGATCACACCCGGCTCCACCAACTCTGGCTCCCCTGAGCGAAAACGTGCGCGCACCGTATCGGCGCCGAGCAGGCGAACGGTGGCGTCAGGCAGCACGGCCCACACGTGAGCCACGATGTCTGCATCGGGCACGTCCATCTCCAGGTAGAGCGTCAGGCGCAACTGTCCAGCGATGCGCATCGGCTGCTCGAGACGCGGCGAGTGGAAGGTGAGGGTCTGCTCCAGATAGCCCGGTGACGGATCGTCGATCTCCCCGCCGGCGATCAGGTCGAAGTGGTGAGTCTCGGTGATCTCGAGGGCCGAGACATCGAGCGGATCGCTCTTGAAGGTGTGCACCGCCGATTCGGCTGCTGGCGCGTCGACCAGCTGACCGGAGCGAAAGCCTTCATAAGCTTCGAAGGACTTTGCCTGCAAGTACAGGGTTTGCGTGCGATCGCTGACTGCCTCGAGCGAGGTTGCATAGCGCCACTGGTCCGCACCGGTGAGGTAATAGGCAACGCGATCCTCGAGGAACTCCGGCTTGCTGCCCCGCTGCAGCTGCCAGTCGAGCCAGTCGAGGTTGAACTGATCCATGTCGAACACACTGTTCTCGCCGAACACGACCGCCTCGCTGGTGCCGAGCTCGCGCGTGGGGCGTCGCGTGTCACCGTGATCCCACGGGCCGATCACCAGGTAGTGCTGCTCGGCAGCCTCCGTCGGCGCATGGAGCATGTGTTCGCGGTAGTAGCGCAGGGCGCCGGGCTGGTCGCCGTCGTAGTGACCGGTGATCGTGAGCACCGGGAAGGTCATCGCCCCGTAGTGGGCGGCCTGCGGCGTGACGTGGTCGAAATCCGGCAGCTCGTTGAGGCCCGCCACCCAGTGCTGGAATCGCGCTGAGGGGACGCCGACGAAACGATCGAGCTCCGAGAACGGCAGGTAGCGGCGGAAGGCCTCAGCGTACTTGCTGTCCCAGTAGTCCGTGTCGGCGAAGAGCTTGTCGTTGCCCGTGCGGCCGTCCGTGAGGGCCAGCCAACGCACCAGATAGGCATAGGCGCCGTGGGCACCGACCCGTGGGAAGTCCTCGCCGGGGTAGGCGGAGGCGGTGGGGATGATCGTCAGCAGCTGCTCCGGGCAATGGCGCGCCGTCATCCACTGGGTCATGCCGCGGTAGGAGCCGCCACGCATGACCACACGCCCATCGGACCAGTCCTGCGCCTTGATCCAATCGATCACCGCGCAGGCATCCGGACCCACGTCCGTGAACACCTGCGGGGGGCCGCCGGAATCTCCGCGCCCGCGCCGATCGAGGCTGACCATGGCGTAGCCGCGATCAACGAAGGTGCGGGCGCGATCGTGGGCCTCATCGGAGATGTAAGGGGTCACCACCAGCACCGTGGGCACGCTGTCGAGCAGAGTCGGCTTCCAGACCGTGGCCGACAGGGAGACGCCGTCCCGCGCCGTGACGCGCTGGTGCAGCAGCACGTCCAGGGGTTCGTGCTCCACCGGCTCCTCGTCCTCCTCCGCGGCGAACGCTGCCCCCGGCAGGGCCAACGCCGCCATGGCACCCAGCACCGCGAATGCCCCCCTGCCCTTCTTCCGCCAGCTTGCCGTCGACACGTGCAATCTCCCCCTATGCCAGGTGCCCCGCAGGGCCAGGACCTCGGAGTCTGCTTGCCGCCTGCCCGCGGAACAAGCGACGGCGCGAGCCGCCAAAGCGCTGCCTCTGCGGCAGCAGTCGACTATGCTTGCCGCTCTCGACGGACGGCGACGCAATATGGCCGCGCCGCCTCTCGCGACTCGCAAGCCACTGAGGTCTCATGAACAAACGCGACTTTCTGAAACTGACGGCGGCCACCGGCCTCACCCTCGGCGCTGCGCGCGCGATCGGTGACACGCGCACCGATACGGCCCTGAAGGACATGACGACCGGTGCACGCCCGATCACGGCAGCCGAGCGCCGCGCACGCATCGCCCGCGCTCAGGCCCTGATGGGCGAGCACGACCTGGACGCCATCCTGATCGAGGCAGGTTCCGCCCTGACCTACTTCACCGGCGTACGCTGGTGGCGCTCGGAGCGCTTCACTGGCGTGGTGATCGCGCGGCAAGGGCATCCGGTGATCGTGACGCCCTACTTCGAGGAACCCTCGATTCGCGAGAGCCTGGAGATCGAGGCGGACGTGCGCACCTGGCACGAGAACGAGGACCCCTTCGTGCGCATGCGCGAGGCGCTCAACGATCGCGGCGTGAAGACCGGTCGCCTCGGTATCGAGGAAACGGCGCGCTACTTCATCGTCGACGGCCTGCGCAAGGCAGCGCCCTCCTTCGCCCTGGAATCGGCTAACGCCATCACCCGCGGATGCCGCATGTACAAGTCCGCCGCAGAACTCGCCCTCATGCAGCGGGCCAGCGACATCACCATGGCCGCCTATCGCCATATCCACCCGCGGGTCGAGGTCGGCATGGTATCCGCCGATATCAAGCAGATGATGAACGAGGCGACGCGCGCCCTGGGCGGTACGCCGAAGTTCTCCATGGCACTGCTGAACGAGGCCAGCGCCTATCCGCACGGTACGCGCCAGGCGCAGACCGTGCGCGAGGGCAGTGTGATCCTCATGGACTGCGGCTGCGAGCTGCACGACTACGAGTCCGACATCTCACGCACCTGGGTGTACGGCGAGCCTAGCCCTAAGCAACGCAAGGTGTGGGCCACGGTAAAGCACGGCCAGGAGATCGCCCTGGAAACGGCAAGAGTGGGGCTACCGGCCGGCAAGGTGGACGACGCGGTGCGCGCCTACTACACCCGTGAGGGTTTCGGTCCCGGCTACCGCACGCCCGGCCTCTCCCATCGCCTCGGTCACGGCATCGGCATGGACGGTCACGAGCCGGTGAACTTCGTGCAGGGCGAGACCACGCCCCTGGCGCCGGGCATGTGCTTCTCCAACGAACCCGGCATCTACCTGTTCGGCGAGTTCGGTGTGCGACTCGAGGACTGTCTGCACATGACCGAAGACGGTCCGCAGCTGTTCTCAGGGCTGTCGCCGTCTCTCGACGATCCCATCGGCTGATCGGGCGGAGCACCCGTGAGCAGCGCGCCGATCCTGGACCCCAGCGACGCCGCCATCGCCCGCGCCGCCGCGGCCTTGCTGGCGGGAGAGCTGGTCGCCCTGCCTACGGAAACCGTGTACGGCGTGGCCGGCGACGCCACCAACGCGGACGCCGTAGCCCGTCTCTACGCGGCCAAGAACCGACCGAGCTTCAACCCGCTGATCGCCCACGTAGCCGACCTCGCCAACGCCAGCCGCGAGGGCGTATTCGACGAGCGTGCCTACGCCCTGGCCCAGCATTGCTGGCCCGGCCCGCTCACGCTGGTGCTGCCCGTTCAACAGACGAGCGGAGTCTGTCAGCTGGCACGCGCCGGCCTCGACAGCATCGCCCTGCGTATTCCTGCCCATCCGGTGGCACAAGCCGTACTTCGAGCCGTGGCCCGCCCCCTGGTGGCACCGTCGGCCAATCGCTCCGGACGCCTGAGCCCGACCTCGACCAGCGCTGTGGCCGAGGAGTTGGGCGATGCCCTCGCCCTGATCCTCGAAGGGGGACCCTGCCGCGTGGGGGTGGAGTCGACGATCGTGGCCGCGCTGCCCGACCAGCCCTTGCGCGTACTGCGCCCGGGCGCCTTCGACATCGACATGATCAGCCGTATCGCCGGCGAGCGTGCGTGCGGCCCTGAGGTCGGGCAGGAGGAACGGGTGATTGCTTCGGGGCAGCTCAGCTCCCACTACGCACCCGACGCGAGCGTGCGTTTGAATGCGTTGAAGGCGAAAGAAGGCGAAGTGCTGCTCGGTTTCGGCCCCGAGGCACCCGCCGACGCGGTGAACCTCTCGGCGACTGGCGACACCACGGAAGCGGCCGCCAACCTCTACGGCCTGCTGCGGCAACTCGATGATGCAGGCGCGAAGACCATCGCCGTGATGCCGATTCCCGAAGAAGGACTCGGTGTCGCTATCAACGATCGCCTGCGGCGCGCCGCCGCGCCCCGCGACTAGGCGCTGTTCAGACGCGAGGGGTCGCCACCGCAGTGCTGCAGCAGGCGACCGTCCATGACCCGTCGCCACAGGGGCGGCACCAGGGCCACCAGCAACATGGCCGTATAGCCCGCCGGCAGGGCCGGCGCCTCCGGCTGGTGGCGCAGGGCCTGGTAGCTACGCGACCAGTTCGCATGGTGATCCGAGTGACGCTGCAGGTGGTACAGCATGAGATTGGACATCACGTGGTTGCTGTTCCAGGAATGGCACGGCCGCACGCGTTCGAGCTTGCCGTGCTCATCGCAGCGGCGCAGCAAGCCGTAGTGTTCGATGTAGTTGACGCCCTCGAGCAGGGAGAAACCGATCAGCGCCTGGACCAGCAACAGCGGCCACACGGCAGGCCCCAGCCACCACCACACGAGCGTGTACAAGACCACCGTCAGCGTCAGGCCCTGCAACACATGGTTGCGCCAGTGCCAGACCGACAGGTCCATTCGCACCAGGCGCTGGCGCTCCAGGCCCCAGGCCGAAGCGAATCCACCGAACACGGTGCGTAGCCAGAAGCCGTAGTAGGTTTCCCCGAAACGGGCGCTCGCCGGGTCCGGCCGCGTGGCCACGCGCACGTGATGGCCGCGGTTGTGTTCGACGTAGAAATGACCGTACGCGGTCTGCATCAGAGCAAGCTTGGCCAACCAGCCGCTGACACTCCCGGGTTTGTGCCCAAGCTCGTGGGCCACGTTGATGCCGCCGCCACCGATCAGCCCCAGGGACAGGGCAAGTCCCAGCTGCTCGGTCACGCCGAGGGAGCCGTTGACGAAGGTGTAAGCGCCCCACAGGAAGCAGGCGTACTGCGCGGGAAGATAGGCGATGAGCACGGCGCGATAGAACGGGTCGCGCTCGAGCGCCGGCACAGCGGTCTCCGGCGGGTTACTGCGGTCTTCCCCCAGCAACAGATCCAGCAGGGGAACGAGGCCGTAGGCGTAGAGCGGTAGGAGGTACCAGAAGAGGCTCAGCTCCGTTTGCCCGGCAAGCCACGCGCCGAGCGGCGGCAGCAAGGTGATCACCAGGCCCAGGGGCCACCAGTATCGCTTACCGTCCCGCCAGCCGTCGGCGGGTAGATTGAGTGACTCTTGCACGCTGACGTCCTGAGCTACCCGGTATGCGACCAGTGTAGCCCGAGTGCGCCAGCCGGTGCGCTCGGCTGCGCTATCTGCAGCGCAACAAATGCTCGCGCATCAAGCGCCCTGCAGCGCGAGGCTCGCCAGTGCCCAGGTCACGAAGAGCAGCTGCGCCATGTTGATGACCACCGAGAGCCGATGACCACGGTCGAAGCGAGCCTTCGCCGCCCGGTCGCCAGCGAGCTGCGCGTCCCGTGCCGCGTTGATCGCAGGCACGAGGAGCTGGCGCACGAGCAGCGTGGAAAGCGCCACCAGCGCCAACCCCACAGCCACCACCAGTTGCCCGTGGAAACACAGGGCAGCGACCGTAGCCGTCACGATGAGGAACGCGTAGTAGGCGGGAAACAACTCGCGCAGGAAGTTGCCGGCCGCCTTGCCATCAAGCGCTTTGAACACCCGGGGCGCGACCGCCGCCGGGAAGAACACCATGGCACCGAACAGCGCGCTCAGCGCCCACCATCCGGCCACCTGCATTACCTGAGAAATCACTTCGCCTCCCCCTACGGCTACCCGCAGAGCGCTCCTACCCTTTCCAGGCGGCGCAGACTAGCATGAGAGCCAGTCTGCAACACCGCATGCCGGTGCCGGCCTTGTGACTGGAGAAACGCAGGTCCCGCTATCGCACCAGGGCGCTTTGGCCCATACCGCAGGCAGACCCCGTACTTCGGGGTCCGCCGGGAGACGCAGCAAACCTCAGAGGGAGCGAGCCGCGTCGTCGATCAGGCGCGCGTTATCCGCCGTGGAGATGACGAGAGGCTGTGCAGCCTTTACGTTGCGCGCGTGGACGTAGTCGTTGATGGTCCAGGCTGCGTCGTCGGCGGACTGAGCGATAGCGCCGCTCACGATCCTGGCCGTGCCCTGTGCGTCGACCACGCTGGCGAAATCGTCGGCCCAGGCGTTACCCATGGCAGCGAAAGCAAGCACGGCAAATCCGATGAACTTTTTCATGAGAGGTCTCCTCAATCATTTCGTTAGGCGATGACGTCAGCGAACGCCACCGCGATGTCGAGAGTGATGATTGGGCAAGGCTTGGCTAATTGAAAATCGATTGTTCTCATCATTTTGATACACACAACCTATCGGAAGTCAAACCCTCTATATACCAATGGGTTGCGACCGCCGCCCAGCTCCCGGAGGACTCTGAACTGGCGTAATTCGCGCCACAGGCCTCGCACAGGACGACGTGTCTCGAGCCCTCGAGGAGTGGAAATTGCGCAGCACCCATACGTCGTGCAAGGCCGTTCCCATGCCTATGCGGCACTCGCTGGCACACTAGCCGCGTCGACCATTCCTCGAGGCCCGTAACCTAATTCGAGCGAGAAACGACTACAGGGTGCACCTGCTTCATGTCCTGCCATACCGGCAATGACGATCAAGCATCACGCCGTACCGACAAGGAGTCTCGCCATGAAAACCGCCCTGACCACGCTGGCAGCCCTCGCCGCCCTCACCCTGACCGCCCCGGCCTGGGCCGATGACTGGACCTCGACCCTGAAGACCGCCGACGCCAATGGCGACGGCATGATCGACAAGATGGAAGTCATGAACTTCTCCGATCCCCTTGGTGCGCCCGGATTCAAGCCATTCTTCGCCGTTCACTTCGATGACATCGACAAGGACGGCGACGGCATGCTGGCCATGGCAGAGGTAAAGCGCGCCATGAAGGCGATGAAGCTCAGCGATGCGCAGATCGCCGCCATGTTCAACAAGCGCATCTACGACGGCTTGTAAGGATGCGACAGGGGCGCGCATGATGGGCCCGCCGTCGAAGATGGCGGCGCGGCTCGCGCTCAGGGTTGCCGTCATAGGGCCGGTCCCCGCCGCGGAGCCTGCATGAGGACTCGCGAGTCATGGCGCCAGGGACATCATTCAAGGACCACTTCTCAGGCCATGCCGCGGACTATGCGCGTTATCGGCCCCATTACCCGTCGGACCTCTACGACTGGCTGGCCCGCATCAGTCCCGGTCAAGCACTCGCTATTGACTGCGCCACCGGCAACGGTCAGGCGGCCGCGGGCCTCGCGAACCACTTCGCCCAGGTGCTGGCCACCGATGCGAGCGCACAGCAGATTGCCGCGGCGAGGTCTGTTCCCGGGGTGCGCTTCCAGGTGGCAGCCGCTCACTCCTGTCCAATCGAGGACGGCAGCGCCGATCTCGTGACCGTCGCCCAGGCCCTGCACTGGTTCGATCTCGACGCGTTCTACCGCGAGGTTCACCGAGTCCTGCGCCCCCAAGGTGTGTTGGCAGTCTGGTGCTACCAATTGGCGCAGGTGGATCCGTCCATCGACGCGCTCGTGTATCGCTACTACACGGACACGGTCGGCGACTACTGGCCTCCTGAACGGGCGGCAGTCGAGCATGCCTATCGCGGGATGGGACCGTCGTGGCCCACGATCGACGCACCTGCCTTCACCATGCGCTGCGAGTGGTCAGTGGCGCAGATGCTGGGCTATCTCGCCAGCTGGTCCGCCAGCAGGCGAGCGGCGGATACCCAGGGTCGTGATCCCCTTGCGGATCTGAAACGCGAACTTCCCACCCTGTGGGGTGAGCAGCCGCGCCCGGTCCGCTGGCCCTTGCAGTTGAGGGCCTGGCGTCGACCCACGCCTTGATCGGGCACCGGAGGATCCTGCGCCAACGGCAAAGCGACCCTCAGCTGTCCGACTCCGGCGGCAGGCTCAACTGGTCTATGAACTGATCCCAGGGGATAGGTCTGGAGAACAGGTAGCCCTGGAACTCCTCAACACCGGATGATACAAGCGTCTCGAACTGGGCCTGCGATTCCACCCCCTCGGCAACCGTGGTCAGCGAGAGGTTCTTGGCCCACTAGCCAGCTCAGGGCGTGGCGTCGGCCGGCGGGTTGATCAGGGACTGGGCGATCTGGATCGCGCGCGCCAGCTGCGGATCGGCCCCGGCGGCATAGGGCAGCCCTCGCGCCACCAGCGCATCCGGCTCCACGCCCTGCCCTTCCAACTCCTCGCCGTCGACGCTGACGGTCGCCACCGCCAGGTAGAGCAGGGAGTCGTCCAGCAGCACGAAGGGTCGACCGCCGGTAACCGCACCCGCCGTACGTGTGCCCACCAGCGGCACGCCGTGGGCCTGGAGCGTGCGCGCCAGCACTTCCTTGCCACTGCGCGTGCCATCGTCGACCAGCAGCACGAGCGGCCGATGCCAATGCTCGTTGAAGGTGGATCGCACACCAACACGCGTGGTCATTGAGAGCGAGGCCGTGCGCGAGAGAAAGTAGTCCGCATAGGAGGGATCTGCCCCACCCCAGCCGCCGCGCAGATCGAGCACCAGGGCCTCGGCAGTGGCAAAGGCATCCCCTCGAAGCACCGCCTTCAGCGCCTCGTGGTAGGCAACGCCAGCGTAGGACCACATGGGTATGTAAGCGATGCGCGTGTCGGCGCCTGGTTCGAGCACGCGGGCACCTGCCTCGATGGCTTCCAGGAACAGGGTCGACGGGCGCAGGCGCTCCACCACCACCGGTACCTCCAGCAGCATCCCCTGCGCTTCGCGCCTGATGCCGAGGGTGGCAACACGGCCTGCCTTGCCCAGGAAGGGTTCAATCTCGTCGAAAGGCGCGCCGTCTACCGACAGGATCTCATCGCCCACCAGCAGCAGCGTGTCACCGGCCAGTTGCAGTGGCCTGTAGATACCGCTCACGAACACGCGGCCATCGACGCGCTGGACCGCGATCGGCAGGCCCGCGTAGCTCACTTCGCCATCGTCGGCGCCGAAGCGACGTTGGCGCAGGGTAGGGAACTGTTCACCGAAGATTCCCAGTAGCTGATACCAGGCCGTATCGAGGGGCGTGTAGTGACTGGTGTGGGAGGTGTTCAGGGTGGCCAGCATGGCGTTGATCGCGGCACTGGCGCGCGTCGGATCCGCGTCGGGTGGTAACGGCCCAAGATACTCGGCGAAGGCGCGCTCCCAGGCCCCTCCGGTCACGGCCTCGGGGTCCACGAACTGGTCGCGGACCAGATGCCAGGCCTGAACGGCGGCCAGCGCCGAGGGGCCAGGTGGCACCTCCGCCACCGGCGCAGGCAGGGCAAGGCGGAGCACGCTGGCCGGCGGCGCCTCGTCGGCGGACGGTGCGGGCACGCTGAGCACATAGAGGTTGTCGTACTCGTCGTCCTCGATCTCCGGCAGAAGCAAGTCGGCACCGAAGGCCTGCGCGAGTAGCGGCAGCGTATTGCTGTGACCGACGATGAGCACGGTTCTCCCGACGTGTTCGCGCAGGACCTGTGCGGCCACTGCCTCGCTGTCTCGAGGATCGTAGGAGAGGATCGGCACACCCGCCCACTCGGCCAGCGGGCGGGCGGTCTGCCGCGTGCGTTGAAAGGGCGATGCATACACCGCATGCACCGAAGCGGAAACCGTCGCTTGAGCCAGCAAACCGGTGATCGACCGAGCCCTCGCCCTGCCCGTCGCAGTCAACGCCGGGTCCTGGACTGGCGCTGCCGCTTTCTCGGCGTGGCGCACGAGGATCACGGTGGTGAGGGTCGACTCAGCGGTCGGCGGCGGTGCTGCCGGCGGCACGAGGGGCGCCATGGCACTCCATCCCGTTCCGCTCGAGGCCAGCAGCAGCACAATCATGACGAGGCGCACCCGACCGCTCATCGCTCTGCCCCCTCATGCTTCAGCACACGCTGCTCCCCCGGGGTGATGAAGGCATCACCGCCGAGCGCGTCACGATAGGCCTGCGGGTCGGTCTGGGCCTCAGCGGGCACGTGGATGGCGATGACCTGGTGTGCGTCGATGCGTTCGAGGATGGCGCGGCCGCCAAGGCTGCGCAGGAACCAGTCTGGCGAAAACAGGGCGGCCGCCTGGCCCTGTGCTGCCCAGCCATCGAAGTACGGCGCGAAGTTGTCGACCACGGGGTCGGCGTCGCCGAAGTGCATGACCGTGAGCGCCTGGTCCAGGGTCACCCGGAATACGAGGTTCTGCAGCTTGCCCCACCGCCGGGGGTTGGCGTGGGGAACGGCCACCACCTCGATGGCCAGCCCGGCCTCGCGAGCGCCCGCGATCTTATCCCCCGGCCCCGAGGCGAAGGTGTGCACACGCTGCAGTTCATCCTCCGTGGCCCCCGCCTCGCGCAATGCCTCGGCCACGGCCAGCGGTCCATAGACCTGAACGGCAGGCTGCGCTCGCAGATAACTGAGCACCTGCTCCGCGCCGAAGTGATCACCGTGCACATGACTGACGAAGAGGGCGCGCACGGACTTGAAGGGCCCCTCACCGGCGTGAATGGCCGCATAGGCCTGCGCTGAAGGGACCACGTAGTTGCCGTAGGACTGGTCGAACAACGCGTCGAACAGCACGCCCTCGTCACCGTGAGTAACCAGCACGCCTTCGTTGCCGACGTAGTGGGCAGCACCGGGTTCGTGAGCCCTTACGGGCGCCAGGCACACGCCCGTCAGCAGCACTGCGCAGAGCGCAATTCCCGTGAGTCGCCCCATCAACGCACCTCGATGATCATCCGCTTAGAAGGTCGCCAGCATAGCGCGACCCGCGATCATGCGATGATCAGGGCGTCAACGCGTGGGAGAGCTTGATGGGTGGGGGCGAGATACTGATCCTGGGCAAGCTGATGCTCACCTTCGGCATTCTGCTGGCGTGGCCGATCTGGGATCTGATCAGTCTGGAGCGCAAACGCCGTGCGGCAGGCAGGCCACGATCGACCTGGCCCGCGCCAGCGCCGACCACGGCGCAGCCGCCTTCGGCGACGGAGCCGCAGGACGACTGAACGCGAGGATGCGGGACCTCAGGCCTTCGGTGGGCCGTAGTATCCGGCCTGCTCGGCCTGCGCCTCGCGCAGCATCAGCGCCCCCTGCACGACGCGCTCGTGCAGGCCGTCCGCACCGCCGTCGATGTGCTTGAGCAGGGCATCGCGCATACGCGGATCCCAGTAGCAGCGGAAGTGGTTGCGCAAGCCCTCCAGGGCCCGCTCCTGCGGATACGGGGCGAAAAAGTCCCCGATCTGATTGGCCATGGTGATCAGCTGGGTGAGCTCGATCACCTCCTCGCGCGCCACCGCGGTGGCTTCGTGTTCGGCCGTTGCCATCAGGACGTCTCCTCCAGCAGTTCGCTTTCCCGGGTGACTCCCTGTTCGGGAGTGTCGTCGGCGTCGATGCGCGTCACATCGACCGCCGTCACCTTGTACTCGGGGCAATTGGTCGCCCAATCGGACTGATCGCCGGTGAGCGTGTTCACCTTGGTCACCGCATGGTGGAAGGTGGTGTACACCACCCCCGCGTTGACCCGCGTCGATTCCTTCACCCGCAGGCGCGTCGAGCCGAAGCGACTGCTCACCTGCGTCAGGTCACCATCCCGCAGACCGCGCGCATCCATATCGTCGCGCGCCATCTCCAGCACATCCTCCGCATGCCATTGCGAGTTGGCAGTACGCCGGGTCTGCGTACCCACGTTGTACTGGCTGAGGATGCGCCCGGTGGTGAGGAGCAGCGGATAGAGTTCGCTGACCCGCTCCCGGGTGGGTACGAAGCCCGTGAGCATGAAGGTGCCGCGGCCGTTGGCGCGGGGGAACTTCTCCCGATGCAACACGGGCGTGCCCTCGGGGGCGTTGACGTCGACGGGCCACTGGGCGGAGCCCACGCGATCGATCAGCTCGAAGCTGGCGCCGCTGTACGCCGGCGACAGGCGCGCCAGCTCGTCGAGGACCTCGCCTGCGTGGGCGTAATCCACCTCATAGCCCATGGCATGCATGAACTTCACCACGATCTCCCAGTCCTGGTAGCCGGCCAGGGGCTCGGTCACCTTGCGCACGCGGCTGATGCGACGCTCGGCATTGGTGAAAGTGCCGTCCTTTTCCAGGGAAGAGCTGCCCGGCAGGAACACGTGGGCGTACTTGGAGGTTTCGTTCAGGAACAGGTCCTGCAGGATCACGCACTCCATGTTGCGCATGGCGGCGATGATGTGGTTCTGGTTGGGATCGGACTGCACCGGATCCTCACCCATGATGTACATGCCCTTGAAGTGACCGGCGAGGGCCGCGTCGAACATGTTGGGCAGGCGCAGGCCCGGTTCGCCGTCGAGAGATACACCCCACTCTGCTTCGAAGCTCTCGCGCGTGGCGTCGTCGGTGACGAAGCGGTAGCCGCTGAACACGTGGGGCCAGCTGCCGAGGCAGCTGCCGCCCTGCACGTTGCCCTGACCGCGCAGGGGGTTCACGCCCACGCCGTCGCGCCCGAACATGCCGCAGGCCAGGGCCAGGTTGCCCAGGCACATGACGCCCGTGGAGCCCTGCGAGTGCTCGGTCACGCCCAGGCCGTAGTAAACCGTGCTGCGCGGCCCGGACGCGTACATGCGCGCGGCGCGACGAATGTCCTCCGCATCGATATTGGCGATGCGGGCAACGTTCTCCGGCGAGTACTCGTCGCTGGCAACGAACTCGGCCCACTGCTCGAACTCGCTCCACTCGCAGCGCTCGCGAATGAACTCGGGGTCATGCAGCTGCTCTCGCACGATCACGTGGGCGATGCTGTTGAGCACGGCCACATTGGTGCCCGGGCGCAGGGCCAGGTGTACGTCCGCGTGACAGTGGGGGCTGTCGACCGTTTCCGTGCGCCGCGGATCGATCACGATCAGCTTGGCGCCTTCACGGATCCGTCGCTTCATGGCAGAACCGAAGACCGGGTGGCCTTCCGTCGGGTTGGCCCCCACCACCATGATCACGTCAGCCTGCAACACCGAATCAAAATGCTGACTGGCAGCACCCCAACCGACCGTGGCCGACATACCGAATTGCGTGGGCGAGTGGCAGATGCGCGCGCAGTTGTCGATGTTGTTGTTGCCCATCACCGCACGCGCGAACTTCTGCATGAGGAAGATTTCCTCGTTCGTGCAGCGCGAGCTGGAGACGGCGCCCACGGACTTGCGCCCGTACTTGGCCTGGATGCGCTTGAGCTCTGAGGCGGCATAGGTAAAGGCCTCTTCCCAGCTCACCTCCTGCCACGGCTCGTCGATGCTCTTGCGGATCATCGGCGTCTCGATGCGATCCGGATGATGCCAGTAGTCGTAGGCAAAGCGGCCCTTCACACAGCTGTGACCGTGGTTGGCCTTGCCTTCCTTCCACGGTGTCATGCGCACGATCTCATCGCCGATGGTCTCGGCCTTGAAACCGCAGCCCACGCCGCAGTAGGCGCAGGTGGTGATGACCTCTCGTTCCGGCTTGCGCGGATTAGGCACGCTCGTATCCTCCGGGGAACAGACTCTTTTCGACCAGCGCATGGCTGGGGCAGGCCTGCACGCAGGCACCGCAGCTCACACACTCGGATTCCATAAACGGTTGATCCTGGCTCGCCGCCACCTTCGAATCGAAGCCGCGGCCCTGGATCGTCAGGGCGAAGGTGCCCTGCACTTCCTCGCAGGCGCGTACGCAGCGGCTGCAGACGATGCATTTGGCAGGATCAAACAGGAAATAGGGGTTGGACTCGTCGACGGCCAGCTGGAAATGCGTCTGGCCATCGCCGTAGTTGTGGGTCTCCACGCCGATCTGCTCGAGGGATTTGTGGAACTCGCTCCAGCCATCGGGAATCTCCTCGGCCGGGAAGTCCGAGAGATACAGCTCCATCACGCCCTGACGCAGCTCGGTCAGGCGATCAGACTGGGTGCTGACCACCATGCCCTCCTCCACCAGCGTGGTGCAGCTGGCGGGGGTACCGCGACGACCCTCGATCTCCACCAGGCAAACGCGGCAACTGCCGAAGGACTCGAGCATGTCAGTGGCGCAGAGCTTAGGCACCTCGCGCTGGGCCTTGGTGGCAGCCAGCATCACCGAACTACCTTCGGGCACGGTCACTTCCACGCCATCCACCGTGAGCGTGATCGGCTTGCCTTCGCGCGGCGGCGTGCCGTAGTCGACGCCCTCGCGGAGTTCTCTCACTTCATTCCACATGGCTCTCTCCGTTCACTCCACATGGGCAGGCTCCTCACTCGGGGCAATGCCGAAATCCTCGGGGAACTGGCGCAGGGCCGAGAGCACGGGCAGCGGCGCCATGCCGCCCAGGGCGCACAAGCTGGCGTTCTCCATCACGTCGCAGAGCTTGAGCAGCTGCGCGTGGTTGGCCTGCACATCCTCGCGGCGCATGATCTTCTCGATCAGCTCGCGACCGCGGGTCGAGCCGACCCGACAGGGCGTGCACTTGCCGCAGCTCTCGATGGCGCAGAACTCCATGGCGAAGCGCGCTTGTTCGGCCATGTCCACCGTGTCGTCGAAGACCACCACGCCGCCGTGGCCGACGATGCCGAAGTGCTTCTGGAACTCTTCGTAGTCCAGGGGCAGGTCGAAGTGGCTCTCGTCGAAGTAGGCGCCGAGGGGGCCGCCCACCTGCACGGCGCGGGCGGGGCGACCGCTGGCGGTACCGCCGCCGAAGTCCTCGATCAGTTCACGCAGGGTCACGCCGAAGGCCTTCTCCACCAGGCCTGGTGTGCGCAGGTTCCCGGCGAGCTGGATCGGCAGCGTGCCGCGCGAACGGCCGACGCCGTAGTCCTCGTAGTACTTCGCACCCTTATCGAGAATGATCGGTACGCTGGCCAGGGAGATGATGTTGTTCACCACCGTGGGCATGCCGAACAGGCCCTTCAGAGCAGGCAGGGGCGGCTTCGGACGGATCATGCCGCGCTTGCCCTCGAGCGAGTCGAGCATGGAGGTTTCTTCGCCACAGATGTAGGCGCCGGCGCCCATGCGTACTTCCATGTCGAAGCTCGTGTCCGAGCCCTGGATGTTCTTACCCAGCCAGCCGGCTTCACGCGCCAGCTCGATAGCCGTGCGCATGGTGCGAATCGCATGCGGGTATTCGGAGCGCAGGTAGATGTAACCGTAGTCCGCGCCCACGGCACGGGCAGCGATGGTCATGCCCTCGATCAGGGCGAAGGGATCGCCTTCCATGATCATGCGATCGCTGTAGGTGCCCGAGTCGCCCTCATCGGCGTTGGCGGCGATGTACTTGCGCGGCGCTTCGGCGCCAAGCACCGTGTTCCACTTGATGCCCGTGGGGAAGGCCGCGCCGCCGCGACCACGCAGGCCCGAGCCCGTGACCTCGTCCACGATCTCCTGCGGCGACAGGGAGAGCGCCCGCTTCAGACCGCGAAATCCATCGTGCGCCGAGTAGTCCTCCAGCGAGAGCGGATCGGTGATGCCTACGCGCGCGTAGGTCAGGCGTTCCTGCCGGGCAAGCCAGGGAATCTCATCGGTGGCGCCGTGCGCCAGCGGATGGGAAGCGCCGTCCAGGAAACCGGCGTCGAACAGGCCGGCCACATCCTTCGGGCGCACGGGGCCGTAGGCCTGGCGGCCACTCGGCGTCGCCACTTCCACCATCGGCTCCAGCCAGAACATGCCGCGGCTGCCGTTGCGCACGATGCGCACGGCCTGCTCGCGACGAGCAGCCTCTTCGGCGATGGCCCTGGCCGTCGCGTCGGCGCCGAGCGCAAGGGCACCAGCATCGCCCGGTACGTAAAGGGTGATGGGCGTGCTCACGACTCTGCCTCCTTCTCCGCATCGGCAAGGCGCGCCAGCACCTCGCCGGGTGTGGCGCGGCCGATCACTTCGTCATCCAGCATTACCGCCGGCGAACAGGCGCACATACCGAGGCAGTACACGGCGTCCAGGGTCACGGCACCGTCGCCGGTGGTCTCGCCCAGCTTACAATTCAGTTCGCCTTCCAGATCCGCCGTCAGCCGGCGGCTGCCCATGGCCTGGCAGGACTCGGCCTGGCACACCTTGAGCGTGTGACGCCCACCCGGTTGCTGGCGGAAGTCGTGATAGAAGGTGATGACGCCATGGACTTCGGCGCGGGAGCGGTTGAGGGCCCTGGCCAGCTGGTTGACGCTGTCCGGCGGCACGAAACCCAGCGCTTCCTGCACGTCGTGCAGGATCGGCAGAAGATTGCCCGGCACGTCCTGCCAGCGCTCGAGGATGGCGGCCACGGCAGCGTGGTCGTAGGTGGGCGGCGTGGTCGGCTCCTGCCGCCCGCGTCTTGCCGATCTGTCGTTCTTCACTGCCGCCCCCGCTAGCTCGTGATGCAATGCGTCGCGCGCAGGTCTGGCAGGCGATCACCGCAGGGCTGTTTGGGTGTGGCACCGATGCCAGACTGGCTCTCGGTGGTTCACGATAAGCGGTGCGTGCGCCGGCGGCTAAGTGAAAGATCCAACTGCCTGATAGGTCCAATCAATGGTGCGGTGCGCCGTGTGACGTGGAGCACGGGAAAGACCAGGAAACCGTGCGGAAACGCACGAATAACGCTCGTTCGGACGCCGCAGGATCAGCCCTTGGTGGGGAAGGTGACCAGCTCCTTCGCCAGCGCGGCGAGGGCAGCAGCCACCGGCGCCAGGGGATCGCGCGCGGGCAGCACAAGGCCGATGTCGCGCTCGACCGTGGGCTCGACCAGATCCAGGGCCACCACCTGACCGTCCACCGGCAGCATGCCGAGCAGAGATCGCGGCACGATGCTGGCCCACTCGCCAGAGTTGATCAGAGGCACCAGGGCAGCGGCCGAGTCCGTTTCGATGGCGGGTGACACCTCGGCCCCGGCCTCCGCCAGCGTCTCATCGATAATGCGCCGATTCTGCATCTCCGGCGCCAGCAGGCAGTAGCGCAGATCCGGGACCTGCCCCCAGGACACGCTGGTAGCTCCTCCGCGCACGTGCTTGCTGCCGAGCAGCAGCACATAGCGTTCCTTGAAGAGCGGGAACTCGCGCACGTTCGATACGCCCGCGCCTTTGAGCCCGAGGTAGCTGATGCCGGCGTCCAGCGTATGTGCTTCCAGGCCGGACAGGATCTTCGACGAGGACGCCGACCGCAGCGTCAGACGTACACTCGGGTGGGCGTCTGCGTAGGCATTGAGCAGGATCGGCAACATGGGAATGGCCGTGGGCACGGCGCCGATCCGCAGCTGCCCCTGCAGTTCGCCACGCAGACGCGCTGCTTCCTGCTTCAGGCTCTCGCACGCGTCGACGATGCGCTGGGCCCACTCCAACACCCGCTCACCCTCGGGCGTGAAACCCTCGAAGCGCTGACCGCGGAACACCAGCAGCACACCCATCTCGTCTTCCAGCTGCTTGATGCCGGAGGAGAGGGTGGGCTGAGTGACAGCGCAGGCGCTGGCTGCGCGGGCGAAATGACGCGCCCGCGACAGGGCCACGAGGTATTGCAGATGGCGCAGCAGCATCAGGCAATGCTCCGCTGTGGATCATCGGGCAAGGCCTCGCCCTCCATCAGACGCAGGCTGTCCTCGGCGAGGCCGACCCCCGCCTCCACAAAGAAGTTGAACACATGATCGATACCTGCGTCGCGCAGCTGGCTGCGCTGGTCGTCGTAGCGGGCGATGGCGGCGATGGGACCGGTGTACTTGGCCAGGCGCAGCTGCTCCGCGATGTGGCGACAATCCTCCACCTTCGGTACCGCCAGCAACACCAGGCGAATGCCCCGGGGATCCACCGCTTCCCACACATCCGCATTCTCGGCGTCGCCCGCGAACGCATTCATACCGTCGCGGCGATGGCGGGCGATGAGCTCGCGGTCCGCATCCATGCCCCACACACGATCCCCGGCGAGGCGGAACAGGGCGCGGTAGGCACCGCGGCCCACGCGCCCCATGCCCACCACCAGAATCTCTGCCGTGCTCGGCTGGTAAACGCGGTCTTCGGGCAGCAGCTGCGCGTGCTGATAGCGCCGAATGCTGTCGCGATTGCGGGCGTAGAACCCGTGCGCGTTGCGGTAGGCGGCACTGGTGACCACGAAGGAGAACGCTACGGCCAGGGCGATGATCACCAGCCACTCGTGGCTGAGCCATCCAGAGCTCACCGCCACGGCGGCCACGATCAAGCCGAATTCGCTGTAGTTGCCCAGTACGAGTGCACCGAGAAAGGACGTACGGGCGCGCAAGCGCACGCCTGCCAGCAGGGCGAAGAACAAGCCGACCTTCAACGGCAGCAGGGCCAGCAGCCCCAGCGCCATCAACACCATCCCCAGATCGGGCAAAGCGGCAAGACCGATGGAGAGGAAGAAACCGGTCAGGAACAGGTCCTTGAAACCGTACACGGAGCGTGCAAATTCCTTCGCCTTGCGGTGGTCCGACAACATCATGCCGAACACCAGGGCACCGAGATCGCCCTTCACGCCCACCAGCGAGAACAGCTCGTACCCCCCCAGGGCCAGGAGAAAGCCCGTCAGCGGCAACAGCTCGCCGTGGCCCGCCTGTTCGATCACCAGCCTCAGCAACGGTCGCGTCAGCACCAGCGCCACCAGAGCCAGGGCCCAGGGTGAGGGCATCTCCCCCGTTGCCAGCACCAGGAAGGCGACCGCCGCGAGGTCCTGCATCACCAGCACGGCCACACTCAGGCGACCGTGGCGCGTCGCCAGCTCGCCGCTCTCCTCGAGCACCTTGATCACGCAGACGGTGCTGGAGAAGCTCAGGGCAAATGCCAGCATCAGCGCCGTGCGCAGATCGAGACCGGCCGTGGCGCCGAGCCCGACCGCAGCCGCCAGCGCCACAGCGGCCCCCGCCAGCAGGGACCACACGCTCATGTGGCCCAGGGTCCCCACCACCACCTCGCGCTTCGCCAGGTCGCGCACGTCGAGCTTCAGGCCGATCGTGAACAGCATGAGAGTGATGCCCAGATC
>JAAUYD010095391.1_pt1 | contig 20173 bp, 17 predicted proteins | sample 7278101 | NCBI WGS metagenome assembly JAAUYD01 (sample SAMN14350128, study PRJNA611818) | marine sediment metagenome | isolation source: surface marine sediment (0.6m) | place: French Polynesia: Moorea | collected 2018-08
AATGGCTTCCTCTAATTTCCCTTGTTTCCTTAGTATAACTCCCAGATTTATATAAGTAGCAGCGTCATTAGGAGCAAGTTCTATGGCTTTTTTATATGCAGCAATGGCTTCATCGAGTTTCCCCTGTCTTCTTAGTATAATTCCGAGGTTGTGGTAAGCAACGTCATCATTAGGGTCAAGTTCTATGGCTTTTTTATATGCAGCAATGGCTTCATCCAGTTTTCCTTGTTTGCTTAGTGTGACTCCGAGATATATATAAGCATCAACATCATTAGAATCAATCTGTATTACCTGCCGAATAATCCGCTCTGCTTCTATATATTTTTCTTCGTCATAGGCTATATCTGCTTGATCAAATAGTTGCTCAATAGTTTGTGCCATGCCTATTGGAGGCATTGCTACCAATGATACTGTCACAAGAATAGGTAAAAGACGACGCAGCATAAATTTTAAAATTAATAATAATAAGGAAACTGAGAATTTTTTAGTTGCCCTAGATATATTTTACCATTCTATTAAATTCTCTATCTTAGATCCTACGCAATCAATTTTTTGTAACAAACATTAAGCAATTTGCTCTAAGCTGAGTTCAAGATAAGGATAAGCTGATATTTTGATGGTTATGACATTCTTCTTCGTTCTTTATAGTTCCCTATAAGCTGATGATCTTTATAACGAAGTTCTAATTTCTCTTGGTTTGAAAGCTTGTTGATAACAATTTTAATTTTTTCCATATTTTTACCTCTTCTAGTTAATTTTTTAACATCTTTTTCAAATTGTTTTGTATAAATTAACTCCATGAGTAAATACTAAGTTTATTAAACATATCGTCAGCACTTTCACAAATTACTAACTCTTCTTGATTATCAGTCTTATTAAAAGTTGTTTCAGTGATTTCATTAGGAATATTCACTAAGAAAGTGAGGTCTTTCTGTAACGAAACTTGTTGATAAAATAAAGTAATCGCTTCAGAAGTTGTTAACCCAAGTTCTTTAAAAATTGCTTCAGCACTTGCTTTTAATTGAGATTCGATATCAGCTTTAATGATTGACATTGTGATAATTAATAATTGATGATAAGTATATTTATTATACTATACCTTAAGGGCAAGTTAATCAACTTTAAACATTTTTAGCTCTATGACAAAGCAATTATTCCCATATTATTATCTTGTGAAAAAGCAAGAATTGCTTGATAATTATCTTTTAGTAAAGATTCGATAACGTTAGTAGAACAATTACCAATACGAATCCAAATGATTTTAGGAGGAAATCCTTTTAAGATCAATAATTCATTAAAGTCTGAATCTTTTGTAACAATGATGTAATTTTCTTGTTTGGCAATTTCCCAGATAATGTTATCATCTTCTCGATCAAGTCCCATCAAATACAAATGATTAGACTGAGGGTATAAGTCAGTTAATCGGTTAACTAAACTAGGGGATAGATTTTGATCAAAAAGAAGTTTCATGAATGAATAATTAGGGTCTGACGTTCGCGATCTGCTGCATAACTGAGACAAGCTAAAATATCTTCTTTGGTTAAGTAGGGAAAATCTTCTAAAATTTCTTCGTAAGTCATTCCTGATGCTAGGTATGAAAGAACATCATAAACAGTAATTCTCATTCCTCTAATACAAGGTTTTCCGCTACGTTTTCCAGGTTCTATGGTAATGATATCTTGGTAGTTCATGTTCTTCTTAATGATAGATAAAAGTGTAAAATTGCCACTATATAGAAATTACTATCCGCGAGCTTATCAACCTAGGCAAATAATAACCTTCCTTTAGGTTTAGGTATTGTTCGTCCTAATTGTTTTGCAGTTTCTATCCATTCTTGAATAACAATTTCAGCATTTTGTACAGCTTCTTGATAGGTTTCTCCATCTGCCATACATCCAGCTAATTCTGGAACTTCAACAATAAATGTTTGATCTTCTTCACTCCAGTAGATAATTAATTCATAACGAATTTTCATCTTTATCTCCTAATTTGTATTTTAAAATCAGATTACGAATCTGTTTCACTTGTTTTAATTTAAGGTAATAATCAGATCCTATTATAATCGATTTTTAATAAGTTCATGTAAAATTTAATCCGCGATCGCTCTCTATGAAATTAAGTGTTATTATACTATCTGAATAAATCCGAATGAGTTCCAGTTCGTTCAAAAATAATTACATTTTCACGAGACAATTTATTATAAATAAGTAACCAGTCAGGTTCAATGTGACATTCTCTTCGTCCTTTATAGTTCCCAACAAGCTGATGATCTTTATAACGAGGTTCTAATTTCTCCTGATTTGAAAGCTTGTTGATAACAATTTTAATTTTTTCCATATTTTTCCCTCTTTTTATTAATTTTTTGACATCTTTTTCAAATTGTTTTGTGTAAATTAACTGCATGACTAAATACCAAGTTTATTAAACATATCGTCAGGGTTTTCACAAATTACTAACTCTTCTTGATTATCAGTCTTATTAAAAGTTATTTCAGTGGTTTCATTAGGAATGTTCACTAAAAAAGTGAGGTTTTTTTGTAACGAAACTTGTTGATAAAATAAAGTAATTGCTTCAGATGTTGTTAACCCAAGCTCTTTAAAAATTGCTTCAGCACTTGCTTTTAATTTAGGTTCGATATCAGCTTTGATGATAGACATTGTGATAATTCGTAATTGATGATAAGTGTATTTATTATACTATAGCTTAAGGGCAATTTAATCAGCGATCGCCGACTTACATCTATTTTATTTTAGGTGTATTACGCAATGCTAATACACCCTACTGGAATAGAAAGTGCATTAAAGTAGGGTGGGTTAGACGGCTACAATTCAGTCTATTATAGGAATATAATTATCCGTCGTAACCCACCATTTTAGTTAAAAAGTCCACTACTGGATTGTTTCAGCTAATTTTGTGTATTAGAATTGGATTTTGTTGGGTTTCATTCTTCAACCCAACCTACATCTATTACATCATTTTAGCTGTGTCGGTCCACTACAATTATCTGAGTAAACAATTAATCCACTGACTTCAAAGCATCAAGTTTTTTGACTAAAGATTCAGCGACTAAACTGATAACTCTTCGTTTTTCATTGACAATAACATTGGCATTAATAGACATTCCTGACTGTAAAGATAATTCTCGACCATTGACTGATAAATTTTGCGTTTCTAAGCGAATTAAAGCAGGAAAACGGTGAAATGGATGAATTTCATCTGGTTCTAATGCATCTTTTCCAATAGAAATAATTTCGCCCCGAATGTCTCCAAATTCACTAAAACTAAAGCTATCAATTCTCACATCTACAGGCATTCCTTCTTTAACAAAACCAATATCTTGATTGGTAATAAAGACTTCTGCTACTAAGAAATCTTGAGGAACAATCTTTAATAAAGGTTGACTCGCTTTAGCAACGAAACCAGGTTGAGAAGCTTGGAGATCGAACACAATACCACTGGTATCAGCTTTTAAGTTTTGGTGTGTTAAATTCAGTTGAGTTTGAGAAATTTCACTTTCAATTTGAGACAGACGCTTTTTATTTTCTACAATACGTTTAGTTAATTGACTATCAATTTCCGCTAGTCGTTGATGATTAGAAGCCATTTGTCCTCTCACATTTGTTTCACCATCTGCCATAATATTTTTAACTTTCTCCTCACTTTGAGAGAGTTCTAATTGCAGACGTTTTTGTTCTTGAATGAGGCGATCAATATCGGCTTGAGTTGATTGAATGGTTTGACGTTGTTGGTTATTATCTAAACGATCTTCTGCTTCTCGTTGAGATAATTCTGAGCGCAATTCATTGACCGCTTGTAACTGTTTGTCATATTGAATTAAAGCGATCGCTCCTGTTTCTTTTAAGGGTTCAATACGGTTCAAAATTTGTTCTTCAGTTTGTAAACTTTGTTGGGTATTTTTCACCGCAGATTGATTGCGTCTTTGAATATCAATTAAGTTTTGTTTTTCTGTTGCTAACTGTTTTCTGGCATCAGTTAACTGTACCTGATTTTGTTGCAACCGTTTTTCCAATTGTGCTATATCTAAACGAGCAGTTTGAATACGGGCATCAGACTGGGCGCGTAGGGCATTGAGGCGGGCTAAATTTTCCCCATTAACATTAGGAATCGTTCCCGATAATTTAGCTTGAAATACTTGATTTTCGGTCAATAGTTCTGTTCTTTCTCGGCCTAGTTGAGCAATTTCTACGGGAAGGTTAGAAGGTAATTGTAGAAGGTTTGTAGAAGTATTTTGCATTAGGGTTTGATAATATTGATTCTCTTGCCCTAAGGATTGTTTTTCTTCGTTGAGAGACTTAAGACGGGCAACCGTATTAGTCGTATCAAAAGTAACCAATAAATCCCCTGGTTGAACTTTTTCGCCATCTTCAACATGAACTTCTGTAATAACACCACCGACAGGGGTTTGTACTTCTTTGACTTTGCCTTCTGGTTTTAACTGTCCCGTAACGGGAACCGTTTGTTCAATTTGAGCAACACACGCCCAACCTAAACCAAAGCTACTAACGCCCATTACTGTCCATAATAAAGCTTTTGACCAAAAACTGGTTTGACGAAATGCAAGGGTAATTTGAGTTGATTCTGGAGAGGAAAATGTGGGTTTTTTGGTGCGAATTAAGTTATTCATGAGGTTTATTCCTATGGTTAATGTTTAAGTCGTAATTGAGGGGTGGGGTGTGGGGTGTAGGGTGTGGGGTGTAGGGTGTGGGGAGAAATTTTAACTCCCGAACTCCCGAACTTCTAAACTCCTAAACTCCTCAAAGTTGCGTTTCCTGTTGCTGATAAAGGCAGTAATACCGTCCTTTGAGGTTCATTAATTCTTCATGAGTTCCCATTTCTGCCAGTGATCCGGCATCCATCATCAGAATTAAGTCAGCGTGTTGAATGGTGTTGAGACGATGGGTGATGAATAAAACAGTGCGGTTTTGAAAAGCTTGCGCCAAGTTGCGACATACTTTTTGTTCTGTGTGATAATCTAGCGCGCTAGTTGCCTCGTCCATAATTAATAGATTGGGTTGTTGCAGAACAGTACGGGCGATCGCAATTCGTTGGCGTTGTCCCCCTGATAAGGATGATCCTCTTTCTCCCACACGGGTGTTATAACCGTTAGGTAGATTCATAATGAAGTCGTGGGCCCCTGCAATAGTTGCTGCTTCGATAATTTCTTCGCTAGACGCATCAGGATAAGTGAGAGCGATATTTTCTTCGATAGTGCCATCAAATAGCAAGGAATCTTGAGGAACCATCCCAATTTGACGACGCAAGGAATAAAGTTCTACTTTAGAGATATCGTAACCATCGAGAAGAATTCTACCTTGGTTGGGTTGATACAGTCTGACAAGGAGTTTGGTTAAGGTACTTTTTCCGGAACCACTTTGACCGACAATAGCCACAAACTTGCCTTCAGGGATGGTTAAATTAACATGATTCAGTTGCAGGGTTCCACCACTTTTGAAGGAAAAGGCGACATTTTCATAGGTAATTGCTCCTTTAATCATCGGCATAGGCAGATTACCCTGTTGATCTTCATGCTGTTCTTCGGGAGTATCCATAATGTCGCTTAACCGTTCCAAAGATAGGGCTGTTTCTTGAAATTTCTGCCAAGTTTGGGCTAAACGCATCAACGGAGAGGTAACATAACCAGCAATGATACGAAAAGCAATTAATTCTCCTAACGTTAAGTTCCCTTCCACCACTAAATACGCCCCCATCCACAACACTAATAATTGAGACAGTTTGTTAAGGAAATTACTAGCAGAACCCGCTAACGCAGCCGTAGTGGAGGTTTTAAACCCTGATTTAACATAACGGGCGTAACGTTTTTGCCATTGCCAACGCGATCGCGTTTCGATATTTTGGGCTTTAACGGTTTGAATACCAGATAACACTTCTACTAAGTAAGATTGGGTATGACTACTCTTTTCAGCCTTATTTCTCAGTTGCCGACGGACGATAGGAGAGACAATTAAAGTGAGTATCATAAACACAGGAACTGTAACCAACGCAATTAGGGTTAACTGCCAACTGTAAATGGCCATGACTAGGATATAGAGGACAGAAAAAATCGTATCCACAACCACCGTTAAAGCGGTTCCCGTGAGAAAAGCGCGAATATTCTCTAATTCATTCATACGGTGGGCTAATTCCCCCACAGGACGTTTTTCAAAGAAGCGCAACGGTAAACGCAACAAATGATCGATAATTTGAGAACCCAAGGTTAAATCAAGGCGGTTAGTGGCATCATTAAATAAATAGGTGCGTAAACTACTTAATATGCTTTCAAACACCGCAATGACAAGCATCAAAATTCCAAAAATAGGTAACGTATCGAGATTTTTTTGATTGATAGCCAAATCAATGATACGCTGCACCACAAAAGGGTTTACCAGTCCAAACAGTTGAATAAAAAAGGACGCTAACAATACCTCAAATAGAACCTTGCGATAGCGCATTAAAGAAGGAAGAAACCAACGAAATCCAAATTTTTGCTCTGGAGTCACCTCACTTTTCTGTAACAGTAACGCTTGTCCCACTTCACCCCAGATATCAAGAAATTGAGCTATTTTATAGGATTTAATGCCCCGTTCAGGAATGCCTAAGACAACCCCTTTCCGACTTGCTTCAAATACCACTGCAAAACTGTCTTGCCAAGGAATTAACGCAGGAACGGGTAAACGAGAAATAGCATTAGTAGGAACTTGAACAATTTGGGTATTCAGTCCCATTAATTCTGCAACCGCCGAACATAAGGGCAAAGAAAGGGAACCAGTACGCTGATATTGATCGCTGAGAACCCGATGAACCGTAGAACGACGAAAAGACATTTTTAGATGCTTTGCAATCATGGCAAAACAAGCTAACGGCGCATCTATGTCTCCCACTCCTTTGATATGACGGTAGGGGAAACGGGGAGGAGTTACGGTAATCTCTTGGGGTTTTGATTCTAAGGAAGGGGTTTGTTCGATTAATCTTTCTAACTGTTGTCGTTCTTGGGTAGGGGTTTCAGGGATAGCATCCTCTGGAGTTGGTTGACCCGGAAAAATTAACACTTTAAAATCAACAAGGGGTAAACCAATGACACGAACAGCTTGTCCTTTAACCGCTAAATGGGATTGGTTTGCATAGATGAGATGGCCAACAGACAGATTATTAACCGTTCCTGCACTACTAATGAACCAAAGGCGATCGCGATCGAGTTCGTGATTAGATATCTTTCCAGGCAGTAAATAACGAATTTTTGCTTTAGAAACGGCTTTGTTTGCCAGTTCCTTCAAATTAACGTCAGCAAGGGCTTGTTTTTGCAGTTGTCGCCCTAATACATCAAATCCTTCAATTAATGCACAACGGTGTTGCCACAGTTCTTCTTGTAGTAGGATATATTCTTTGACAAATGCTTGAAACTCATTCACAGGAATGGTTAGACAAACCGTATCTTCTCTCGCAAGAACCGTTTCACAACCAAGATTACGCAAAACACTAATCCAGCCAATTAACGCACCCGGTTTGAGCAATTCTAGGGTTGTTTCCTGTCCCGTTCGAGGATCTTGACCCAATAAACGAGCTTGACCTTTATATAAAATAGCAATATGTTGAGGAACTTGGTTACGGTTTAAAATAGGGGTTCCCAGAGGATAGGATTGAACCTGTAATCGTGTTGAGAGTTCAACCCTCGCAGCATGAGGTAATTGATTAAAAGGAAACGTTGCTGCTAAGAATTCTTGAGTGGTTGTTTGAGTCGGTAGCATAGTTGTTTTGGGGTGTAGGGTGTAGGGTGTGGGGTGTGGGGTGTAGGGTGTAGGGTGTGGGGAGAAATTTTAACTCCCGAACTCCTAAACTCCTAAACTCCTGAACTCCTGAACTTCCTCAGAAACCATAATTCTAGGAATCTGACGCTGTAATTCTTTGTGCAACCATTGGTTAAATAGTTCATTGAGTAACCTTTTTTCCATCGCTTCGTCCAGTTGCGCGGGTAAATATTGTTCTAAGCGAACGATCACAAACCAATTTTCGATGCGAGTTAAGGGTAATAATTGACCGGGTTGGTGTCTTGCTAATAGCTTGGCAATGGTAGGATGAGGAGAGGATAAGGCAACAGGCCCAATTAACCCTCCTGTTTGCGCTTCTGGCCCTTGGGAATAACAACGGGCTATCTCTGCAAAGTCTTGTTCTCCTTCTTCAATACGGAAATAGAGTTCCCTTGCAACCATCGCTTCATTAATGCGTAGGAGAGAGTACATTACTTGATCAAGTTGGCTTTTGCGTTGCAAAAAATAGCCTTCTAACCGCTTCCCCCAAGTTATTTGTTTAAATTGTTCAATCTTGCATTGACGCGTTATTTGTCGGTTTAGTTGGGTTTGGGTTAATCCCTGTTTTTGCAACCATTGCTGTTTTTGTTCAGGGGTAATTAATTGATGTTGGTTAAAAAATTGATCTAAAGTTTGTTGAGTGCGATCGCTACTAATTTCAATCTCTGCGATCGCTTCATCGATAATGAGTTCTCGCACTACTGATGATAACATTTGATAGTCAATTAGCTTGGTCAGCAGTTCTGAGGGGCTAATGGTTTGTTGTCCGACTTCTAAGATAGCTGTCATGGTTTTCCTACTTCAACGCTCTATAATCTCAGTAGGTTCGTCTTTTTGATTTTATGCAACTCTCTCCACATCGTAGGGTGGGCAATGCCCACCTTACTAATAGAATTACTTAATAAAATATTGAGGCGATCAATTTATTGATGATTGCCATTAATGCTGATATGGCTAACAGAAGAATTGAACGGTTAAACATTTGTTTCTTCTCTTGATTAATTTGGTTAAAAGATTCTAATTTTTCTTGCCAAGTATCCATAATTGCTAATCTAAGTTCTTCATTACAGACGCGATCGCAGTTTTCGAGTAGTAGTTTGGGAGGAATAATATAATAGGCGACAGTTTTATATAATCCAAAAAAGCAAAACATAATACTACTACTAGAGAAGATATAAGCAAGGGCTTTAACTAATAAGCAAGAATAACAAGGTAAGGGATTTTCATCAATTACTTTCTCACATAACTCGTTGATAAAAAAACGAATAAACGTAAAATTGAATCCGATTAATAAGCCGAGTTGGGTATTAGTATTATTGCTAATATCTTGAACTTCTTTTAGGGACTTTTCGATATAATCATAGCTGAGTTCAATATTTTTTTGATAATCTTGTTCTGTGATAGATGAATTTGTACTTTGAGTCATTGTTTATCTAGCAATTAGGTTTCAGTTGTAAGAACTACATCAATCATTACCTATTGCTATATCCTGAGTTTACAGTCTTGTAGGCTGTGTTGCTATCCACATTTTAAATGGAAATGCTATAGTATTTATAGTAATAGGGTTGAAAATTATGGTTAATCATCAAGATAATACACAACAGTCTGATTCTACCTCCAAATCTTCACAAGAAAATAATAATCAATCTTCCCAACAACCTAGAAGTAAGAAAAATCGGTTTAAATTCGAGGAAAAAGATATGATTAAGATTAAATTCAATTTTTAGTGTGGAGACGGTAGGGTGGGCAAATCAGAGATTGATCTTAACCACTCATAATCTAGAAAACTTTGCCCACCTTACAAAACTGGTTGTTAATATTTCTTTAGTTAAGGTGGGCAAGTTAAAGACTTATCTAAACTAATTTCATCCTTGGAAACCTTGCCCACCCTACAAAATTCTAAATTAATATGAAACTGTGTGGAGTTTATGACTGTTATTACTATTCGTGAACAAGGTAAAACGGAAACAGGGTTTAATGCTATTTTAGCGATCGCAGGAAACAACTACAATATTACTGTTAATGATCCTTTTGATACCACAGAAGAAGAGGAATTAGAATGGTATTTTGAAGACTGGTTATGTACTCCAACTTTAGAAGAAATTAAGGCAACAAGGGCAGCAGCTAGTGTTAAAAAGTACGGGGAAAAGTTATTTAAACAAGTCTTTCAAGAAGATATTGATGCTTATAGTGAATACAAGAAAGTACGTGGTAATTTAAGTACAGTTCAAATCGAAATTGAGAGTATCACCCCAGAATTTCATGCGATTCATTGGGAAGCATTACAAGATCCCAGTTTACCTCGTCCTTTAGCCATTGATTCTATTTTAATTAGAAGAAGTGTTAAACCTGCTTCGACTTCAGCGAAAGTTAAAGACTCTCCTACTGTTAATTTATTAGTGGTTATTGCTAGACCTCACGGGGATGATGATGTAGGTTATCGTACCATTTCTCGTCCTTTGGTGGAGGCCATTCGTAATGCTAAGTTACGGGTTAATATTGAATTATTACGTCCAGGAACTTATGAAGCTTTGGAACGACATTTAGAAAGCAAGGGAAGTGGGTATTATCATATTGTTCATTTTGATGTTCATGGTGCGTTAAAATATTACAAAGACTATCAAAAAGTAGTTGAAAATAATCGTTATATTTATACGTCTCGATATGGGAGAAAGAAAATTGAATCCTATGAAGGGGTAAAAGCATTTTTAGCATTGGAAGGGGAAGAAAAAGGAACATACGATCCAGTTGAGGCGCAAGAAATTGCTGATTTATTGACAGGAAAGGGGATACCTATTTGTATTCTTAATGCTTGTCAGTCTGGGAAACAACTGGATCAAGGGGAAATAGAAGATAACCGCGAAACCAGTTTAGGAAGTCGTCTGATGAATGCAGGAATGCAAATGGTAGTAGCAATGAGTTATTCGGTGACGGTGACTGCTGCGGAAGTTATGATGACGCAAGTTTATCAACATTTGTTTGCGAGTCAAGATATTTATCAAGCGATACGTTTGGGGAGAAGAGAATTATATAATCGTAAGGAAAGAAAAGCTTATTATAATACAGAAATTGAGTTAGAAGATTGGATACTTCCAGTTGCTTATTGTAATGGAAAGGTGGATTTTAATCTAAGACGTTTTACCCCAGAGGAAGAAGAGGAATATTATTTAAGTTTAGATAGTAAATACGAATTTAGAAAGCCGACTTATGGATTTGTGGGACGGGATCTTGATATTTTATTCATAGAAAAAGCATTAATTAAACATAATATTCTTTTATTACAGGGAATGGGAGGAACAGGAAAAACAACCTTATTAAACTATCTTAGGGAATGGTGGCAAGTTACTCATTTTGCTGATAATATCTTTTATTTTGGTTACGATGAAAAAGCGTGGAACTTACAACAAATTGTCTATGAAATTGGCAAACAAGTTTATGATCGCTTCGAGTTTTCTAATTTTCAGGCGATGAATTTAACCGTACAATGGCGCAAGTTATCGGATAAATTGCGATCAGAATCTTATATTTTGATTTTAGATAATTTAGAATCAGTAACCGGTCAACCGTTAGCCATTCAAAATACGTTAGAGGAAGTAGAAAGAGAAAAGATACAAGAATTTTTAGCTTCTTTGGTAGAAGGTAATACGAAAGTTGTCTTAGGTTCTCGTATTAGGGAAGAATGGTTACAAGAAGATACATTTAGAGATAATCGTTATCAATTGAAAGGTTTGGATAGTCAAGCAAGAACCGATTTAGCAGAAAATATTTTAAAACGAATTAATAGTAATCAATCTTTAGATGAGTTGAAACAAGATGATAACTTTCAACGGTTGATGAAATTGTTAGCAGGTTATCCCTTGGCAATGGAAGTGATATTAACTAACCTCAAACAACAATCACCTAAAGAAATTTTAGAACAACTAGAAACCGCAGAGATTAACCCAGGAGGGAAAAATAAAACCAATAATATTGTCAAATGTATTGAATATTCCCACAGTAACTTATCAGAAGCAGCACAGAAATTATTGTTATGTTTAGCACCCTTTCGGGGATTTATTTATTCTTTATTTATTCCTCAATATGCAGAACAATTAGGGAAACTTGAACCGTTTCAAAGTTACGATTTAGAACAATTAGAAACAGCAGTGACAGAAGCAGTTAACTGGGGTTTATTGTCTCCTATTAGTCAAGATTTACCTCAACTATTAACCATCCAACCTGTCTTACCTTACTTTTTAAATACGAAACTAAAAGAAGTTGATGAAACCATCAAAGAAGGGTTACAAGAAGCATTTAAAAATCACTCTAAAGGATTAGCTAGATATTACGATAAATTGATGGAATCAAAAGATCCTCAAGAAAAAAAAATGGGGATTGTTTTTGTACGTTGGGAATACGAAAATCTTTATCAAGGGTTACAAATTTGTTTAGGTAAACAAGAAAGTGTTTATGATATTTGGAAATGTTTATATGATTATCTAGGTTTAATCAGTAATAAAAAAGAACAGTTAAAATTAACTCGCTTTATATATGATGCTGTTAATCTCTATCAATCCGAAAATCGTAATGAAGCTTGGGAAGACAATATTATTATTATTGCTAATGGTTTAGCTAATTGTTATCTTGAAGTACCAGAATATAAACTTGCAGAAGAAACTTATCAAAACGCACTAGATTTAATTCCTCAATTTCACAATATTGAAGATAATCAAAAAAAAACTTATGAAGCAGGTATTTATCACAATTTAGGCATAGTATCCCAAGAAATCAGGGAATACCAACAGGCACAATCCTACTATCAACAAGCTCTGCAAATCTACATTGATTTCGGCGATCGCTACTCTCAAGCACGCACCCTGCACCAATTAGGCATAGTATCCGAGGAAACCAGGGACTACCAACAGGCACAATCCTACTATCAACAAGCTCTCCAAATCAAAATTGAATACGGCGATCGCTACTCTCAAGCACGCACCCTGCACCACTTAGGCATAGTATCCGAGGAAACCAGGGACTACCAACAAGCACAATCCTACTATGAACAAGCTCTGCAAATCTACATTGATTTCGGCGATCGCTACTCTCAAGCTGGGACTCTGCACCAATTAGGCATAGTATCCCAGAAAACTAGGGACTACCCCCAGGCACAATCCTACTATCAACAAGCTCTGCAAATCTACATTGATTTCGGCGATCGCTTCTCTCAAGCACGCATCCTGCACCAATTAGGCATAGTATCCCAGGAAACCAGGGAATACCAACAGGCACAATCCTACTATGAACAAGCTCTCCAAATCTACATTGATTTCGGCGATCGCTACCAGCAAGGCACAACTTATGGACCATTAGGAATCTTATCAGAAACCTTATCGGAATTTGAGCAAGCTAAACAATACTATTGGCAAGCATTTGCGATTTTTGTCGAATTTCAGGATGAAACTAACTCACGTTTAACGCTTAGAAATTTACTCAGTTTATATCAAAAGACTGAAGATAAAAGTATTGTGACAGAGGTTGCAGAGATGTTTGATAGTACGGAGGAAGAGATTAAGGAATTTTTTGATAAGTAAGGTGGGCAGTGCATCGGCTTACAATAATGACTCAAAGATTAATGTTAATTTTTCCCCTCGCAATGACCACATAATCTTCAGTAAGGTACAGAGATTCCTCGTTCCTCGGAATGACAGTCAATACTACTAATTTTGACAAGTTTGATCAGTAGGGTGGGCATTGCCCACCTTACAATGTTTTGACTCAGGTCAACGAACGACAATAAATGAATAATGAATGTAAAATTATAATATTCATTATTCGTTTAGAGAAAAATAGCAGATGCCTCATTCTGATTTGCCACCAGGACCAAAAGGATATTTATTCTTCAAACTATCGAAACTTCAGCATCAGCCAATTGAATATTTGGGGGGTATGTGGCGTGAATACGGAGATTTAGTACGCTTACCCATTATGCCGGGCCTTTCTTTAAACTTAGCGACTCATCCAGATCATGCAGAACATATTTTGTCCAGTCACCAGGAACGGTATGGAAAGCCTGATTTATTTCTCAAATCAATGAGTTTAGTGCAGGGACAAGGGCTATTTACCAGTGAAGGAGAGGTTTGGCGTAGGCAGCGACGCTTGATGCAGCCAGCCTTTCATCAAAAGCAACTGGCTAAACTTCATAATGTAATTCTTGATTGTGTAGAATCCCTTCTGGGTGAATGGTCGAAAAAGCCAGAAGACGAGATCATTGATATTGCAGCCGAAATGTCACGTCTTACCTTGAAAATTGTTAGTTCCACCCTATTTAGTATTGATATTAGTGGTAAGACAGATAGATTAGGACAATCTTTACGCACAGCTATAGAATATGCCTATTTCCGAATGAATAATCCCTTAGCACTGCCAGTCTGGATGCCCACTCCTAGAAATTTCAAGTTTCATCAAGCAAAACAAACATTGGATCGCCTTGTTTTAGAAATTATCCAGTTCCGTCGTCAAAATACTACAGCGCAAAATGATTTGCTATCAATGCTCTTAGCTGCTCAAGATGAAGAAACTGGAATTGGAATGAGCGATCGCCAACTCCAAGATGAAGTGATTACACTGATTAATGCAGGACACGAAACGACAGCTAACGCATTAGCTTGGACATGGTATCTAATCGGAACCTATCCTGATGTAATGGTTAAGATGCAAGAGGAGATACAAACTGTTTTGAATGGAAACAACCCGACGGTTGAGAATTTATCCCAACTGCAATACACTCGTCGCGTCTTTGATGAATCTTCACGCCTTTGTCCAATCGGCTTAGGGATGCCGAGAGTTGCCCTAGAAGATGATGAAATTCAAGGCTATTTCATTCCCAAAGGCACAATTTTTAATATTGCTCAATACTTCATTTTTCGCCATCCCGAATTTTGGGATAATCCCGAACAGTTTGATCCTGACCGATTTCTTCCTGAAAAAGTGAAGCAAAGACCAAAATTCGCCTTTTTTCCCTTTGGTGCAGGTCAACACATCTGTATTGGCAAAAATTTGGCTCTGATGGAATCGATCATCATCTTGGCAACCGTTATGCAAAGGTTTCACATCGAATTAGTTCCCAATCAATCGATGGAAATCGATCCTAGATTCTCGCTACGTCCCAAATATGGCGTTAAAGTTAGAGTGCGAAAAAGACATTGAGTTCAGTATGCAAAGATTGGATGAGGCAAAAAGAGAAGCCATTTTACAAGCAGCCAGACAACGTTTAAGTCAATACGGAGTCAGAAAAACAACCATGAACGAAATTGCTCAAGATGTTGGCATTGCTGTAGGCACACTGTATCTGTATTTTAAGAACAAAAATGAAATTTTGATTGCAGTGACGGAAGCCTATACCCGCCAACATTTAATGGATACTGAGAAAATTTTGTATTCACCAATATCTGCACCTGAAAAGCTTAAGCGTTATTTACTCAATCGTTTTCGCGCTGTTCAAGAAAGTCGTCTCAGTGGTTCTCATGCTGCTGAACTGGCTCGTGCTGTCATTCGCTTAAAGCCAGAATTACAAGGAGAAGAAGGAAAGGTAGTGAAAAACAATGTATTAATGATCTTAAAGGAAGGAATCAACTCAAATTTATTTCAAATTGACGACCTAGAGCGAGATTTAGAGGTTTTTTTATATTCAATTGGCTATTTTTTTCCAATGCCTACGACTGAAAGATACTACGAACCTGAAGAAGAAAAATTGTGTATGGTTATTGATTGGTTTATTCACAAATGGTATCGTCAGGCCAAACGCATCTAAACATCGAATTATCTGCGGTTGATAAATTATACAAATAGTCAAACAAATACGAAATATGACCCCATGATGATCTCTCCTGAACTCCCAAACTCCTAAACTCCTGAACTCCCAAACTCCTAAACTCCTGAACTCCCAAACCCCTAAACTCCTAAACCCCTAAACTCCTGAACTCCTAAACTCCTAAACTCCTTAAACCGAACCGAGATTATTTTAATTTGCTAAGTGTGCATAAAAATTCCAACTCCACCCTACACATCCATAGAGAGGGTTAAAACTAAACGCCTCTCCGTGCAATATCAATCAATAGGAGTAATAACATGGCACAAGTTGATAATGATACCATTGTAGGTGGAGAACAAGGCGACATTATCTTTGGTGGTTTCGACGCAGACTTAATTGAAACCGGCGAAGGAGACGATCTTATCTTTAGTGGTTTTGGTGATGATACCATCGATGCTGGCGGTGGTGATGATTTTGTCTTCAGTAGTTTCGGTGATGACACCATTGATGGTGGCGAAGGAGACGATTACATCTTGAGTAGCTTTGGCGACGATCAGATCGATGGTGGTAACGGTAATGACGTTATTGCTAGCGGTTTCGGGAACGATACCGTTGATGCAGGAGATGGCGCAGACTTTGTGGATGCAGGAAAAGGCAATGATTTTGTCTTTGGTGGTGCAGGAGTCGATACTCTTAAAGGGGGTAAAGGCGATGACACCATCGACGGGGGTAAAGGCGATGACATCATGAATGGAGGAGATGGAAATGATCGTCTCATCTGGAACAACGGAGATGGTAGCGATATCCTTGAAGGTGGCAATGGTTTCGATGTCTCTGAAGTCAACGATGCTGACGGTGCTGGCGATGAATTTGTTTTAGGACAAAACGGCGATCGCGCTTTGTTTGAACGGGTCAATTTAGGGCAGTTTACCTTAGACGCGGATGATGTAGAAGCCTTTGAAATTAATGCCAGTGGTGGAGATGATAGTCTCACTGTTAACGACTTATCTGACACCGATGTAGAACAAGTTAACTTCTCTGGTGGAGAAGGAAACGATACCCTTGATGGTAGCCTAACCGATACTACCCTTGTCGCTGATGGGGGTGTGGGAGACGACTTATTACAAGGAGGTAATGCTGCGGATACCCTTGATGGCGGTGCTGGTAACGATACCATTCTCGGTGGGGGTGGTGTCGATGAACTCAACGGTGGTGACGGCGATGACATCATCGATGGACAGAAAGGCGATGACATCATGAATGGAGGAGCCGGTAATGACCGTCTCATCTGGAATAATGGGGATGGTAGCGATATCCTCGATGGTGGCGATGGTTACGACATCTCTGAAGTGAACGATGCTGACGGTGCTGGAGATGAGTTTGTTTTAGGACAAAACGGCGATCGCGCTTTGTTTGAACGGGTTAATTTAGGACAGTTTACCTTAGATGCAGATAATGTCGAATCCTTTGAAATTAATGCCAGTGGTGGAGATGATAGTCTCACTGTTAACGACTTATCTGACACCGATGTACAACAAGTTAGCTTCTCTGGTGGAGAAGGTAATGATTTCCTCAACGCTAGTGGCACCAGTACACCTATCTTTGCAGATGGTGGTGCCGGAGATGACATCCTTATTGGGGGTGCGGGTGATGACACCCTCATTGGTGGTGACGGAGCCGACTTACTCATTGGTGGAGCAGGTAACGATATCCTAATTGGAGGAGATGGGGCAGACTTCTTTGGCTTTGATAGTAATGCAGCTTTCGATCTCAATGATATGGGAACCAATCAAATTCAAGACTTCCAAGCTGGAGAAGACCAAATTATCCTCGATAAAACCGTATTTGCCGAGCTTTCCAGTAGTGTCGGGGATGGTTTTGACATCGCTAATGAGTTTGCTGTGGTCGCTAATGAAGCGGAAGCAGATGCCAGCGAAGCCGTCATTCTCTTTAATTCCAGTACGGGAGCCTTAATTTACAACCAAAATGGTGCAGAAGCCGGTTATGGGGATGGTGGTCAATTTGCTGTCTTAGAAGGGGTTGAAAACCTCTCAGCCGAAGATTTTGCCATCCAGGAATAGGTTTAAGAAGGCAGGAGGCAGGGGGCAGGAGCGGTCAGACCCCGCGTCGTCTCACGGCGCAAGGGAATGCTGACCAAGAGAGGCAGGAGGATTTTTAAGCTTTAAGCTATCAACGTTTAATAGCAGTCTTCATATCAATAGACTAAGGATCGAAATAAAAATTCTCCCCATACTTCCCACCCCTCCCACACTTCCGACACTCACTCACCCGAAATCTTGATATAGCATTTCCTGGACTCATAAGGTACACCTAATATTCAACTTCTGCTGCGTAGCACAGGCGAAGCCTGCCCTCCCGAACCTCCGAACTCCTGAACTCCCGAACTCCCAAAACTAGAAAAGTTTGTACCTCACGAGTATGGGAACTGCTATACACCTGATTGAAAACCGTTACTGTACAAGGTTTTTTCTTGAACAACACAATTAAATTGGAGAGATGTACTATGTTGAATCAAAGTTCAAATAAGCCTAAAAATACTTCTAAATGGTGGCGAGAAATTGGTCTGGTTTCTCTCATTATTCTAGGTGGAGCGACCTATGGACTCTTACAACATCCACAAGACTTTTTCTCATCGAAACCGAATATTGAGCAAGTAACGGTTAATTGGCACATTCCCTCCGTTCAAACCTTTACAGGAAATACGAGCGGTGTTTGGTCAGTTGCTCTTAGTAAAGATGGCAAAATATTAGCTACTGGGGGTCATGATGGAGAGATTAGAATCTGGAATATTGAGCAACGAACCCTATTACATCGCTTACCAGCACAGCACAAGGCGGTTTTGGCGGTTGCTTTTAGCCCTGACGATTCGATTTTAGCCAGTAGTGGGGAAGATGGAATCATTCGTTTTTGGAATTGGCAAACTGGGGAGTTAATCACCCAACTTGCAAGTCATACTAAACCTGTGCGTTCTTTTGTTTTTAGTTCAGATGGTCAAACTTTAGTTAGTTGTAGTTGGGATAAGACCATTAAAATTTGGAATTGGCGCACAGGAGAACTTGAACGCACCCTTGAGGGTCATTCCGTTGGGGTATTTGCGGTGGATATTAGTCCTGATGGTCAAACCATTGCTAGTGTCAGTAAGGATAAAACCATTAAATTATGGGATGTAACCACTGGGGAATTACAACAAACCTTAACCGGTCATGAAGACTCAGTAAGGACGGTTGCATTTAGTCCTGATGGCCATTATCTAGCCACTGGTAGTAATGACACAACTATTAAATTATGGGACGTAACCACTGGAACCCTTATTAATACATTGAAGGGTCATGAAAGTTTAGTCAATTCTGTTGTGTTTAGTCCTGGTAATCAAACTTTAATGAGTGCCAGTCAGGATAAAATGATTAAACATTGGGATTTGAAAAGTATGACGGTTATTCAAACGTTGTCAGACCATAATGCACCTATCAATTCTCTCGCTTTAAGTGCTGATGGTCATAAATTAGTTAGTGGTGGTTGGGACAAAACTGTAAAAGTTTGGCGACCTTTTTGATTCAGTGTCATACCAAATCTGGTTCTCAAACCTATCTTATCTTCTATAGCACTACGCATTACTGTTAGGACATTTCTACAAGCTGAAACCTTTGTGGAGTGGACTATTGCCTATTGCCCATTCCCCATTCCCTAGCACGTAGTGCTATACTGAGTTTGACAGGTTGTCTGTTGAACCCCTGAAATAATTTTGCTAGAAATATGAAGTCAAAATAGAATAGAACTTTTGGGAATAAGTGACAAATGACTCAAAAAAGTATGGGTTTGTTAACAGTAACTTGTTTAAGTTTAGGTTTAGTTACTGCTAATTCAGCAGAAGCTGTTACCTTTAATTTACATTGGACTGGACAAACTTTAGGCTATCAATTAAAGGGAAGTTTTAGTTACGATGAAAATCAAGTTAATAATGATGGAATTGTCCGGAAAGAGGATTTAACTTCCTTTGATGTTGCTTTTATTGATCCTGATGGCAATACTTTCAAAGAATTTTTTGATAATCATCTAACGTCTTCTGACTTTAACTTCAATTTTGATACCAATACAAAGCAAATTTTGCAAACTGGATTTTGGGATCAACCTGACGGTATTAGTATTGGTGGGATGAGAGGACAAGGGGTTAATTTCTTTTCCGCACCTGATCCTGTGGCCGACTTATTCCCCGATGGTGATCCTAGTCCCCATGTACATTTAACGGACTGGGTTGATGAGTTTCCTCAGTTACCCAAAGGGTTTACTAGAGGGGCAAAGGATCATTTAGATATTGCCTTTTTTACTCGTACAAGGGCTGAAGTTCTAAATGATCCTAATGCGGGTGAAGAACTTGGACAGTTTTTAACAGCTACCCCCGTTCCAGAACCGACTGGAGTGTGGAGTTTAGGTATCATAAACATTCAATGAAAGTATAGTCATATATGGTCAAATCAAGACAAATATCTTCGGTTCGTTGGGACTCAAATCAAACCTCTTTGACAAGAATTAATGGTTCTGT
>JAAUYD010148718.1_pt1 | contig 20164 bp, 17 predicted proteins | sample 7278101 | NCBI WGS metagenome assembly JAAUYD01 (sample SAMN14350128, study PRJNA611818) | marine sediment metagenome | isolation source: surface marine sediment (0.6m) | place: French Polynesia: Moorea | collected 2018-08
GAGTTCATCTTCACCAAGCTCTACCAGAGCGCCTAACCGTTACAGAGGGTGTCAGACACCTTCTGTAACACGTTCCAGTACTGCGACCGGGAGGCGGCGGTCGGTGAGCTCTTGGTAGCTGGCGAAGTCGGGGTAGCCCGCGGTCAGGAGGCTCCAGCACTCGTCTCGCTCGTCGCCCTCCGGCAGCTCCCGCGCCGCGACCCACCACCGGTCGGCGCCGACCTGCACCTGGGTGCGCTCGGCCGCCATCAGGTTGCGATACCAGTTCGGCGTCTGGGGGTTGCCGCCGTTGGAGCCGCAGACGAGGAGGTCGTCGCCGCGGCGCACCAGCATCAGCATCACCGGTCGCGGCTCGCCGCTGGTCCGTCCGACGACGTCGAGCAGGAACACCGGCTTGCCGAGGAACTTCGGGAACCGCTTGCCGTCGCTCTTGCGGTAGCGCGCAACGTGTTGACGGGCCGACGCCTTCGCCAACCCTCCCATGCGGGTACTCAGGAAGTTGGCGATCCGGCCGGTGAACGACGGCATGCAAGGGACTCTAGAGCCGCATCGTTACGAGTTGTGCCTGGGGCTTCAGCGGAGAGGTACGCCTTGCGCGGCGAACGGCTTGCTCGTCGCCTTGCTTCGCAGGCGACTCCGTGCACGGCAACGGTTGGGTCGCCCCGCCTCTCGGCTGGGCTCCCTTGCACAACCCGTGACTATGCGACGGGGACGGCGTAGACGACGATGTTCTGGCGGTAGCGGCGGATGTCGGGATTGAAGTCGCCGCCGCAGGTGATCAGCACCAGCGTCTCGGGGCCCGTGTTGCGCCAGATCCGCTCACGGGGGAGTGCGTCCTTGTCGTACATCGTGCGCTCGGTGACCTCGTACGTGCGAGTGGTGCCGTCCTCGAGCGCCACGTCGACGCGGGCGCCGGGCTCGAGCTCGCCGAGCTTGAGGAACGGACCGAGATCGCCGTTCCAGGTGACGTGGGCCGCCAGCACGGTGGCGCCCTCGTGGCCCGGTGCGGCACCGTAGCGATACCAACCGATCTCGGTGGCGCCGGGCACTTCCAGCGCCCCGTCGTCGCGGAGCCCGACGTCGCGGACCGCGCCGTCGAGGCCGAGCTCGTCGATGACCAACCCGTTCGGGCGAACGCGCGGTTCGATGTCCTCGGGGATCGCCGTGCCGCGCTCGCCGACGAGCGCGGCGAGCGGCGAGAGCGGCACGGTCGACGTCGTGGTGGTCGGATCGGTGGCGGGGGTGGTCGGGTTCGTGTCCAGGGACTCGGCCGGCGCAGCCGGCGCCGACCGCTCGTCCGACCCGTCCGACTCATCCGACTCGGCCGACGACGTCACCAGCGGGGCGATCGTCGACGGGGGCGCCAGGGCGACGGCGTCCTCGACCACCAGGACGGCCGAGTCGTCGTCACCGCCGGCAACTGCGTAGACGCCGAGGCCCGCGCCCAGCACGGCCGCCCCGACGCCGAGCGCGAGCAACGCCCGACCCGCGGCCGTTGCACGGCGGTGGGGTCGGGCGTTGCTCGTCACGGGTGGGTTCAGCTCTCGACGGTGCGGCGGCGGAGCACGAACGCACCACCGGCCAGCACCATCATGCCCGCCGCTGCAGCCAGCAGCGCGGCATTCACCGAGTCACCCACCGGCTCACCGGTGTCGACCGCGGTCGGAGCGGGCGTCGCATCGCCGTCACCGGCCGACTCGAGCTCGACCGTCTGGGTCAGGAAGGTGAACGAACCGTCGTCGAGCGAGCCGACGGCGTAGACGATCAGGTTCACACCGGCCGACACGTTCACCGTCGGGACGTCGGCGATCGGGTCGCCGCCGGCCGGGGCGATCTGCGCACCGGCGATCTCGCCGGCCGGCACGTCGAGCTCGGCGCTGTCGCCGTTGGCGGCGCCCTCGATCGGGCGGGCGTCACCGAGCACCACGTCGACCGCAGGCGCTGCGGCGGTGTGGCGAACCGTCAGGCGTCCGTTGCCGTCACCGGCGTCGGCCTCGTTGTTCTCGAACGGCGTCACCGTCGGGTTGCCGTCGGCGTCGAGGTGTGCGATGACGGTCCAGTTGCCCGCGTCGGGCACGGCGAACTCGGCGACGGGGCCGATCACCACGTCTTCGGTGCCGGCGGCGCGGACCTCGAGGTTGACGAGCGTCTGACCGGCGAACGCCGTGAGGTCCGCGGTGTCACCGGGCTCGAACCCGGGGACGACGACGTCGCCGTCGACCGCGACGTCGACGGTCGCACCGGGGATGCCGTGGAGGAGCGTGACCGCGACGCCATCTTGTGCGTTGGCCACGCCGGGAGCGATGGCAACCGCAGCGAGCGCTGCGATGCCTGCGAGAATTCGCTTCATGGGAAGTGTCTGCCTTTCGGTTTGAGGTCGCCCGGGCACGACCGTCCCCAGACTCACCCGCTGCTACGGACCGACCGCCGGATCTGGATGCAGCGAGGACGAAGTTTCTCTCGCTCATGTCCGGTCAGGCCTCAGTCGGCGGCGAGCGCCTCCTGCAGCGGCGCCGCGTTGCGCTCGCGCACGCCGGCGTTGACCCGCTGCCGCTCGAGCAGCTGCTCGAGCGTCTTGGTGGCCTGCTCGATCGGGTGCTCGGCGAAGAAGCCCTGCACGTCGACCACCTGTTCGGGCCGGTCGAGCAGCTTGATCGTCTCGATCATGCGCGCGATCGTGTTGCGCGGGAACGCCTCGTTGGCGTCCGCCCAGTGCCGGCGGACGAACTGCCAGGCCTGCTCGCCGTGGCGACGATTGCCGATGCAAGCGCGCAGCAGGAACGGCGCGTTCTGCGTCTTCACCTCGTCGCTCATCGCGAGCTCGCACGTGCGTTCCATCAGCGTCGCGTCGTCGTACTCGGCCAGGACGTACAGGTGGCGGAGCTGCTCTTGGGGCGTTGCGCCGCTCCGCGACCGTTCGAGCATCCGTTCGTAGTCGGCCTCGTCGCCGATCGCCGCGACGACGGCGGTGGCTGCGGCCACCAGCTCGGCGTCGACCGAATCGGGGTCCGCTTCCCATGCGTCGTAGTACGCCCGCGCCCGCTGCTGCGCCGTCTCGTCACCGCCCTGGATCGCGATGACCGCGAGCAGCAGGCCGCGCAGCTTCCCGGTCAGGTCGGGCTCGCCGTCGACGGGCTCGCCGAGTGCCTCGAAGGCCGGCTGGGCGAGCTCGAGCACGCGCCGGCGGAAGCCTGCGACCGCTGCCTCGTTCTCGTCGAGCAGTCGCCGGACCCCGCGCAGCCCGATCGCGAGGGCCTGCCACACGCCGTAGTGGCGTTCGGCGCCGAAGCGCCCGACGAGCTCGACGAAGCCGGTGGCGTCGAGCGAGCCGGCGACGACCGCATTCCACGCGTCGTCGACGAGGTTGTACCGCTCGAGCGTCGTCAGGCCGGCGACGACCTCGGCGGTCAGCAGGTCGCGGAGCTCGTCCGAGTACGCCACGCGCACGAAGCCGTGGCCGCCGGCGTTGACGACGACCGGCCCGTCGCGGAGCGGCAGGCGCGCCTCGTCGCCGTCGAGCAGCACCGACTCGACGTGGTCGCCCTGCCGAACGCGCAGCGGCACCGCCCACAGCGCCGTCGACGCCTCCTCCTGATCGAACGAGAAGCGGCGTTGCGACAGCACCAGATCGCTGCCGTCGACCGACGCCGACACGAGCGGGTAGCCCGGCTGCCAGATCCAGGAGTCCATGATCCGGCGGACCGGCTGGCCCGAGGTGAACTCGATCGCGTCCCACAGGTCGTTGGTCTCGGTGTTCTTGTACGAGTGGGTGCGCAGGTAGTGGCCGACGCCTTCGCGGAAGACGTCCTCGCCGAGGTACTGCTCGAGCATGCGCAGGAGTGCGCCGCCCTTCTGGTACGTCAGCACGTCGAACATGCCCTCACAATCGGCCGGCGACTTCACCTCGTACTCGACCGGGCGGGTCGCGGCGAGCGAGTCGGTCTCGAACGCCACACTGCGCTCGAGACCGAACGTGGTCCAGCGGTCCCACTCGGGCCGGAACGCGTCGCAGGCCGCGACCTCCATGAACGTCGCGAACGCCTCGTTCAGCCAGATGCCGTTCCACCACCCCATCGTGACGAGGTCGCCGAACCACATGTGGGCGAGCTCGTGTGCGACGACGTCGGCGACCAGCTGGCGTTCGTTCTGGGTCGCGTTCGTGGGGTGGACCAGCAGGAGGTTCTCGCGGAAGGTGATGCAGCCCAGGTTCTCCATCGCGCCGGCCGCGAAGTCGGGCAGCGCGATCAGGTCGACCTTGTCGCTCGGGTAGGGGATCGCGTAGTAGTCCTGGAACCAGCGCAGGCAGAACGCAGCCACCTCGAGCCCGAACTCGGTCAGGTCGCCCTTGCCGGGCACGTGCACGACGCGGATCGGCACGCCGTCGACGTCGAGCCAGTCGGTCGCCTCGAGCGGCCCGACCACGAACGCCACCAGGTACGAGCTCATCGGCATCGTGTCGGCGAACCGCACGGCGACCTTGCCGTCGGGGCGTTCGGTGCGCTCGACCTCCTCGCCGTTGGAGACCGCGAGGTGGCCCGGTTCGACGACCAGCGTCACCCCGAACACCGCCTTGAAGTCCGGCTCGTCCCACGACGGGAACGCGCGGCGGCAGTCGGTCGACTGCATCTGGGTCGTGGCGATGACCTGCTCGTGGCCGTCCTCGTCGCGGTAGGTGCTCCGGTACCAACCACGCAGCTGGTCGTTGAGCACGCCCCGGAACGACAACGACAGCACATGCTCGCCTGCCGCGAGACCAGGCGTCGCCACGATGAGCCGCTCGGACGCCTCGTCGAGATCGAACGACGCCGGCTCGCCGTCGACCGCGCACGTGTCGATGCCGAGCTCGATCGCGTTCAACACCAGCACGTCGGTCGCCTCGGACGTGAGCGAGATCTCGACCGAACCCGCGAACCCGGCCGCCTCGAGATCGGGTTCGAGCACCAGGTCGTAGCGGCTCGGCGTCGCATGCCGGGGGAGCCGATGCGGGTCGAGTTCTCCAGCGAGCTGTTTGGTCACCCGGCGGATGGTACCGGCCCTCGGGGCCGCCGGCCTGCGGTCACCCGGGCTCGACTGCGCACCGTGGTCGTGGCGGGTCGCCGGTCGACGCTGCGCGCACGGTAGCGTGCCCGGCCGTGGATGCGTATCCCGCCCCCACGCTCTCCGACGGCGCGCGTTTCGATGTCACCGGCATCGGCAATGCGCTCGTCGACGTGATCGCACACGCCTCCGACGAGTTCCTCGACGAACACGGGCTGACCAAGGGCTGGATGGACCTGATCGACACCGAGCGCGCCGTGTCGCTCTACAAGGCGCTCGGATCGGCGGTCGAGATGAGCGGCGGTTCGGCCGCCAACACCATGTGCGGGGTGGCGAGCTTCGGTGGGTCCGCCGCGTACGTCGGCAAGGTCACCGACGATGAGCTCGGAGCCGCTTTCGGCCACGACCTGCTCGCCGTCGGCGTGCAGTTCCGGCCCGGCGACGATCAGAACGACGTGCCCACCGGACGCAGCATCATCGTCGTCACGCCCGATGCCGAGCGGACGATGAACACGTTCCTCGGGGCGTCGAGCCTGCTCGGTATCAGCGACTGTGACGACGAGACCATCGCCGACTCGAAGGTGCTCTACATGGAGGGGTACCTGTACGACCGTGACGAGGCCAAGGCGGCGTTCCGCCATGCGTCCAAGGTGGCGCACGAGGCCGGACGGATGGTCTCGCTCACCCTCTCGGACTCGTTCTGCGTCGATCGTCATCGCGACGACTTCCGTTCGCTCGTCACCGACGAGGTCGACCTGCTCTTCGGGAACGATGCCGAGTTGATCGCGCTCTACGAGACCGAGACGTTCGACGACGCGGTCGCCGAGCTCCGCCAGCACTGCGAGTTCGCGGCCATCACGGTCGGCGCGAACGGCTCGATCATCATCACCGATCACGATCTCATCGAGATCCCCGCCGTTCCGGTCCGCAGGGTGATCGACACGACGGGGGCCGGCGACCTCTACGCCGCCGGGTTCCTGCACGGCCTGACCACCGGGCGGCCGCTCGACGAGTGCGGTCGGCTCGGATCGATCGCTGCTGCCGAGGTGATCTCGCACGTCGGGCCGCGTCCGCTGGTCGAGCTGCGTACGCTGGTCGGGTGAGCAGCGGCCGCGGCCGCGGGTGATCGGCTCGGGATCGATATCGCTACTGCCGCAGTGGCGTCGCACGTCGGCAGCGGCGTCCGCTGGTCGAGCTGCGTACGCTGGTCGCGTGAACAGCGGCGGCCGTTCGACCGGTCCGGTCGGCTCGGATCGATCGCTCCTGCCGCGGTGATCTCGCACGTCGGCAGCGGCGTCCGCTGGTCGAGCTGCGTACGCTGGTCGCGTGAACAGCGACGACCTCCGCTCCACCGCTGGACGCTGGCTGGCGGCCGAACCCGACGACGACATCCGAACCGAGCTGCAGGCGCTCATCGACGGCGACGCCGACGAGCTCGCTGCGCGCTTCGCGGACCGGCTCCAATTCGGCACCGCCGGCCTGCGGGCCGCCGTTGGCGCCGGGCCGCTGCGCATGAACCGGCTGGTCGTACGGCAAGCCGCCGCCGGGCTCGCGCAGTACCTGCTCGACACCGACCCGCTGGCTCGCGAGCGTGGCGTCGTCGTCGGCTACGACGCCCGGCGCAAGAGCGACGTGTTCGCCGCCGACACGGCGCGGGTCATGGCCGCGGTCGGCATCCCGGCCCGCCTGTTCGACCAGCAGGTGCCGACGCCGGTGCTGGCGTGGTCGATCACCCACCTCGGCTGCGCGGCGGGCGTCGTGGTCACCGCCTCGCACAACCCACCCGCCGACAACGGCTACAAGGTCTACCTCGGCGACGGCGCCCAGATCGTCCCGCCGCACGACGTCGGCATCTCGGCGTGTATCGGCCGCGTCGACGCCACCTCGGTGCCGCTCGCTCCCGACGACGATCCGTTGATCAGCACCGTCGGCGACGAGCTGGTCGACGCCTACATCGCCTCGGTGCCCGCCGTGCGGCGTCGACCCGACGTCGCCGGCGTGCCCGTGGCATACACCGCCATGCACGGGGTCGGCGGCGAGACCGTGCTCCGGGCGTTCGAGGCGGCCGGCCTGCCGGCACCCGCCGTCGTCGCCGAGCAGTTCGAGCCCGACGGCTCGTTCCCGACGGTGTCGTTCCCGAACCCCGAGGAACCGGGTGCGATGGACCTGCTGATGAGCGTGGCGCAGTCGTCCGGTGCACATGCCGCACTCGCCAACGACCCCGACGCCGACCGGCTCGGCGTGGCCATCCCCCAGGCGGACGGGTCGTGGCGACGGCTCGGGGGTGACGAGATCGGCTGGCTGTTCGCCGACTACCTGCTCGGCAGCGACACCGGCGCCGATCGACTGGTCGTCACCACGCTCGTGTCGTCCTCGTTGCTCGGCAAGATGGCGGCCGCCCACGGTGTCCACGCCGCCGAGACGTTCACGGGCTTCAAGTGGATCGCGCGGGCGGTGCACGAGCATCCCGACCTGCGGTTCGTCATGGGCTACGAACAAGCGCTCGGCTACCTCGTGGCCGCTGCGCCGCTCGACAAGGACGGCATCACCGCCGCCGTGCTCTTCGCCGAGATGGCCGCCGTCGCGGCTGCCGAGGGGAGGACGATGCAGGACTGGCTCGACGACCTCGCTTCCCGCTTCGGCCGTCACGTGCTCGCTGACGCCGCGGTCCGCATGCAGCCGGCCGACGCGGCGGCCAAGGTGGCCGCGCTGCGGGCGGCGCCGCCGGCGGCGATCGGCGGTCGTGCCGTGGTGGCGACCGACGAGTACCCCGAGGCCGACCTCGTCCGCTTCGAGCTCGAGGGCGGCGTCCGGGTGCAGATCCGACCGAGCGGTACCGAGCCCAAGGTGAAGCTCTACGGAGAGGCGGTCGACGAGGACCCGAAACCGTTCGTCGACGCCCTCGCTGCGCTGCTCGCGTGATCCGGGTCAGGTCGCTGCGCGCGGCCGGAACAGAGCGAAGCTCGCGTTCTCCCAGACCAGTCGGTAGCGATCGGGTTCGGCCATCAGCTCCTCGTTGAGGTCGGTGCCCCACTCGGTGACGATCAGCGCCACCGGGACGTCGCGCGGTAGCGGCCGGTAGTCGTCGACCTGGATCGAGAGCCGATCGGTCTCGAGCGTCATCGCCCTCGCCTTGGGCGCAGCGACGACCTCGTCGGGCCCCGTCAGCTGCTCGACGGCGCCGAACATCGCCTGCGCCTCGGGGTGCGTCGGGCCCCACTCGACCGCGCCGAGGTCGGCGAACTCGCTCGCCCGGTCGACACGGACGTTCGCGTTCGCGATGTTCCCGGCGGCGATCGCCGCGAGCAGCAGCGCGGTCGCGAGGGGAGGCATCCATGACCGGCCGCGCCACGCGACCAGCGTCGAGACGGCCACCAGCCCGAGGAGCAGCAGGATCGGCGCAACCGTGGCGACGTAGCGGTTGAGTGCGCCGCGGAAGCTCGCGCCGATGACGAAGGCGCCGAGGGCATACGCGACCAGGTGGACATCGCGGGCGCGGAACTTCGTGACCGCCAGCACCATGCCGGCCAGTGCGGCAGCCAGGTAGACACCGATGACGAACCAGCCGAGCCACTCGACTCCGAACACGTCGGGGCTCGCCTCCCACTGGCGCTTGAGACCCGAGACCTCGGCGAGATGCTCGACGTGGTGGCGGCGGAACTTCCACACGTTGCCCACGCCGGTGCCGCTGTACTGCGGGATCAGGGTGCTCGGCAGGATCGCCTGGAGCAGGCCGACCGACGCCAGCGCCGCGAGATGGGGCGTCAGCAGGCGGAGGCCGAGTGCGGTCCAGTCGGCCTGCTCCCGCAGTTCGCGCCGGTGTGCGACCAGGGCGGCGAGCTGGGCGGCCGCGATGCCGGCGATCATCGCCAGACCCTCACGGCGGACCGAGAACGCGGCGGCGGCGCCGATACCGAGCAGGACGAGCGGAGCGAGCGCGGCCGCTGTGTTCGTGTACAGGTCCCGCTCGGCCACCCGGTCGAGGGCGACCAGCATCACGCCTGTGATCGCGAGGAACGGCCACTCGGACTGGATCAGCTCGGTCCAACTCAGGAGCAGCGGCGTCAGGGTCACGGCGACGACGCCGACGAGAGCCGGTGTGGTGCCGAGCCGTGGACGGGCGAGTGCGAACCAGCAGCAGGCGAAGACGACCGAGCAGAGCACCGGCACGATCGTCAGCTGGTCGACGTCGGGTCCGACGATGGCGACGACCGGTGCCAGCAGCATCGGGAAGCCCCACGGGTAGAGCGGGGGGCTGAACGGCGCACCGGACGACGAATCGACGGTGAAGCGGTTCTCGTCGGTCACCCGGCCGGGGTCGCCGTCGAGCAGGCTCTCGGCCTGCCGGATGTAGAGCGCCCAGTCGTCGCCCCACCAGTGGCCCGAGCGATGAGACGAGTACATGATGGCCACCATCGCCCCGACGACGACGGCGAGCACGGCGCCCCGCCACGGGAAGCGGCGAGCCGCGTGCGGCGGTGGCGCCGGCGGGACGCCGAGATCAGACGCCGCTACCGAACTGTCGATCGCCTGCATCACCCAACCCGGGCACGATGAATGCGGTGTCGTTCAGGTGGTCGTCGACGGCGGCCGTGTACACGTGCAGCTCGAGGCCTTCGTCGCGGAGCCGCTGGATGCCCTCGGGCGCGGCGAGAGCACAGACGACGGTGATCGGTGTCGGCGCGTCGCGGGCCACCAACAGCTCGACGGTGTGGACCAGCGAGCCCCCGGTGGCCAGCATCGGGTCGATCACGATGACGGGTCGACCGGCGAGCGTCTCGGGCAGCTTGTTGACGTACGGGTGCGGCTGGAACGTGGCCTCGTCGCGGGAGATCCCGATGAAGCCGACGTCGGCGATGGGCATCAGTTCCTGCGCGGGGTGCACGAAGCCGAGGCCGGCACGCAACACCGGCACGATCACGGGCTGTACCGCCAGCCGCCGCGCCGGGGCCGTGGTCAGCGGCGTCTCGACCGTGCCGTCGATCGTCGGCAACGACTTGGTCGCCTCGGCGAGGAGCAGCGTGCCGATGCGCTCGAGGTTGTTGCGGAACAGCGGGTTCGGCGTGTCCCGGTCCCTGATCCTCGCGAGGGAGTCAGCGACGAGCGGGTGGTCGACGAGGGTGACGGTGACGGACATGTGTGCTCCGGCGTTCAGGTGGGTGGCTCGGCGCCCGGTCGTGCGACTGCCAGGGAGCCGGCCGGTGATGGGGTTCGGGGGCGCAGCTCCCGGGGTGGGGCGACGAGCGGGTGGTCGACGGGGGTGACGGTGACGGACATGTGTGCTCCGGCGTTCAGGTGGGCGGCTCGGCGCGCAGGTGGTCGCCCGCGGCGGGGTTCGTCTGCATCAACCCGCTCCCATCGAGGCCTCGGCGTTGAGCAGCGCGTAGCGGGGCTTGATGAACCCGTTGATGATCTTCAGCCGCTCGGGGAACGGCGCGAACGCCGACTTCATGGCGTTGATCGTGAGCCACTCGAGGTCGGCGAGATCCCAGCCGAACGCATCGTGGAGCTGGAGCATCTCCCTGGTCATCGACGTGTCGCTCATCAACCGGTTGTCGGTGTTGAGCGTCACTCGGAACCGCAGCCGGCGCAGCAGACCGATGGGATGGTCGGCGATCGAGGCGCAGACGCCGGTGTTGACGTTGGACGTCGGGCAGAGCTCGAGACAGATCCTCCGGTCGCGGACGTACGACGCCAGCCTGCCGAGCTGCTCGTCGCCCTCGGGGCCGGTGATGTCGTCGACGACGCGAACCCCGTGACCGAGGCGGGCTGCGCCGCAGTACTGGAGCGCCTCCCAGATCGACGGCAGCCCGAACGCCTCGCCGGCATGGATCGTGGAGTGGAAGTTCTCGCGCATCACGTACTGGAACGCATCGAGGTGCCGCGACGGCGGGTAGCCGGCCTCGGCGCCCGCGATGTCGAAGCCGACGACCCCGCGATCGCGGTTGGCGACCGCCAGCTCGGCGATCTCACGGCTGTGGGCGGCGGTCCGCATCGCAGAACAGATCGTGTAGATCGTGAGATCGGTGCCGTTCGAGCCGCGTTCGAACCCGGCGAGCACCGCATCGAGCACCTCTTGGAGCTCGAGCCCGCCCTCCATGTGCAGCTCGGGAGCGAAGCGCACCTCGGCGTAGACGACGCCGTCGTTCGCGAGGTCCTCGGCGCATTCGAACGCCACACGCTCGACGGCGTCGCGCTGTTGCATGACCCCGACGGTGTGGGCGAAGGTCTCGAGGTACAGCACGAGGTCGTTGCGCTTGGCGCCCCGGTTGAACCATGTGCTCAGCTCGCCGATGTCGGTGGTCGGCAGCCTGTCGTACCCGTACTCGGCCGCCAGCTCGACGACCGAAGACGGTCGCACGCCGCCGTCGAGGTGGTCGTGGAGCAGCACCTTGGGAGCCCGCTCGATCAGGCCGCGGATCATGCGGACACCGTACCGAGTCCCGAGCGCCGGAGTCGCTGCCGCGTCGGTGCCGGTGGGGTCATGCGGCAACCGTAGCGAGGCGCCGAAGCGGCATGTCGGCGGGGCGCTGCAGCCAGTTCCACGCGGGGTAGTCGGCGGCGGCGGAGATGCAGTGCACGGTGTACGCGTGCCGGCTGTGCGCCGACCGGTTGGCGCCGCTCCAGTGCGGGAGCTGCCCATCGAGCACGACCATCGTGCCGGCCGGCACCTCGAGCGGCACGAGGTCGTCCGGCGGCGTGGGGAGGGGTGTCGGGTCGAGGGTCTCGATGACGGTGCCGTCCTCGTCGGTCATCGCACCGGTGCGCTTGAAGAGCTGGCGCAGTCCGGTCCTGTGCCCGCCGGGCGCCGCCCAGAGGCAGCCGTTCTCGAGCGTCGCGTCCTCGATGGCGAACCAGAACCCCGTCACGCTGATGGGCTCGGTGTACAGGAACGTCGCATCCTGGTGGCACGTCACCTCGCCGCCGATCGACGGTTGCTTGAAGATGTACATGCTCTGCAGCGCCAAGGCGTCCACGAGGCCGATGTCGGCCGCCACCTCGGCCAGCCGGGACGTGTACGTGAATCGCTCGAACACCGGGTCGAGATCGTGCATCGCGTGGCCGATCTTGTTGATGCTGAGCTCTTTCGGCTGCCGCAGCTGGCCGTCGGGTCCGAAGGCCTCCTCCTCGAAGAAGCACCAGACGATGCCCCCGCTCGCGAGGAACTCGGCGTTGCGCGGTGACTCGTCCTCGATCGTGGTGAACGCGGTTCGGGTCTCGCTCGGCTGCCAGTCGTCGACGATCTCGATCGCGCGTGCCCGCAGCGCCGCGCAAGCGTCGCTTTCGACGAATTCCTCCAGCACGAGGAACCCGTCGCGACGGAAGCTCTCGATCTGCTCGGGGCTCAGCACCGCGCCAGCGTAGGCCGTACGACCCGGCCCGGACTCAGCCGCCGATTGCGGCACGCGGCCGGGTGTCGCCGGCGACGCGGCCGGCGTTCGCGGTCGGAACCGCCAGGCACCTGACGCGGCGCGGCCGCGTCAGGTCTCACCCTTGCGGTAGATCTGGCCGTCGGCGGCCGGCATGCGCAACCGCTGGCTGGCGAAGACGAGCACGATGATGACGAGTGCGAACGGCATCGTGTTGGGGAGCCAGCTCGGTGCGGTGTCCGACGCCAGGTACCAGATGATCATGCCGACGCTGAGCGCGGCGGCCATGACGGAGTCGCGCTGGCGGCCCCTGGTCCACGTGAAGGCGGCGAAGGCGCCGAGCGCGAGGGCCACGAACAGCAGGAGCGCGTGGGTGGACTGGCCGTCCAGGTCGCGCAACGAGGTGCCGAACGGGTAGCCGAACAGCAACGCGGCGACGAGCACGCCCTGCGGTCGCCAGTTGCCGAAGATCAGCGCGGCCAGGCCGATGAAGCCGCGACCGGTGGTCTGGCCCTCCTGGAAGAAGCCGGCGAGCTCCATCGAGATGAACGCGCCGCCCATCCCGGCCAGCGCGCCGGAGATGACGACGCCGATGTACTTCTGGCGGATGATGTCGACGCCGAGTGACTCGCCGGCCTGCGGGTTCTCGCCGGCGATGCGGAGCCGGAGCCCGAAGCGGGTCTTCCAGACCACCCACGCCGTGATCGGCACGAGGACGAGCGCCATCAGAGTGAACAGGGAGAGCTCGCTCATCAGGCCGCGCAGGAAGCCGGTGATGTCGGAGACGAAGAAGATGTCCTCGTCGTCGATGTCGCCGAGGATGTCGGGCGTGCCGATGCCGAAGAAGTCTCCGCCTGCGAGCACCGGCATGTTGAACTTCTCGAGGCCGCCGACGTCGGGGGACTGGGTCGGGTTGTCGAAGACCTCCTGGCTGAGGAAGCGTGCGACCCCGGGCGCGAGGATGTTGATCGCGACCCCCGAGATGATGTGGTCGACGCCGAAGCTGACGGTGGCGATCGCGTGCAGCAGACCGCCGAACGCGCCGCCGAGCAGGCCGATGAGGACCCCGACCCACGGGCCGTACTCGAGTGCGCCCCACGCGCCGCACCACGTACCGAGGATCATCATGCCCTCGAGCCCGATGTTGACGACGCCGGCGCGCTCGGAGTACAGACCGCCGAGGCCGGCGAGGAGGATCGGCACGCTCCAGCGGAGCATCGCCTGCGAGACGGGCACCGACGTGAGGCGGCCGGGATCGCCGCTCTCGAACGACTCGACGAGGGCCAGCATCAAGATGCCGATCGCCGCATAGATCATGTAACGGGCCCAGGCGGGCAGGGCGTTGAATCGCTCGAGCATCAGGCTTCGGCTCCTGCGATCGCGAGTGAGGCGAGTCTGACCTCTTCTCGTTCACGGATGCGGCGGACGAACTCGTACGAGATCACCGCTGCGAGCAGGATGACGCCCTGCATGATGGTGACGATCTCCTTCGACGCCGAACCGGTGATCTGCAAGATGCTCGACGAGGCGTCGAGGAACGCGAACAGCAGCGCGCCGACCGCGATGCCGACCGGGTGGTTGCGGCCGAGCAGCGCCACGGCGATCCCTGCGAAGCCGAGACCTGGCGTGAAGTTCTGGTCGAAACGGTGGTTGCGGCTCAGGATGTCGACCAGGCCGACGAGACCGGCGGCGGCCCCCGACAGCAACATCGCGAGGACGACCATGCGCTTGGGCGGCACGCCGCTCGCGCGTGCCGCGAGCGGGTTGTAGCCGCTCGCCCGCAGGTCGAAGCCGAGCCGTGACCGGCTGACGAAGAGGTGGTACGCGACCCCGGCGAGGATCGCGATCAGCAGCACGCCGCTGAGCTCGCGGCCGCGCAGGATCTCGCGGGTGAAGATCTCGACCAGCCAGTTGAGGTCGAAGATCCAGCCGGACTCCTCGATCAGCTTGGTGCCCGAGTTGGTCGACAGCTCGCCGTCGCGCCACGCGACCGTGAGCCAGGCGAGCACGCCGGCCAGCGCGATGTTGTTGAGCATGATCGTCGAGATCACCTCGTTGACCCCCCGGCTCACCTTGAGCACACCGGCGAGCCCGGCCCACAGCGAGCCGACGATCATGGCGACGACGACGATGAAGATCACGTGCAGGAAGCCGGGGAACACGATCGCACCGCCGGCCGCGGCGGCGAAGAAGGCGCCCATCTGGTACTGGCCCTCGACGCCGATGTTGAACAGGTTCATCCGGAACCCGATCGCTGCGGCGACGCCCGAGACGTAGAGCGGCGTGGCCTTGTTGAGCATGTCGATGACCGTCTCGAGCGTCGTGCCGTGCTGGACCATGTCCTTGTACGCCGTGAACGGGTTGCTCCCGGCGATCAGCAGGACGATCGACGACAGCAGGAACGCGAACAGGATCGACGTGACCGGGGCTGCGACGAGCAGCGCGAACGACCGGAATCTGGACTGCATCAGTTGACCTCCTCGGCAATGGCCGCGCCGGTCATGTACGAACCGAGGTCGCGGGGCGTGATCTCGGAGGGGTCGAGCTGGGCGACGATCTTGCCGTGGAACATCACCACGATCGTGTCCGACAGGCCGATCAACTCGTCGAGGTCGGCCGAGATCAGCAGGGTCGCAAGCCCTTCCGAACGGGCGTCGCGGATCGACTGCCACACCGCGGCCTGGGCGCCGACGTCGATGCCGCGCGTGGGGTGGGCGGCGATCAAGAGCTTGGGGTCGGTGGACATCTCGCGCCCGATGATGAACTTCTGCTGGTTGCCGCCCGAGAGTGCGTGCGCTGCCACGTCGATGTTCGGCGACTTGACGTCGTACTCGGACCGGACCAACTCGGTGTGCCGTCTCGAACCCGGCCGGTCGATCCACACACCCTTCGAGAACGGTGCCTCGGTCTGATGCCCGAGCGCGGCGTTCTCCCAGAGTGGCGAGTTCAGCAGGAGGCCCTCCTCGTGACGGTCCTGGGGGACGAGGCCGATGCCCGCCTCGCGCCGCGGTCGCACCGCCCAGTGCGTGATGTCGTCTCCCATGAGCGTGATCGAGCCGGACGCGATGGGTTCGGTGCCGATGATGGCACCGATCAGCTCGCCCTGGCCGTTGCCCTCGACGCCGGCGACGCCGACGATCTCGCCCCGGCGCACATCGAGCGACACGGCGTCGAGGACCGGGCGCTCGTTCTCGAGCACCGTCACGTCGCGGACCGAGAGAGCGATTTCGTCGGTGACGGTCGACTCGGTCGTGTCGGGCGTCGGCAGCTCACTGCCGACCATCAGCTCGGCGAGCTCGGCCGCCGTGACGTCGGCCGCGGGCATGCTGGCGACCGTGTGGCCCTGGCGGAGCACGGTGATGGTGTCGGCGATCTCGAGGACCTCGAGCAGCTTGTGGTTGATGAACAGGATCGTGGCGCCGCTCGCCTTGAGCTCGCGCAGGTTGGCGAACAGCGCCTCGACCTCTTGCGGCACGAGCACGGCGGTCGGCTCGTCGAGGATCAGGATCTTGGCGCCCCGGTAGAGCACCTTGATGATCTCGATCCGCTGGCGTTCGCCGACCTCGAGCTCTTCGACGAGGTCGTCGGGGTGGATGTCGAGGCCGTAGGCCTCGCCGACCTCGATCAGGTGCTGGCGGGCCTCGGTGAAGTCGATGCGGACCGGGTCGCGCATCGGCTCGGATCCGAGGATGACGTTCTCGAGCACCGTCAGGTTGTCGGCGAGCATGAAGTGCTGGTGGACCATGCCGATGCCCAGGTCGATCGCCTCGCTCGGTGAGTCGAACTCGACCTCGGTGCCGTTGACCAGCATGCGACCCTCGTCCGCACGCTGCATCCCGTACAGGATCTTCATCAGCGTCGACTTGCCGGCGCCGTTCTCGCCGACGATGGCGTGGATCTCGCCCTCCTCGACCTGCAGGTTGACCCGGTCGTTCGCGACGACACCCGGGAACCGCTTGGTGATGTCGATCAACTCGATCGCCAGCGCCACGTTGACCCTCCCTCCGCACATGGGCCCGAAAAGCCCGAAGCGGGACCGGACGTTAGCCCGGTCCCGCTTCGGCGGTAAAGCTGCTGACCCTTCGGCAAGGCCGAGGTCAGCGATGACGGTGTCGGATCAGGCGTCGGCGGGATCGTTGGGTACGACCACGTCGCCCGACACGATGGCAGCCTTGGCCGCCTCGAGCTGGTCGACGATGTCGTCGACGAAGCCACCCGACGTCGAGTAGCCCACGCCGTCGACGGCGAGGTCGTAGCGCACCTCACCCGGCTGGAAGTTGCCCTCGACGACCGACTTGGTCACCTCGTACACGGCCACGTCGACACGCTTGAGCATCGACGTCAGGACGAACTCCTGCACGGCCGGGTCGACCGTGTTGTACTGGTCGGAGTCGACGCCGATGCCCCAGACCTTGGTGCCGGTGGCTGCAGAGACCTCGGCGGCGGCCTGGAACATGCCCGAACCGGAGAGCCCGGCGGCGGCGTAGACGATGTCGGCGCCCTCGGAGTACATCGCGTCAGCGATCTCCTTGGCGCGGGCCGGGTCCTCGAAGCCGGCGAAGTCCGGGAACTCGGTGATGTACGCCGAGGCCACCTCGATGTCGGGATTGATCGACTTCGCGCCGGCGATGAAGCCGGCCTCGAACCGCTCGATCAGGCCGATGCCGCTGACGCCGCCGATGAACCCCACCTTGCCCGTGGTCGACTTGAGCGCCGCGGCGACGCCCACGAGGTACGAGCCTTGCTCCTCGCTGAACACGAGTCCGGCGACGTTCTCGGCGAGAGGTGAGGGCGGGTCGGTGCAGAAGTTGAGCATCGAGTCGTCGACGATCGCAAAGGGGACATCGGGGTTCTCGAGGGCAACTCCGCTCACCTCGCACTCGTCGTTGGCCGATGCCAGGTCGCTGGCGAACGAGAAGCCGACGCCGATGACGAGGCCGGCGTTCTCGGCCTGGAGCTGCAGGTCGGTGCCGCGTGCCGACGCGTCGGTCGGCGTGACCTCGTTGACGCTGATGCCGAAGTCGGCGATGGCGCGGTCGATGCCGGCGGCAGCCGAGTCGTTGAACGACTGGTCGCCGCGTCCGAGCAGGTCGAACGTCAGGCCGACGGTGAGGTCGCTCTCGACCATGTCGTCACCCTCGTCGGGGGCAGCGGTCGTGGCCGGCGTCTCGTCCTCGGCCATGTCGTCGCCCTCGTCCTCGGCCATGTCATCGCCTTCGGCCTCAGTGGTGGCGGTGGTGTCGTCGGCGGCGTCGGTCGCCTCGGTCGTGTCTTCGACGGGACCGCTCGCGTCGTCGTCATCGTCGTCGCCGCAGGCCGCCAGGACCAGCGAGACTGCGAGACCTGCTGCAAGCAGGCGCTTGCTCTTGATCATGTCTCCCCCTTCTCGGGACATTCGTGGAACATGCTGCGCAACAGCATGCTGGTGTTACGTGTTCACGTGAACACTTCTCAGGTTACCCGCTGGTCACCACGCGCGGAGAACAGCCGTGCGCGGCGGTGGCGCGTGACGACCGCCACGTCCTCCGCCGATCGCGGCAGGTGGGCGCCCTTCCGCGAGACTGGCGGCATGTCGCTGGTCATCACCGAGATTCGCGAGGGCGTCGCACGCCTCACCCTGAACAACGCCGACGAGCGCAACACGATGACCGAGCCGATGGTGCACGAGATCGTGGCGGCGATGGATGCGTTCGAGGCCGACGACTCGGTCGGGGCGGTCGTGGTCACCGGCGCCGGCTCCGCGTTCTGCGCCGGCGCCAACCTCGGGAACCTGCAGACCGCAACCCGCGAGAGCCTGGCGGTGGTCTACGAGGGCTTCCTGCGGATCGCCCGGAGCCCGCTGCCGACCTTGGCGGCCGTCAACGGGCCGGCGGTCGGCGCCGGCATGAACCTGGCGCTGGGCTGCGACGTGCGGATCGCCGCCGAGCGGGCCCGGTTCGACACCCGGTTCCTGCAGATCGGCCTGCACCCTGGGGGTGGGCACACCTGGATGCAGCGCCGCATCGTCGGGCCGCAGGCGGCGATGGCGGCGGTCGTGTTCAGCCAGGTCCTCGACGGTCCCGAGGCCGAGCGGGTCGGTCTCGCGTACCGCTGCGTGCCCGACGCCGAGCTGCTCGACGCCGCCCACGAGTTCGCACGCGGCGCCGCGACGGCGCCGCGTGAACTGGCGATCCTCACGAAGCAGACCCTGCTCGACATGGCCGACATCGACACCCACCCCGATGCCGTGACGCGGGAGTTCGATCCGCAGCTCTGGACCGTGCAGCAGCCGTGGTTCGAGGAGCGGATCGCAGCGCTCAAGGCCAAGATCTCGGGCAGATCGCGCTGAGCGGTGACGGTTCGGCCGGCGGGGGAGTGACCGAAGCGGCCGAGATCTCACGCTGCGTGGCAACGCATCGCTGCCATCACAACGTTGTCCGGAAGGTCGGGCAAAATCGCGCAGAACTGTTACCGAAGACCCTGGAAACCCGTGATGAACGGTGGCCTAATCTGTGGCCACAGGGAAGTGCTACACCGCAACCACACAGGAGGTAGCCCATGAGCCAGCGTCATCGCACTGCAGAGGTGCCGTTGCCGCCGAAACAGGAACTGCGAGCCCGAGCGCACAGCGAACGGCAGCGGATCCATGTGGAGCTCAACCAGGTCGCGCAGGACGTGAGTGCCGGGCTCGAGCCCGAGGACCTCCACGAACCAGGCACCGCCTGGAAGCCTGCCCACCACCACGACGCCGAGGTCGCCAAGACCAAGATCGCCAAGCAAGGGCGGAGCCGGCGTCACTGGAAGACCAAGATGTGGAAGCGGCGCTCGAAGATGCGCCAGGACAAGGCCGAGGCATTCCGCCTGGCCGGCGACGCCTGACCGACGCCCGCACCAACGGGTCCCGGCTGGCGGCCCCGACCACCGGTCGGACGGCCGTCAGCCGGCGATCCACGCCGCGACGAGTTCGTCCTCTCGCGCCCGCCACTCCTCGACGGTGATCGCGTACCGCACGTGGTCCTCCCACGTGCCGTTGATCTCGAGGTAGCGCTCGGCGACGCCCTCGCTCCGGAACGCCAGCTTGTCCATCACCCGCCGGCTGTTGGTGTTGCGCGGCACGATGCACACCTCGAGCCGATGCAGGTGGAGCTGCTCGAAGGCGAATTGCACGGCGACGATGACCGCCTCGGCGATGTAGGCCTGGCCGGCCTTCGCCTGGTCGATCCAGTACCCGATCGTGGCGCTCTGCAGCGCGCCCCGGGTGACGTTGTTGATGTTGACCTCGCCGGCGAGTTGCTGGTCGACGAACACGCCGAAGGGGTAGGCATGGTCGGCGGCGCGTTCACGGTCGCGCGCCGAGCAGCGGTTCTCGAACGCTGCTCGATCGCGGGTCGGGTCGGGCATCGACGGCTGGCGGATCGGCTCCCACGGGAGGAGCCACTCCTCGTTGCGCACCCTGACCTCGCGCCACGCCGAGAAGTCGTGAACCGCCAGCGGTCGCAACATGACGCGCCTGCCGTAGAGGCGCGGACTCGGCTGCCGCCGGAGCAGTGAGGCGGGGTGCCGTGCCACGGTCAGGCGACGCCGAGGCGGACGTGGTCGAGGTGGAGGCGCCGCATCAGCGCGAGCACGATGCAGCACGTCGCGACGATCGTCTCCACGTGTCGCGACGGTAGTCCCGGGTTGTGGGCCCGATCGACCGCCGGCTCGGTGGCGACGATGCGGAAGATCTCCTCGGCGTCGTCGCGGTGCAACTCGATGTCGTCGGGCACGTGATCGGC
>JAAUYD010262881.1_pt1 | contig 20142 bp, 17 predicted proteins | sample 7278101 | NCBI WGS metagenome assembly JAAUYD01 (sample SAMN14350128, study PRJNA611818) | marine sediment metagenome | isolation source: surface marine sediment (0.6m) | place: French Polynesia: Moorea | collected 2018-08
CCGAATTCAACCTGGTGGAGATCGATGGCTGGCCGCTGAAGTCACTGTCAGCCTACTGCTATGTCTTCGAAGTCAGCAGCGGAGATCTTACGGACGTCATCGCAAAACTGACCAGCGATCCGCGCGTCGAGGTCGCGCAGCCGCTGCATACGTTCGTGACACAAACGACGGTAGCGACCGCCTACGACGATACGTACGCGGACATGCAGCACAGCTTGAACGCAATTGAGCTGGCTACTGCCCACCAGGTATCGCGCGGCAAGAACGTTCGCATCGCGATCGTCGACAGCGATGTCGATGCGCAACATGAGGATTTCGGGCGCGCTTTGCGACGCAGTCGATTTGTCGACTTGTCCAACCGGCAGAGCGACCGGCGTCACGGCACGGCAGTCGCCAGTGCGATCGGCGCGCGGGCCAACAATTCCCGAGGCATGGTTGGTATCGCACCGGACGCCAAGCTCGAGGTCGCCGAGGCATGCTGGCACGACCGCGCCAGCGAACGCGCTATTTGCGACTCGTTTTCGCTGGCGAAAGCACTGGACTCGATGATGGATAAGCCCCCGGACGTCATCAATCTGAGTCTGGCGGGACCCGAAGACGAATTGTTAAGGAGAATCCTCGACAAGTTGATTGCTTCGGGTTCGGTTGTGGTTGCCGCAGCGCCGAATCGCGACGATGCAGGCGGGCAATTTCCGGCGAGTATGCGCGGCGTGATCGCAGCCGCTCAGATCGATGCAAGTGACGATGGGCCAGTGGGTGATCGCGTGTTCGCGCCCGGAGATGGAATACTCGTCGCCATGCCCAGCAATGAGTATGGATTCGATTCCGGCAGCTCGCTTGCGGCGGCGCACGTTTCCGGCGTCGTGGCATTGCTCAAATCTGCGAGCGCCGATCTTCACGCGGACGACGTCATCGAATTGCTGAACGAGGCGCAGTCGGCGAGGGACCCCGAGCGGCCCGTTCTCAGCGCGTGTCGGGCCATGCAACTCTTGGAGTTCGCGGTTACCTGCCAGTAACCCCTGTCTCAGAAGTCCCATCTCAGGCTGATGGAAGCGCGCGTACCCACGCGATCCTCTCCGCCGATGAACGGCATGGCTTCCACCGCATTGTGCAGTCGGGCGTCGACGGCGAACTGCGAAAACGTCCGGGTCAGGCCCAATTGCGAGTAAAAGGAGTCGTGTCGCGTTTGAGCATCAAGGCGCTGATAGCCGACGCCGATGCTCGCGGACCAGGACGCCCCAAGCGGCCACTCCGCGAATAAGTCGATGTTGTGGGTATCCCAACCGAACTCATACAGGTCCGGCGAATAGGCATACTCGAACCAGTACGTGTCGTCGATTCCGAGCGATATCAGCGCTTCCTGGTTTTCGTAGTCGACGGGACCGTCCGAGTCGGGGTACCGGTACGCCACCACGGCCAGTGTGGCGCGAAGCCGCTCGTTGATGTCGAAACCGTAACCGGCGTAGATCCTGGCTTCGGCCGAGCGTTGCACATCGTCGGGCCCGGGGATATCGACGGTGGAAGCCCAGGCACCCAGAAATGCGCCTGAATCGAATGCTGCATCGATGCCGAGTTGGAGGGCGGCATGGCCGTCGCTTTGGGTGACGCCCCGAAAGACATAGTCGCTGGTCGCGACAGCATACCCGGACCACTCGGAAGCGGCGGTGCCGTGGCTAGCGCACAGGCCGAGCGCGAGGACTGCGAATACGATACGAGCGTGCATACCTCTCGGACATTACACTAGTTTCTGATGCCAAAAACACCACCAGACCCCATCCCAGGGCCCGGGAAGCACCAGTCCGCGAGGACTGGCACCAAGAACCAGATGCTGCCCGAAAAAGCACCGATATCCGCTTTACCTTGAGAGGGTAGATCAGTAAGATGTGCGCCCCTGCGAGGGGTCAGCCCCGAGCAGCCAAACAAAGCGCCCGTAGCTCAGCTGGATAGAGTACCTGGCTACGAACCAGGCGGTCGGAGGTTCGAATCCTTCCGGGCGCGCCAAAAATAGAAAGGGCCCCCTTGTGGGGCCCTTTTCTATTTTCGTCTGCCGAAAGGTTCGAACCTAAGCAGCCCGCAGGGCTGCGTTCGTACCGAGGAGGCCGCAGGCCGACGACAGGCGGAGTCGCGAAGCGACTCGCCAATCCTTCCGGGCGCGCCAAATGACAAAGGGTCCCCATCGGGGGCCCTTTTTCATTTCGGGGTGTCCTGGATGAAGATGAGAACTGCTGTTCGACAGAACGCGAGAGCGTTTTGGACTTCGAAGGCGCCCCGCAGGGGTCAAACCAAGTCTTCGCCACGGGCGCTATCTCCCTATTTTCTGCCCGAAAGTCAATTTTTAACTCTTGGTCAATAGCTCAGGTGACCCCGGAACCGACGTCAGTACATCCCCGAATTGATATCGATATCCGAGCAAAGCAAGCATGTAATCTGCGACGCAGACGCTGTGCTTAATTCTGCAGCGGTCATTTGCAAAACGGGGGACCTGCGGGCCATGACCAAGCTCATTGCTAGCACCATTCTGATTCTATTTAGCGGCATTGCCGTCGCTCAGCAACAGGTCAACCTGCCCCCGCCAACCTCTACCGGTGTGGTCGTCCCATACCGCAGTGTAACGCTGGCGGCTAAGATCGTCGGTCGGGTCGTCGCGGTCAACGTCGAGGAAGGCGATCGAGTTGAAATGGGCGATATCTTGGTGGACATCGGCGATGCTGAGCTGCGCGCCAATCTGTCCGCCGCCGAAGCGCGATTACGCATGGAAGAGCTCAATTGGGCGCATCAGGAGAGACTGGCGGAGCGGGTGCGTAGCCTGCGGGAGCAGGGCACCGTGTCGGCCGAAAATCTTGACGACGCCAACTTCAAGGTTGCGGCGGCCGAGCAGGCCGCGGCGAACGCAAGAGCAGAAGTGGCCCGCGCCAGGGCCATGCTCGCCGAAACCAAGATTCGGGCGCCGTTCGACGGCGTCATCATACGCAAGGACATCGAGACCGGTGACGTCACCTCGCCGGGCGAGCCACTGCTCGTCCTTGAGGATCATGCGACCTTACGGTTTCGAACGAATGTCAAGGAACAAGATATTCCGCATATTGAGAAGGGTCAGACAATCACTGTGACCATTGACGCCCTGGACGACCTCGCATTGGCCGCCACGATTACCAAGATCGTCCCCTCCGGTGACCTGTCGACACATGAATTTCTGATCGAGGCTGCGCTCCCGGCGCAGGACAAGCTGTTCCCTGGCATGTTTGGCAAAGCGGAATTCGTTCGCTGACACACGACGCCGATGAAGAACGCCATCCGCTTTTTCGCGAATCAGCCGACGCTGGCGTATGTCTTCACGTTTCTGATCATCTTCATGGGCGTCAGCTCACTCACCGTTATTCAACGCGACAATTTCCCGAGTGTCGACATGCTCGAGATGACAGTCACGACACGTTATCCAGGTGCTTCACCCGAAGACGTCGAGCTCAATGTAACGAATGAGATTGAGGAAGAGCTCAAGGAAGTGGACGGCATCGACAGGTACACGTCGTTCTCAATGGAAAATATTTCCATAGTGCACATCTGGATCGATCGTGAAATGCGCGATAGAAACAAGGTCAAAACCGATATCCGTGACGCCGTCTCAGGAGTGTCGGCATTACCTGTCGAGGTGGACGAAGACCCTCTCGTTGAGGAAATTACGACATCCGCTTCCATTCCCGTTATCGAAATAGGGCTGACCGGCGACGTTCCGTATTCGCTGTTACGCACCGTCGCACGGCGGGCAGAGAAGGCCTTGCTCGCCTTGCCGGGCGTGCGCAGCGTCAACAAGTTTGGATACCTCGACCGCGAAATAAAGGTCGAGATTTCGAACGACGCGCTCGAACGCTACGGCGTCTCAGCACACGAGATCGTCAATGCGATTCAGAATCGAAACATCCGGGCAACGGGCGGCTCGTTCGAGTCCTATACCAGCGAGAAGAACATCGTGACGCTCGCCGAGTTCGCAGACCCGATGGAGGCGGCCGATGTCATTGTGCGCTTCACTGAGGGCGGATCGACGGTTCGTGTAAGTGACTTGGCGCTGTTGCGCGACGACTTCGAGCCCGCCAAGGTGCTGTCGCGCATGAACGGCATTCCGGCAATATCGTTCGAGGTGTTCAAAAAGGAGTCCTCGGACATCATTCGTACCGTTAAAGCCGTCAAGCAACTGGTCGAGGAGAGCCAGGACCAGCTACCCGAAGGTATCAGTATCGAGTACTCCAACGACAAATCGCGCCTTGTCGAGAATCGTCTGAACGTTGTGGTCTCGAACGGCCTGATTGGTCTGGGCTTGGTGATGCTGATGCTGTCGATATTCCTCAACTGGCATTCGGCATTCTGGGTCGCCCTGAGCATCCCGGTTGTGCTGCTCGGCACATTGTTTCTGCTGCCGATATTCGGTGCGTTTCTGGACACCATCGCCATGGGCGCAATGATCCTCATCATCGGTATCGTCGTCGACGACGGCATTGTGGTGGCGGAGAGTGTCTGGCATTGTCGCGAGCATGGCAAGGCGCCACTCGATGCCGCGGTTGAAGGCACCTACTCTGTTGCGAAACCCGTCATAACGACCGTCGTGACGACGGCACTGGCGTTCACCCCGATGTTCTTCATGACCGGGATGCTCGGCGATTTCATCTACGTCATACCGCTGGTCGTCGTTCTCGCATTAGCGATCTCGCTTCTCGACACGCTTTTCGTCATGCCTGTGCATCTGATTTCCGGTACGCACGGCGGTAGAGCCGTAGAGAGGCCTGCACAGGACCGGTGGTTCGTGCGCTTTCGCGAGTTGTTCCGAGTAATTCTACAGAGACTATTGTCTGCTCGTTACGCCGTCATCGCCGTCTTTGTGGCGCTGATGATCGCGGCGTTCCTATACGCCGCGAAGTTTATGGATTTCGTGCTGTTTCCGACACAGTCTGCTGATGAGTTTTACATACTGGCCGAGCTCCCCAGCGGCTCGTCTCTGGAACACACGGAAGAGAAGATCCAGGAGGTGGAAGCCCTTGTCGCGACGTTGTCCGTAGATGAATTGGCCTCTTACACTACGCGGATTGGCACGCATGATTGGCACAACCCCGGCGAAAATGAGAACTGGGCGTTGATGGGCATCTATCTCACCGCATTCGCGAAGCGTGACCGAAATGCCGATCAAATCGTCGATATGCTCCGAGCGAAGACCGACGAACTCGTTGGCTTCGAAGATTTCACTTACATCATCGACAGCGGTGGGCCGCCAATTGGTCGGCCTGTGCAATTGCGAATTATCGGCAGCGACGACCAACAACGCCGCTCCCTCGCAGATGCTGTCGTTGCTGAGCTCGAAACGGTTGACGGGGTCAGCGACATTGAGCGCGACGATAAATCGGGCAAGGAGCAGATCGTCGTCGATCTTGATTACATCCGGCTCGCAGAACAGGGCCTCAGTGTTGCCGACGTGGCCAAGAATCTGCGCTTGGCTTATGACGGCGAGATTGTCACGTCGGTTCGTTACGGAGACGAAAATGTGGACTTTCGCGTCATCCTCGAGGAGAAAGCACGGGGTTCGGCCGAGGTTCTCGGCAATCTTGTCATCCCCAATCGTTCGGGTCGTTTCGTCAAGCTGCAGGAAGTCGCAGACTTCCGCTTAGACGCCGGGCCGTCCAACTTCTATCACTACGACAACGAGCGCACGATCACGGTAACTGCAAATATCGACAAAGAAAAGACGACTTCGCTGCTAGCGACCACCGCAGTACTCAGCGCAATTGACATCCAGTCTAACTGGCCGGGTATGCGCATAATCGCCGGGGGAGAAGCGCAGGAAACGCAGAAGTCGATGGGCAGCCTGATCGTCGCGTTTGCCATTGCAGCAGTTGGCATCTATCTCGTGCTGTTGCTGTTGTTCAACTCGCTCACGCAGCCGTTGGTCGTCATGTTTGCTGTCCCATTTGGACTAATTGGCGTCATCTTTGCGTTCGCTATCCACGGCGAGGCGATCGGGTTCCTCGCTATGCTGGGTGTCATCGGACTAGTCGGTATCGTCGTCAACGACTCGCTGATACTGGTCAATCTCGTGAACCGGATGCGCGAAACGGATGCGGAAATCTCTGCGAAATCCGCCGTCGTCCAGGCGACAAAACACCGCCTGCGACCGATCTTGTTGACCTCGGTAACGACGGTGGCCGGGCTACTGCCGATGGCCTACGGCGTTGGTGGATCGGACCCTTTCTCTGCGCCAATGGCGCTGGCAATGGGTTACGGAATCCTGTTCGCAACGCCGCTCACTCTAATCCTGTTGCCTTGTCTGTTGCTTGTGCAGGATGACGTACGAACAATCGCCCGCGAGGCGATACGTCAAGTGTCACGCGAGCCGAAGCGCGAAGCTCCGTAAACTCTTACACTTCAGTTTGACACCGACACGCGGATCGTTAGTGCGCGAGTTCCTGTTCTGCGTTCAGCCGCTCAAGTATCTTGTCGGCAACCTCTCGTGCCAGTTCCTTACGTGCTTTCTCCGGGACATCGGTGTACAGGAAGACGTCGGAGTACTTCTTATACAGTTGCAGGGCGTCAATGTGGACAATCTTCTGCTCATCGATGACGTTTTCCAGAGCCCTGCCAATGCAACTCAGGAAACAGCCATCGATCATGACGACCCTCTCGGCTTGCCGGACCCAGGTCGCCATAGCCGAATGCGGTACCAAGAGAGTCTCCGCATAGCAGCAGCGGGCATACGGCGCCTTTTCCCCGACCATATTGGCTGCGAGTCGCGCAATTTCGCCCCGAATACAGGGTCCCTCACACGACACAACAGGAATCATCTCTTCCGCGATATTCTTTTGAGCATAGACTTCGCCGGCCGGGCAGGCACCTTTGACTGCAGATACCTTGAGCGAAAAGTCGGGTGTTGATGTGCTCATGGCCACCTCTAGCGTGGTGCGTTGATATACAAATATTCTTATGCGCCTCGTTCAAGCGGGGCACAATTCGGGCTTATCCCTACCGACAAGAGCCCGAACCGAAGTCGACTCCTGCATTGTGTCAGTCGATGGCTTTCGTTGCAGATGCGTCGTTTCGGCAGATGATTCAGCCCGCTCAAGTGAAGCTTGACGATAATTGCGGGAGTTTGAACTGAGCGACGCGAAGCGTCGCGTTCGTACCAAGGAGGGCGCTAGCCCGACGACAAGCGTCTCGCGCAGCGAGCGCCCATCCTTCCGGGCGCGCCAATTAGATCAACAAAGCCAATCACTTAGCTGTGGTTGGCTTTCTTGCTGCCCAAAGTTACCGGGAATATTCCGACATTCCGGCAATAAACGACAACTTACTAAGGCTCTTCGGCGTCGAGTTCAACCCAGTGCCCCATGGGAGTTGGCTCGCCAGGGCTATCCGGAGAATCTGTCTCGATAACGCGTATCGTCACCTCGTCGCCCCGACGTATCTGAAGCGCGTCATATGGAAGCGCATTCGTGGGCCCCACTTTGTCACGCGGCCGAAGGAAGATATGGCCGCTCACAGATCCCGCTCGCATCTCATCGTCGCCGTCGTTTTCTGGAATAAGTCGAGCGAAATCAACAACGGCATTCATCATGCACCAATCGGTGTGCCCAATTGTGAAGGCCTTTTCCCCATTTACGGAGACTTCCAAAGCCAGTCGTGACATTCGATTACTCCCTTAGCTATTTGTCTCAATTGGAACCTGCATGGAATGATTTACTTTGGCGGCCCAACACGCGTTTTTTTCACCCGAATCACACAATCAGAAATCGCCGGGCTTGAATGGCCAAGTCGAGCCCGGGCGAGGTCTCCGTCAACGTCATCAATTGTCGACTTCCGGCGCATATCTCCGAATCAAAAGCTCAGAATTGCACATCACCGCTTCTCGATTTCGTCATCAGACGCTACCAGATCCGTTCTTGGTAGATTCTCTGCCTTTCCGGTTACAGACTATGCGTTGTCTTCCATTGAGGAGGCAGGGACAACCATCACTGCACCATGGAACGCAGGATGGCGTCCACTAAGGTCGACAGTCGGTGCATATTGGATGCTAGCGACCGCCCTTGATCGGCTTAGATTGCCGGACTCCCAGGACCCATGTGAGTTACTCAAGCTATAGCCAATCGTATATTGATTGATCTTGCTTGAGGTGCGGCACTAGGGACTTGGCATGTTTCGAGAGTGCTGCGCTGTATCCCTTGAGTTCGCGTACGATGAAATCAGAGTTATTGTCGGCGAGGTCGTTCAGGGCCCTATAGTGAGCCACGATTACGAAATGCCATGCAATCCCACAGGAGTGAATCGAGTGGATTTCGTCCTCAAGCAACCTTCGCCGTTCACGCATTTGCGTTAGCCGCTGTTGCGCCACATAGATAAGAAAAAGTGAGACTAAAACCGTAAATACTGACATCGAGTAGTATGGGCTAGAGTCCGAAATTAGCACCTGAATAGGCATATAAATTATAGACAAGATGCACAGTGCAATTATGATCATCATAATCGAGAAGATTGTCCGCAAGTAACTCCCACTATGGTACGTGCAGTCTTCGTCGATCAAGCTATCCACACGGAACCATTGATTGCGCTTGTTCCTGTACTCGGGTTTCAATCTCGGTATTGCTCCAGACACGCGAATGCTCTTGACCTCCTTTACATCGTAGAGTGCAGCGAAGATGGTCGGCTGTACGATGCGCCATGCACGCATTGCCTCTTCCCAGGAGATGTTAGTCAGCTTTTCTTTAGGAACTCCTGATGCGTTCTCGGTAATGCTGTTCATTCTCGCCAAGTGTAGTTCGAATCCATATATACGATTCGCACCGTAGTATTTGTATATTCCGATTCGCATTACAGCCAGCAAAAATATGATAACGAGGGCGGAAACTATGCCCATTTGCGGGTATTTGTCCTGCGTCCGAACAACGACACCGATTACGACAAGTGACGCTGTGATGGATTGAAATGCGTATCTTGTGAAGCAGGCCTTCATTTCGGTCGCTTCATCCCGCAACAGTTTAAGCAGTTCGTTTTCCGTGATCATCGCCCGGTCCTAGTCGGTATTTGCGTACCTGAATGGTTACTGTTGTACGCTGATACGCGGTCCCCTACAAACCTAACATCAACAAGTATGAGGTTGAGCCGCTTTCTAAAAATTACGTGGCCGTCTTTGGGTTCAATTTTGGGGTCTTGACAAAGGGTGCCCGCCAAGCAATTCGTGTGAGTAACTTCGGCGAAGAGATCTTGGTCGACAAGGTCTACATCGCTTGTTCGATCACAAGATTGAAGACCCTTATTGCAAGACAGAGCGCTGGAATTCAAAAAGTGACGTTTCGAATCTAATTTGTCACTGAACAAAGACTAACAATCAAATTAGGATCTATCCATGGCTGCGTAGCAGTGACGGCGGTCATTGGATCGCGTTCGGGTTTCACGATCACGCAGACTCTACGCTCAAGTAACTCAAGAGACTTGGCGCGCTGCTCATGACCACCTAGCCAGCGCCTGATCGCCAGGATCACGCGTTACCCTCGCAATACACGGGCAAACCCGGCCGACGTGCTTGTCGGGAGACCTGGTGACGAGCTAGACAGCCTTGGCTGAATGCACTTCGCGCCATCGTAACCTAGAATCAGGCTTCTTGCGCCGCAGAGCCTTGCTGATTCATGACCGACGTATTCATCTCCTACAAACGAGAAGATCGTGAGAAGGCCCGAGCGCTGGCCGAAACACTCGCCAGGATTGGCTACGACGTCTGGTGGGATATCGAACTTTTGCCGGGCCAGCAATTCGCCGATGAAGTCAACTCCGTCCTCAATACGGCGAAAGCCGCCATCGTTCTGTGGACGCCAGAGGCCGTCGCGTCGAACTGGGTGAAAGCCGAGGCATCTATTGCACTAAATCGCAACATCCTGGTACCTGCCCGGCTCGCAAATGTCGATTTGCCGGCGCCGTACAATACGATCCACACCAGCGACCTGACGAGCTGGGACGGATCGACCGACGCGCCCATCCTGAAAGGACTCCTGGCGGGCATCGCAAAGCTGGCTGGCGAACCAGTTGTCCCCGAAGCGCGCCTGAGCGGAGCGGACATCGAGGAGGTGCTGGCGCAGCCCGCCTATGAGGTCGAGTTTTGGACGGCTGTCTCGACCAAGAAACCTCAGTCGATCGCGGAATACGAGGATTATCTGGGAAAGTTCGGCGAGAACGCAAGCTTCGCTTCCCTCGCGAAAATTCGAATCGACGAGTTAAGATCGAAAAAGCCGGAGCGCCAAACCATTAGCTTTGCAAAAGTGCTTGCGTTGGTGGGCGTGGCCGTGGGAATCGTTACTGGAACAATCGAAATTGTCGACCGTTTGCAGCCAGATCCAGAATCCCCCTCGACCCCCAATACCGATTTGGCGACCGGGCCAACAACCGATGAGGTGGACAACACTGGTGGCAATGCGACGATGCCAATTGTCGATTCCGCCGACATTAGCAACACGCGCGCGGACTCCGCCAGAAAGAGTGGTACGGATGGAACACGGACTAGTCTACGGGAGTACTCAGACGTCATCCTTGATATCGATTCTCAACTTGTTTGGGTGAAGAACATATACGCGGTCGGATACACCAAGGCATTGTTCGAAAAGAGTCGAACAGGCGAAGGTTCTCTTGCGCACGATATCAAGGCGATTCGAGACAAGGCATCCGTTCTTGACCTGGGCGGCATCACGGAATGGCGTTTGGCGACAACTCAAGACGTCGCAACGTTGCGGAAGATCGATCCGAGTGCCGTTTTCCTGGCGTTCTATAATGGCCGGCCGGGCCCACTGGATGTGATCGGCATTTATCAGAACGAGAACGGCGATGTATCATCGTGGGGCTACCAGCACGCCAACCACCTGCAAGGCCCATACGAAAACAACTGGATTCAGGGCAACGACTACGGCGTGTGGCTGGTCAGCGATACTGGCGAAGGACTGGAGCCAAAGGACGGAAAGCCAGTGCACGCGCGGCCGGAGCAGACCGACGAGAAGGCCCTGACCCCGATTATCGCGGGTCGGTTAATGAAATCCGGCGAGATGATTACAAGCGACTGGGACGGTATCGCCAACGGTCTGATTGGCAATCTCGAATCTGATGATACGCGAACAGTCTTTGAATACAGTCTCAAATCCCTAGACCGTGGCGGGTACGTACGCGCTGAATTGTTGCTCGACGTGACCCAGAGGTCCGGCGACGGCGAGGCAACCATCTCCATTTACCAGGGCGATGGACTTGTCAAGGACGGCGACTGGAACCCGGACGGTCTTAAGTCGACCAACCAGAACGAAACTATCACTTGGTCCGCCGAGCAAAACATCCGCGTCGAGCTCCCCGCGCATATACTAAGAAACTTTTTCAACACTGGCGAAACTGTCGGATTTCACTTTCGCTATTCCGGCAAAGGAAATATTCACTTCAAGTCCCCAATCTTGATCGTTACATATGTCGAGAAGGGCAATCTGTTGACGCAGTACATCGACCGCTGATTCGACTCCGGCCGAATCTGCAAAAACGTTGGATCGATTTGCATGTGTTCACGATATCAGTACCTTGAGCCCAAGCGGAGGGCCAAATGGCAGGAACGCATCTAAGATAACTTGCCACCAAACGGATCCGAATTGGCACCGCCGAGCAATGTGATTTTCAATCGCGCAAATAAGCCGCAACGGTGTCACGAACGGCGCGCGGCGACTTGTAGACGCGCATGGTTAGCAACCAAATGATCTGAGGATGCACAACGTTGCGCAGCTTCAACTGAAGCTAATTTGAATCGAAGATTCGCTCAAGCACAGCCACGTCGCAGACTCAGAAACACCTCCGAACCGCCGGCTTGTGTGTGGTTCTTCGCTACGGCGAGTCTGTGTCCTCTGACAGTGCGCTCGCAAACGTCTCACTTGCGAAGTTCAGAAACTCCCTGACGAGCGGCGACATTGCACGAGTTTCCACGACGAGCAAGCGAATGGCGACCATTGGCATGGGGTGCTTCGCGAGGACCTCAACCAAGTGACCTTCCGCGATTCCTTCCGTAGCCATAAACGGGGGAACCTCTGTGACCACATGCCCCAGCGTCGCGAGACTGAGGAGGTGTTCGTAGTCATTGGTGACAAGCTGCGGCTCAAGTGCCACATCGACGTCGCCCAAGGTCCAGGTCGATCGACTACCGGTTCGCCAGCAGGCACTTGGCACACCCTGAAGGTCCTGCGGTTGCTCGATCCGAAACTCCTTCAGAAAATTCGGTGAAGCAATCACGGTATGTCGGTACTTCGTCAGGTTTCGCCCGACATAGGAGGTACTGCCGCCATCGCCGATTCTGAGCGCAACATCGATTCCCTCGGCAACGAGGTCGACACGTCGATTGGTAACAAACACATCAAACTGCACGTCCGGATATAGCTCGCCAAATTTGGACAGCAGTGGCCAGATTGGCTTCAGGTGCGGCGGCAATGACAGCCGCAATACACCGGCGATGCCATGGTCGTCTCTGACACTGCGCTCTGCTTGTTGAAGAATGGCCACAGCGGATTCGGATTCAGCCAGCATCCGCGAGCCCACCGGTGTCAGGACCAGACCGCCGGGCCCTCTCTCGAGGAGCCGCATCCCCAGCGTATCCTCGAGCTTGCGAATTTTCCGACTCAGCGTCGGCAGCGGTACTCCGGTTCGCCGGGCCGCCTCTGACAGACTGCCTGCCTGAGCGGATTCAACGAAAAGAGCGAGCGCATTAAGGTCCATGGCATCTCAGTAATGAGAGGGTTACTTGAAATTATAGCCATTCTCGCTCGAATACAAGAGGCCTATACTTGGCGCGATCCCCCTCGCGCTGACATACGGAGCCGAACGCCATGCCGTCAATTCGCACTGGATTCTCACTACTACTCGTTGCCGCCGCTTCTCTGATCGCCGTTGCACCTGCCTGGAGTCAGACGACATCCGCAGAATCGGTGCCGCTCTCGGCATTGCCTGAAAATTGGCGAGACATTAAGGATGGCGTCGATGGCTACCCGGCAGGGCCCATGCTGGAGATCGCTCTTCGCCGCACGCATAGCGAGAAACTGGAAATGTTCAAATGGCGCTCTGAATTCATCTCCATGCTCAGCGCCCAGCCAGGTCCACTCGTCGAGCGTGAGTGGCATTCCATCTCCGGCATCCCTGCCAATACCGGTGCCGGAACGTGGACCGGAATGACGTGGTGGGAGAATCAACAGCGCTGGCACGATATGGCCAATATGTTGTTCCCGAGTCCTGTGACAAGCAACTGGCTGCAGACGATTTACATGACGCTGATTTTCGTCAAGCCGATGGACGACCGATTCGACCTTCGCACCCTCGCGCAATCGGGAGAGGAAGTGCTTGAGTTGGGGCTCCTCGTCTTTCCGACGAGTGAACCGGGCAATCGCGATGTGGCCCAGTCGTCTGCAGCTGATTACCTGAAAGCCATCGCCGACGAGGGTGCGGAGACCTACCGTTTCGATGTCTATCCCAACCCCATGGGATTCAACGGGCCGTACACGACGGCTTACAACCAGAATGGTCCGCCGGCAATGGACGGTGAAGAATGGTACGTCTATATGGCAACGTACGAATCCCTCGATGCCCGTGATGGTATACATCGCAAGCGAGCGGTTCGCCGGTCGCTCGACAGTTTGCTTGATGCGGTCGTTGCCGACAACTCCGACATTCAGGTCATGACTAGGAGCACGTCCAAAGTCTGCTGCAAAGCCAATAACATGTGTGCACTGGATCCGAACGAGTGTTCCGTAGGCGTGCTCGGCTCGGGAGACACCTGGGCCGGCAACTGCAATGAATGCCCCAGGCCGTGCGAGACAGGCTATAACGTCTGCTCTATGCTGTCGCCCAAGACCTGCTCGGACGTGGGAGGCAAACCAGTCGACGCCTGCCTCGCTCCAGCGACATCCCCGTAGCGACGACACAGGAGAATCGCGTTGAAAGCGGCTTGGTACGAACGGCAGGGACCGGCGGCTGACGTTCTGCAGATTGGAGATCATCCAACTCCCGAGGCGGGTGCCGGCGAAGTTCGCATTTCCGTTCGCGCCTCCGGCGTCAATCCAGGCGACGTCAAGAAGCGAACCGATCAGTTCGGCACCGGCATGGCGTTTCCACGGATCATTCCGCACAGTGATGGCGCTGGCGTGATCGACCAGGTTGGCGGGGGCGTCGAGGCGTCCCGGATTGGCGAACGGGTGTGGTGTTTCGGCGCTCAAAGCTACCGGCCGTTCGGCACGGCGGCGGAATATGTGGTGGTTCCGGCGGACCAGGCCGTCCAGTTGCCTGATACAGTCTCGTTCGAGCAGGGTAGCTGCCTCGGCATTCCCGGCATCACCGCTCACCGTGCCGTGCACGTCGCTGGCGCAGTTGCTGATCGTACAGTACTCGTTCAGGGCGGTGCCGGCGCTGTCGGCCGATGTGCGGTTGGTCTTGCAAGGCTTGCGGGAGCGAAGGTGATCGCAACAGTTCGCGCAGCCGACGACATGGATGTCGCGCTTGCCGCCGGTGCTCATCATGTTGTTGTTACGAAAGAAGTTGATCCCGCCAATGTCATAGAAGCCGTTCAGGCGCACGCGTCTGATGGCGTTGATCACATTGTTGAAGTCGCCTTCCATGCCAACATCGAGTTAGACGAGCAACTGCTAAAGCTGGGAGGCTCGATTGCCACGTACGCCACCGGCGCGCCAACGCCGACCATTCCGTTCTGGCCACTCGTGTTCAAGAATATTCGACTCTACTTTCTCGGCAGTGACGATTTCCCGATGGATGCTAAGTTGTCGGCAGCACGCGCTTTGAATTCCGCGCTTGACGGCGATTGGCCAGGTTATGACATCGACGCTATCGTCCCGCTCGATGCGATCGCCGATGCCCACCAGATGGTCGAGGAACGTAGAGTCGCGGGTCGAGTTGTGGTGACTCTGGATGATTAGTCGACTCTGTTCCTGTCAGTTTATGCTGGTTTGTGGAACTCGATGACGTTGCCGTCGGGGTCACGAATGAAAAAGAATTTCGATCCCCCGAATTCAACGCGTTCGGTGATCTCGATGCCCAGCGCCTCTATCTGCCTTTCTACTTCTTCCGCGTCGGTAATCTCCAAAGCGATATGTGTATAGCCGGTATGCTTCTCCGGCTCGTCCATTAGGACGTTGCGCTCGGACGCGTTGTCCGACGCATTGAGAATCAGATTGATGTTGACGCCGGACGGGTGCTCAACGATGGCCACAGGCTCCGGGCCGACCGGACCCGCAAGGAATTCGAAACCCAGCTGCCCGTAGAACTTGCGAGCAACTTCCATGTCCCGGACCCGCAGTCCAACATGGTTGATTCGAGTGATCTCTTTCATAAGCTGTTCCTCATCATCGAGTATCGTCGTGCTCCAGTAAGTGACTGGTGAGCTTCCTGGCTGCTGGAATAATAACGGCTGCAGCCGGGAAGGCGACCGCGAAGCTGATCCCCCACGCCGTGAGCCATCGAAGTACAAAGCCCGCATCCAAGCCTGTGTTAACGATCGTCATGGCCAAGGACATGACAAAGCTCATGCCAAACGTTATTAGGAGGCTTGAGAGAATGCTTGCATATCTCACGCGACTCTGACGGCTCACTCGAGCGTCGCGTGCAAAACAGTCTGAGCAATCTGGCCGTTGGGTGTAGACCAGTTTCTGGCGAGTTCGGAGACGATCGCGTTCAGACTGGTTAGCCCGACACCGCCTTGCTCTAAGCGGCGCCAGGCAATTTCTTCCGAGACCTGGTTGGGAGATCCACAGGCATCTACGACCACTTTGACGTTGAAACCGTCATCAAGCGCACTGACTGCTGGCGAGACGACGCAAACCTCGGTCGTGACACCAGCCATGACGATGTTCTTCCGATTCGTATCTTTACACGCGCGAACAAACTCTTCCTGGTCCCACGCGTTGACGATGCCCGATCGCTGGATGCGTTTCTCGAAACTCTCCGGCAACAGCTCGGCCAGCTGCGGCATTAGCGGCCCTTGTACGTTGGTTTCCTGGCTGCTGGTCAATACTACGGGTATGCCCACGCCGGCCGCGAATTCCGCCAACGCGAGGACGTTGCGCTCGAGCTTTTCCAGCGGTGTAGTCACTCCCCACTGATTGGTGCCTGTTTGGTGGTCGATGAGGGCCATCATCGAGTCATCGATACTGAATCTGTTCATCAAAGCTCCTTCGAGTCGCAGTTTGGATATTCGAAGACCGAATCGTATAAACTTCGCTACATAAAACATATTTATAATTTTCAATATTCTTAATAGAGTTTTGTTATGTATTTCGGCATTGTTGCCAGGAGCGTTCATTGACACTGGAACAGTTGAGAATGCTGTGTGCCATTGTTGACGAAGGGAGCGTTGCTGCCGCCTCACGCCGACTGAACAAGACGCAGCCGGCATTAAGCAACGCGGTCAGCCGTCTGGAGGGCGAACTGGGCTTCGCACTTTTCGACCGCAGTTCATACCGTCTTACCCTGAGCGAGCCGGGCAAATCACTTTGCGCGCAGTTCCGCGAAGTCCTGAATAAGGTGGAATCGATAGAGGCAACTGCCGCCTTTCTGGCTGCAGGTCACGAACCCTCGATTGTGATCAGCCTCGAAGTTCTTACGCCCACATCCTGCATTAGCAGAATCATTGGCTCGATTTCCAGGAAGTTCCCCGCCACACAGGTTTCCCTCACTTCCGACGTGATGGGTGGCGCTGTCGAAAAGCTCCACGCAGGCAGCGTCGATATTGCGATTGGCCCAAGAGTCGGCGCAATCAGTAACGTCGAAGCGTCTCCTGTCACGTCGGTGGAGTTGATCGCGGTTGGGGCTCCTGGACAGTTTGCGAAGGTCGATGCCAGTAAACTCTCAAATCACTTACAAGTCATCATTCCCGAAACGACCCGTCAGTCTTCGGGAAGGAGCTTCGCGACTCCGGGCGATTCTCGGAGACTGTACGCAGCAGACTACATCGCTAAGAAGCAACTATTGATCGATGGCGTCGGCTGGGGATTCATGCCGCAGCACCTGGTCAGCCGTGAAATCTCCGACAACCAGTTGATCCATCTAGACTGCGTGCGTAGAAGTCGTCGATCCATCGATATCTATGCGTTCAGATTGGCGGATGGACACAGGGGACCTGTTAACACGAGAATCTGGGAGGAACTCCGAAACGGCTTGCTACGCTCCTCGCAAAGCTAGAGAGATCAACTATAGCGATCAGTGTATGGGCATCTGTCGAGCATCCGCCTCTAGCCGCCTGTCTTCGAACCTGTGTCGCCCATCGGGCGACTGGTTCGAGCCGAGGAGGGCGTCAGCCCGACAATGCGCCGAGCGCAGCGAGGCTATCCTTCCGGGCGCGGGTTTGCAGCAGCAATACCAACCCGATAGACGCGACGACAAATTCGAGCACTGTAGCGCCGACTATCGAATTCGAGGGCATACCATCCAGCGCCATGCTGACGAGCCGAGCCAAGCCGAATGAGCCATAAACGAGCGTCGTGAGCTGCACGGCCGATGCACGCAACCGAACCCGGAAGGCGCCCACCAAAATCATGGCGCCACTGGCTGCGAGCAGTCCGCCGGGCGCACGAATTTCAGAGAGCAGATTGGGATTATCGCCTAGAACAATGCCGTTGCTGCCATGGAAGGCGTGAGGTACGAGCAGGATGGCGCTGCCAATAGTGAGAAGCAGCAGTCCAGCGATTACAAGGTATATGACAGTCATTGTGTTCTTCATGCGACTTTCCTCCATAGCTCAGTAGTGGCGACCTCGCTTGCGAAGTCAGAAAAATCCTTGGGCGGGCGACCAAGCGCTCGTATTACGCCGTCGGAAATGTATGAGTTGCGTCCGTCCATGACGACCGAGAACAGGTAGTCCATCGCGTGGACAAATTCCTCGGGTGCTCCTGATCCCGCGATCGCCGCGACGAAGGCATCGCGAGAAATTTCCTGGTATGCGATATCTCTCCCGATTTCTTGAGTAAGTTCAGAGGCGACATCTTCGAATGTCAGTAGCCGCGGTCCCGTCACCTCGTAGATTTCACCGGCATGCCCTTCCTCGGTGAGTGCGGCAACGGCCACATCGGCGAGGTCATCCAGGTCGACGAACGGCTCGCCCACGCTGCCCGCAGGCAGAGTGAGGGCGCCGCCCAAGACCATGTCGAGGAATTCGCCTTCCGAGAAGTTTTGGTTGAACCACGCCGAGCGTACGATGGTCGATTCGATGCCGGAGTCGAGGACAATGCGTTCGCATTCCTGCGCCTCCGTCTCGCCGCGGCCGCTGAGAAATACAAGCCGGCCGACACCTTGGCGTCGGGCAATATCGACGAACCTTGAAACAGTTTCCGTCGCACTCACGGCGCGAGTGTCAGGTGAGTAATTTACGTAAGCGGACGCGACTCCGGTGAGGGCTGCGTCCCAGCTCGACTCATCATTCCAGTCAAATGCTGGAGTTTCTTTGCGAGAGCCGCGTCGGACTTCGATTCCGCGGTCCGCAAGGCGCACTGCGACCCGTGAGCCCGTTTTTCCAGTCGCTCCGGTAACCAGGATAGGTTTTGGTTGCATCGGTCATCTCCGTCTGTAGAAAGGATGACCGCAGCGTATTGTCACGGTGGGGCTGGGGTATTGGCACGCTACGCCAGCGTATTGGCATCTCGCGCCAGATGCCTGCGGCGAGCGCGGACTAGTCCGTCAGCATGACCCGTCGATAACTGGCCGGTGTTTGTCCGTACCATCGTTTGAAGGCGCGCGAAAAGGTACTTTGCTCTGCGTACCCGGTCAAAAATGCGATCTCAGCCAGCGAGAATTCGGTCTGGCGCAGCAACGTCTCGGCAAGTTCGCGTCTCGCGGCGTCGACAAGATCCTGATAGACATGCCCCTGTGCCGACAACCGCCTTTGCAAGGTTCGGCTGCTCATGCCCATTCGCGCCGATATCTCGCCAATCTTTGGTACACCCTCGCTGAGCGACTGTGCGACTTGATTGCGTACTCGTTCGTCGAGACGTTCATCGCCCGAATAATCCACGAGTTCCTGTTCTAAATGCGCATCGAAAAATTCTGAGATTCGGGCATCTCCGAGCCGGTTTCCTGCGCGCAGAAGCTCGTCTGAGATCTCAAGGCCATCACGGTCTGCACCGTAGTGCACTGGGCATCTAAAATGTGCTTCCTGAGCCGATAGATCATCGGGCTCTTCATGAGAAAGCAATACGACGACAGGCGAGAAGGGCTGCTTGCTGACTTCACGGCTCAATGCTGTTGCTGCGGCCAATGCCAGCTCGTTGGTCATTCGTAAACCGAGACGCGTTTCATCATCAGGGCTTAGGGCCATGAAGGATGACTCATCCCCGGGTTCGACAACGTAATTCGAGATACTGGTGACGACTTTCCCGTATCGCTCGACCCTCTGGAACGATCCCCATAGATCAATTGCCGATTTGAATGCCAGACCAAACGCGCCGTAGTCGTCGCAGCGCATTGAGGCACCGACTCGAATCGCAACCGACCGACCATGTTCGTATTCGCGAGCGATATGTTCCAGAAATCCGAAGAATGTCGTGTCCCGAATCATCTGTTTCGGGTCGACCGCGCTGTCTGCATCAATTCCCACACGTTGGCAAAGGGCTCGCCGATTCGCTTGCGGTGACGGAACGTGAGCAGTCGCGATATGCGCGAACTTGACTGCGAACATGGCGGAAATGTAGCCCATGGCATTACTTTATCTTTCACGCCGACATTTCCAAAGTCTCGCAGGCGCATATCCGTCTAACACCGGCAGCGCATCAAGAACGTTCGCCCAAGGACTATCGGTCCGTCCAATATTTGAGTGATGATCTAAGTGGATTCTGCGCTTTGCGACCGGTTTGTCGGGGTGATCTTGGACAGAATGCGGGCTGTTTCTTCTCTAAAATTAGCTGGTTACCTGGCTCTGAGTACATAACTGCGAACCGTGTACTCCATGTGCAGTGCCAAACGGTCTGCACAGAGTACCTATCGGATCGGTCGGAGGTTCGAGCCGAGCTGCCCACGGGGCAGCGACGCGCCGACCGAAGGAAGGCCATCCGTCCGGGCGCGCCATTAAAGCCAAAAGAGCCAATCACTTGGCGGTGGTTGGCTTTTTTGTTTTCGCTCTTA
>JAAUYD010185865.1_pt1 | contig 20124 bp, 13 predicted proteins | sample 7278101 | NCBI WGS metagenome assembly JAAUYD01 (sample SAMN14350128, study PRJNA611818) | marine sediment metagenome | isolation source: surface marine sediment (0.6m) | place: French Polynesia: Moorea | collected 2018-08
CCACGCCGGCCGAACCGACGGCGGCGCCCAGAGAACATGTCGTACGCTTTTCGCGCCGCGTGCCCCGCGCCGACCGCGCGACGAGCTACATCCGCCTGCCGGCCTACGAGCAGGTGGCAGACGACCCCGTGCTCTACGCCCACGCCTCGCGCATCCTGCACCTCGAATCGAATCCAGGTAACGCCCGTGCCCTGGTCCAGCGCCACGGCGACAAGGACGTGTGGCTGAACCCGCCGCCGCTGCCCCTGCACACGAACGAGATGGATGCGGTGTACGAGCTGCCCTATGCGCGCGTAGCCCATCCCAAGTACGGTGACGCGAAGATCCCGGCTTACGAGATGATTCGCTTCTCCGTGACCATCCAGCGCGGCTGCTTCGGCGGCTGTACCTTCTGCTCCATCACCGAGCACGAGGGGCGCATCATCCAGAACCGCTCGGAAGACTCCATCCTCAAAGAGGTGGAGACGATCCGCGACGAGGTGCCGGGCTTTACGGGCGTGATCTCCGATCTCGGCGGCCCAACGGCGAACATGTATCGCCTGCACTGCAAGGACCCGAAGATCGAGGCTTCCTGCCGGCGCCCGTCGTGTGTCTATCCCGGCATCTGCCCGAACCTGAAGACGGATCACGCGCCGCTGATCAGCCTGTACCGCAAGGCGCGAGCCCTGCCGGGCATCAAGAAGGTGCTGATCGCGTCCGGCGTGCGCTACGACCTGGCGATCGAATCGCCCGAGTACGTCAAGGAGCTTGCCAGCCATCACGTGGGCGGCTACCTCAAGATCGCCCCGGAGGCGATCGGCGAGGGGCCCTTGAAGGCGATGATGAAGCCGGGCGTGGGCACCTACTATCGCTTCAAGGAGCTGTTCGACCGCTACTCGCAGGCGGCGGGCAAGGAGCAGTACCTGATTCCGTACTTCATCGCGGCCCATCCGGGCACCAGCGATGAGGACATGCTGGAGCTGGCCCTGTGGCTGAAGGCCAACGGCTTCCGCGCCGACCAGGTGCAGGCCTTCCTGCCCGGGCCCATGGCCACGGCGACGGCCATGTACCACTCGGGCAAGAACCCCCTGCGCAAGGTCACGCGGGACAGCGAGGAAGTCGTCGTTCCCAAGGGCCTGCGCAAGCGCCGCCTGCACAAGGCTTTCCTGCGCTACCACGACGCCGAGAACTGGCCCCTGCTGCGCGATGCCCTGCGACGCATGGGACGGGCGGATCTGATCGGCAACGGCAAGCGCCATCTGGTGCCGCGCTACCAGCCGGCGGGGACCGGGGGCACGCCCGAGGGTCGGCGTCGCAAGGGGGCCAGCCAGGGGGCCACGGGCGGGAAACCCTTCCGCACGCAGCACACCCGCGCCGAGGGCGGGCCGCACAAAAAAAAGCGCCCCGGTCCGAAGACCAGGGCGTAAGCTCACACAGGGAAGCGGTCGAAGCGGCCGGTGTTTTGCGCCGGGCCACGGCGGAGTAGGGGGGGGTACCGCCGTGGAGGGGGGTGGCGCAGCACCGACCGCCCGTCCTTGATGTGTATGTTGTCCCCACCGCGAAAAAGGTTCCAAGACATTGGAACGACCATCTTGATAGTGGGGGAATATCAGGGGTGCGGAAGCCGAAAACCCTTGTCGGCGCGGTACTTATGGCCTCGGCGGCTGGCATTGCGCTGTGGGAGAGCGGGTTGTTCGAGAGCGATTCCGGGTCCGCTGGCCCCTCGGCGGGGCCCACGGTGGAGTCACTATTTGAGGATAATCGCAGTGATACCTGGCTGACCGTGGATGGCCGGGTCGATCGGATTCTCGCCGACGACAACGACGGTTCGCGCCACCAGCGCTTCATCCTGCGCACGGCGTCCGGCCACACGGTGCTGATCGCCCACAACATCGACCTGGCGCCCCGCGTGGCGGATCTGCGCCTGGAGACGCCGGTGCGGGTCTACGGCGAGTACGAGTGGAACGATCGCGGCGGCGTCATCCATTGGACGCACCACGACCCGGACGGCGACATCGTCGGTGGCTGGGTGGAGTATCGCGGCCGTCGCTACCGCTGAAATCCCGGCCTTTCGCCTGCCGGCGAAGAAAATCTGTTCCATTTCACGTCCTCGCGCTGTCATACGTTCTGTAAGCGGGCGCGAGTCGAGGCCCGCGACGATTCATCGGTGCGGTTGGCGGACGACAGACCATTGCGTAACCCCGAGGCCCAAGAGCGCAGGAGAGATTCGTGGCCGACCTAGGCCAGCTCTCCGACGAGGCGCTGATCGAGCGCTTGCGCAGTCACCCCGCGGACGCGGAGCTGTGTCTGGAGCAGCTGTTTCGAAACAGCTATCCACGGGTGGCCGCCTGGTGTCGTCGCTACTGTCGCGACCCGGAGCAGGCGGCGGACGTGGTGCAGGAGGTGTTCATGAAAGTGCAGGACAAGTTGGACGCTTTCCGCGGCGCGAGTCGCTTCAGCACCTGGCTGTACAGCGTGACGCGACGGGTGGCGATCGATCATGGCCTGGCGCAGGCGCGCCATGCTCACGGTGACGACGGCTCGCAGACGGCGGAAGCGGTGGACCCGGACCCGCACACGGAAGATCTCACGGCCCGCGAGCAGGTGCTCGACCGTCTGCGGGCGGCTATGGAGAGCGATCTGGCGCCTGAGGAGGCGAAGGTCGTGTACCTGCACTACGTCGACGGCATGTCCCTGCCGGCGATCACCCGCCAGCTGGCGCTGACCAACCGTTCCGGTGCCAAGGCATCACTGGTCAGCGGCATGCGAAAGCTAAGGAAAAGATTCGGTCCATGGTTAGCGCGTGAGCTGGGCATGGACCCGAGGAGCCCTGCATGAGTGATCAACGCGAACGGGCCGAGGATCAGCTCCTGGCGCAGGCCCTGCGTCGAGCTTACGGCGAAGGGTCACCCTGCCCTGACCCGGTACTCTTCCTCGAGGAGGACACGCTGGATGAGGCTGAGCGCCAACGGCTCGCTGCCCACGTGAGTACCTGTCCGGCCTGCGCCGCTGAGCGCGAACTGGCCCTGGGGTTTGCGGCCCCGGTCGAGGAGCCCGCGGACGCCGGCGAGATCGAGTCCCTACTGGCGCAGCTGCGCGAGCAGCGCAACAGACAAGCGCCGTCTACGCAAGCGCGACCGGCGGCGGCGCGTGCGCGACGCAGGTGGTTTGCACCGCGCTCGTTGTCTGCGCCCCTGGCCCTTGCAGCGAGCGTGCTGCTGGCCGCCGTAGTAGTGATCGGTGGCCTGCGCGAACCGACGGCGCCGGAGCTGCCGACCTTCGAGCCGGGCACCACCATGCGCGGCGCGCGCGTGGAGGCACTGGCCCCTGAGGGGCTGCTCAGCAAGGTGCCGGAGGCATTCCACTGGCGCGGGGTGGAAGGGGCCGCGTCCTATCGGGTCACGCTGCTCGCCGTGGACGACAGCGTGTTGTGGAGCGGCACCTCGCCCGCCAGCCCCCTGCGTTTGCCTGCGTCCCTCAGCGAGCGCCTCTACCCGGCGGTGCGCTATCGTTGGCAGGTGGAGGCGGACGGCCCGACAGGGCCGATGGCGGCCTCCGAGCTGGTGGATTTCAGGATCGATCCACGCTTCGACGAAGACTAGGAAAGTCATTATGGAAAAGCTATGCAGTCAGTTGTCCGGCGCTCCCTTGCGCTCCCTGTTGCTGGCCACGGCGATGCTGATCACGCTCGCGGCACCCGCCGCATGGGCGCAGCAGGAGGAATCGCTGACCTTGCGTCTTGCAGACGCCAGCGGTGCGCCGGGCGGTATCGTAGCCGTTGTGCTGCGCACCTACTCTTCGCGCGGCGTCGGCCAGGGCCAGGTGTGCATGCCGATCCGTCAGCGCGCCCAGGGCCCGGTAGGTTCTCCCGCGGCCGATCCCATCGCCGCCGTGTTGGCTTCCGTGGTGTTCAGTCGACGCAACGACGCCGTTTACGACACGCAACTCGACCCGGATGGTCAGTCCCTGATGCTGAGCTTCGACTCGCCCACGGCCTCGATCAACGAAGTCGATGGACCCCTGGCCGTGGTATATCTGCGCCTGCGCTCAGACCTGGTGCCGGGGCAGGAGTATGAGATCGGACTGGATCTTCCGGACTCCTTCCTGGTCGACGGTGAGGGGGCGCCGATTGCCATCGAGGGACGTCCAGGGCGCCTTCGCGTCGAGGGACCGGCAACGCCGTTCTCCCTGAGCGCGGCCGCCGAAGACACGGTGCCGGGACGCACGGCCCTGCTCAGCGCACAGAGCGAGCAGTTGCGCCTGCTGTCGACCGGTCGTGTCGCCCTGCGCTACGACCCCCTGGTCGCCGACGGCGTGCCCCAGGTGCGAATCGATCCGCGCTACGGCACAGGCGATTTCAATCTGAACGGCTCGGCCCCCGCCCAGGGACTGGTGGTCGTCAACTTCGTCTCGCCGGCCAGAGATCTCAACCGGGTCACGGGAGACTTCATCCAGGTGTTGCTCCCCACGCGTGCGGATATCCCCGTGGGCACCGAGTCTCCCGTCCGCATCGATCCGGCCCTGTCCTGGCTGGTCGGGCGCAGCGGTCAGGTGCTGACCCTGGACCTGGATGACGATGTTATCGAATTCATTCGCTAGCGCCTGCTCGCCTGCGTAAGGCGAGCAGCAACCACAGGGCGGCGAAGGCGGCGGCACTGATCACCAGGGTAAACATCAGCGTCGCCGGACTGCGACGACCCAGGGGGTACAGGTCGGCCTGTCCCACCAGCACGTAGGCGGCCCAGTGGGTCGGATGCGACCAACCCGCTGTGCCACGCAGGGTCAGTTTCGCCAGGCGTAGGGCGTCACCGGCGGACTCACCGCGGCTGAGTTGGTAGTAGAACTGATCCATGAAGGCCGCGGACACCGTGTCTTCCACGTCCCACAGCGTTGCCACGACGGCGTTGGCGCCACCGGCCAGGAACGCGCCGGTCAAGGACTCCAGCGCCCTCGGCTCCGACGCCAGATCGGCCGCTGTGCGACAGGCCGAGAGCACAGCGAGATCCGTTCTGATCGGCAGGGAAGCGATCTCATCGGGTCTGAGCAGACCGTCATCTTCGGTTGTAGGCGTGAGCACGACGGCTGCGGTGCCGCCGACGCGCTCGTCCAGGATGGCGTGCGTCGCCAGGTGCACGATGGCTACTCCTCCCGAGAGTGCCTTCAGGACCGACTGTTCCGTGGCCTCGTCGCCGCGGTAGCGGGCCGTGTCGCCCTTGATCCACCTGGTCGCCCGATCGAGTTCGTCGCTGGCCGCGGGCAGCGCATCCAGGGCCACGGGCAGACGCTGGCTGGCCAGCGGTGAGAGGCTTCCGAGCCCGTCGGTGGTGGGGTTGGCGAAGCCTGCCCAGGCGCTCACGGGACGCACGGGCGAGGGCGCTACCGTGAGCAGACTCGTGCTCGGCAACATGGCAACGCTCAATTGGTCCACCAGCGGTGCGCCGTCATCGGTACGCAGCAGGTCGAAAGGAACTCGGTAGAGAAAGGCATCGGGCGCGATATCGAGCGCACGCTGCTGTTGCAATGACAAGGGCATCTCACGCAGCAACTGGTCGCTCACCTGCGCGACGGTCATCGCGTCAGCCTGCTCGCCGGCAGCCAGCTGGCGATAGAGACGATTGACCGCTCGCTCCAGTTCCCGCACGTCCCCCTCGAGCGCCAGGAACTGCTCCTGCGAGGTCCCCGCCATCACCCAGCGGTACAGCTTGTCTTCGGCAAGGAAATACTCGATCAACACGTGACGGGCATCGGGCGCATCAGCGTATTCGGCGGGTGCCGGACGACCCAGCGCTTCGTTCAGCTCACGTGCCTTTGCCTGTCTCGCCACGCGCAGGGCCTCGCGCGCCAACTGAGCATCGGGACGCAGACTGTGTTGCGCGGCGAGTATGCTCACCGCCAGTTCGTAGACCGCCCGTCGTTCGCCGAAGAAGTCGCTGCGCAGCTGCGTTGAACGCACGCTGGTGCTGACCGATGCCACGATGGCCATGGCTCGCTGCAGCTGGTCGAGGGCCTGGTCGAGATCACCGCGGGCAAGGGCCACTCGCGCCAGCCCTTCCAAAGATGACCAGGCGGCCTCGGCGGACCCGGTGCTCTCGGCGAGTACATGGGCCAGATCGAAGTGCTCCTCCGCGCGTGCCAGTTGCTCCCGCTGATCCAAAGCCAGGCGGCCAAGGGCCAGCAGGGAGGCGATCTCCTCCGTTCGATCACCGCTTGTACGGGCGATGTCGAGTGCGCGTTGCAGATCCGGTTCTGCGGCGGTCCCTTCGGCCAGATCGAGGTGCTTGACCCTGCCGCTGTTGAGCCAGGCGTTGGCGAGTCCGCTGCGATCGCCCAGGGCCTCGTAGAGTGGTTTGGCGTCGTCAAAGGCCTGCAAGGCCGCGACCGGGTCGCCGAGGTTGCGGTAGACAACACCGACGTTGACCTCGAGCAGGGCCCGCTGGCGATCATCCAGCAGGTCCGGCGTGCTGCGCACCCGCTGAAAGAGCTCGAGCGCTTCGCGGTAGGCACCGAGCTTCTCCAGGGCGACCCCCTGGTTGATGCGAGCGAGGGCGCGCTGCTGATCTGCCCAGGGCGCATCGGCATTCGCGTCCGCTACCGCGATGGCCTGGTCGAAATAGCTGGCCGCCAGTCCGTAGTTGCCGGCCAGCGTGCGTAGCAGGCCCAGGTTGGAGCAGTTGATGGCGACGGCCAGCGGATCATCGCGCTCGCGATTGATGCGCAGCGCTTCCCGGTAGCTCTCACCAGCCCGGTCGAAGTCCCCAAGCTGCTGGTGCACCAGCCCTGAGTTGTTCAGCGTGCGCGCCAGACCGCGCAGGTTGTCCTGTTGTGCCCGTCGCAGCGTGAGTGCCGACTCGCAGCGCTCGCGTGCCTGCGTGTAGTCGCCCTTGTTCAGCAGGATCACGCAGGCGTTGTTGTAGGCCGTTCCGCGATCGGCCGCCGAGTGCGTGGTGGGGTCCGCCGTGAGCTCGGCGTAAGCCGCCAGGGCGGCGTCGAGTTCGCCGCGGCCGTGCAGGGTGCGGGCTTCATCCAGGGTCACCGCCCGGGCCGGCAGCACTGCGATCAGAAGCGCTAGCAATGCGACGTGCAACGCGTGTGTTCCATTTCTGCTCATGGCCTCGTCCAACCCTGTGTACGCAACACGGACGTACGAGAGAACGGCGCGCAGCCCCATGCGATGCCAGCCCGCTTGTTACCCACAGGAGTTCATCCATGAAACCCCAACGCCTCTACAGCCTCGCATTTGCGCTCCCCACGATGCTGGTCGGCAGCCTGGTCCTGGCCCAGGACGCCACCGTCCCCGATGACTTTGCCACCATTCAATCGGCAGTCTTGTCCGCCGGCGATACGGATGGCAACGGTACGGTCGATATCTTCGTGCGCGCCGGTACCTACAACGAAGACGTGCTCGTGCAACGTCAGAACATCGTGCTCACCGGCGAGTCGGTGGCCAGCACGACGATCGCCGGCTCCGGCACTCGGGACACGGTGCAGGCAAGCCGCGCCAACGGCTTCTCGATCTCCGGCTTCACCGTCACTGCCGGTGGACTCTTCGACAGCGTGGACGTGAATCGTTCCAGTGGCGCTGTTGTGCAGGGCAACGCCCTGAGCGGTGGTGCGTCCGGTGTGTCGGTGGATCGTTCGGCCAACGTGACCGTGGCCGACAACGACGTGTTCGGCACCACCCAGGAAGGCATCAACCTGGATCGTTGCCGCGCAGTCAACGTGTTGAGTAACACGGTGCACGACAACCTGCAGGAAGGCATCACCGTCGATGCGTGCTCACGGGCTCGCGTGCAGTCCAACGAGGTGACTGACAACGGAGGCACGGGCATCCGTGATCGCAACTCCTCCGGTGATCTGTTCATCCGCAACACGTCCCTGCGCAACATCGACGATGGTTTCCGCCTCGAGGGCACCACCGGGAACATCCTCTTCGGCAACACCTCGTCGGGCAACATCGACAACGGTCTGCGCATGGAGGGTACCTCCGGCAGCCTGGTGACGAGTAATGAGTTCACCAACAACTTCGGTTACGGCGTGCGTCGCGAGGATTGGTTGAACGACGACTTCGATCGCAGCGCCGGTGGCGTGCAGGACCCGCCGGGCGACAACGACCTGTCCGGTAACGCGCAGGGTCAGCTGCGCGAGGACTGATCGCGCCCACGCGATGCCTGCTCAGTTAAGCGGCGGCCCGCGGGTCGCCGCCGCCAGTGGATGAAGGAACCTCCCCATGACACTCACAACTCCGAAGCCCATCCCCATCCTGTGTGTGATGGCCGCTCTCAGTGCCTGCGGTGGAGACGGCAGCCCGTCAGCAGTCACCGCGCCGCCGCCGGTGGCGGATGATCCTCCCGTCGACGACGTCGCCGTTGGACAGTTCGCGGTCGGTCCGATCGCAAGCTTTGGCAGCATCGTCGTGGGTGGGGTGCGCTACGACACCGATGGGGCGCAGTTCATCATCGACGACAACCCTGGCAGCGAAAGTGACCTGGCCGTCGGCCACGTAGTGGTGGTAGAGGCTGTGACGGACGGTGCGGGCGCGCCAAGCGCCGTTCGTGTGATCTACGACGAGGGCGTCGAAGGTCCCATCGAAGCGATCGATGCCGCCGGATCACGTCTGACCGTGCTGGGCCAGACCGTGGTCGTCACCGCTGACACATCCTTCGACGATGACATTGCACCGCCTTCCCTCGACGGCCTTGCGCTGGGTGATTGGATCGAGGTCAGCGGTCTGGTGGACGCGGACCTGGCGATTGCGGCCACACGCATCGAACGCAAGCCACCGGCAACCGAGTTGGAGTTGCATGGCGTGGTGAGCAACCTCGACAGTGCTGCTCAGCGCTTCGATATCAACGCCCTGACCGTCGACTACAGTGCCGCCATCCTGGCGGACTTTCCCGCTGGCCAACCGCGCGAGGGCGACCGCGTGGAGGTCAAGGGCAGTGCCCTGGGAGCCTCGGGTGAACTGCTTGCCACCAGGGTGGAACTCGAAACGGTGCTGCCGCCCGGGTCTTCGGCCGGTGCCGGGGTGGAGATCGAAGGCTACATCAGCCGCTTCGTCTCGCCGGCGGACTTCGATGTGGGCGGCCTGCGGGTGAGCACCAGCGACGTCACGATCTTCGAGGGCGGAAGCGCCGACGACCTTGCCTTGAACGCGAAGGTCGAGGTTGAGGGTGTGCTTGACGATGGGGGCACACTGCTCGCCAGCAAGGTGGATATTCGGCGGCCTCGCGTCGTGCGCGTTACTGCGGCGATTGACAGTGTGGACCCGACGCTCGGGACGCTCGAAGCCCTGGGGATCCTGATCAAGGTGGATACGAGGACACGCCTGGAAGACAAGAGTGACCAGGAGCTGTCGCCGCTCACGCTCTCAGCCCTCAATGTGGGTGACTACGTGGAGGTGCGTGGCGATGAGTTTCCCCTGGGCAGCGAGGAGCTGCGCGCGAGCCTGCTGGAACGCGAGGATCCTGATGAGGAAAGCGAACTCCAGGGATTCGTCAGCGAGGTGAGTGAGCCGATGCTCACGATCCTGGGCGTGACCATCACCACCGATGGCGCTACTGAATACCAGGATGAATTCGACCGTCCGCTGACGGCAACAGAGTTCTTCGCTCAGCTCACGCCGGGGCGCCTTGTGAAGGCCAACGGACTGGAGATCGCATCGACGACACTACTCGCGGAAGAAGTGCAATTCGATATCGAAGACTAGCGACCGGGGTGCGAGGCCCGGCCCTGCCGTCGGCAGTGGCCGGGCCCGGCGGCGAAGTGGGCCGCGAACCAGGTGGTGAGGGCGTCGTAGACCTGAGGGTGCACGACGCCGTCCTCGTGCCAGCGCGAGGGCCAGCCTTCGCCCGTACCGCGCCAGCCCCGCGCAAGGCGAAGGTCGTGGTCTGCGCCCGGTGCGGTCACGATCGTGATGTCCGGGTGATCTGCTGTCATCGCTCGTAGCAACGGGACGTTCACCGCTGGCGGTACGACCGGGTCGATGGCGCCGAATATAGCCAGTGCCGGTACCCTGATGGCGTTCCAGGGCGGTACCTGGAAGCCGCGGCGACGGCGGAAGTAGTCCAGGTCCGCATCATCGATGGCCGCTGGAATCAACGCATGTTCGGCCCAGCGTGCCGCGCGTGCCGGGGCGTTGATCGCGGCGAAGGCGCTCCACGGCGCGTCCGCCTGGGCCAGGAGCACCGTTTGCTGCTGATAGGTGAAGGCAGCGGCGTATTCCTCATCGCTGAAGGGCTCCTCGGCCTGCTCCATAAAGGCGACGGTCACGTGCCCCTGCTGATCGGCAAGTGACTCCACGGGCGAGACCAGCGTGACGAGGAAGTGCACGTCCTCGCGCGCGGCGGCCACCACCGGGGCCACCCAACCCCCGGCGCTGCTGGCCAGCAGGCCCGCGCAGCCTATGTCGTCGCGTGCCGCAAGTGCATTCAGCGCTGCGTGCACGTCCTCGAGTCGTTCCACGTCCGTGAAGCTGGCCGCGCGCAGCGTCGATTGGCCCGTGCCTCGGGAGTCGAAGACGAGGGCGCCGACGCCGTGGCTGGCGAGCAGTTCGGCCCACGCCATCATGTCCCCGCGATCACCGTTGCCCCTGCCGGTCACCATCACGGCGACCGGCGGCTCGACGACGCCTGCCGGTAGCAGCACTTCGCCTACCAGGCGGTCCACGCCGGCGACGAACTCGATTGGCTGCCGGGTGAAGGATACTGGCGGCGGCGCGATCACTCGGCGCAGGAACACCTGAGCGGGATCCTCGCCCTCGCGCCGAATCACCCCACGCAGCACCCGGGCGTCCGCATCCAGCATGAGTTGCCACTCGCCGCCGGCCAACCGTGCCCGAAGGGTCGTCTGCTCCGCCGAGACTGCGATCCGAAAGGTGAGCTGACGGTTTCGATAGGCCTCGAAGGGGCGCGTGAGCGTGGCGTCGAGTGACGTCCCTGTGGGCGAGGCGAACTCGAGCAGGAGAGGTTCCGGCGTGCCGTTGCCAGTGCGCGCACCCGCCCAAGGCCCGCTCAGCACCTCCGCCATCGGCGCCGGCAGAGCATCGTCCGCTGTGCTCGCGCCAGCAGCCAGAAGTAGCAGGATGCTCAGGGCCTGGCAACGGAACGATGTCAGTAGACGGTGCATTGAGCGGTTACCTGTGGCGTGGGGGAGGGCGGTCCCTGTCAGGAACTCCCGAGTACCCTTCTCAGACTCCGCTGCGCAGTACGCGTTCGATGGTGGTGATGAAGATCACGATGAGCGCGAACCAGGCCAGCAGCACGCCCGTGTAGGTACCACGGGTCGCCGGCGCCACGGCGGGGGCGTCCGCCGCGCCCGTGACGTTCAGGCGCGCCGGTGGCACCAGCAAGCGAATGGACACGGCCACCGTCGTGGTCACCACCAGGCCGATCACGTTCCACCACATCCAGAACACCTGGGGCTGCGCGCGCCACAGGTAGAGATTCACGGCGAGACCTGCGAGCAGGCCGGCGTTGGCGCCGAGGGCGCTGCGCTGGCGCGTGAGGATCGCGAGCAGGAACACGGCGAGGATCGGTCCGAACAGGGCCGACCCGACCTTGTTGATGGCTTCGATCACCGTCGGCGCGATGGAGCCGGCGAACACGGACAGGCACAGGATCGCCAGGCCCCAGATCACCGAGGTGAAGCGCGCCCAGCGCACCTCGTGGCGTTCGTCGACCGGTCGTATGCCGAGCGTGTGCAGGTCTTCCAGGGTCACCGCCGAGAGCGAGTTCACCGCTGAGCTGAGCGAGGACATGGCGGCGGCGAGCACCGCCACCAGCAGGACGCCGATCATGCCGTTGGGCAGATGCTCGAGGATGAAGATCGGCATCATGAAGTCCGGCCGCTCCGCAGGGATCTTCGCCGCCAGGTCCGGGTCGGCCGTCATCACCACGCCCACGGCCAGGCCGACGAAGCAGTACAACACCACCAGCGGGAAGCGCAGGAGGCTGTTGACCATCAATACCCTGCGTGTGTCGCCGAGGCTGCGTGCGGAGAGCAGGCGCTGGGCCTCGGTCTGGTCACAGCCGTAGTAGGACGCGTAGAGCACCATACCGCCGAACAGCATGGGCCACACGCCGAACTCGTCGCCCGCCAGGCCCCAGGCACCGAAGTCCGCCGTTGCCAGCCGTTGCGGTTCCACCTGCTGCCAGAGCGACATGGACGGGTCCAGAGCCCTGAGCGCGTACACGCCCACCACCAGCAGGCCCAGCACGATGAGCCCCATCTGCAGCGCGTCGCCGTAGACCACAGCCCGCATGCCGCCGCTGGCCGAGTAGATCAGGGTGATCACGCCCACGGCGACGATGGACTGCCACAGGGGAATGCCCAGCACCGCCTGCAGGATGATGCACATGGCGTACACCATGATGCCCGTGGAGAAGGCACGCACGAGCTGGAAGGACACGCTGATCAGCACCCGCGTGGAGCGGGAGAAGCGGCTTTCGAGGTACTCGTAGATGCTGACCACGCCGGAGCGGTAGAGGGCCGGGGCGATCACGAACATGAGCAGCAGCATGGCCAGTGGCAAGCCGAGTTCGTAGGTGAGCCACTTCAGGCCGCCACCCTCGCGCATGCCGACGAAGGCGGGCGCGGAGATGAAGCTGATGGCCGAGAGCTGCGTGGCCATGGTGGAGAGCGTGAGGGGAAACCAGCCGATGGTCCGGCCGCCGAGGTAGTAGTCCGTTTCCGCTTCCTGCTTGCGCAGGCTGAAGCCGAGAAACAGCAGCGCGCCCAGGTAGGTCGCCACCACCATGTGGTCGAGATAATTCAAGGCGGCTCCGTTGGCCCCGCGCTGCTGGTTGAGTTCGTCCTTGCGCAGTCTGCCGCGAAGCGGGTGGAAAGTCAGGCCGCGCTGCGCCGTCCGCGAAAACCCGCGGCCACGCAGATCAAGGTGCCGACGGGAAACAACCACGGCCACGCAAGCAGCGGACCGTCGAACAACGTACCGAAGAGGGGATTGAGCATCTCGGGCTCGTTGATCAGCAGCACCACAGCAATACTCAGCACGACGGCGCGACCGACGTGCACGACCCGATAGTGGCGCGCAAGCATGCTCAGGACGAACAAGCCCAACATGGGCCCCCAGGTGTAGGTCGTCATCGAGAATGCCAGGGTCACCAGGTCGAGTTCGCTTGCCGAGAACTGCCAGGCCATCACCGCCAGCACCAAACCCCAGGCGACTACCAGCATCCTCGATACGCGCAGCAGATGCGCCTCATCGGCGTCGGGCCGGACGTAGGGCTGATAGAACATGGTCAGTGAAATCTGCGACAGGGCGGCCAGGATGGAGTCGAGGCTGGAGATCGCTGCGCTCAGGACGGCGGCGATGAGCAATCCCCTGAGGCCGACGGGTATCTCGGAGACGATGAAGGCCGGGAACACACGATCGCCCCGATCCGCGACCAGTGCGGCCAGCTCCGACGGCATCGGGTTGACCTGATAGAACGCGTAGAGACCGACCCCGACCGTGAGCATCAGGGCCGGCACGAATTCGCCCAGCGTGCTCCAGATGACCGCCTTCTGCGCCTCCCTGGCGTCGCGACAACACAGCAGTCGCTGCGCGAACAGATGATCGGTGCCGTAGACGGCCACATTCTGGAACGGAATCGCGATCAGCGCCGCCCAGAAGGTGAAGGCAATGCGGGGATCGGCGGAGAAGTCGAAGGTCGCGAACTTCTGCGCGGCCTGGCCCGTGTCGACCAGGCTGCTCCAGCCGTCAGGCAGTGCACCGGTCACGAACAGCAATGCGGCGACACCGCCGGCAATCAGCACGAAGAACTGGACGAAGTCGGTCCAGATCACCGCGGCAATGCCACCCATCCAGGTCCAGAGCACGGAGAAGACGCCGATGATCACGATGCTCTGACCGAGGGACCAGCCCGTCACCAGTTCCAGCACCAGGGCGGTCGCGTAGACGCGTACGCCCTGACCGAGAATGCCACCCAGACAGAACATGCCTGCCGTGATGCGCCCGACGACCGGCCCCAGGCGATCGGTCATGTAGTCGTAAGGGCTGTAGAACTCCTTCTCGTAGTAGAGCGGCACGAGGAAACGCGCGACGAGGATGCGGGCGATGACGCCACCGATCGCGAGCTGCAGGTAAGCGAAGTTGCCGTCCGCCGCGTAGACCAGCGCCGGCACACCTATGAACGTTATTGCGCTGATCGTAGTGGCGATCGTGGATGCGGTGACCGCGTACCAGGGCAGTGCTCGCCCGCCAAGGAAGAAGTCGCGTGTCGTGTGTTGCCTACCCTTCAGTCGGTGACCGATAAGGGTCGTACCAGCCATATAGGCCGCGACGATCGCCCAGTCCCAGGCCGAAAACATGGTTCAGGTGTGCAACCGCGTGGCTAGCGTGCGAGCCACCAGCGCAGCACTTCCTCCTCCACTCGATACAGGGGGCTCGTGCCGGGCGTAGCCGCAGCGGGATCGTCCGCCGTGCCGGAGATGATGGTGACGATGCCATCACCGCTTTGCGGATCCAGCAGGGCGTGGCTGAGCACGCCGTACGCTTCGCCCAGATGGCCGACGAGCAGGCGTGGGCCGGACTCGAAGCCCCAGGCACGCATGTCGATGCGATGCACGGACAGGCCGTAGCTGGTCATGAGGCCATCGGTAGGTCCACCGGGTTCCACCTCGCCAGCCGACAGGCCGTTGCTATGGTCTGCGTTCAGTGTCCAGCCGGGCGCGAGCATCGCCTCCACCGTCGCTGCCGAGAGGATGCGTCGACCGTCGACCATGCCGCGCCCTGCGAGCATGCGCAGGACTACCAGCAGGTCGTCCGCGCTCGCGCGCAAGCCACCCTGGGGCGAAAACAAGGTCCCGTTGCTGCCGAGCTCGTAGTCCTGCAGGAAGGACTCGACGAACGACGGATCGCTCCCCCCGTAGAAGCAATGGGGCGCACCGCCGTCGACCTGGGCGATCCAGGGCCCTGAGGGATCCCACGACCCGTCCTGAGGCCGTTTGCGGAAGCCTGCCGCCCGGCGCCCTGGCGCAATGGCGCACGCGTTGAAGCGCGCATCGATGCCGAGGGGCTCGAGCACCGCGCGGGCCATGTACAGATCGAAGCGTTCCCCGCTTGTCTGTTCGATCACCGTGCCGAGCACGCCGAAGGCGAGGTTCGAGTAGGTGAAGTAGGCGCCGGGTTCGCGCCCCGGATCGCTCGCAAAGTGGGCACCCTCGTCCCAGTGTTCAGTGCCCGGCGTGAAGAAGTCGCGGAGCTCGCCTTTGCCGGCGGGGATGGAATACCCCTTACCGTCTCGTAGCGATGAGGTGTGCGTGAGCAGCTGGCGGATCGTTATCGGTGTGTCTGCGAAGGCGGGATTTCGCAAGGGCCAACCCAGGTACTCGCTCACGTCGGCGTCGAGATCCAGCTTGTTCGCTTCGACCAGGCGCATGACCCCGATCGCGACCACCATCTTGGAGATCGACGCGACGCGGATCTTGTGATCACGGCGCAGGGGATCCGTACCCATGTCCGGGAGTGAAGCGAAGCCGAACGCCCAGCCCTCAGCCGCACGACCGCCCTCCATGAGGCTCACCTGGAGGCCGGAGAGCGGCGCCGTGAGGTCTGTGCCATCGACGAGTTCTTTGAGTCCTGGTTGGGCGGTGGCCGAGCTGGTCACGACCAGGCAGAGCAGAAGCAGGCGAACGAACTGGCGGGACAATATCTCGCTCCGATGGAGGTTAGCGGCAGCATCAAGCACGTCAGCGGCTACCGGGCATTACGCCCGTGCGGGTGAGTTTGCACTTGCCGGTCCGAGTTGTCACAAGCGCCGGCGAGGTGCCCGTGCCTCTCGTGCGCCATCAAGGCCGACCCACGGGATTTCAGCCCGCTGGCACATCCGACCAGTCATCTGATCCAATGGTCGGCATGCCAAGCCCCACTGCTGTACCGAACGATGAAGCCGCCGGGATCGAGGTCACGGACGACTTCGCGCCATTCCATCAGCGCGACGATATCTTCACCCGCGCCTTCTGGGATCCGGCGGTACGCAGCCCTCGCTCCGATGCCTTCTTCGCCTCCTATCGGATGGAAGCCATCCCGCGGCGCGGCGACGGCTTCACCCAGCGTGATTTCGCCCTGCGCAACGCAAGCTGGTTGATGTCCGACCTGATCTCGAACCGGCGCAACGAGGAAGGAAAGCGAGAGGGCTTTCAGGCCCCGATCGAGAATGACACGCCCGTGGCACCCGACAGGGTGGAGGTGGATGACCCGGCGGCGATGAGCCGCGAGATCAAGCGAATCGCGAAGTTCTTCGGTGCTGACCTGTGTGGCATCACTCGCCTCGATGCGCGCTGGCAATACGCCTCGCGGGTGGACACGCGCGACATGAGCGCCGAAGACAACGCCCTGCCTGCCGGCATCACCCATGTGATCGTCCTGGGGCACGAGATGGACCAACGCCTGGTGGACACCTATCCCTCCGCCCTTGCGGGCGCGGCGACCGGCCGCGAGTACTCGCATGAGGCCTCCATCGTCATGCAACTCGCGGCGTACATACGCAACCTTGGCTACGAGGCCGTCGCCTCCATGAACGACACGGGCCTGGTCATTCCCTACGCGCTGCAGGCGGGCCTGGGTGAGTACGCGCGCAATCAGCTGGTGATCACGCCGCAGTTCGGGCCCCGCTTGCGCTTCTCCAAGGTGTACACGTCCCTGCCGCTGCAGCATGACACGCCGCGCAAGCTGGGCGTGGCGGCGTTCTGCGATGTCTGCACGAAGTGTGCTGATGCATGCCCTGTGCAGGCGCTGCCCTACGGACCCCCGGCGGTCTCCACCCAGAGATCGGCGATCAAGGGTGTTCGCAAATGGACATCCGATGCGGAGAAGTGCTTCGGTTTCTGGACCCAGCTCGCCTCCGACTGTGCCATCTGCATGCGGGTTTGCCCGTTCAACCGTGACTTCTCGAAGCGCCTCAATCGCCTGTGGCTGAGGCTGGCCCTGTCACCCCTGCGCAAGCTGGCGCTATGGCTGGATCGACACCGAGGCAAGCGAGCTAAGCCTGGCGATTGGTGGTCGGACGGCCAGAGGTCTCCGTCCGCATGAGCGGCTGACGAAGACCGTCCGACGCTATACGCTCAGGGTGCGGTTTCGCTCTCGTAGGCTCCGATGTCGCACTGGGCAAGGCCATTGCCATCGCCATCGATGGGACGGTTCACCCCGCGCTGATCGAAGGTGGGGCAGCGGGTGAGCGAGCCCGTGTCGATTGCGGGGCTACCCGGTAGCAGGGCGTGGGTCAGCGTGGCACCGCCATTGGGGGAGAGCACGCCGAGCATCGCATCGATACCCGGCAGGTCGTTCGCAGCGGACAGATTGCAGCTGCCGTCGCTATCCAGATTCGCGCCCAAGGAGACGAAGGCGTCGGGACCGCCGGCGCAATCGGGAGCCGCGCCGTTACTGGCCACAATGCTGTTGAACAGCTGAACGCCGCTGAGCTCATCATCCACGGTGATCCCGGCGCCGCCCTCCGGCGCGATGTTGTCGGCGATCGTGCTGCTTTGAATCACCAGATCGAAGCGAGCGCCCAGGTGAACACCGGCGCCGCTCACCCCCGCGCGATTGGTCGATACGGTACTGCTGCTCAGGGTGCCCTGACTCGGAGAGAAAGTCTCGGGGGTGGAGGCAGCGAAGGCGCCTCCCACGTGGCTGGCGACATTGTTCGCCAGGGTGCTGCGTGTGAAGTCCGTGACACCGCCGTCGCTGAATACCGCGCCGCCCCCCTGAACCCCGAGGGCTCGGTTGCCGGTCAAGGACGACTGGTCGATGGTGAGTTGGCCGCCTAACTGGTACACCGCACCGCCTGCCTCACGGGCGGCGTTGTCCGCCAACACGACATTGCTCAGCAGGACTCGACCGAAGGTCATGGAGATGGCGCCACCGCGCTCAGCGCGCCCGCCGGTCATGGTGAGGTCACTGATCTGCACGTCGGCGTTGTCGAGCAGGAAGTGGCGGCTGTTCACCGCCTGCAGCGTGAGACCCCGTCCTGGACCTCGCAAGGTCAGGTCCTTGTCCACCAGGAGCTCCCCGCGATGCAGGGTGATGGTGGAGGACGGCGGCAGGTCGAAGCTCACCACGGCCTCGCGACACGCCTGCTCGATCGCTTGACGCAGGCTGCCCGGGCCGCTGTCTTCGATCGTGTTCACGACCGCCTCCAGGGCGCAGGTCTGTACGGACGCGGAGCCCTCGTTCGCCGTGCCATCCTCATCGCTCGTCACCTGGGCGGTGTTGATCACCGTGACCCCCGGCGCTGCGTCGGCGGCAAGGGCGGTCGGCACCGTGAGCGTGACGGTCTGCCCCGCCGCCACGCTGAGGTTGCTGGCAATGGTGGGCAGGTCCGACGGGTCCTCGGCCAGGATCGCATCGGGTTGCGGCGGGTTCAGGGTGACGGGGCCGACCAGGACCGTCTCGGGCGGCAGCGGATCGCTGACCACTGCACTCACGGTGTCGTCAGCGCCGACGTTGGTGATTTCCAGGGTGTATCGGATCGACTCGCCGGGACCGATCTCTTCCGTGGCGTCGGCGCGCTTGTTCAGGATGAGGTCGACCGGCAGGGATTCGAACGCACCGATGTCGCAACCCCCACCTTGGGGGCGCACGACGCCGCGCTGGTCGGTAGCCAGGCAACGATCCGGATCGCCCGCATCCAGGGCCGGGCTGTTCGGCCCCAGTGCCAGTGTGGAGGTGGCGCCACCGTTCTCGCCTGTGGACAGCAGTTCGGGGTCCACGCCGGCCAGGTCGGTAGCCTGCAGGGGCGCGCAAAACCCTTCGTCGAAGATGTTGTGACCGAAGGAAACGGCAAGGTTCGGTACAACGCAGGTATTGTTGACACCGTTGCCGGCGGCGATCGTATTGTTCAGGGTGATCGTGCCGCCGCCGGAGAGCAACGTGCCGAGCAGTGTGACCGCACCCCCGTTGCGACTGATCGTGCTCTGCTCTATCTCCACCAATCCACCGCCGCCGACGGCGATGACCATCGTGCCGAAGTCGTCGGTAGCGACGTTGTTGTTAGTGACGGTGCTGTTGCGCAGGATCATGTGGCCGCCGCTGTTCGCCAACGCGCCAACCCCGATCAGCACCGGGCCCGCGGGAATCGCGATGTTGTTGGCGATGAAGCTGTCTTCGATCACCACCCGGCCACGCTGGTTGTAGATGGCAGGGCCTTCGACGGAGGTAAGGTTGCCAGAGCTGAGCAGGGAGTTTTCGGTGATGCTGACACGGCGTAAGGTCAAGACGCCGAAGTTGAAGATTCCCGCGCCTTGGGCGCCGGTCAGAAAAGCGTCGACGAAGTTGTCCTCGACTAGCGCATCGGTCAGCTCGAGATTGCCGAAGTTCATGATGCCTGCGCCGGAGAATGAGTCGAACCCGCCGGCGAATCTGAGTCCACTGATTCGCACGAGGGCGCTGCCGACGCTCAGCAGGCGGGCGCGGTTCGGCCCGATGGTCAGGAGGTCAGCGCCAGGGCCTGTAATGGTGAGCGACTTGTTGATGGAAAGCGGCTCACCGGCCAGGGCGATATTGCCGGGCAGGGGCACGTCGAAATCCACTGCACCGCCCGGGCAGACAACTTGAATGGCCCGCCGCAGGCTGCCGGGGCCATCATCCTGCAGGGTGCGTACGGTGACTTCTGGGAAGCACTCGCCGGCAGCTTGCGCGGGCAGCGCAACGTGCAGGAGTAACAGTGCGAGGAGGGCTCGGAGAAGGGCGGGGCGCCCAGTGGGAGGTTCCATCCGTGTTACCTCTTGTCATGGTTTTTCCCGGAGCTTAGGCGATCCCTTATGCACCGATCAAGTGAGCAAGCTCCGGTGAAACTGCTGTGTGGCCTCTACGCCGGGTGCGCAGGTCGGAGGTGTCCCGGATCAAACGAGCTGAAACAGGCGATCGGGTGACGGCGCGTTGACCGGCTCCGCACGGCGGCCATTGCGATGGCTTGTTCTGCTGCGATGTCTGGTGCAGTCTCTTGAGACCGCAGCGACCCTCCGTCGCGTGATTCGACGAGGACGATCATGAGCAATGAACAGCCCGAATGTCCCGCGCGCGAGCCTTACGGCGTGGAAGTCAACGCTGGCAAGAAGTATTTCTGGTGTGCTTGTGGGCGAAGTGCGCAGCAGCCCTTTTGCGACGGGTCCCATGCTGGCACGTCC